>LNFM01009348.1_pt1 | contig 14316 bp, 14 predicted proteins | sample 596031 | NCBI WGS metagenome assembly LNFM01 (sample SAMN04254537, study PRJNA301005) | activated carbon metagenome | isolation source: dual media filters at the Ann Arbor, Michigan drinking water treatment plant | place: USA: Ann Arbor
GACCCTGTTTGGGCACCATGGCCTGCTGGACTCGCAAGCATAAGACATCATATTCTATGAGATCTTCTTTGAATGTGAGCGATTACTCCTTGGCGTAGGGTTCCCGCCTGGATTGATGCACCGGCTTGAGGTTTTGCGCTCAATTCGGTACCATCTCCCATTCTCAATTCAGGGATAACCCGTGTTTTTGTCGCGCCTGTTTCGGGCTCCCCAGAAACGCTCCGCTTCCGTCGTCGGCTCGCTGATGGCGGCCTGCCTGGTGAGCGTTTGTTTGTTGACCAGCACGTCCTGGGCCAGAGATGGGGGAGTCGAGGCCAATGTTTCGGTCGTCGAGCTGAAACAACTGCCTCCGGAAGCGAGACAAACCCACGGGCTGATTCATTCCGGCGGGCCGTTCCCGTACCGCAAGGATGGCACCGTGTTCGGCAACCGGGAGCGGTTGTTGCCGGATCGGTCACGGGGGTTCTACCGCGAATACACCGTGCCGACGCCCGGGTCGCGCGACAGAGGCGCCCGGCGCATCGTCTGCGGCGGGAAGCAGCGGCAGGCACCTGAGAGCTGTTTTTACAGCGCCGACCACTACGCGAGCTTTAAACGCATCGCGCAGTGACCGACGCGCGAGTTACTTGACCACAGGAGGAACGAGTCCATGCTCTTGCAGACCGTCCGTTCGAACATCGTCCAATCGATACGCGCTTACCGCGTCGAGGATCTGATGCTGGCCGCGCAAAACGCAGACCAGCATTTCCTCTACGCCAACCTGACGACGGCTCAGTCGAAACAAGAGGTTCTCGACACCATCGCCGAGGCGTTCCTGTTCCCGCTGCATTTCGGCAAGAACCTCGATGCGCTCTACGACTGCATGACCGATCTGGTGCACAAGGCAGGCTCCCAACCTGGCTTCGTGGTCGTGCTGGAACAGCTACCCGACAACCCACGCTTCGATCGCGAGGCACGCGAGCAGCTGCTCGATGTGTTTCGCGATGCGGCCGATTTCTGGGCCGAACGGAAAGTCGCTTTCAGGTGCTTCTATTCTTTTCAGTAGCCCGCTCACAAGAACTTGGTTCTTGGGAGCGGGCTACCGAAACGACCAGCCCTTGCGAGAAGCCTGCCAAGCCTGCAGCAAAAAGTGCGGCCAACGACAGCTTCGGCATGAACATGCCACTGATGAGCAGCGCATTCGACACATCGATGTGGCTGAACGCGGCGTGACGCACTTCCGCTAGTCCCGTGATCGCGGCGGCTGGTGTGATCTGAGACAACCAGGCGACCTGAAGGCCGCCTTTTCCGTCATGGACGGAGTGCGCTCGCCAGGTCAAGGTATTCGGTCACCGGTACCTCTTCGGCTCGGCGCTGCAGGTCGAACATGCCGCTGTAGCGCCGCTCTTCGAGCCAGCGGCCAAGGGTGTTGCGGAGTACCTTGCGGCGCTGCGAGAACGCCACCGTGACCAGCTCGCCCAGCAGCGCCGCGTCGATGTCGGCACGGGCCGGCAACGGCAGCATGCGGACCACCGCCGATCGCACTTTCGGTGGCGGGTCGAAAGCTTCGGGTTCGACATCGAGCACCGAAGTGATCTCATAGCGCCACTGCAGCATCACCGACAGTCGGCCATAGGTCTTGCTGCCCGGAGCCGCTGCCATGCGCTCCACGACTTCCTTTTGCAGCATGAAGTGCTGATCAATCACCCGCGATGCCGAGGGCAGCAGATGAAACAGGATCGGCGTCGAGATGTTGTACGGCAGGTTGCCGACCACCCTCAGAGGCTGGCCTGCCGCAGTCGCCAACGCATCGAAGTCGACCTTGAGCACGTCGGCCTCGATCACCATCAGCTCGTGCCGACGCTTCAACTGCGCCGCAAGGTCGCGGTCGAGCTCGATGACCGTGAGCTGCCGACACCGATCGAGCAAAGGGAAGGTCATCGCGCCCAGTCCCGGGCCGATCTCCACCAACGCATCGGTCTCAAGAGGCGCGATCGCATCGACGATGGCGTCGATCGCGAAGCGGTCGCTGAGGAAATGCTGCCCGAAACGCTTGCGCGCGATGTGCGCCATCAGTGTGTGCGGCGCGGGCGGCTCGCGGTCACACGAGCCAAGTGCAATTGAACAAGCGCGTTGTCACAGCGGCGGCTCGCGCATTTCGACGTACGTGCGCAGACGCAACTCGCGGTTCCATTCGGCATAGGCTTCGTCAAACTTTTTCTCGCGCAGGACATTGCGAGCCTGTTCGCGCTCTTGTCGTGAGTCGAGTGCCGCTTGGCGTCGCTCAAGCACCTGGATCAGGTGAATACCAAAACGGGAAATCACCGGGTCAGAGACCTCGCCGATGGACAGGGCCTTCATGGCATCTTCGTATTCGGGCACGAAGGCGCCCGGCATGGTCCAGCCTAGGTCGCCGCCCTGTGCTGCGCTGCCGTCTTCCGAATGCGCTTTCGCTGCAGCCTCAAAAGTCGTTGTGCCCGACACGATCTGCGCCTTGATCTCCGCCGCTTGGCGGATGATTGTTGCCTGATCGAGCTGGGCACTGGGCCGAAGCAGGATGTGGCGTGAGTGGGTTTCGATGACGGAAAAGGCCTGGGCGTCCTGGCGCTCGACAACCTTCAGCAGATGGAAGCCGGCACCGGTGCGCAGCACGGTAGGTGCGACCTGGCCGGACGCAACGCCACGCACATGTTCGATGAATGCATCGGGAAGGCGATCGACCGGGCGCAGGCCCAGCTCGCCGCCGCTGGCCTTGTCACGTTCATCTGACACCACATCGCGGGCAACAGCCTCGAACGCTTCGCCCCCGCGGACGCGCGCCAGGGCCGCCTCCGCGCGGCCCTTGAGGCGCGCGACTTCTACGTCGGTGGCGCCCTCGGGCACAGGGATCAGGATCTGGGCGAGGTTGTAGGAAGGCGTGGCGGCATTGTCGGCGCGCTGCTTGGCCAGCAAGGCCTCGATGTCTGCATCGGTGATTCGAATGCGCGACTGCACTTCCCGCTCTCTTACCTTCTCAAGCAGCATCTGCTCACGCACGTTCTTGCGGAAGCGCGCAAAGTCGATGCCTTCTCGGGCCAGCTGCTCGCGCATCTGAGCCATCGTGACCTTGTTCTGCGCCGCGACGTTGGCGACGGCGCGGTCGAGTTCCGCATCATCAATGCGCGGCCCGCTCTCGCGGGCATACGCCAGTTGCGCACGTTCGTCGATCAGACCGTCCAGGATCTGCTTGCGAAGCGCGCTGTCTGGCGGCAGGCGCTGTCCCACACGCGCTGCGTTCTCGCGAACGCGGGCCAGCCGCTGCTCAATTTCAATGGCGGTCACCAGCTCCTGGTTCACCACGGCCACGATGAAGTCACCAGGCTGAAGGACCTCCGCAGCCTGGCGAACGGACTGTGCCTGGGCCTGTGGAGACACCATGGCGCAGGTCATCAGCCCCGCCGTCAGAAGGGCAGCCATGATCGATTTCAACGGTTCACTCATAGAGAAGATTCGAGGACTGCGTGGCCTGCGGCCCGTCGCGCAAAAGGCGATACCCAGGCACATTGTCCTTCAGCACCTGAAGAGGGTTCGATCCGAGGCGAGATAAGCCGACGAATTCAATTTGAAACAGCAGCCGGGTGGTCGCTTTGCTGCTCCCGGTGGACAACCGTTCGGCGACCACCCGGGCGATCCAGCAACCTGCGTCATATTCGAAGCCCATGATGCCATCGACGAGTCGGCTGTCCCGGGTGCTGTAGTTGATGCGTCCGACGGTGTACAGCGAACCGGTACAGGTGCCGAGGTTGCCGCGGCCATCGTCGGCCTCCCCGCTGAGGTCTGGCGTGCGGCCGTAGATCGGCCACTGCCAGCCGGTCTCGACTTGCTGGCTGGCCCCTCGGACCTGACGGTAGATCAGGCTCACGGTGCGGAACGGTGACGGGGAATACGTGACGCCGCTTGTCGAACTGATCAAGGCATTGACCTGCGGGTTGTATTGCAGCGTGCTGCCCAGTGTCCAGTTTGGAATGACACTCGTCGACCCTAGCAGCAGCACATCCGAGACCCGCCGGGTGAGTGGCGTGCCCAGTGGCGTGATGCGCTGGTCACTCAACAGGTAGCGCTGCACAGCGCCCAGGCGCATGACCTCTGCGCCGGTTTGCGGGTTGATCAGCCGGGTGTTCGCGCCAGCGATGATCTGGTTGGAGTCCGACACCCGATCGATGCCGGAAAACGCGTTCTCGCTGAACGCGGTTTCGAAATTCAGATCCCGCGCTGCGGAATCGAAGATCGGGAAGCTGCCCTGCTTGCGATAAGGCGTGTACACATACAACACGCGGGGCTCCAGGGTCTGCAACAAATCGGTGCCGAACCAGTTGGACTCACGCTCGAGCACCCACGCGCTGTCAAGGCTGACGGTCGGGATCGCGCGCGAAGTTTGCTTGTTGCCCCCGGTCACCACAGCGCGACTGAGCGAGTACGCGGCAGCGTTCAGCGCCAGCTTCGGCGTCAGCGTCCAGCCCGGCGTGGTGACCCAGGGATAGCTGATCGATGTCAGCGCATGCACCCGATCGCCGTCCAGCCGGCGTGTTTCGATGGTCGATCCCGGGTTCGTGAACCGGTTGTATTCGCCCTCGAAGCTGATGTCGATTCCATTGCCGACCGTCTGCAGCGTGCGCGCGCCGATCTGCGGCAGGCGCTGGTACGGCGTCACGATGGGGGCGTCTCGACTCTGCAGGACCTGCCAGCGCTGCACACGCGCATAGGTCGACCAGTCGCCCAGTTCGTGCGAGGCCTGGATGTCCGACAGCAGCAGGCGCGGCGTGACAGTGCCCGGCTCGCGCTGGAAGTCTTTCCAGTAGTCGTCGTCGGACACGCGCTTGATGTGGACGGACAGGCGCGTCGCTTCGGAAAAGTCCGCCTCATGCACCGCGCTGAACGAATAGCGCGAGCGGTTGGCCACGTTGTCGTAAGGCAGGAGGTTGAGGTTGAGCTGCCCGCTGTAGGTGGGCTCGAGGTAGCGGAACTCGCTGTCCAGGCCTACCCCGCGGCGCAAGCTGGCCGATGGCGTCAACGTGGCATCCCGGTTGGGCGCGATGTTCCAGTACCAAGGCGCTTCAACGCGAAGACCGGCATTGCTGTCGATCGCCACACTCGGCGGCAGCCAGCCGGATTTGCGCTCGTTGGTGAGCGGGAAACTGAGCTCCGGCGCCCACAGGATGGGCACCCCGAGAAAACGCAGCACCGCGCCCTGGGCCACACCCGTGTTGGTGTCGAAGTCGGTGTCGATCTGATCGCTACTGAGCAACCAGGCCGGGCCACCGCTGCCATCGGCAGGGCAGCTGCTGTAGGTGGCGTTGGTGGCCACGGAGTGCTGCGGGCCAAGGAAGTCAATGCGGTCCGCGGTGCCACCGGCCTGGGTGCGCCCGAAGAAATACGTCGGGTTGAGGAAGTACCCCTCGAAGCGCTGCGTCTTCAGTTGCAGCTCGGCGCCGCTGTAGCGGTTCTTGTCCTGCGTGATGCTGACGTTGCCGCGCGCCACGGCCAGATCCTCGGCCTGGTCGTAGGTCAAGCGATCTGTGGTGATCGCCAAATTGCCGCGGCGCAGGCGGGCATCACCCTCGACGACAGCGTCGAGATCTGGTCGACCTCGCAGGGATTGCCCCTGCACAGCAATCGGCAGCAACTTGGCGGCTTCGCCGGTGGGAGGCGGTTGCAGGCTGCGCGACAGCTTCAATGCGATTCCGGAATCGGTCAGTGTGAGCGGCGCCGGCACTGCCGACACACTGGCCGTGGGGGGCGCAGGCGTCCGGCCGACGGGTGACGCGCCGCGCAACGGGGCACCCCACTGCGGCACAGGCGCGTTACTGGCCGGTTCGGGCAAGGCCTTGGCCTGCACGCGGTCTGGTGTTGTGGTGGGCGCGACTATCGGCGCCGCGCCGATCGGGGGTCGGCCCCACTGCGCACAGGCCTGACCCACGGCGGTGACGAGCACCGTGGTCCAAAGCGCGCGCGGCCATGCGCGGCAGCAGCCCGCAGAGACAGTAGGGCCGCCGGAACACGTTGAACTGGCTGGTGAGCGGAGCAACAAAGAGGGCGAGGGGCAGACGGAGAGGTGGCGTGCGCCACGAGCGCGAGCAGCGGTTTGTAAAATCGATTATCCATGAGGGTGTGTGCGCACAAACCCGCAGGCCACCCGAGACCTCAGGCACAGCCAGACGATGAACATCCCCAGCGACAAGCCGTCCCCCGCCGTGGCCTGGCCCAACGAGAGCCGACGCGTCGCGTTCGAGCAGTGGTTGGGTGGGCTCGCGTTGGTGCACGGACTGCAGCCGGACACACTGCGGCCCGCGTCCAGCGACGCCAGCTTCCGCCGCTACCTGCGCATCGATGGGGCCGCGAGCAGCTACATCGTGATGGACGCGCCCCCTGAACACGAGGATGTCCGGCCCTTCGTGCACGTGGCCGGCCTTATCAATGCTGCCAGCCTGCACGCCCCGCAGGTGCTGGCACAGGATGCGACGAGTGGGTTTTTGCTGCTGAGCGATCTGGGCTCTCGCCTCTACCTCGCCGAGCTGAAAGGCGCAGTGGCGGCGGCCGACAGCGCCGGCGTCGATCGCCTGATGCGTGCGGCGATGTCGACGCTGGTCACCTGGCAGCAACGCGTCGATGCCAGCAGCCTGCCCGTCTACAACGACATCCTGCTGCGCCGCGAGCTGGCGCTGTTTCCCGAATGGTGCGTGCAGCGCGAATTCGGCGTGACCTGGGACACCGAGCAGCAAGCCACTTGGGCCGCCACCTGCGACCTGCTAGTGGCCAGCGCGTTGGCCCAGCCCACGGTCGCCGTGCACCGCGACTACATGCCGCGCAACTTGATGGTCTGCGACGACGGGCCCGGCGGCCCCGGCATCCTCGACTTCCAGGACGCAGTGCGCGGGCCGATCAGCTACGACGTGGCTTCGATGCTGCGCGATGCCTTCATCAGCTGGGAGGAAGAACAGGAGCTCGACTTCGCGATCCGCTATTGGCAGCAAGCCCGCAAGGTCGGCCTGCCGGTGCCAGCGGACTTCGGCGAGTTCTGGAAACCATTGGAGTGGATGGGGCTGCAGCGCCACCTGAAGGTGCTGGGCATCTTCTGCCGCTTGAAGCACCGTGATGGCAAGCCGGCCTACAGCGCCGACCTGCCGCGCTTCTTTGCGTATGCGCACAAGGTGGCGACCCGCTATGAAGGCCTGGGACCGTTGGCGCGGCTGATCGAGCCGTTGATGGGCGCCACGCGCGTCGATGCTTTCTACTGAACAGCGTGCTACAGACTGCAACACTGACGCTGCTGCTCACCGTGGCAGTCGCGCTGGGCCTGATGGTTCTGGAACGACTTCGTCCGAACCGGGCTTACGCCGCCGATGTCGCATGGGTGCTGCGTGCGGCGGCGCTGGGCTGCGTAGGCATCGGACTGACACTGCTGCTGGGCGCAGTCATCGATCGGCTGGTGGGCGCACCAGGGCTGCTGCAGCGCGACAGCGCACTGACGACGTGGCCTGAATGGCTGCAAGGCTTCGTCGGCTATGTGTGCGTGACCTTCTTCGTGTACTGGTGGCACCGATGGCGTCACCACAGCGACCTGCTGTGGCGCCTTTTCCACCAGATTCACCACAGCACGCACCGGCTTGAGGCGGCCACTGCGTTCTATGCCCACCCGAATGATTTCCTCGGCAACGCATTGATCGTCAGCGGCGTGTCGTACGGCCTGCTGGGGTACGGGTTGGACGCGGCGGCCTGGACGGCGTTCTGGGTCGGCGTGTTCGACCTGTGGGAGCACACCAACCTGCGCACGCCGCGCTGGCTGGGCTTTGTGGTGGTTCGACCCGAAATGCATCGGGTGCATCACGAGAAGGACCGTCACCGCAGCAACTACGGCATCCCCGTCTGGGACATGCTGTTCGGCACGTATGAAAACTCCACGCGCGCGGTGGACTGCGGCTTCACTGCCACACAGGAACGCCGGGTGCTGCAGATGTTGCTGTTCAAGGACGTCGACCGCTGATCTGCGTCCGCCACTGCAGTGAAGCCGCAGTACTTAGCGCACGCAGTTACCGCTTGCCGTCCTTGAGCCTGTTGCGAATCACGCGGGGGTCGGCGGCATCATTCCCCCGACCGATCGCCTTCATCACCGATCGAGTCCATCGGCCCAGAACCGACCTTTTCGGTTTATGCAACCCGCCGCCCGTACCTTCGCGGACGACAAGGTCCTCCCATTCCGGCTTGGTCAGCTCACGGGTCTGGTTGTGCCAGAGGTTGCCGTACAGCTGAGTTCGCTGCGCCGGGAGATGGTCGTATCGCGCCTTGACACCGTGCATCGTGCTGTTGTCCGGAGCGAACGCCACCAGGCTGTTGTTGCGGCGCTGCTCGCTCACGGTTTCGCACCAGTCCCAGGGCACCCAGCATCGCTCTGCCTCCGGGTGGCCTTCCCAGTAGGTCTGCACATAGCGGTAGGGCGGCGTGAACCGCAAGTACTGGGTGTGGTGCTGTAACACCGCCGAGTCTTCGGCAGGGTTGATGTTCACCATGTAGGTGACGGCCTTGTGGCGAACATCAGGGTGCGGACTGATCTCGTAGCCGTCAAGGTACTTCTGGATGCCTGAGTCGTTGAAAGTGGCGGAGCGATCGATGCCGAACTTGTCGGCCAGCACACATTGAAAGCGGTCGCCCCTCAAAAACTCGTCGAGCTCGGCAAGGATCGGGCTGCGCGGCGTGGTCAGCCGCAATGCCATGCCGAAACCTTCGCACGCAGAGTGCTTGAGGCCCCCCAGGGATTGCGGCTGCCGGCGCCAGCGAAGATAGGTCTGCCGGTCTGTCACGCAGCCGGGGAAATCGATGATCTGATAACCCTGCCCGAACAGCGCATCAAGCACCTCCTCGTCGGTCGGCGCCGATACGTCAATTTCAGGCGCCGCCGTGATGGCCGCAAACTGCTCTGGCGTGAAGAGGTCGTCGATCCAGACGTGATGAAAGGGGTCACTGCAAAACTCAGCGTCGGCGAGCTTGTCCAGCAAGTAGTCGAAGGCCTTGACCATTCTCTCGATCCCAAAAGTCCAAAGTTGCGTTGAGCCTCGTGAGACATCAACCCCAGCCACCACACAACCCTCTGTCGTAGTATCCACGCAGAGCCTTCCTCAGAAGGGACGTGCCGTTGCTGACTTTGCCCGACTGTTCAACGAAGCGCAGGGTATCGCCATAGGCTGCAAAAAGAATGTTCAAGTGGCCTCGGAACCCTCTGAATTCAGACCCTCTTCAGCATCTCATAGCGTCGTTTCTGCCCAGGCGCCACACAAGCACTGACGGGGAGTTCGGCACATTTTGGCAAGGCCAACTCGACCCGCTGATCTACAGCTGCTTGGCGTCCTTCCCGCATGTCGGGGCGAAGCTGCGCGTCTACAGCTATGACTCGAATTGCGAGTTGCCGCCTGGTGTCGAATTGGTCGATGCCCGCACCATCTGCCGCGATGAAACGCTGGTCGGCCGGTACATCGCCAACGGTCAACGATCCTTCGCGAAATTCGCCAATCTTTTCAGGTACCGCATGATCCGGAAAACCGGGCTGTGCTGGGTTGACACAGATATCTTGTGCCTGCGGCGACCGGATTTCTCGTCGAGCCCCATGGTGTTCGGCCGGCAGTTGGAGCCTTCGCACAGCTGGTTCATCAATGCCGCATGGCATCGCAGCTCCACGCTGGGGCTCCATGAGCCAAGGTCTCTGGCAGCCCTTAGATGCGGCGTTACTTCCCGATGCAAAAGCGGCTGAAGATTTCGCCGAGCAATTCATCGGGCGTGGAATGGCCGACGATCTCGCCGAGCGCGTGTTGCGCGAGTCGCAGCTCTTCGGCCAGCAGGTCGAGTGCCGGTGTTGTGCTTCGCAGTATTGCCTTCGATGCATCAACGTGTTGGCGCGTTTGCATCAGGGCCTGCACGTGGCGGGCGCGGGCGGTATAGACGCCTTCCGGGTGCTCGTGCCAGCCGGCCATCTGCAACAGTCGCTGGCGCAGGGCATCAAGGCCAGCACCCGTCCGGGCTGACAGGCACAGGCTGTCGGCTACCTTCGCCGCGGGCGCATCGATCGGCAGCAGATCACTCTTGTTATAGACGTCCAGCACGCGCTGCGCCTCGACCAGCGGACGGGGCAAGCGCTGCCGAATGACCGCATCGTCTGCAGCGTAGAGCGGCTCGTCGAGACGGGTTACATCATGCAGGAACAACACCGCGTCGGCGCCTTCGATCTCGCGCCAGCTGCGGTCGATTCCGATGCGTTCGATTTCATCGTTCGTGTCTGCCAGGTCGCGCAGGCCGGCGGTGTCGATCACATGGACCGGCACGCCCTCGATCTGGATGGTCTGGCTGACCTTGTCGCGTGTGGTGCCGGCGATCGGCGTGACGATCGCCAGCTCAGCGCCGGCCAATGCATTCAGCAGTGAACTCTTGCCCACATTTGGCTGGCCGGCGATCACCACGGTGATGCCGTCGCGCAGCAGTGCACCTTGTCGCGTGGTGTCCTCGATGCGGCGCAGCTGCTCGCTGATCGCCGCCAGTTGCCCGTTGGCATCGGCCCGCTGCAGGAAGTCGATGTCTTCCTCGGGAAAGTCCAGCGTCGCCTCGACCAGCATGCGCAAGCGCATCAGCCGCTCATCGAGGGCGCGAATCTCGGCCGAGAAGCCGCCACTGAGCGAGCGCGTTGCGGAGCGCGCGGCGGCTTCGGTGCTGGCCTCGATCAGATCGCTGACAGCTTCAGCCTGTGCCAGGTCGAGCTTGTCGTTGAGGTAAGCGCGTTCGGTGAACTCGCCGGGCAGCGCAAGGCGGAGGCCGGGCAGCGAGGCGCGTCCGGTACCCGCATCGACAGCAGCGCCGGCTTCGAGACACCGCGCGAGCAGCAGCTGCAGCACGACCGGGCCACCATGGGCCTGAAGCTCCAGCACGTCCTCGCCGGTGTACGACTGCGGCGCCGGAAAGTGAATGGCGAGACCGTGGTCGATCGGCGCGCCCTTGGCGTCGAGAAAAGGTCCGTAGCTCGCATGACGGGGTGCCAGCGGCCGCGGGCACAGACTGGCGATCAGCGGGCGCAGATCCCGGCCCGAAACCCGCAGGATGCCCACCGCGGCCCGCCCAGGCGCGGTAGCGATGGCAACGATCGGGTCGTGGTGTCGCGGCAGCATGCGGGAAGTTCTCCGTGGTGCCTTGGCCCCCTCGGGCGGCCGCGCTGCCAGCTACTTGCCGAGCACGCCCAGCTGCTTGTTGATCGCGTACTGCTGGGCGATCGACAGGATGTTGTTGGTCAACCAGTACAGCACCAGGCCGGCCGGAAACACGAAGAACATCACCGAGAACACGAGCGGCATGATCCACATCAGCTTGGCCTGCATCGGGTCGGCCGGGGTCGGGTTCAACCAGGTCTGAAACAAGCTGGTCGCGGTCATCAGCAGCGGCAGGATGAAATACGGGTCCTTGGCCGACAGATCGGTGATCCAGCCGATCCAGGGTGCGTTTCGCATCTCGACGCTGGCCAGCAGCACCCAGTACAGCGCGATGAAAAACGGCATCTGGACGAAGATCGGCAGACATCCGCCAAGCGGATTGACCTTTTCCTCGCGGTAGATGCGCATCATCTCCTGCTGCATCTGCTGCGGCTTGTCCTTCAGCCGCTCGCGCATCTCGGCGACTTTCGGACCCACGGCTTTCATCTTGGCCATGGAGCGATAGGCGGTGGCATTGAGCCAGTAGAAGGCAATCTTCAGCAGCACCACCAGGCCGACGATGGCCCAGCCCCAGTTGCCCATCAGCTTGTGCAGCTGGGTCAGCAGCCAGAACAACGGCTTCGACAAGATCGTGAGCCAGCCGTAGTCCTTGACCAGCTCCAGGCCCGGCGCCAGCTGGCTCAGCTTGTCTTCTTCCTGCGGACCGGCGAAGAGGCGTGCGTCCAGCGTCTGTGTTGCACCAGGCGCCAGTTCTCCGAGCGGGACGATCATGCCCACAGCGTATTGGTTGGTGTCGACCTTGCGGGTGAAGAACTCGCGCGGACGCTTGTCGTCGGCGGTGGCGCCGAGCAGCCAGGCGCTGGCAAAGTAGTGCTGCACCATCGCGATCCAGCCGTTGTCGGCCGCCGTGTCGTGGTCGGGCTTCTCGTTCGGGCCGCGCTTTTCAATGGTCTTGAATTCGATCTTCTGAAACTTGGTCGCGTCGGTGTAGATCGCCGGGCCGGTGAAGGTGAAATAGAAGCTCGACTCGCCCTCCGGTGCATTGCCATCGCGAAGGAATTGGAAGTAGACCTGGGGCGTCACGGGGGCACTGGAGTCGTTGACCACCTCGTGCTTCACAGCCACCACATAGCTGCCTCGTTGGAAGGTGTATGTCTTGCGCAGCTTGACGCCGCCGATTTCGGGCGATTCGAGGCTCACTGACAGGCTGTCCTGACCGTCCTTCAGCGTGCGGTCGCCCGGCAGCAGCGTGAACACCGTGAGGTGATTCGGCAGGCTCGCTCCGCCTTGTGCTGCGATCAGGCCGGTCTGGGCCTTGTAGAGCCGGCTGCTGGACTCGTCGAACAACACCACATTCTTGTCTCGGTTGAGATGGTCGACCTGCGTGAGCATTTCGAGGCGGACCACTGAGCCGCCAGCGGTGTCGACGGTCACCTTGACCACATCGGTGGTGATATCGATCTTCTGCGACAGGGGAACCGCGTCGATCGCTACCGGGGCGTTGACGGGCACCGAGCCAGGAGCCACGGCCACCCCGGCTGCGTTGGGCACTGCGGCGCTGGTCGAGGTCGCCTGAGTGCCAGTCGCGTTGGCCGGCGTCGGGCCGGTCACCGCCGGAGCGCTGGCCGGTGGCGGCCCGAACATCGACGGATGGCCGTTGTGCTTGTTCCAGGCGTCCCACAGCAAGACGAGCGACATGGAGAACACCACCCACAGCAGGGTGCGGCGCATTTCGGTCATGACAGATTCTTTTCGAGGAGATCCACGGCCACCGGGGTCTCGGATGGCGCATTGGCAGGGGAACTGAAGCGAGGGGCAGGCACTGGGTCACAGCCGCCAGCGCACCAGGGGTGACAGCGCAGCAATCGTCGCGCGCCGAGGTAAGCGCCGGCCACGGCGCCGTGGGTTTCAAGGGCGGTCAGCGTGTAGGCCGAACAGGTCGGCTCGAAGCGGCAGGACGAGCCCAGCCAGGGGCTCAGCATCAGGCGGTAGAACCTCACCACACCGATCAGCACCTGCTGACCCAGCGACCAAGGACCGCGGGAAACGACAAACGGCTTCATCGCTGAACGCGTGCAACTGCCGCGGCCATCAGCGTCGTCAGTTCGTCGGTGGCTGCTTGGTTCAGCCGATCGGATGCCGCGCTGATGAACTCGCTGCGGGCGAACGACGTTCTCAGCCTCACCACCCAAAGCCCTGCCGGCAGGGCTGTCGCGGTGCTGGCGATCGCCGCACGGATACGCCGCTTCAACAGCGTGCGCGTGACCGCCCGCTTGGCATGCCGCTTGGGCACGACGAGCCCCAACCAGAGCCCGGTCAACGGCGATTGATCCACAGGCAGGGAAAGCCCTTGGCTCGCGGTTGTTGACAAGTCTTGATTACCAGCGGTTGGGGCGGCCATTTTCCCGCTCAATGGCCCGCGTGGCAGATGGTGCACTGAGAAGTGCGCCGTGCGTGCTTGTGCCGGTGCATTGAGCACCTGGGTGAAGTCGCTGGCTTGTGTCAGTGCGCGCGTCACGGCGGTTCGCTCTGCGGTCACCGTGCGCTGCCTGCGATCAGGCGAGGGCTGGAACTCAGACCGCCAGACGCTTGCGGCCCTTGGCGCGGCGGGCGTTGATGATGGCGCGGCCACCACGGGTCTTCATACGGACCAGAAAGCCGTGGGTGCGGGCGCGGCGGGTCTTCGAGGCTTGGTAGGTGCGTTTCATGGTGTATCCAGTGAAAAATAACGTTGCCTGGTCGCCGAGGCGCTGAGGCTGTGGTGGGGCGACGCGGTGCGCGGGGTCACCACGGTGGGTGATCCAGGGCTTGGGCCGCGCAGAAGGAAGAAACCCTCTTCTCGGCCCGCTCGCTTGCAGGGCAACCCGCGATTAAACCAAGAAACGACGCTGTCGTCAAAAGTGCATGGTCGGAGGGTGTTCCAGGTGGTTGCTTGGCTGAGAAGGTTTCTGCGTTTTCAATCTGTGGATAACTTGCCTTTCGCCGCCCTCTTTCGTATAGACTGTGCTGCCCCCGAAGCGCGGTTCTTCACAAAATGACCGAAGATCTTTGGCAACGCGGCTGTGAGCGACTTGCAGCTGAATTGCCTGAACAACAGTTCAACACCTGGATCCGCCCG
>LNFM01010306.1_pt1 | contig 14316 bp, 13 predicted proteins | sample 596031 | NCBI WGS metagenome assembly LNFM01 (sample SAMN04254537, study PRJNA301005) | activated carbon metagenome | isolation source: dual media filters at the Ann Arbor, Michigan drinking water treatment plant | place: USA: Ann Arbor
AGGAAACCTTCGAGTACCACTATGGCAAGCACCACGCGGCCTACGTGACCAACCTGAACAACCTGATCAAGGGCACCGAGTTCGAGTCGCTCGGCCTCGAAGACATCATCCGCAAGTCCAGCGGTGGCGTGTTCAACAATTCGGCGCAGGTCTGGAACCACACGTTCTTCTGGAACTCGATGAAGCCCGCCGGTGGCGGTGCGCCGTCGGGTGCGCTCGCAGCCGCGATCGACAAGAAGTTCGGCTCGTACGACGGCTTCAAGGATGCCTTCACGAAGAGCGCGGTGGGCAACTTCGGCGCCGGCTGGACCTGGCTCGTGAAGAAGGCCGATGGTTCGGTGGATATCGTCAACACCAGCAACGCCGCCACGCCGCTGACCACTGGCGACAAGGCGCTGCTCACCATCGACGTGTGGGAGCATGCGTACTACATCGACTACCGCAATGCCCGGCCGAAGTTCGTGGAGACCTTCCTGAACAGCCTGGTCAACTGGTCGTTCGCCGAGAAGAACTTCGGCTGAACCCCGGGGGCATGCGACTGCCGCTGCATCGAACGCCCCTGCCGGCAACGGCAGGGGCGTTCTGCCATCTGCGCCTGCGCGGCCGGCGCGCAGGTCACGTCTCCAGCGTCAGGCCTTGACCTCGCGATTGAAGCGGTCGATGTACTCCTGGCGGCGCGGGTTGACCACCGCCCAGTCGACCGTGTTCATCTTCTCGATCACCGACATGTCCTTCGCGTACTCCTGGAGCCCCTTGCTGAACGGTGCGCGTGAGTTGGTCGGGACCAGGTAGTTCGGAGCCTCGGCCATCTGTGCCTGCACCGACGGACTGATCGCCTGGTTCAGGTACTCGGCGGCGAGGTCGACGTTGGGCGAGTTCTTCACGATGTGCATCGTGCTGCGGATCATCGTGAAGCCGGAGTCGGGTGCGATCAGCCTGACCGGCACGCCCTTGGACTGCAGGTCGCCGGTGTTGTTGTTGTAGTGGCAGGTGATGTCGATCTGTCCCTGTGCGAGCATCGTCGCCAGGGCGCCCGGGTTGGCCGCAACCGCGCCGACGTTCGGCATCACCTTCTTCAGCCAGGCGAATGCGGGCTCGAGGTTGTCGTCGCCGCCACCATTGACCCGTGCGAGTTCGGTCATCCAGGCGATGCCCAGCGTCGAGCCGAGGCCGACCAGGCCGATCCGGCCCTTGTACTCCGGACGCAGCAGGTCGTTCCAGGACTTCGGCGGGTTCTTCACCCGCTCGGTGTTGTAGGCGATGCCGAGGATCTGCGCGGACACGAACACGCCGAGCCCGCGCGGGTCGACGAAGCGCTTCGGGATGTCCTTCAGGTTCGGCAGTGCGGGCACCTTCTCGAAGATGTCGTTCGCCAGCGCTGCGATGTACGGGCCTTCGTCGAGGATGATCGCATCGAACGGCGGCTTCTTCGGCGAGGCGACGATGCGCGAGACGGTGTCGACCGCCAGCGACGGCACCAGGTTCACCTGCTTGACGCCGGACGCCTTCTGGAAGGCGGGGACGAGGATGCCGCGATGCGCGGTCTCCCAGGCGCCGAAGTAGGTGGTGGCCGACAGCGAGCGGGTCTGTGCGAACGACACACCGACGCCGCCGGATGCCCCGGCGGCCGCGAGGGCTGCCACGCCTTTCACTGCATGACGCCTGCCTAGGTTGATGCTCATCTTCCCGATTCTCCCGGATGGATTCGAACAGCGCAGCCGGCGCACCGGCATGGACGGGATGGGACGCGTGTTGCCCCGTTCCGGTGCATCCGGCGTACGAAGCCCGTGGATGCACGCAAGTCGTGCGTCGCGTTCCTGTTCCCGTCCCCAGGAAATGCAATCGGTATGCCAGCACCGGTCCGGACGCCGTGCCGGACGGGCGGTGGCCGCCCGGCACGGCGTCCAGGTGCCGACTGGCATGCTTCTTTCTTTGGCCTCTGGCAACCCCTTCCATCGAGGCCTCGTACCGGATGCAAAGCGCAACGTCCCCTGGCTGCGAACCGGCACCGTCCGGCATGCCGTCGTCCCCCGGTGTCCCAGCGTCCTCGGCGGTCGAACTCGACCGGGTGACCCACCGGTACGGCGGGTTCCTCGCCGTGCAGGACATCCGCCTGTCGATCCGTGCCGGCGAGTTCCTGGCCTTGCTCGGTCCGTCCGGTTGCGGCAAGACCACGTTGCTGCGGATCATCGCCGGACTGATGCGCCAGAGCGAAGGCCATGTGACGATCGGCGGGGACGTGGTCGACGCACTGCCCCCGAACGAGCGGGGTGCCGGCATCGTCTTCCAGAGTTATGCGCTGTTCCCGCACATGACGGTGGTGGACAACATCGAGTACGGCCTGCGCGCCCGCGGTGCCTCGCGCGAGGAACGTGCGCGGGTCGTCGCGCAGATGCTCGAACTGGTCCGGATGCGTGAACATGCGGCACGTTATCCGCGCCAGTTGTCCGGCGGACAGCAGCAGCGGGTTGCGCTGGCGCGCACGCTGGCGGTGAGCCCGAAGGTGCTGCTGCTCGACGAACCGTTCGGTGCGCTGGACAAGAACCTGCGGCTCGACATGCAGATCGAGGTGAAGCGGCTGCAGCGCGAACTGGGCATCACGACGGTGATGGTCACCCATGACCAGGAGGAAGCCCTCGGCATGGCCGATCGCATCGCCGTGATGAGCGAGGGCCGCATCGAACAGCTGGGCACGCCGGAGCAGATCTACGATCGTCCGCAATCCCTGTTCGTGGCCGGCTTCGTCGGTACCGCGAACCTGTTCGGCGGCCGGCTGCAGCGCGACGGCGACCGGTTCGTGGTCGAGCTGGCCGCCGGCGGTCGTCTGCAGCTGGACGATCCCGGCCCGTGTTCGCGCATCGGCCCGGTCACCGTGTCGGTGCGGCCGGAGCACCTGGTCTTCGTGCCGGAAGCCGCAGGCGCGCTCGGGGCCACGGTGGAACTCGCACTGCCGCTCGGGCCCTCGGTCGTGCATGAGCTCGCACTCGACACGGGCGAGAAGGTGAAGGTCACGCTGGCGCGCACCGGCGGCCATGCATGGCTGGCGCCGGGTACCCGCACCGGCCTTGCGGTCGCGCCGGGCGCGCCGGTCTCGGTGTTCCAGGCATGACGCCTGCCGCACGGTCCACGCTGCCCGGCCTGCTGAAGAACTGGCAGCTGGTGCTGCCGCTGGCGGTGTTCTTCACCGCATTCGTGTTCGGGCCGCTTGCACTGCTCGGCTATGTCAGCCTGCACACTGACGTCTCGCTCGAGCAGGCGAGCCTCGGGCAGTACACGAAGTTCCTCACCGATGGCTTCAACCTCGGCGTGCTGGGCGCGACGCTGTGGCTGGGCCTGAAGGTGACGCTGCTGACGCTGCTGATCGGCTATCCGCTCGCCTACCTCTACTCGGTGTCGCCGCCGCGCTGGCAGAAGCTGCTGATCCTGCTGATCGTGCTGCCGCTGCTGACCAGCGCGGTGGTGAGGACGTTCGCCTGGCTGGTGATCCTCGGCCGGCAGGGCATCGTCAACGAATCGCTGGTCGCGCTGGGGCTGCTCGAGATGCCGGCCAAGCTGCTCTTCACGCCCACGGCCGTGGTGGTCGCGCTGGCGCAGATCGAACTGCCGCTGATGGTGCTGCCGATCATCACGGTGCTGGCCGGCATCGATCCCAACCTGCGCCAGGCGTCCGCCTCGCTGGGGGCCGGCAGCTGGCGCACCTTCCTGCAGGTGATCCTGCCGCTGTCGGCGCCGGGCGTGCTCGCCGGCTGCCTGCTGGTGTATGCCTCCTCGGTCAGCGCCTTCGTCACCCAGACGCTGGTCGGCGGCGGGCAGCAGATGTTCATGCCGTTCTACATCTACCAGCAGGCGATCCAGGCCAACAACTATCCGTTCGCGGCGGCGATCGCGATGATCCTGCTTGCCAGCGTGCTGGCGATCGTGGTGATGGTCAACCTGCTGGCGCGCCGGATGCGTGGGGTCGCCCATGGCTGAAGGCGCCTACGAGTCGCTGAAGACGGTTCCGCCGATGCGCGGCGAGTCGATCCGCTCGCGCGCCGAGCGTGGCTCGTTCGGCCTGGTGATCGGCGTGCTGTCTGCGATCGCCATCGTGCTGCTGATCGCGCCGACGCTGATCGTGCTGATCGTGTCCTTCACCAGCGGGCAGTCGCTGCGCTTCCCGCCGCCGGGCTGGTCGCTGCGCTGGTACGAGGCGCTGTTCAATGATTCGCCCGACCTGTGGCGGGCGGCGAAGCTGTCGCTGCAGGTCGCGGGCATGGCGACGGCGATCTCCACCGTCCTCGCGGTGACGGCCGCGCTCGCCATCGCACGCCAGCCCAGGCTGTGGGCGCGCTTCCTCGATTCGGTGTTCATGTCGCCGCTGATGCTGCCGACGCTCGCGCTCGGCCTGGGCCTGCTGGTCTGGTTCAACGTGTTCGGCACCGGCGTGTCGATGACGACACTGGTCATCGGACACACGGCGATCACCACGCCGTACATCCTGCGCACGACCTGCGCCAGCCTGAGCCAGCTCGACGGCGTGCTGCTGGAGAGCGCCAAGAGCCTGGGTGCCGGACCCTGGTTCGCCTTCCGCACCGTGACCCTGCCGCTGATCCTGCCCGGCATCGCCGCCGGGGCATTCATCGCATTCATGATGTCGTTCGACAACGTGGCGATCTCGCTGTTCCTGTCCGATGCGCGCAGCGAGGTGCTGCCGATCCGGCTGTGGAACATCATCGAGTCGAACCTCGACGTGCGGGCCGCGGCCGTGTCCGGCGTGCTGATCGCGGTGACCACGGTGCTGGTGATCGTGATGGAGCGGTTCGTCGGGGTCAGCCGCCATGTCCGCTAGTCGATCGCCCGTGCTGCTGCGCGGCGCGCGTGCGCTGCTCGGCGAATCGTTCAGCCTGTCCGACCCGCTCGATGTCGCGATCGACGGCGGGCGCATCGCCGCGATCGGCCCCGCGGGCAGCCTGCCTGCGCAGGCGACCACGATCCTGCTCGAGCGCCGGCTGCTCGCGCCGGGGATGGTCAACGGGCATTTCCATTCGCACGAGCATTTCCAGCGCGGTCGCCACGAGAACCTCCCGCTCGAGCTCTGGATGCACAACGTGCGTCCGGTCAGGCCGGTGCCGCTCACGCCCCGCGATGCCTACCTGCGCACGATGATCGGCGCGATCGAGTGCCTGCGCAGCGGTGCCACCACGGTGGTCGACGACCTCACCCTCGGTGCCGCGATCGACAGGCCGCTGCTCGACGCGGTGTTCCAGGCCTACGAGGATGCCGGCGTGCGCGCGCTGGTCGGCTTCGCGATGATGGATCGCGCGGTGATCGACAACTTCCCGTATGTCGATGCATGCGCGGACGCGGAGACGCTCGCCAGGCTGCGTGCACTGCCGAGGCCATCGCCGGAGGCCTTCCATGGCCTGGTGCGGGAACTCGCGCGCAGCCGGCATCCGCAGTCGAACCGGGTCGGCGTGCTGGTCTCCTGTTCCGCGCCCCAGCGCTGCACCGAGGGATTCCTGCGGGCATCGCGCAGGCTGGCCGATGACCTCGACCTGCCGGTGATCACCCATGTGCAGGAAACGCGGATGCAGGTGGTGACCGGCCAGTCCTTCTACGGCCACACCATGGTCGAGCACCTGCATGCGGTGGGCTTCCTGAAGGACAAGACGACGCTGATCCACGGTGTCTGGCTGAACCCGCGCGAGATCGAACTGCTGGCGCGTGCCGGCACGACCGTGCAGCACAACCCGTGGAGCAACCTGATGCTCGGCTCGGGCGTCGCGCCGGTGCGCGAACTGCTGCGCTCGGGGGTCAACGTCGGGATGGGCACCGATGGCATGTCCTCCACGGTCACGGCGAACATGCTGACCACGGTCGGCTCGGCCGCTGCGCTGTCGAAGCTCCGCGGCGAGGATGCCGACTGGCTCAGTGCACGCGAGGCGCTGTCGATCGCCACGGCGGGCGGTGCGCGTGCGTTCGGCTTCGGTGACCGGCTCGGCCGGATCGAGGTCGGCGCGATCGCCGACCTCTGTGCCTGGCGCCTCGACACCATCGCCTTCACGCCGCTGGCCGACCCGGTCCGCCAGCTGGTCTACGGCGAGCGCGGTGCCGGGCTCGACATGGTCCTGGTCGATGGCGAGCCGGTCATGCGCGACGGGCGCCTGGTACGGGTGGACGAGGGCGCGCTGCTCGACGAGATTTCCTCGGCGGTCGAGCGGCTGGCGCCCGAGTTCGCGCTTGCCGAGGCGTCGGTGACCGACATCCACCGGGTGATGCGCGCCGTGCTGGCGCGCTGTGCCGCGCAGCCGCTGGCCGCTGACACGTACCCGGCGCGCCTTTGACGCCGGATGGCGGTAGGATCGCGGCTTCGCCGACCATCCCTGCAGGAGACATCCGATGAAGCTGCACATCAGCTCTGCCTCGCCGTTCGCGCGCAAGGTGCGCCTGGTCGCGCATGAGGCCGGACTCGCGTCGCGGGTCGAAGAGGTGGCCACGATGGTGTCGCCGGTGAAGCCGAACGCCGACCTGGCGAAGGCGAATCCGCTGATGAAGCTGCCGACGCTGGTCACCGACGACGGCATGGCGCTGTTCGATTCGCCGGTGATCTGCGAATACCTCGACAGCCTGAACGCGGGGCGCAAGCTGTTCCCGGCGCCGGGGCCGGCACGCTGGAGCGCGCTTCGCCAGCAGGCCGTCGCCGACGGCATCCTCGATGCGGCGATCGGCGTGCGCTACCAGACGGCGCTCGCACCGAAGGAATTGCAGTGGACCGAATGGCAGGATGGCCAGCGCGCGAAATGGAAGCAGGCGCTGGACTTCCTCGAATCCGATGCGAAGGCCCTCGACGGTGAGCCGACGATCGGTTCGCTGGCGGTCGCCGCGACGCTCGCCTGGCTCGACTTCCGCTACGGGGCGGACGACTGGCGCGCCGGCCGGCCGCAGCTCGCTGCCTGGTTCGCCGTGTTCAGCCAGCGGCCGTCGATGCTGGCCACGCTGCCGAGCCTCTGATCGAGGGCGAAGAAACGGGGCCTCGAAGGCCCCGTCTTCAAGTGCAGCGCGATGGCGCCGCGGATCAGGCGTAGCTGCGCAGCCGTACCGAGAACTCGCGCAACTGGGCGACGCCGCTCTGCTCGGCGCGGGCACACCAGTCCTGCAGCTGGTGCACCAGCTGTTCCTTCGAGGCCGTCGACCGCGCCCAGAGCGCGGACAGTTCCTGGCGCATCGCGTACGTCTTCTGCAGCGCTTCGCTCCGGCTCAGCACTTCCGTCAGGGCCGGGCGCACCGTCTCCGGCACTTCGTGGGCGTCGCGCTGTACCCACTGGCGCAGCGACGGCAGGTCGAGGTGCGGCACGGCAGGCGTCAGGTGCTTCATCTTGCCGATCTCCTGCCGCCAGGTCGCGGCCAGCATCTTGCCGTAACGCGACAGCACGTCGTAGCGATGGGCGATCACCGCGTCGAGCGTGTCCACGTCGGCTACGGTCTTCGAGGCGTCGAGCTTCACCTGCGCCGCGACCTTCTTCACATGGGCCAGGCCGACGGTCTCCAGCATCCGGATGTACATCCAGCCGATGTCGAACTCGTACCATTTCGACGACAGGCGCGCCGAGCTGGGGTACGCGTGGTGGTTGTTGTGCAGTTCCTCGCCGCCGATGATGATGCCCCAGGGCAGGATGTTCCGGCTGGCGTCTTCCGCCGCGAAGTTGCGGTAGCCCCAGAAGTGCCCGACGCCGTTGATGATGCCGGCCGCGGTGACCGGGATCCACAGCATCTGCACCGCGAAGATGGTGATGCCGATCGGTCCGAACAGCAGCACGTTCAAGGCCAGGGTCGTGTACGGGCCCATGACCGAGTAGCGCGAATAGAGGTTGCGCTCGATCCAGTCGTCCGGCGTGCCGCTGCCGAACTTCTCGAGGGTTTCACGGTTCTTCGCTTCCGCCCGGTACAGCTCGCTGCCCTGCAGCAGCAACTTGCGGATGCCGTAGATCTGCGGGCTGTGCGGGTCTTCCGGCGTCTCGCAGCGTGCGTGATGCTTGCGGTGGATGGAGACCCATTCGCGCGTGACCATGCCGCTGGTGAGCCAGAGCCAGAAACGGAAGAAATGCGAGACGACGGGGTGAAGGTCGAGGCCGCGGTGCGCCTGGGCGCGATGCAGGTAAATGGTCACTGCCGCGATGGTGATGTGGGTCACCACCAGCGTGTAGACCACGTAACCCCACCACGGGAGATCGATCAGGCCGGAGAGCATCAAGAGTCCTGTTTTGAGCGGAGGTGAGCGGCAGTCTACCGAAAAACCGCGGGTTTCTGGTCCCCACGTCAACTATTTCGGACATGGACCCGTAAACCTTAGTTTTCAAGCGCTTGCAGCGCCCTTTCCGGCTTCTGCAGCGCCGCCGGGTGCACTGCCGGCGCCATCGGGGCCGAGCATGCGGACCTCTCGCTGCGGATAGGGAATGCGCACGCCATGTTCCCGAAACGCGCGCCACAGCTCGCGGTACAGGTCCGAGCGCAGGTTGTTGCGCCCGCGGTCGGGATCGCCGATCCAGGCGCCCAGTTCGAGATCGATGCCGTGGTCCGCGAACAGCCTGACCAGCACGACCGGAGCCGGATCGTCGAGCACGCGCGGATTGCGCGCAGCGACGTCCTGTATCAGCTGGATCACCGCCTCAAGGTCGGATTCGTAGGCAACCTGGACGGGCACCGCGATGCGCACCTTGTGGTCGCTGTAGGACTGGTTGATCACCGTGCTCGTGATGATCGTCTCGTTCGGGATGATCGCCTCGTTGCCATCGAGGGCGCGCACCACCACATAGCGGCCCGTCATGCGCGTGACGACGCCTTCCCGGTTGTCGATCACCACGGTGTTGCCGATCGACACCGACCGGTCGGCCAGGATGATGAAGCCGCTGACATAGTTGCTGGCGATCTTCTGCAGACCGAAGCCCAGGCCGACACCCAGCGCGCCGCCGAACACCGACAGCAGGGTGATGTCGATGCCCACGGCCGACAGGGCCACCAGCACGCCGATCACGATCAGCAGCGCCTTCGCCGTCTTCGCGAAGATCACCCGGACGTTCATGTCCATCGCCTGCGCGCCCATCAGGCGGGCTTCGATCAGCCGTCCGATCCACATCGCCACGAGCAGGGTCAGCACCACCGACAGTGCGCCGCGCATCATCAGCAGGATCGACACCTGCTCCTTGCCGATCGGGATGGATACGCTGTCGAGCATGCGGGTGATCGCCGGCAGCACGCCGGTCAGGTGCAGCGCGAAGCCGATCCACACCGTCCAGCCGACCAGCCGCTCCCAGTTGTCGAGCGCCGGCGACGGATTGAACGCCGAGCGAAGCAGGTAGGCGAGCACGCGCACGATCGCCATCGCGGCCAGCAGCGCGCTGGCGATGCCGAGCAGCGACGTCGGGTTCCAGGTCGCCAGCAGCGCATGCGCGGGCACCAGGAAGACCAGGGCGGATACCGGGAACAAGGCTCTTTCCAGCCCGGCAAGGCTCGCCTTCCACCGGCCTTCGGCCCCGTCCAGCTTAGGCTTCAGCCACAGGTTGACCGCCCATGCCAGCACGAGGGCGAGCACGATCGCGCCCAGCTGCCAGATGATGGCTGTCCGCTGCAGGTCGTGACCAAGCATGACGAGCGCGGCCTGGAGGTCGTTGAGTGCGGGGACTTGGGCCATCGGTACCGGGCGGGAGGATGCGGCGGGGCCGCGGCGCGAGGATCCGGCCGCGGGCTGCCAGGTGCAGGGACGGCGGGTTATAGCATGGGCGATCGAAGGCTGCGGGTGGCAGCGTGCCTGCCGGGCGGCCGACGGGCGAGGGGGATGCGGTCAGCGCGCGGCCGGTGCACGCAGCCGTTCGATGCGCTCGGCCATGTCCGGATGGGTCTGCAGGTAGCGCTGCAGCCGCGCCGGCGGCTGGGCATCCCCCGGCGCCGTTGCCGTCCCTTCGCGCCGTTCGGCGGGGGCGGTGTGCACCGCCCCGGCACCCGCCAGCGCCTGCAGCATCGTCACCAGCGCCTGCGCCGGGATGCCGTTGCGGGCGAGCAGCTCGCGCGCGAAGTCGTGCGCCTCGATCTCCATCGCGCGCGAGTAGTGGAGCTCGACGAGCATCGCGGGCATGAAGGCCAGGAGGCTGCTCCAGTCGCCGAACAGCACCGCAGCGCCGCTGCCGACGATGGCACCGGCGATCAGCCGGCGCATCACGTGGCGATGGTGTACATGGCCGACCTCGTGCGCGAACGCAGCCACCACCGCATCGTCGCTGCCGGCGATCTCGACCAGTTCGTCGGTGATCACGATGGTGCCGCCGGGCAGCGCGAACGCATTGGGCCCGATCCTCGAGCTGCGGAACTCGACCCGGTAGGACCGGCCACCGGGCGGCACGATCGCGGCAAAGCGCGCGGAGAGCCGTTCGCGCGTGGACGCGTCGAGCGTCGACGGCTGCATCAGCTCGCCGTCGAGGACGGCGAGCGCGCGTTCTCCGAGGCCGGCCTCGACCCCGATCGGCACCTGCTGCGCGATCACGCCGGCGGCCACCGGCACGCCCCAGCGCACGCCCGCCACCGAAACGGCGACCACCGCGAGCACCGCCAGCAGCACGTTGCGCCAGCGCGATTGCAGCCGGGACACGAGGGGCTCGCGATAGCCGGTCCGGTCGAGCATCGCAGCGAAGGCGGCGGCATCGTCGACTTCGCAGTGGCTGCCATCGGGCAGGGTGACCAGCCGCGGGCCGCGGGACATCGCTTCGGACACGCGCAGCTGGTGCAGTTCGAAGCTCAGCAAGAACGATTCCGCTTCCAGCCGGGCGATGCCGCCCTCGACCGACAGCAGGGCCGGCATCGGCCGCGCGCTTCGGCCATCGAAGTACCGCACTGCGACCGGCTCGCTCACAGGGCGATGTCGATGTCGAACAGGTCGACCGCACCTTCGCCGGTGGCGCTCTCCTCGCCCGGCCGCGCGTCGGCCATGAACGCATCGAGCCCGGCGGGTGCGAGCAGGGTCACCGACTGCAGCCGGTAGCGCATCGTGTTGACCACGGCGAACGGCGTGTAGAGGCCCAGGGTAAAGACCACCAGCAGCGCGTTCTTCAGGTACAGGCGCGCCAGCGGCATCGCCTCGATGGCGCTGCGGAACGACAGGTCGCCGATCGTGGTGCCGTTCCAGACGACGTTCTGCAGGCGCGCGGCGAACAGGGCCATCACGGCGAGCATCGACCCGTAGAAGAGGACGCTGACCAGCAGCATGAACGGGATGAAGCCGTCGCCGAATGCGTTGCCCACCGAGAACGCGAGCCAGGCCAGGCCGGCGACCATGCCCCCCAGGCTGATGCCCAGCAGCAGCAACAGCGCCCAGACCCGCCCGTAGATGCCGTAGAACGCGCGCACGCCGACGTCGAATGCGCTGCCGGTGGTGCCGAAGGCGGCATGGTCGTGCTGGTAGCGCTTCAGTCCGTGGTGGAAGCGCGGCACCAGCGCGGCGACCACCAGCGATGCCAGCACCACCAGCGACGCGACCGACGCGTCCGGCGCGTCGCCGGGGCTGTCCGGTCCGAACATCACGCCGAGCGCGCCCGGCAGCAGGAAGAAGGCGATCGGCACCAGCACCACGCGGTAGGCGTTGCCCAGCGTGCCGCTGAAGCGGAAACGGATGCCCCGGTAGCTCGACTGATGGAGCTTGAACCGGAACGAGCGCTGGATCAGGAAGGGCATCAGCCCGGCGATGGTCAGGAGGATCATGAGCGCGACGACCGGCGAGAAGTAGCCCAGGCCGGACCAGCCGGCCACCAGCACCAGTGCGATCAGCCGGCCGCGCAGGATCGCCAGCGGCGAGCCGTGGTAGTCGAACACCGATCCGGCCCCCCGCGTGCTGCGGTAGAATTATGTCAGCCTGCGCACCTTCGCCCAGGCCGAGTAGATGCCGACGGTGACGATGGTCAGCGCCAGGTTGACGATCCAGATCCGGAAATACTCGCTGCCGCTGGCGGTGAACTCGATGGGGTGTTCGCGGTCGTTCATCGCCGGGGAAGGATCCTCAGTCGTGCGTCGTGCCCGATGCCGGCTCCATCTCGACCAGCGCGCCGAGGAATTCCTTCGGATGGATGAAGGCGATCGGGTCGCCGTGCACGTTGCGCTGGGTCGACGGATCGCCCAGCACCTGCACGCCCGCTGCCTTCAGCCCGGCAGCGGTCGTGCCCACATCGTCGGTACCGAGCGAGAAATGGTGGATGCCGCCGCGCGGGTTGCGCGCGAGGAATGCGGCGATCGGCGAGGCTGGCCCGGTCGGGGCCATCAGCTCGATGCGGGCATTGGCCAGCTCGATGTAGGTCATGCGCACCTGCTGCTGCGGGTTCTCCATGACCTCGCCCGCGGCCAAGCCGTAGCGCGACTTCAGGGTGTCGATCGCCGCCTGCAGGTCGGGCACGGCGATCGACACGTGGGCGAGATGGGTGAACATCGGGGTGAACATCGGGGTCGACATCGTTCAGCCTCCCACCACGCGGTCGGCACGCAGGCGGGCGATCGCGGCATCGTCGAGCCCGAGTTCGCCGCGCAGCACCTCGTCGCCATGCTCGCCCAGCCGGGGCGGCGCCTTTCGGTAGGTCGCGGGCGTCTCGGACAGCTTGACCGGGCAGCCGAGGGTACGGAAGTCGCCATAGCCTTCGTGCGACATCGGGACCACCATGCCGCGCGCCTCGGTCTGCTCGTCGGACAGCGCCTGGGCGACGGTATTGATGCGGGCGCAGGGAATCCCGGCGGCACGCATGCCGGCGATCCAGGAATCCGCCGGATGCTCGCGGGTACGCAGTCCGATCGAGCAATCGAGCCGTTCGCGGTTGGCGATGCGCTCGGCATTGGTGGCGAACTGCGGGTCCTGGGCCCAGTCTGCCTCGCCGATCAGTTCGGCGAACTTCGCGAACTGCGCGTCGTTGCCGACCGCCACCGCGATCATCGCGTCCGAGGCGGGGTAGGTGGTGTAGGGCACGATGTTCGGATGCCCGTTGCCGAAGCGCCGCGCATCGCGGCCGCTCGCCAGGTGGTTCATCGCGACGTTGGCCAGCAGGAACAGGCCGGTCTCGTACAGCGAGGCCTCGACCTTCTGGCCACGTCCGGTACGCTGGCGCGCGGCGAGCGCAGCGAGCACGCCGTTGGTGGTGATCAGGCCGGTGGCGATGTCGACGATCGCCACGCCGTACTTCATCGGCTCGCCGTCGACGTCGCCGCAGATGCTCAATGAAATCGTAGCCGGGCAGGGCCGACTTCGGGCCGGTGGTGCCGTAGCCGGTCACGCTGGCGCGGATGGTGCGCGGCGCATGCGCCTCGAACCAGGCGTCATCGAAGCCCCAGCGGGCCAGCGTGCCCTTCTTGTAGTTGTCGACCACCACGTCGGCCTTTTCCATCAGCCGGCCGAGCAGTTCGCGGCCGGCCGGCTGGCCGAGGTCGAGGGTGATCGAACGCTTGTTGCGGTTCGCGCCGAGGTAGTACGCGGCCTCGGCATCGTCGGGCGCCGCGCCGGGCTTCGAGACCCAGGGCGGGCCCCAGGTACGGGTGTCGTCACCCGCGCCCGGGGGTTCCACCTTGATCACGTCCGCGCCGAGGTCGCCCAGCATCTGGGCGCACAACGGCCCGGCCAGCACCCGGGTCAGGTCCAGGACCCGGATGCCGTCGAGCGCGCCTGCCGGCCCGCCGTTCTCGTTGCTCGAGACAGAAGACTCGCTCATCGTGCAGGCCCTACTTGTGCAGCTTGCGCATCTCGGGCGGCTCGTTCAGGTTCCGCTCGAACCCGTCCACGTAGCTCGCCAGTTCCCGCTTCGCCTGCATCCGGAACTGCTGGAAGTTGGGCTTGCGGCCGGCCAGGAACGCGTCCATGCCTTCGTTCGCCTCGGGCGAACCCCAGACATGCGCGAGCAGTTCCATGCCGTGCTGCCACGACGAGTAGAGGTTGTCCGACTCGAAGTTGAGCGACTTCTTGGTCATGCGCAGGGTGAGGGCGCTGTGGCCCTTCATCGTCTCGCACCACTTCAGCGTCTCGGCCAGCAGGTCCTTCTGCGGCACGCACTTGTTGATCAGGCCGATCTCGACCGCTTCCTTGGCCGGGAACCGGCGCGCGCAGAAGATCATCTCGCGTGCGAGCCGCTCGCCGATGATGCGCGGCAGGTATTGCGTGGCACCGACGGTCGGGCAGGCGCCGACCTTGGCACCGGTCTGGCCGAGCACTGCGTTCTCGGAGGCGATCACCAGGTCGCACCACAGCGCGAGTTCGTGGCCACCGCCCATGCACCAGCCGTTGACCATGGCGATCACCGGGATCGGCAGGCCGCGGATGGTCAT
>LNFM01010454.1_pt1 | contig 14315 bp, 16 predicted proteins | sample 596031 | NCBI WGS metagenome assembly LNFM01 (sample SAMN04254537, study PRJNA301005) | activated carbon metagenome | isolation source: dual media filters at the Ann Arbor, Michigan drinking water treatment plant | place: USA: Ann Arbor
GCCGCATCAGGCCGTCGATGATCCGCACCAGGTCGCCGCGCACGGTGCAGCAGATGCAGCCGTTGTTCATCTCGAACACTTCCTCGTCGGCGTTCACGACCAGCTCGTTGTCGATGCCGATTTCGCCGAACTCGTTGACGATCACGGCGAATTTCTTGCCGTGCGGCTCCGACAGAATGCGGTTGAGCAGCGTGGTCTTGCCGGCGCCGAGGTAGCCGGTGAGGACGGTGACGGGGATTTTTTCAGGCTTGGCGGCGGTGGCGGTCATGGGGGACTGGAGGCTCCGTTTCGAGCCTCATATAGGGGGTCCGGGCCGGGGGTGCAAAAGCCCCCGGCCCCGCCGGCCGCCTATCCCATCAGGGCCGCGTTCAGCGTGCGAATATTGTGCCGGATCAGGTCGATATAGGTCGGCGCCGGGCCGTCCGGGCCGGTCAGCGCGTCGGAATACAGCGTGCCGCCGATGGTGGCGCCGGTCTCGTCGGCGATCTGCTTCAGCAGCCGGCCATCGCTGACATTCTCCAGGAACACCGCCTTGATCTTCTCCTTGCGCATCTGGCCGATGATGCGGGCGACGTCCTTGGCCGAGGGCTGGGCGTCGGTGGAGACGCCGTGCGAGGCGATGAACTGGAGGCCGTAGGCGGCCGCGAAATAGCCGAAGGCGTCGTGATTGGTGATGACGCGGCGGGCGTCCTTCGGCATGCGGGCGACGGTCTCCCGCACCTCCTTGTCGAGCGCGTCGAGGCGGCCGAGATAGGCGGTGGCATTGGCCTCGTAGACCGCCTTGCCGGCCGGATCGGCGGCGACCAGCGCGTCTCGGATATTGCCGACATAGACCTTCACGTTCGGGACCGATTGCCAGGCATGCGGATCGGTCTCGCCATGGCTGTGGCCGTGGCTATGGCCGTGGCTGTGCGCCCCGCGCACCGTCAGCGGCTTGATGCCCTTGCTCGCGACCACGACCGGCGCCTTGCTGCCGGACGATTTCACCAGCCGCTCGATCCAGCCCTCGAAGCCCAGCCCGTTGGCGACGACGAGCCGGGCGTCGGCGACCTTGCGGGCATCGGCCGGGGCCGGCGAATAGACGTGGGAGTCCGCGTTCGGACCGACCAGCATCGACACCTCGACGCGGTCGCCGCCGACGTTCTTCACCAGGTCGCCGAGGATCGAGAACGTCGCCAGCACCTTCACCGGGGCGGCGGCCTTTTCCTGCGCGGCGAGCGGAGCGGTCAATACCAGCGCGGTCACGGCGGCGGCGAACAGTCTGAGCATGGGAGCCTCCTTACGCTTCGAGATGACGGCCGGGGAACAGCTGCCAGACCAGCCCGTCGACGCGGCCGAACAGCACCGACAGGGCATAGACCGCCCCGGCGACCAGAATGATGGCCGGGCCCGACGGCGCCCCGGCGTGGTACGAAATCAGCAGACCGGTGACGCCGGCGAACGATCCGGCAGCGGCGGCAATGACGATCATGGTGGTGATGTCGCGGGCCCAGAACCGCGCCGTCACCGCCGGCAGGATCATGATGCCGACCGCGAGCAGCGTGCCGAGTGCGTGGAAGCCGCTGACCAGGTTGACCACCAGCAGAGCCAGAAATGCGATGTGGGCGACGCCCCCGGCCCGGCTCACCGAGCGCAGGAAGCCGGGATCAACGCATTCCAGGACCAGCGGCCGGTAGATCAGCGCCAGCCCGAAGAGCGTCACGGTGGCGTTGAGGCCGATCATCACCAGCGTCTGGTTGTCGAGCGCCAGCACGGTGCCGAACAGAAAGTGCAGCAGGTCGATATTGGTGCCCTTCATCGACACAATGACCACACCGAGCGCCAGCGAGACGATGAAGAAGGCCGCCAGCGAGGCATCCTCTTTCAACTGCGTCGCGCGCGATATCAGCCCGGCCGCCACCGCGACGATGAAGCCGGCGATCAGGCCGCCTGCGGCCATGGCGAACAGGTTGAGGCCGGAGATCAGAAAGCCGATCGCGGCGCCCGGCAGCACGGCGTGCGCCATGGCGTCGCCGACCAGGCTCATGCGGCGCAGCATCAGGAAGACGCCGATCGGTCCGGCGCCGAGCGCCAGCGCCAGCGTGCCGGCCAGGGCGCGGCGCATGAACTCGAAATCGGCGAATGGGGCGACGATGGTATCGTAGAGCATCGCGATCACGCCGCCACGACGCAGGCTTCGGCCTGCTCGTCGAAGGCCTCGCACATGTGGCGCGCCCTGAGAATGTTCGCGTCCGTCAGCACCGCCGCCGTCGGCCCCCAGGCCACCGGCTCGCGCGCCAGCAGCAGCGCGTCGGGGAAATTCGCCTTGACCAGATCGAGGTCGTGCAGCGCCGCCAGCACGGTGCGCTGTTCGGCGTGCCACGTTCGCACCAGCGCCAGCAGATCGGCCGAGGTCTTGGCGTCGATGGCGTTGAACGGCTCGTCGAGCACGATGACGCGGGCGTCCTGCAGCAGCAGCCGGGCGAACAGCATGCGCTGCATCTGGCCGCCCGACAGCGTGCCGATGGCGCGCTGCTCGAACCCGGTCAAGCCGACCGCAGCGAGCGCCGCCTCCACCGTGTCGCGGTCCTTGCGGCCGATGCCGCCGAACAGGCCGCGGCTACGCCACAGGCCCATCGCCACCATGTCGTAGACATTGACCGGAAAGCTGCGGTCGATGTCGGCGATCTGCGGCAGGTAGGCAATGTCCTGCGGCTTGACCCCGTTCAACTCGATATGGCCGGCCAGCGGCTTGATGACGCCGACCACGCCTTTGAACAGCGTCGACTTGCCGGCGCCGTTTGGTCCGACCACGGCCGTGAGCGAACCGGTGGCGAAGGCGCCATTGAGATGGTGCACGGCCGGATGCCGGTCGTAGCCCAGTGTCAGATTGTGGAAGCGAAGCTGTTCGGTCATCGGCTCACTGCATCGCCCAGAAGATGATCGCCCACAGCACCGCCACGACCCCGGCCGCAACGGCCAGCCGTCCGGCAGCGGACTGGCGCAGGATCGACGCGCCGATGGCCGCGGGCGGGTGGGCGTGGCCCGGATGATGGTGATGGTGGCGATGGTCGCTCATGGATATTGTTATAGTATAACGTTCACGCTGGCACCAGAGCGGGCGTCTGCGGACGAACGCCACGCCCTAAAATATAATTCAATTAACCATGCAACTTTTAGTTGATCAGCGCATTACCCCTTCAGAGCCGGCGGATTTGGCTCAGGGGGCTATCCTAATGTCGAGCGCCGAGGGTTTTCTCGAGCACGCACGGAAATCGTTCGATCTTGCCGGCAAGGCAAAAGGAGACAAGGAAGCGGCGCGCTTTGCCGCCATGGGCCGGGACTATCTGCAACTGGCGCATCGCGCCGCAGAACTCGAGACCCGGCCCACGGAAAAGAGCATCTGGGATTTGCCATGATATAGAGCGCACGGACGGAAGCGCGCGGCCGCCTTTTTTGGCGGCCTTTTTCGTTTGCCGATCGTTAATCCTGTGCGTGTGCAGATACCGCTTTTCAGACGCGGCCGGTTAGGATTGCTGATGCTTGATTCCGAAGAACGTCCTCTCCCCATCATCGGCGCCTTCTGGCTCGATGAGAACGACTATGCGGCAGCGTTGAAGATTTTCGACGACGGCAACAAGCTGCCGCGCACTTGGAAAGAGTGGCGCAAAATCGCCGAGGAAATGGAGAGCGGTCTCAAGTCCTACGGTCATGTGGTCGAGCGCGTCCGCATCGACCCTCTCACCTTCCCGGCATGGTGCGCTGCCAACGGCATGACGCCCGGCCGGCAGGGGCGCAAGATGTTCGTCACCGCGGCGGTCGAGGAAAAATACGGCAAGCAGGGCTGACATCATTCGTGACGCGCCGTGAACGCCACGCGTTTTCTGGCAGGAACAATTTTACCTGCGGCGACTTGTCCCGGTCATAAATCCAAGGAAGGGACATCGCATGATGAAAATCACCACGTTTGCGACCGTGTCCGCGCTGGCGCTGGCGGTCACGATGACGTCCAACCCCGCCGAAGCCCGCAATGGCGGCGCAGTTGCCGCCGGCGTGGTGGGTGGCCTCGCGGTTGGCGCCATCATCGGCTCACAGGCCAATCGCGACTATTATCGTGGTCCCGGCTACTATGAGCAGAGCTACCAGCCGGTCTATCGCAGCTGCCGCACCGAGCGTCAGCGCTTCGTCGACGAGTACGGCCGCTACCGCAGCCAGCGCGTCCGCGTCTGCGACTAAGTTATGATCGCTGAACGTTGAGCCCGCCGCGCCTTGTGCCGGCGGGCTTTTCGTTGGCTAATGCGCGCATGAGCGCCGCCTTCGAAGAACTGGACTATCGCCCGACGCCGATCGGCGCGCTGAGCCTGCGGCGGCGGCGATCGCTGACCACCGGGCTCGACATCTTCGAGATCAAGCTCGGCGACGACTTCCTGATGTCGAGCCTGTTCACCGCATCCGAGATCGCGCTGGCGCGATTGGCCCTGTCCGATCTCGACGGTGACCGCCTCGATGTCGTGGTCGGCGGGCTGGGGCTGGGCTACACCGCCAAAGCCGTGCTCGAACACGCGACCGTCGCGTCGCTGGTGGTCGTCGATGCGCTGGAAGCCGTGATCGACTGGCACAAGACCGGTCTGGTGCCGCTCGGCCCTGAATTGACGGCCGACCACCGCTGCCGTTTCGTCCACGGCGATTTCTTCGCACTGGCGGCCTCGGACGGGGGTTTCGATCCGGACCTGCCCGGCCGCCGCTTCGATGCCATCCTGGTCGACATCGATCATTCGCCTGAAGCGTTGCTCGACGCCGGCAATGCCGGTTTTTACAGCGAGACCGGCCTGACGCGGATGGCCACCCACCTGCGGCCCGGCGGCGTATTCGGCCTGTGGTCGAATGACCGGCCGGACCCTGGCTTCACCGCAAGGCTCGCCGCGGTATTCGCCGACGCCCGCGCCGAGGAGGTGACGTTCCACAATCCGCTGCAGGACCAGCCCTTCACCCAGACGGTTTATCTCGGCACCCAGCGGTCCTGACCCGTCTGGCCGCCCTCACTTGCCACGGCTATGCTCAGGCCCAGAGCGCGCCCAAGCGCCGACGCGGTGAGGAAATGCCATGAACTATGCGACCGATTTTCCGTCCCTCAAGGGAAAGGTCTCGCCGGAGGAATGGCAAACGCGACTGGAGCTCGCCGCCTGCTACCGGCTGGTCGACCAGTACGACATGACCGACCTGATTTATAACCACATCACCGCACGCATCCCCGGCACCAAGGACGAACTGCTGATCAATCTCTACGGCCTGCTGTACAAGGAGATCACGGCCTCGAGCCTGGTCAAGATCAGCGTCGAGGGCGACATCCTCGCAAAGCCGGACACCGACTACGACATCAACAAGTCCGGCTATGTCATCCACGGCGCCATTCACAAGGCGCGCCCGGATGTGGCCTGCGTGCTGCACACCCATACCCGCGCCGGCATGGCGGTGGCGGCGATGCAATGCGGCCTGCTGCCGATGTCGCAAACCTCGGTCCGCTTCGTCGGCCACATCGGCTATCACGAGTATGAAGGCCCGGCAGTGGATCTCGACGAACGCGAACGGCTGGTGCGCGATCTCGGGCCGCACGACGCCATGATCCTGCGCAATCACGGCTTGCTCACCTGCGGCGCGACCATCCAGCAGGCTTTCAACACCATGTATCAGCTCGAGCTGTCGTGCCGTTCGCAGGTCGACGCCATGGCGGCGCGCACCGAACTGAGCATGCCGGGCGAGAACGTGCTGGCGCATACCGCGCACATGTACCAGCCCGGCACGCGGCGGCCCTACGGCGTGCTGGAATGGCCGGCCATGCTGCGCCTGCTGGACGCCGAGCAAAAGAATTCCGGCTTTCCCCCCTACTGGCACTGACCCGGTTTTTGGCATCTACTGGTGTCAGGCCGAGGACTTAAAAACGGCCATGGGGGAAATGCATGACGACACCGATCAAGCGCCTGATGGGCGCGGCGGCGATGCTGCTTCTGCTGACGTCCGCCGCCGCCGCTTCCGATGACTATCCAAACCGGCCGGTCCGCCTCATCGTTCCGTTCCCGCCGGGCGGCAGCAACGACGTCGTTGGCCGCCTGATCGCCAAGCAGCTCAGCGAGGAGCTGAAGCAGCAGGTTTTCGTCGACAACCGCGGCGGCGCCGGCGGCTCGATCGGCACCGAAAACTGCGCTACCTCGCCGCCGGATGGCTACACGCTCTGCATCATCTCGATCGCGCACGCGGTCAATCCGTGGCTGCACAAGCTGAAATACGATCCGATCAAGTCGTTCGTGCCGATCACGATCCTCGCGACCGGTCCGAATGTGCTGGTGGTCAATCCGGAGTCGCCGATCAAGTCGGTCAAGGATCTGCTGGAGATGGCCAAGGCAAACCCGGGCCAGCTCAATTACGCCAGCGCCGGCGTCGGCAGCTTCCAGCACCTCGGCGGCGAATTGTTCAAGCTGATGGGCGGCGTCAACATCGTGCACGTGCCTTACAAAGGCGGCGGCCCGGCGATGCAGGACGTTGTCGCGGGGCACGTGAAGATCATGTTTTCGTCGCTGATCCAGACCACGACGCTGATCAAGTCCGGGCAGTTGCGTGCGCTTGGAACCGGAGGCGCCAAGCGCAGCCCGGTACTGCCTGACGTTCCGACCATCGCCGAGGGCGGCCTGCCGGGCTATGTTGCCGACAACTGGTGGGGGATCGTCGTCCCCGCAGGCACGCCGGCAGCGATCAACGACAAGGTCTACAAGGCGACGCAGGCCGCGCTGAAGGCGCCGCCGGTGGTCGCGCAGTTTGACCGTGAAGGCGCAGCCGTCGTGACCATGACCTCGGAGGAGTTCACCAACTACATCAAGGGCGAAATCGCCAAGTGGGAGCGCGTGGTCAAGGAAGGGAACTTCAAGGCGCAATAGGCGCTGGCTCTCGTGGCTTGAAAGCGAAACGGCCCCGCCAGAAGCGGGGCCGTTTCTTTTCGAAGCCGGAGCGGTGCGCCCTACAGCTTGGCGCCGCCCTTTTCCTTGAAGTACTTGACCGCGCCCGGATGCCACGGGATCGGCGAGTAATCCCGCACCTGATTGGCCACGGAGAAGTTCTTGGCCTCGCCATGCACCGCGACCAAGTCGGCCTGCTTGTCGATGATGGTCTTGACGATGTTGTAGGCCATCTCGTCCGACATGTTGGCATTCGACACCAGGATGTTCCACACCACCGTATTCACGTTATCGGTGGTCTGGCCCGGATAGGTGCCTGCCTTGATGGTGCTGCTGGCGTAGAGGTTGCCGTACTTCTCGTTCATCTTTTTGGCCGTGTCGCCGTGATCGATCAGCTTGATCTTGACGCCAGGCGTGGCGCCAAGATCGGTCACCGCCGCGGTTGGCAGCCCGCCGACCCAGAAGAAGGCGTCGATCTTGCGGTCCTTCAGCGCGTTGACCGACTCGGCGACGCCGAGACGCTCGCGGCGCATGTCCTTGTCGCGGTCGAGACCGGCGGCTTCGATGACGCGGAACGCCATCACTTCGGTGGCGCTGCCGCCCGAGCCCGTCGAGACGCGCTTGCCCTTGAGATCGGCCATCTTCTCGATGCCGGTGCCCTCGATCGTCACGACGTGCATCTGGTTGGGGTACAGCACCATCAAGGTGCGGACCGGAACCGGCGCGCCCTTGAACTTGTCCTGGCCCTTTTCGGCGTCGAGCGCCGCGTCCACCATGGAGAAACCGACTTCGCTGCGACCGGCGCCGATCAGCTTGAGATTATCGACGGAACCGCCGGTCACTTCGGCGGTGGCCTGCAGGCCGGGAATCGATTTGGTCAGCACGTTGGCGAGGCCGCCGCCGAGCGGATAATAGACGCCGCCGGTGCCGCCGGTGCCGATCGATATCGTCGACTTCTGCTGCGCCTGTGCGGCGCCGAACAGCAGCCCTGCCGCGGCGATCACGGTCACTGCCATCGTTAGTTTTCGCTTCATTGGTCGTTCTCCCTGTTTTTTCTATTGGCCGGTTGCTTGTAGTTTCGACGGGACCGGTCCTTTCCATTGCCAGAGCAGCAATGCCAGTCCCAAGGTTAGCCCAAACGGCGCCGGATAGGGAATGTCCGTGCCCGTGACGGCTTCGAACAACGCCTCCAGCAATGTCGGGAAGACCAGCAGCAGCCCCGACAGCGCGAACAGCAGGCGCTCGATCGTCGTGGTGCGACGCAGCGCCCAGCCCTGCGCGGCCGCGGCCAGCGCCGCCAGTCCGATGCCGGTGACGGCCGTAATCCAGATGATGTCGTAGACCGAGCCGCCGGGTGGAATCTTCAGCAGCAAGCCGAGGCCCTGCGGATCGAGCACGAAGACGAACGGCACCAGGAAGGCCGGCAGCGTGTATTTCCAAGCATACATCGTCGTTTTATACGGGTCGCCGCCGGTGATGGCGGCGGCGGCGAAAGGCGACAACGCGGTCGGCGGCGATACCTCGGAGAGCACCGCGTAATAGAAGATGAACATGTGCGCGGCGTAATTGGGCACGCCGAGCTTGATCAGCGCCGGCGCCGCGATCACCGCGCAGATGATGTAAGAGGCGGTGACCGGCACCGCCAGTCCGATGATCCAGACGATCAGGCCGGTATAGAGCGCGGTCAGCAGCAGGCTGCCGCCGGCATAATCGATCACGATCGACGAGAACTTCAGCCCCAGGCCGGTCAGCGTCACAACGCCGACGATCAGGCCCGCGGCGGCGCAGGTGGTGGCGGCGCCGAGCACGCTGATGGAGCCATCGGCCATGGCGCGCGTCAGTTTGGCCGAGGTCGGCACTGCGCGCTGGCCGGCCGGCGTCAGCCCGACGATCGACAGCGTGGCGATGGTCAGCAGCACGAACAGCGGGAAGTAGGAGTTGAACACGGTCGATAATGACGGACCGATGCCGGGAAGGGTCGAGCCGATGGCGGCCACGGTGCCGATCACCAGTAAGGGAATCAGCAGCTTGCGCGGCCCGAGCGACGTCTCCGGCGCCAGCGCGCTCATGACGAAAGCCAACATGGTCGAATAGAAAACCGACAGCATCGGCGAATAGCCGATCACCATGAAGACGACCACCGCGATCAGCGAGACGAAATGGAAGCCGTAGCGCTTGACCATCTGCGCCAGCGGCATGTCCTGCTTGAACACGACATGGCGGGCGCCGAAGCGGTAGGCGTCGAGTTCGACCATAAACAGCAGCGACATGTAATAGAGACAGGTCGGGATCACCGCCATCCAGATCACTTCGAGATAACTGATCTTGAGGAACTCGGCGATCAGGAACGCGGCGGCGCCGAGCACCGGCGGCGAGATGATGGCGCCGAGACCGCCGGCCGCCAGCAATCCGCCGGCGGCGTTCTTTTCAAATCCCGCCTTCTTCAGCATCGGCCAGGCGACCGTGCCGATCATCACCGTGGTGGCCACGCCCGACCCCGACGGCCCCCCGAGCAGAAACGAGGACGCCACGATCGAACGGCCGGCGCTCGACGGCTTGTTGCCCATCACGGCGAGCGAGAAGTCGATGAAAAACTTGCCGGCGCCGGAATGCTGCAGGATGGCGCCGTAGATCGTGAACATCACGATCAGCGTCGCCGACACGTCGAGCGCAACGCCGAAGATACCCTCCAGCGTGATGAACATGTGGCCGACCAGCCGCGCCAGATCGTAGCCGCGGTGCGTCCAGGGCGGCGGCAGATACTCGCCGAACATCGCATAGGCGATGAAGAGAATGGCGACGATCGGCATGATCGGGCCGGTGGTGCGGCGCGACGCTTCCAGCACAAGCACGATCAGCGCGATGCCGAAGATGACGTCCCAGCGTTCCGGCACGGCGGCGCGGTCGGTGAAATCGTCTCCGCCCAGCAGGGCGTAGCCAAGAATGACAATCGCCAGCATGCCGGCGAGCACGTCAAACCACTCGATGCGGTTGCGGAAGCCGGCGGCCAGCGGAAACAGCAGGAAGCTCAACACCAGCACGAAGCCGAGATGGGTGTAGCGCAGCGCCTGGGTCGGAACGATCTCGTAGGCGGCGTAGAGATGGAACAGGGTCATGCCGACGGCGATCGCCGTCACCGCAATGCCGGCCAGACCCGATAAACGGTTGGCGGCGCCTTCTTCCTGCTGGACGTATTCCTCGGCCTTGCGCAAAGCCTCGGCCGAAATTTCCGACTCGGAATCGGAATCCGCAATGCGCTGGTCAGCCATTATCCCCCCAAAGACCGCCCGCTTTTTATCTGCCGGCTGGCCAATATTTATCGGGTCCGGAATTCCTTCCGGCCCAAATTTCGTCGCCCTCTTCAAAAAAGGTACCACGTTTGTCGGGATGGCAAAACCTTCGAAGCCTGCTGGAACAACGGCGAAACGGCTCCGACTCGCACTGATCGGTGCGCTTTTTGCTGTTTCGTGATAGGCAGCCCACCATGAACGACGCGATCCAAACCATCATCTGCATCGGCGAGGCGACGGTGGAACTGGCGCGCGGCGGCGACGGACGCTTCGCGCTGGCCAGCGCCGGCGACACGTTCAATACCGCCATCTATCTGGCGCGCGCCGGCCAGCGCGTTGCCTTCGCGACGGCGCTGGGTGACGATCCCTACTCCGACGCCATCGTGTCGCTGGCCGCCGCCGAAGGCATCGCCACCAATCTCATTCTGCGCGTACCGGGCCGGCTGCCGGCGCTGTCGCTGGCCGGTATCGACGGCATGGGCCAGCGCCGCACGCACAGCTGGCGCGAAGCAGCGCCCGCGCGCGATCTGTTCGAACTGCCGCAATGGAGCCGCATCGCCGAAGCGATGACCACGGCACGCATGATTTACTTCTCCGGCATCACGCTGTCGCTCTATTCGAATGTCGGGCTCGGCCGGTTTCTGGCCGCCGTCGAACTGGCGCGCGCCGCCGGCGCCAAGATTGCCTTTGACGGCAACTTCCGTCCGCATGGCTGGGGCGGCGACCTCACCCGGACCCGGACGGTGTTTGCCGAAACGCTGAAGCGCGTCGACATTGCGCTGCCGGCTTACGACGACGAGGCGGTGCTGTGGGGCGATCCGTCGCCCGACGCCACCATCGAACGATTGCAGGCCTTCGGCGTCAACGAGATCGTCGTCAAGAACGGGCCGAGCAGCGCGCTGGTGGCAACCTCTGGCGCGCGCGACACAGTGCCGGTGCCTGAAGTGGTGTCGCCCGTCGATCCGGCGGCCGCCGGTGACGGCTTCAACGCCGGCTATCTGGCGGCGCGGCTCAACGGCCGCAACGCCGTCGACGCGGCGCATGCGGCGCACCGGCTGGCCGGCGAGGTCATCCGGCACCGCGGCTCGATCGTGCCGCGCACCGGCGCGGCGGTACACTGATGCTAAGGACGGTTTTTATGACAGCACGATTTCTGATCGCCCTCGCCGCCGCGGCCGCGCTCTATGCCGGCGCCGTGCCCCCCGCCGATGCGCAGCCGATGCGTTGCAGCGCCGAGGAGCAGGCCTGCATCGCGATCTGCAACAGGCACTCGAACCGCACGCTAATTCCGAATTGTATCGCCGCCTGCCGTGCCCGCATGTCCAATTGCCGGCAGACCGGCTGCTGGGACAGCGGCACCAACCGCTATTGCGGGCTGACGCGGCAGTAACGCCGTTACGGCTTGCCCAGCGCCATCGCCAGTCCGGCGGCAATGAACGGCAGCGGTATGGACACCGAAGCGCGCAACCAGACCAGCCGGGCCGGCATCATCGGCACCTCCCACAGCACCAGCCGGTGGATCGCGTACAGCGCCCAGGCGGTCGAATAGGCGATCACCTGCGGTGCGCCGCCACCGCTCTTGAGCGCCGCTGCCGCAATGGCAAAGCCCACGACGGGCCCGCCCGGCGTCAAGGCGCCGGCTACGATCGACACCAGCACGCCGGTGAGCCCCGATTGCGGACCGATCCACGGCACGATCAGCGCCTTCGGCATCGCTTCGGCGATGAAGCCGGAGCCGACCACGCCGACGCAGATACGGGGCAGCAGCCGCAACACCTCGCCGCCGCCATGGCGCAACCCTTCGGTCAGCACGCCGCGGCTGCGCATCCCGGCGATCACCATCAGGATGCCCACCACGATCCACAGCAGCAGGCTGATGGCGAGCGACATCACGGCGCCTTGGCCAGGCCGGTGCGCAACGCCGCCCGCGCCAGCAAGCCGGCCATGATCGGCAACGGCAGCGCCGCCAGCAGGCGCCACGTCACGAAGTCCGGTCCCATGAACGGCAATTCCCAGATCAGCGTGCGGGCATGACCGATCAGCGTCCAACTGGTGATGAAGGCCACCACCGCGCCGGCATCGGCACCAACCAGCAGGAAGGCGCCCGCCACGGGGAAGGCGGTGACCGGCCCGCCCGGCAGCACGATGCCGAAGGCGGTGGCGATCAGCAGTCCGGACATGCCGGATTCATGACCGACCCAACGCGCCACCTTTTCGCGCGGCAGCAGCAATGTGACGAAGGCACCGATCAGACAGCCGCCCAGCACCTTCGGCAACATGTCGACCAGCAGTGCCGCATCGCTGAGCAGGATGGCGCGGAAATGATCCCAGCCGTCGCGCGCGTAAACATAAGCGGCCGCGCTGAATGCAACGATCATGATGGTCGCGGTCGATCCGTCGAAAGCACGGCGGCGGCGGCGCGGCGGTAAGACGGGCTCGGTCAAGGCAAACACCGGCGGGAGAAGCGTGCCGCAACTAGCACCGATCGCCGCGCCAAAAGCAATCGGCGCCCGCGCAGGGCGCCGATGCAGGATCGTATCAACAGCCTTTATTCGGCCGGTACCACCTTCGGGTTAGAGGCCGTGGCGGCGGCCATCACCGGCTGCCGGGCCAGCACGAACAGGAAGGCCGCGACCATCAGATAAGCCAGCGTGACCGAGGGCGACACCCCGAGCCCGTTGCCGATGCCGACAGCTTCGCCGTGCATGAACCCGAAATAGGTCAGCACGGCGCCGGCCAAGGCGAAGGCGGAAGCCTTGAGGAAGTTGCGCTCGATCACGAACACGCCGAGCGCGCCCAGCACCAGGCCGGTCAGAATGGCGCCGCCGCCCATGACGCCGAGTCGCCATGAATTCGGGCGCGTGGATTGCACCGAAATTCATGCCCGTGGCGCCGAGCGCGCCGCTGATCAGCACCGTGGCCCACGCGGCGAGGTGCGGGGTCAGCGACAGCGCAACCGCCGGCGCGTGTTCGCGCGGCGTGGTCTGGAACGCCTGGGCGCAGATCAGCATGCCGATGTACAGCAGGATCGGCGAGATCGCGACCACCGGAATGATCGCAAGCATCAGCGAGATGACGCCGAACCACGACAGCAGGATCACCATCAATCCGGTTGCCGCCGAATAGCCGATGCGCCCGCCCATCGCCTTCCAGCCCGGATGGCCGATATAGACGGCGTTGATGAACGGGTTGCCCATCAGGCAGCCGATCAGGCTGACGACACCGTCGGCGGTCAGCACGCGCGTGGTCGGATAGCTGTCGCCCGCCGCTTCGGCGCTTTCGACATTGTCCATGGCCTCGACCAGATCGTAGATGCCGAATGGAATGGCCGTGACCAGAATGATGCCGAGGAATTCAAAGCCGGAGAAGACGTGGCCGAAAGCCGGCAGCGGCACCGAGAAGCCGAAATTGGAGAAGGCCGCCACGACGCCAGAGGCACTGACGCCGCCGATGCCGGCGCCGAACAGCGTCGAGCCCCAGGCGATCAGCATGCCGACGGCAATGGCGACAAGACCGGCTGGAATACCCTTGGGATACCGGTAGCCGCCGAACCAGCTCACCATGATGATCGCAAAGCAGGTCAGCCCGATCACCGGCGTCATGAACATCTCCAGCGCCGGCCGCATCGAGATGAAGGTGATCGAGACGCCGGCCAGCGTGCCGAGCAGCGCCGCGCGGGGCGTGATCATCCGGATGTAGGGGGCGACGAAGCCGCCGATCATCAAGATGAAGCTCTGGAAAAACACCCAGACCAGGCCGGCCTCCCAGCCCTTGATCGGATCGCCCGTCGACAACGAGATCGGCAGCATGACGACGAAGGTGACAATGAACATGTGCGGCACGCTGACGCCGGACGGCAGCGCGCAGACGTCGCTGCGCCCGGTCTTGCATGCCAGTTCATAGGCGAGATACGCGTAATACATGGTGCTCAGGCACATCATCAGCCCGAGCGCCGGCAGGATGCGGCCGAACACGATCGAGTCCGGCATCTTCAGGACGAAGCGTAGCAGGCCGGTGAGCACCAGCATGTTCACCAGAATGTTGGTGCCGAAGCCGAAGAAGGCATTCCAGTCGCCGGGCGTCCATAAGACCGGTCTGG
>LNFM01009349.1_pt1 | contig 14310 bp, 10 predicted proteins | sample 596031 | NCBI WGS metagenome assembly LNFM01 (sample SAMN04254537, study PRJNA301005) | activated carbon metagenome | isolation source: dual media filters at the Ann Arbor, Michigan drinking water treatment plant | place: USA: Ann Arbor
CCTTGAATGCGGCGACGGAGGCGATGTTGACGATGCGCCCGCGAAACGCCTGCTGGCTCTTGGAGCGGGCGATCATCCGCTTGGCCACTTCCTGCGCGCAGAAGAACGCACCCTTCACGTTGGTGTCGAACATGTAGTCATAGTCGACCGGGCTCACTTCGGTCAGGCGGCCTACGGTCGATACGCCGGAGTTGTTGACGAGGATGTCGATCGGGCCGTTCTCGTCCTCGATCTTGGCCACCGCGGCGGCGATCGACGCCAGGTCGGTCACGTCCATCGGCACGACGTCGGCGGCACCGCCCTTGGACTCGATCTCCGCGCGCAACTCCTTCAGGCGTTCCACGCGGCGGGCAGCCAACACCACCAGCGCGCCATTGGCGGCCAGCACCCGTGCAAATTGCGCACCCAGCCCGCTCGAGGCTCCGGTGACAACGGCGATCTTCTCTTTCAGATTGGTCCGCATCGAGACTTCCCTCCAGTCTTGAAACGATGATCGCACATAGAATTGTCCGCACCTTGATCGGGCGCCATCTTCAACGGACGACGCCGTCGATCGCAGTCGACCGCATGCCACTCTGGCTGGCGTCCGCCCCGCAAGCTTGCGTGGCAGGTTCGACAAGATGCTCCTTGGAGGAACAGGTCAATGGACGTGATCGAGCGCGAAGCGATGGAGTACGACGTCGTGATCGTCGGCGGTGGCCCAGCCGGCCTGGCCGCGGCGATCCGCGTCAAGCAGCTGGCCGCCGAGCGGGGCAAGGAGGTCGCCGTCTGCGTGCTGGAAAAAGGCTCCGAGATCGGCGCGCACATCCTGTCGGGTGCGGTGATGGATCCGATCGCGCTGAACGAACTCGTGCCCGACTGGAAGAACCAGGGCGCACCGCTGCACAGCCCCGTCACCGAGGATCAGTTTCTGTTTCTGAAGGAAGGCGGGTCGTTCGCGCCGCCGCGTTCGCTGCTGCCCGGCTGCTTCCATAACGACGGCTGCTACGTCGTCAGCCTGGCCAACGTGGTGCGATGGCTTGGACAGCAGGCGGAAGCGCTCGGCGTGGAAATCTTCGCCGGCTTCGCTGCCGCCGAGATTCTCTTCGCCGACAACGGCGCCGTGAAAGGCGTGGCCACAGGCAACCTGGGCGTCGGCAAGGACGGACAGCCCACCGAGAACTTCCAGCCGGGCGTCGAGTTGCACGGCAAGTACACGTTCTTTGCCGAAGGCGCGCGGGGGCACCTGGGCAAGCAGTTGCTCGCACGCTTCAAGCTGATGGAAGGCCGCGACCCGCAGACCTGGGGCACGGGCATCAAGGAAGTGTGGGAGATCGATCCGGCCAGGCACAAGGAAGGTCGGGTGATCCACACCGCCGGCTGGCCGCTGGACAGCAGCACCTATGGCGGCGGCTGGATGTACCACTTCGAGAACCACCAGGTATCGATCGGCCTCGTGGTCGGACTTGGCTACACCAATCCGTACCTGGAGCCGTTTCAGGAGTTCCAGCGCTGGAAGTCGCACCCGCAGATCCGTTCGTTCCTAGAAGGCGGTAAGCGCGTTGCGTACGGCGCCCGCGCCATCAATGCGAGCGGGCTGCAAAGCCTGCCGAAGCTGGTGTTTCCTGGCGGTGCGCTGATCGGCTGTGATGCCGGCTTTCTCAACGCACCTCGCATCAAGGGCTCGCATGCGGCGATCAAGAGCGGCATGCTGGCCGCAGATGCGGTGTTCGATGCGGTGGCAAATGGCCGCAGCTTGGACGAGTTGGCTGCCTACCCTGCTGCGTTCGAGTCAAGCTGGCTGCACGATGAACTGCACCGCGCGCGCAACTTCAAGCCCTGGCTGGACAAGGGGCTGGGCTTTGGCAGCGTGATGTTCGGCATCGATCAGCATCTGTTCCGCGGCAAGGCTCCGTGGACCTTGCACCGCAAACAGGCCGACTACGAGAAGCTGCTGCCGGCGGCACAGTGCACGCCGATCGAGTATCCGCGCCCCGACGGCACGATCACGTTCGACAAGCTGTCCTCGGTGTATCTGTCGAACACCAACCACGAAGAGAACCAGCCGGCGCACCTGACGCTCAAGGACGCCAGTGTCCCCACCGCGGTGAACCTGCCGCGCTTTGCCGGACCCGAGGCACGCTACTGCCCGGCCGCCGTCTATGAATACGTGAAGACGGACGGTGGCCAGGACAAGCTGCAGATCAACTTCCAGAACTGCGTGCACTGCAAGACTTGCGACATCAAGGACCCGATGCAGAACATCGTCTGGGTGGTGCCCGAAGGCGGCGGCGGCCCGAACTACCCGAACATGTGACGGGCGGGCCGCAGCGCTGGCGGGCCGGTCGGTCGCGGCTAGGCCGCAGTGCCGCGCCGGCCGGAGAGGTATTCGTCGAGCCAGTAGCTGCCGATGATCGTCTTGACATCAGTGATGTCGCCGCTGGCGATGCGATGCTTCAAGTCATCGTGCGCGGCGGCGAACACTTCGAGCACCTCGCCGGCATCGTTCTGCCCGCCTTCATGGCGCAGGTCGCGCGCCAAAAACACTTCGATCTTCTCGTTACAGTAGCCGATGGCGTTATGAAAGCCGCCAAGGTAGACCCAGGTGTCACCGACGTACCCTGTCTCCTCCTTCAGTTCGCGCTGGGCGCAGGTCAACAGGCTCTCGCCCGGATCGATCTTGCCAGCGGGAAACTCGACAAAGCCGCGACGCAGCGGGTAGCGGTACTGTCGCTCGAGCACCACCTGACCGTCATCGAGCAGCGGCACCACCATCACGGCACCGGGGTGGGTCAGATACTCGCGCGGCGCCAGGTGACCGTCGGGCGCGCGCACACGATCCTTGTAGACACGCAGGAAATCGCCATCGAACGCCAGGCGCGACTCCAGTGTCTGCTCGGTCAACGGATCGGGGCCGTCGGCGGGCGCTGACCATGGGTCGCGCGATGCCACTTAGCCACCCAGGGTTCGGATCATCGCGCTGGTGCACAGCGCCAGCAGGTACTGCGGCACGACGCCCAGCACCAGCACCATCGCGCCGTTGAACGACAGCGCCACGCGCATGTCCGGCGCGGCGACAATCGGCGTCGCCATATCGTCGGCCGACGGCTCGTCGAAGTACATGGTCTTGACGATGCGGATGTAGTAGTACGCGCCGATCAGCGAGAACACCACCGCCACCACGGCCAGCCACACCATGCCGGTGGTCAGCCCGTTGCCCAGCAGCGCTTGCAGCACCACCAGCTTGGCGTAGAAGCCGACGGTCGGCGGGATGCCTGCCAGCGAGAACATCATCAGCAGCATCACGAACGCGTACCACGGGCTGCGCTTGTTCAGGCCCTTCAGGTCGGCGATGTTCTCGCACTCGAAGCCTTCGCGCGCCAGCAGCAGCATCACGCCAAAGGTGCCCAGCGTGGTCAGCGCATAGGTGAGCACGTAGAACAGCGCGGCGCTGTAGGCGTTGGCGGTGGACAGCGTGCTGCCACCCACCACGCCCGAGAGCATCGCCAGCAGCATGAAGCCCATCTGGGCGATGGTCGAGTAGGCCAGCATCCGCTTGAAATTGGTCTGCGCGATGGCGGTGAGATTGCCTATCACCAGGGACGCCACCGCCAGCAGCACCAGCATCTTCTGCCAGTCGATGGCCAGCGGCAGCAGGCCCTCCACCAGCAGTCGGAACGCGATCGCGAACGCCGCAAGCTTGGGCACCGAGCCGATGAAGGCGGCCACCGGCGTCGGCGCGCCGTGATAGACGTCGGGCACCCACATGTGAAACGGCACCACCCCCAGCTTGAACGCCAGCCCGGCCACCACGAACACGACCCCGAGCACCAGTGCAGCACGGCTCACCGTGCGTCCCGCCGCGATGTTGCGCGCCATCTCATTGATGTCGAGCGTGCCCGTGGCGCCGTACAGCATCGACATGCCGTACAGCAGGAAGCCGGAGGCCAGGGCGCCGAGCACGAAGAACTTCATCGCCGCCTCGGTGGCGCGACCGTCATCGCGCCGTAGTGCCACCAGGGCGTACATCGACAGCGCCTGCAGTTCGAGACCGAGATAGACCACCAGCAGGTTGTTGGCGGAAATCATCACGAACACGCCCAGAAGCACGAACAGCGTGAGCGTGAAAAGCTCGCCCTTCCACAGGCCGCGATCGCGCGCATAGCCCTGCGAGTACACCAGCATCAGCCCGACGCCGAGCGCGGCAAACAGCTTGAGCAGGTTGGCCATCGGGTCGGTCACGTACATCCCGCCGAAGGCGTACTGCACGAGGTCGTGATCGAGGAAGAACCAGCAGATGGCCGCGGCGCCGGTGAGCGAGGCCAGCGTCAGCGCATAGGTGATGTTGCGCCGCGCGTCGGACACGAACAGGTCGACCAACAACACGGTGCAGGCGGCCACCAGCAGGAAAATCTCCGGGGCGGCGGCGAAAAGATTGAGCTTGTCCATGATCGTCGGCGCCCTTAGCGTGCGAGCGCAGCCGCCGGAGCGACAGGCAATTTCGATTGCGCCACGTGCTGCAGCAGGTCGGCCACCGAGGCGTGCATCAGGTCGGTGAAAGGTTTGGGATACACGCCCATCCACAGCACCGCCACCGCGAGCACGCCCAGCATGATGAACTCGCGCGCGTTGATGTCGGTCAGTTCGCGCACGCGCTGGTTGGCGACCTCGCCGAAGATCACCCGCTTGTACATCCACAGCGAGTACGCCGCGCCCAGGATCAGCGTCGATGCCGCCAGCATGCCGATCCAGAAGTTGTACTTGACCGCACCCAGGATCACGTAGAACTCGCCGACGAAGCCGCTGGTGGCCGGCAGGCCGCAGTTGGCCATGGCAAACAACATCATGAAGGCGGCGAACTTCGGCATCGTGTTCACCACGCCGCCGTAGTCGGCGATGTTGCGGCTATGCATGCGGTCGTACATGACACCGATGCACAGGAACATCGCGCCCGAGATGAAGCCGTGGCTGACCATCTGCACGATCGCGCCTTCGACGCCGATCTGGTTGAAGATGAAGAAGCCCAGGGTCACGAAGCCCATGTGTGCGATCGAGCTGTAGGCGACGAGCTTCTTCATGTCGGTCTGCACCAGCGCCACGAAGCCGATGTAGACCACAGCCACCAGCGAGATCGAGATGATCAACCAGTCGAGCTCACGCGCGGCATCAGGCGTGATCGGCAGCGAGAAGCGCAGAAAGCCGTAGGCGCCCAGCTTGAGCATGATCGCCGCCAGCACCACCGAGCCGCCGGTGGGCGCCTCGACGTGAGCATCCGGCAGCCAGGTATGCACCGGCCACATCGGCACCTTGACCGAGAACGCGGCGAAGAACGCAAGGAACAGCAGGATCTGCGCGGTGAGACCGATCTTGGTGTCACGCCAGGTCGCCAGGTCGAAGCTGCCACCGGATGCGTAGTACAGATAGACCAGCGCGACCAGCATCAGCAGCGAGCCGGCCAGCGTGTAGAGAAAGAACTTGAACGCGGCGTAGACGCGGTTGTGCCCGCCCCAGACGCCGATGATGATGTACATCGGGATCAGCGTGGCTTCGAAGAAGATGTAGAACAGCAGCGCGTCGGCAGCAGAGAACACGCCGATCATCAGGCCCGACAGGATCAGGAACGCGGCGTAGTACTGCGACACGCGGCTTTCGATCACCTCCCAGCCGGCGATCACCACGATCACGGTGGTAAACGCGGTGAGCACCACGAACCACACCGACAGGCCATCCACGCCCAGGTGATAGTGGGCGTTCAGCCGCTCGATCCACATCGCCTTCTCGACGAACTGCAGGCCCGCCTGCGCCGCATCGAAATTGCTGATCAGCGGCACGGTGACCAGCAGCCCGAGCAGGCTGCCCACCAGCGCGAGCGTGCGCACCAAGGGTGCGGCGCGATCGCGGCCGGTGGCCAGGATCAGCATGCCGGACAGGATCGGGATCCAGACGGCCAGACTCAGCCAAGGTGTCGTAGCTTGCATTTTTCTTCTTGTCTCCCGACCTTAGCGTGCGACCAGACTGGGCCAGACGTACGGCAGGGTCAGGAACACGAACAGCGCGATCGCAATGCCGATCAGCATCGCAAAGGCGTAGTGATAGATGTAGCCCGACTGCAGGCCGCGCGACAGCACCGCCACCCAGCCGACCAGCTTGGCGCTGCCATTGACGGCCAGGCCGTCGATCAGCATCTGGTCGCCGGCTTTCCACAGGCCTCGACCGAGCAGGCGCGCGCCGCCGGCGAACACCACCTCGTTGATGCGATCGAGGTAGTACTTGTTGTCGAGCAGCCGATACAGGCCTGAAAGACGCTGCTTGATGGCCTCCGGGATGTCCGGCCGCAGCAGATAGAAGTAGGCTGACAGCCCCACACCGGCGAGCATGAGGAAGAACGGCGCGGTCACCAGGCCATGCAGGCCCATCGCCACCGCGCCGTGGTACTGCTCGCGCAGGGCCGTCATCGCCGGATGGCGGGCGGCGTCGACGAAGATGACGTTCTTGAAGAAGTCCCCGAAGAGCATGGCGTCGATGGCGACGAAGCCGATCACCAGCGACGGGATCGCCAGGAGCACGAGCGGGATCGTGACGACCGCCGGCGACTCATGCGGCGGGCCGCCGTGGTGGTCATCGTGGCCATGATGGTCGTCGTGCTTCGCGTGATGGGCATGCCCGGTGTCCGCATGCGTATCGAAGCGCGGCTTGCCGTGGAACACCAGGAAGTACATCCGGAACGAATAAAAGGCCGTGATGAAGACGCCGATCAGCACCGCGAAGTAGGCGAACCCGCTGCCCGGAACGGTCGAGGCGCCGGTGGCGATGATGATGCTGTCCTTGGAGTAGAAGCCTGACAGGAACGGCGTGCCGATCAGCGCCAGCGAGCCGACCAGCGAGGTGATCCAGGTGATCGGCATGTATTTCCACAGGCCACCCATGTCGCGGATGTCCTGCTTATGGTGCATGCCCATGATCACGCTGCCCGCCGCCAGGAACAGCAGCGCCTTGAAGAATGCGTGCGTCATCAGGTGGAAGATCGCCGCGGAGTACGCGGACGCACCGAGAGCCACCGTCATGTAGCCCAGCTGCGACAGCGTGGAGTACGCGACCACGCGCTTGATGTCGTTCTGGATGATGCCCAGGATCCCCATGAACAGCGCGGTGATCGCGCCGATCACGATCACGAACGACAGCGCCGTGGTGGACAGCTCGAACAGCGGCGACATGCGCGCCACCATGAAGATGCCGGCAGTCACCATCGTCGCGGCGTGGATCAGCGCCGAGATGGGCGTCGGGCCTTCCATCGAGTCAGGCAGCCACACGTGCAGCGGAAACTGCGCGCTCTTGCCCATCGCCCCGATGAACAGACAGATGCACACCACCGTGATCAGCATCCAGTCGGTGCCGGGCAGCGTCTGCTTGACCAGCGTGTCGGCTGCCTTGAACACGGTGGCGTAGTCGAGCGAACCGACGAAGGCGTAGATAAGGCCGATGCCGAGGATGAAACCGAAGTCCCCCACCCGGTTGACCAGGAACGCCTTGAGGTTGGCGTAGATCGCGGTCGGCCGCGTGTACCAGAAGCCGATCAGCAGGTACGACACCAGGCCCACCGCTTCCCAGCCGAAGAACAGCTGCAGGAAGTTGTTGCTCATCACCAGCATCAGCATGCTGAACGTGAACAGCGAGATGTAGGAGAAGAAACGCTGGTAGCCCGGATCGTCCTTCATGTAGCCGATGGTGTAGATGTGCACCATCAGCGACACCGACGTCACCACCAGCATCATGGTCGCCGTGAGCGAGTCGATCAGGAAGCCCACCGCGAGCGTCATGTCGCCCACCGTTGCCCAGGTGTAGACGTTGCCGTTGAACGTGTTGCCGGCCATGACGTCGTTGAACACCACGGCCGAGGCAATGGTGGCGACCAGCACGCCAAAGATAGTGACCGTATGGCTGCCGGCCCGGCCCAGCACCTTGCCGAACAGGCCGGCCAGGATGGCGCCGGCCAAGGGCGCCAGCGGCACCAGCAGGTAGATTTTCTGCATGCTCGTCATGTCAGCACCGCGGCGCCGTCAGAAAAGGCCGGCGGGTCCCCTTGGGGCAGCGAGTAAGCCAGGCGTGGGTCCGCATCGTCAGCCCTTCAGCGCATCGAGCTCGTCGACATTGATGGTCGACAGATTGCGGAACAGCACCACCAGGATCGCCAACCCGATGGCCGCTTCGGCCGCCGCCACGGTAAGGATGAAGAAGACGAACACCTGACCGTGGAAGTCACCCAGGTAGTGCGAGAAGGCGATGAAGTTGATGTTCACCGCCAGCAGCATCAGTTCGATCGCCATCAGCAGGACGATCAGGTTCTTCCGGTTCAGGAAGATGCCGACCACACTGATGGCGAACAACAGTGCGCCAACGCCGAGGTACCAGGACAGGGAAACCATCTGGGCCGCTCCGTGCTACTTCTTCTGTTCGTCGGCGGCGCCGGCGATGCCGTTCCTGGCGGTGGCGGCCGAATCCTGCCGGTTGTCGGTCTGCGCCGCCATGCTCACCAGGCGGACCCGCTCGTCGCGCCGCACCCTCACCTGCTCGCCCACCACCTGCGACTTGCTGTCCTTGCGTCCGCGCAGCGTCAACGCGATGGCGGCGATGATTGCCACCAGCAGCAGGCAACCGGCGATCTGCAGCGGGTACACATAGGCGCTGAACGTCAGATGCCCGAGCGCCTCGATGTTGTTCACCGTGGCCACATTCGGGCCGGGCTCGCGCATCGACTGCCAGTGTCCCTGGAACAGCACCAGCGCCAGCTGCAGCGTGATCAGCACCGCCACCAGGCCGGCGACCGGCAGATGCTTCCAGAAGCCCTGGCGCAAGCGGTCGATGTGGATGTCGAGCATCATCACCACGAACAGGAACAGCACCATCACGGCGCCCACGTACACCAGCACCAGCACGATCGCCAGGAACTCCGCCTTCAGCATCATCCACAGGCAGGCCGCGGAGAAGAACGCGAGTACCAGGAACAGCACCGCGTGCACCGGATTGCGCGCCGTCACCACGCGCAGGGCGGAGAACAGCATCACGCCGGCGAAGATCAGGAATAAAGTGGTCTTGGCATCCATGGGAAGCGTCAGGTGGAATGCAGTGGTGCCGGTCCGCGCTCGACCGCCTTCATGACTGCACCAACCACCTTCCCTCCGTTTTTTCTCGTTGTGATCAGCCCGGGCACGACATGCCTGGACCACTCCTCGATGCACTGCTAGCGATAACGGGCATCCGCCTCGCGCGCCGCTGCAATGTCCTTTTCGTACCGGTCGCCGATGGCGAGCAGCATGTCCTTGGTGTAGTAAAGATCGCCGCGCTTTTCACCGTGATACTCCAGCGTGCCGGTCTCGACGATCGAGTCGACCGGGCAACTCTCCTCGCAGAAGCCGCAGTAGATGCACTTGGTGAAGTCGATGTCGTAGCGCGTGGTGCGACGCGTGCCGTCGGCGCGCTGCTCGCTCTCGATGGTGATCGCCAGCGCCGGGCAGACCGCCTCGCACAACTTGCAGGCGATGCATCGTTCCTCGCCGTTCGGATACCGGCGCAATGCATGCAGGCCGCGAAAGCGCGGTGACATCGGCGTCTTCTCTTCCGGATACTGGATCGTGATCTTGCGGGCGAAGAAGTACCGGCCGGTCAGCGCCATGCCCTTGACCAGTTCCCTCAGGAGCAAGCTGCCGAAGAACTCCTTGATCGCTTGCACGTCAGGCCTCGATCGACAGGTGAACAGGCATCGACTGCGACACCGCAGCCGGCGTCGCCGGGTTCGACTTCCAGATGTTCCACGGCGTCTGCATCCACACCGCGACGACGATCAGCCACACCAGCGTGATCGGGATGAACACCTTCCAGCCCAGCCGCATGATCTGGTCGTAGCGATAGCGCGGGAACGAAGCACGGAACCAGATGAACATCGACACCACGACGAACACCTTGGCAAACAGCGACACCCAGTTGATCAGCGCGTCGACCAGCGGCGGAAAATCCACGCCGAAAAGGATCTCGAGATTCAACGGCGGTGCCCAGCCGCCGAGGAACATGATCGTCGCCACCATCGACAACAGGATCATGTTGGCGTACTCGCCGAGGAAGAACACGGCGAAGCTCATGCCCGAGTACTCGACCATGTGACCGGCGACGATCTCGCTCTCGCCTTCCACCACGTCGAACGGATGGCGGTTGGTCTCGGCCACGGCGGAAACAACGTAGATGACGAACAGCGGCAGCAACGGCAGCCAGTTCCACGACAGGAAGGTCCAGCCACGATCGGCAAACCAGCCCGCGTTCTGGCCATTGACGATGCCGGTCAGATTCAGTGTGCCCGCCACCAGCAGCACCGTCACCAGCACGAAGCCCATCGCCAGTTCGTAGCTGACCATCTGCGCGGCCGCACGCATCGCGCCGAGGAACGCGTACTTCGAGTTCGACGCCCAGCCGGCGATGATCACGCCATACACGCCGACCGAGGTAATCGCCATGACGAACAGCAGCCCGGCATTGATATCGGCCAGCACCAGGCCCGGACCGAATGGAATCACCGCCCACGCCGCCAGCGCCGGCATCAACACCATCACCGGCGCGATGTAAAACAGCGACCGATCGGCCTGCGCCGGTGTGATCACCTCCTTGAAGATGAGCTTGACCGCGTCGGCGATCGGCTGCAGCAGGCCGAACGGGCCGACCCGGTTCGGACCGACGCGGATGTGCATCCAGCCGATCATCTTGCGTTCCCAGTACGTCAGGTACGCGACGCACAGCAGGATCGGCAGCAGGACCGCGACGATCTTGGCGAGCGTCCACAGCACCTGCTGCTGGGTCGGAATCGCGATCACCCACTGCATGATCGCGTCCATCACGCACGCTCCAGGCTGATGGCGCCGAACATCGCCCCCAGCGTGCTGGTCGACGCGTGGCCGGCCGGTACGCGCACCACGCCGTCGGGCAAGCGATTGTCGAGGGCCGCTTCGAGCAAGGCCGACGTTTCCTTGCCGTCGACCCACTGCTTGACGCGTGCCTTGTCCCCCGGGTGAATTCCAGCATCGGCCAGCGTCTGCGCGTTGGCGGTGAGGCTGGGCGGGCGAGCATCGGCCGTCATCTGCAGCGACTCGGCGCGGCGCACAACGGAATCGGTGAAGTACATGGGGACGTCGGCGACTCGCTGCAGCGTGTCTGTCGGCGCGGCAGGCGGCTGCAGTTCGATCCTGGCGCGCCCGTTCAGCTGCTCCGGCGTGACCGGCGGCAGCGCGGCGCGCACCGCCTCCGGGGTGTCGAAGTCGAATCCCGGCAGCCCGAGTTGCGTGCCAAGCACTCGCAGCACCTTCCAACCCGGCCGCGATTCGCCGAACGGTCGCACGGCACCATTGAAGGTCTGCGCCCGCCCTTCGAGGTTGACAAAGGTGCCGGACGTTTCAAGGAACGGCGTGATGGGCAGGATCGCGTCGGCGTATTCGAGCGCGCCGTTGCGATACGCGGAAAACGCGATCACCGTGTCGGCCGCGCTCAGGGCGCCGAGCGTGAGCGCCGGATTGGCCGTGTCGTACTCCGGCTCGAAGTTCCACAGCAGATAGGCACGCCGGCGCTGTTCGAGCATCGTGCGAGCGTTCAGCCCACCGCTTGCGGGCAGCGCGCCGACCAGATGGCCGCCAACGCTGTTGGCGCCCTCGCCCAGGACACCGAAGATCGCGCCTGTGGCCTGCGCGATCCACTGCGCATAGGCTTGGATCTGCGCGGCCAGCGGGCTTTGTACCGCCGCGTTGCCAAGCAGGACCGCGGCCTTCTGACCCCCGGCCAGGCTGGCGGCGATGCGCTTGGCGCTTTCACCCGGCGTGATCCCTGCCACCGGCGCGGCCACGTTCTTGATCTGCGCAATGGCGCCGGCAATCTCGGCCAGCGCCTGCAGCCAGAGAGCCGGCGCGACGATCGCCTTGGCAACGACCGGCATCAGCAATTCGTCGTCGACCGCATGCACGACACTGACCTGGCAGCCGCGCTTGGTGGCGGCACGCAGCCGCGCCGCCACCAGCGGTTGATCCTTGCGCAGGAACGCACCGATGAGCAGGGCGCGGTCGAGCTGGTTGACCTGCGCCACCGGCATGCCGAGCCAGGGCGCGCCCTCGCGCTTGTCGTCTGCCGAAAAATCAGTCTGGCGCAGGCGAAAGTCGATGTTGTCGCTACCCAGGCCGCGCATCAGCTTGCCGAGCAGAAACAGTTCCTCGAGGGTGCTGTTGGGTGCCGCCAGCGCGCCGATGGACGAACCGCCATGGTCTGCCTTGACATGCGACAGCGCGTGCGTCACGTAGTCCAGCGCGTCGGCCCAATCGACCTCGCGCCATTGGCCACCCTGCTTGAGCATCGGCCGGCTCAGGCGGTCGGCGGCGTACAGCCCTTCGTACGAAAAGCGATCGCGATCGCTCAGCCAGCACTCGTTGACCGCCTCGTTCTCCAGCGGCAGCACGCGCAACACGCGATGATTTTTCACCTGCACGATCAGGTTACTGCCGAGCGAATCGTGGCCGGCCACGCTCTTGCGTCGGGACAGTTCCCAGGTGCGCGCGGCATAGCGGAACGGCTTGCTGGTCAGCGCGCCCACCGGGCACAGATCGATCATGTTGCCGGACAGTTCGTTGTCGACGGTCTTGTCGACGAACGACAGGATCTCCGAGTGCTCGCCGCGACCGGCCATGCCCAGTTCCATCTGCCCGGCGATCTCCTGGCCGAAGCGCACGCAGCGGGTGCAGTGGATGCAGCGGGTCATTTCCTCCGCGGAAATCAGCGGCCCGAGACCCTTGTGAAAGACGACCCGCTTCGCCTGGTCATAGCGGCTCGAGGAGCCGCCGTAGCCGACCGCAAGATCCTGCAGCTGGCATTCGCCGCCCTGATCGCAGATCGGGCAATCGAGCGGATGGTTGATCAGCAGGAACTCCATCACCGACTTCTGCGCCTGCTTGGCCTTGGCGCTCGCGGTGCGCACGACCATGCCCTGCGTCACCGGCGTGGCGCAGGCCGGCAAGGGTTTCGGCGCCTTCTCGACTTCCACCAGGCACATGCGGCAGTTGGCCGCGATGGACAGCTTCTTGTGGTAGCAGAAATGAGGGACGTAGATGTCGAGCTTGGACGCAGCATCCATCACCATGCTGCCCTCCAGCACCTCGACCTTCCTGCCGTCGATCTCGACTTCGACCATGGCGTCAGGCGCTCCTCGTGGTCGCAACCGCTGCACGGTCGCAGGTGCACTCAGAGCGATCGGTCAGTCGCGCGGACATCGTGCGGCCCGGCGACCGAGCGCATGTCAACGACAACGAGAAGGCAGTCGCGTGCCTGAGCATCAGACGTACTCCGGCACCAGGCAGTGCCCGTGCTCGATATGGTGCTCGAACTCCGAGCGATAGTGCTTGATGAACGCGCGCACCGGCATCGCGGCCGCATCGCCGAGCGCACAGATGGTGCGGCCTTGAATGTTGTCGGCCAGCGAATTGAGCAGGTCCAGGTCTTCCGGTTTGCCCTGACCGTGTTCGATCCGGTGGACCACGCGATACAGCCAGCCCGTGCCCTCGCGACAAGGCGTGCATTGCCCGCAGGACTCTTCGTAATAGAAGTACGACAGTCGCTCCAGGCACTTAACCATGCAGCGCGTCTCGTCCATCACGATCACGGCGCCGGACCCGAGCATCGAGCCGGCCTTGGAGATGGAGTCGTAGTCCATGTCGCAGGCCATCATCACATCGGCCGGCAGCACCGGCATCGATGACCCGCCCGGGATCACTGCCTTCAGCTTCTTGCCACCGCGCATGCCGCCAGCCAAGTCGAGCAACTTGGAAAACGGAGTACCCAGAGGAATCTCGAAATTGCCCGGGCGCTCGACGTCACCCGAAATCGAAAAGATCTTGGTGCCACCGTTGTTGGGCTTGCCCAAGGCGAGGAACGCATCGCCGCCGTTGTTGATGATGTACGGCACTGCGGCAAAGGTCTCGGTGTTGTTGATCGTGGTCGGCTTCCCGTACAGGCCGTAGCTCGCCGGAAACGGCGGCTTGAAGCGTGGTTGGCCCTTCTTGCCTTCGAGCGATTCGAGCAGCGCGGTCTCTTCGCCGCAGATGTAGGCGCCGTAGCCGTGCGCGGCGTAGAGGTTGAACGTAAAGCTGGAGCCCATGATGTTGGGGCCGAGATAGCCGACAGCGACGGCCTCGTCGAGCGCCTCCTGGAAGCGCTCGTAGGTCTCCCAGATCTCGCCGTGGATGTAGTTGTAGCCGGCGGTGATCCCCATCGCGTAGGCGGCGATGGCCATGCCCTCGATCACGATGTGCGGGTTGT
>LNFM01009350.1_pt1 | contig 14307 bp, 13 predicted proteins | sample 596031 | NCBI WGS metagenome assembly LNFM01 (sample SAMN04254537, study PRJNA301005) | activated carbon metagenome | isolation source: dual media filters at the Ann Arbor, Michigan drinking water treatment plant | place: USA: Ann Arbor
CGACGGCGACCGGGTCGAGCGGGTCGACCATCCGTCCCGCGGCGGGGTCGGGGACCACCTCGCGGGTGCCGCCCTCGCGGGTGGCGACCACCGGCCGGCCGCTCGCCATCGCCTCCAGCGCCGCGACGCCGAGGGGTTCGACGCGGCTCACGATCGTCAGCACGTCGCACGCCGCCATCCAGTCGGCGACCTGCGCGTGGGGCAGGGCGCCGGGGCGGACGAGCGCGTCGTGGACGCCGAGGCGGCGGGCGCCCGAGTCGACCGCCGCCGCGAGGGGGCCGTCGCCGACCATGGCGAGCATCGCGTCGGGGCGCGCGGCACGCACCCGGGCGAACGCCTGCAGCAGTCCGAGCGGGTTCTTGCGCTCGGTGAGCCCCCCGACGCTCAGCACCAGCGGCACGCCCCGCGGCAGGCCGAGCCACGCCCGGGCGACGTCGCGGTCGCCGGGGCGGAAGCGCACGGTGTCGACGCCCATGTCGATGACGCTGAGCGGCGGCAGCTCGAGCCCCGAGTCCCGCAGGCCGGCCGCGAGGTGCTCGCTGACCGCGATCACCTCCGCGGCGCCCCGCAGCGGCCCCGCCGTCGCCCGGCGCACGGCCGGCCGGTCGAGGTTGCGGACGTCCTGGCCGTGGGCGGTGACGACCCACGGGATCCCGGCCGCCCTCCCGGCGGCGGCCGCCACCGCGGCCGTCGGGAACAGGTAGTGGGCGTAGATCACGTCGGCCCGCCGCGCGTGGCGCGCGGCCCGCGCCAGCAGGCCGGCGTACTTGGCGGGGGTGCGCAGCGCGCCGTGGGCCCGGGTGTCGATCACGACCGGGTCGACGCTCATGCCGCGGTCGGTCAGCGCCCGGCACATGTCCTCGACGAACGCCCCGTAGTCCGGGTCGGCGGGCCCCGGCCACATGTTGCTGAGGCAGAGGACGCGCAGGCTCATGTCGCGGCGGGCATCGTGGCCGTCGCGCCGGCCGCCTCCGACGCGGGGGGCGATTCGTCGGCGCGCACCCGCGGCGCGGCGGCGAGCGCGGCGCCACCGGCGGCGGCGACCCAGATGAAGGGGTCCTCGAAGAGCGCGGCGTACAGCAGGCTGTGGACCACGATGCCCGCCATCATCGCCGCCAGCGTCCACCGTGCCCAGCCCACGTCGCCCTGGTCGCGCGAGCCGCGCACGACGGCCCAGCCCGCCCCGACGAGCAGGGCGAGGAAGAGGGCGAAGCCCACCAGGCCCTGTTCGCTCAGCACCGTGACGGGGGTGTTGTGGGAGATGACGACGCGCACGCGGCGCTGCTCGGTCGGGGTGAGCGTCTCCTCGAACCGGGACTCGAACCCGCCGAGGCCCGTGCCGACGACCGGCTCGTCGCGCCAGATGGTGAGGCCGCCGCGCATCAGGTCGAAGCGTCCCTCGCTGACGCGTTCGAGGCGGTCGTAGTCGGTGGCGGCGCTGCGGACGTTGTCGCTGGTGGCGAGGGCGGCGCCGCCGGCGACGACCAGCACGACGAGGCCCGTCAGGATCGCCCGGCGCGGCCCGACGGCGCGGACGGCGAGCAGCACCAGGCCCACCATCAGCATCAGGGTGCTGGACCGCGAGAACGTCACGGCGAGCGCGCCGGTCATGACGACCACGGCGGCCGCGAGGGCGACGAGCTCGCCGCGGCGCGACCGCACCCAGGCCAGCGCGATGCAGGTGAGGATCCCGATGGCGAGGTAGCGACCGAGGATGTTCGGGTCGAAGAAGATCCCGTTGACCCGGAAGAAGCGGCTGTAGACGTTCGCCTGCTGGAGCGTCGCGTTCCACCAGATCTCCTGGATGGCGTACTGCCAGAGCGCGACCCCCGCCGCGATCACGCCCCCCGCGATCGTGGTGACCGCCAGGGCCGCGATGGCGCGTGCGTGCGGCCACCACGCCGACGCCACCACGAACAGGATCGTGAACGGCACGTAGAAGAAGGCCGCCTTGATGGCCGCCTCGTCCGGGTCGGCGCTCCAGACGGCCGAGGCGAGCACGAACGGCACGAACAGGCCGAGGGTGACCGCGAGCGACCGGGGGGTGTCCCCGGCGGGCCCGACCCGTCCGCGCAGGCGCGCCCACACCCACGCGACCACCCCGAGCAGGATGACGGCGTAGAGGGGCAGCAGCAGGTTGGCCTCGAGGCTGCCGACCGAGACGGGGACCCGGATCGGCAGGGAGACGCCGAGCAGCACGAACCACACCGTCGGCCGCGCGACGATGGCCCGCACGCCGACGACTACGAGCGCCACGCCCACGACGAGGGCGACGAGGGCGGCGCCCCCCGCCGCGGGTGAGGCGAGCCGGTCGAGGGCGTCGCGGGCGTCGTCGCCCGGCACGAGGAAGGCCAGCAGGAAGCCCCAGGCCCCGAGCAGCAGGGCGAGCGCGGCGGCGCGCTGCTGCTCGGCTCGCAGCAGGCGTCCCGGCAGCAGCAGCCCGGCGGCGCCCACGGCCGCGGCGACCGCGGCGACGTCCATCGCGGCCTCGGTCATCCGGGACCGCCGAGGTCGATGAGGGCGCTGGCGCGGCCGTCGAGGGTCGACGCGACGAGCCACAGCGCGCGCGGGTTGACGCCGGGGGGGACGCGCACGCGGGCGGTGCCGGCCGGGCCGCGGGCCCCCGGCCCGACCTGGTCGCCCAGCGGGTAGCCGGCGGCGCCGCCGGGGACGGCGGTGCGACGGCGCAGCACCAGGGACACGGGGGTCGAGGCCGGGATCGCGGTGCCGTCGGTCTCGCGCAGCGTCACGCCGACCCGGTCGCGCGGGGCGGGACGCGCGGGCCGGGCGGTGCCGGCCATGAAGCCGACCCAGCAGGTCCGCTCGCGGACGACGCGGTTGCGGGCCGCGTCGAAGAGGGAGGCGCGGATCAGGTAGGAGCCCGGGGCGACGCGGGTGCCCCCGCCGTCGATGCCGTCCCAGTTCCAGCGCTGGGGGGCGTCGGCGCGGATCGGCCGTGGCCCGAGGCGCCGCAGGGCGTCGCCCTCGCCGTCGGCGGGGACGGCCTCGAGGAGCATGGAGGCGTTGTCGGCCGAGCCGATCGTGACGCGGCACTCGCCGGGGCCCGGCTCGGAGCGGGTCGCCGAGACGACCTGCAGCTCGCTCGGGCGGGGCGCGCTGGTGTCGATGACCACGTTGCGGGTCGTGTTGAACTTCTTGTCGCCGGCGCTCACGCGGAGCTTGATGGCGTAGGTGCCGTCGGGGACGCGCCGCCCGGCGGCGTCGAGGCCGTCCCACTCGGTCGTGAAGAACCCGGTGGGGCGCAGGGCGGCGTCGAGCAGCCGGATGACCGGCTCCCCGTCGTCCTGGATCTCGATCGTCACCTCGCTCGGCTCGCTGAGGCGCACCCCGATCACGGCGGTGTCGCGGCGGCCGTCGGCGTTCGGGCTGTAGAGCAGCGTCGCCTGGAACCGCGTCACGATCGGCGGCGGCGTCGGGAACGCGAACGGCAGCAGGAAGATCCCGAGGGAGACGACGAACAGGGCGAGCATCGCCGCGGCGACGACCCTGCGCCGCCCGCGGCCCGCGGGGGCGGACGGGCTCATCGGCGGGCGGCGGTCAGAGTGCCCGGAAACCCAGGCAGATGTAGAAGCCGAACCGGCCGAGCGGCGTCCGCGAGGCGGCGAGCTCCGCGCGCCGGGGGCCGGAGAAGCGGTAGAGGCGGCCGATCTGCGACCCGATCCGCCCGCCGGGGCGGAAGAAGATGCCGCGGCGGGACACGGGCACCATCCCCGCGGCCGCGGCGTGGCCCTCGAGGTCGGTCCACGTCTGCCAGTTGTCGATCGGCGCCAGGTTCAGCCGGATGCCGGGGACGCCGTGCTCCGCGACCCAGCGCCGGGCGCCGGAGAGGCTGCGCCGGTTCGGCGTCGAGATCACGAGCAGGCCGGTCGGCGCGAGCTGGGCCCGCAGCGCCCGCAGGCAGGCACGGGGATCCTCGAGGTGCTCGAGGACGTCGGTCAGGGCGATCAGGTCGAACGGGCCCTCGGGCGGCTCGTAGGCGCTGCCGACGACGGCCGTCAGCCGGTCGGCGGCGCCGATCTCCTCGAGCCGTCGCGTCGCGTGCTCGACGGACTCGGGGGACAGGTCGACGCCGATGCCGCCGTAACCCCGCTCGGCGAGTCGCTCCAGCAGGAAGCCGGTGCCGCAGCCGACGTCGAGCACCCGCGGGCGGGCGTCGGGGCCGCCGGGCCGCACGACGAACTCGTCGATCGTCTCCAGGTTGAGCGCCATCCGCGACTGCAGGTGCCAGTTGCGGCTCTCGACGGCGACGAGCCGGGGCGCGAGCCGGTCGTAGTACGCCTGGACGTCGTCGAGGCGGTCCCCGCCCGGCGCCTCGGCGCTCACGGCGCCCACCCCGCGGGCGGCGGGTTGAGGCCGGCCTGGACGGTGAAGCGGTCGTAGGACGGCTTGCGCGACCCGTCGCCCCGCAGGAGGCCACCGGTCCAGCGGGGGTTGTCCTGGAAGTTGAACCAGGTCACGACCTGGACACGCGGATGCCGCGCGGCGGCCTGCACGGTCTCATCGACCCACGCGGCCTGCTGCGCCTCGCTCACGAAGTAGCGGTGAAAGCGGTTGTACGACGTGTGGTACCCCGTCTCCGTGACGTGGATCGGTGCGCCCGGGCGAAGCCTATCCACCTGCCGGACGACCCGGGGGAGGGTGCTCCAGGAGGGCACGAAGAAGGCCTGGAGCGGGCCACCGAGAGGGTAGAGATGCAGGCTCCAGGCGTCGAGCGGGGGTCCCTCGTCGGCGACGAGGCGGGCGAAGTCGAGGCTGCCGACGGCGGCGCGGCCGTCCTTCGGGCAGGTGGTGGGGGACCGCCCGGCGGGCCCGGCGACGCCCCCGACGACCTCGATGCGGGGGGCGACGGCCTTGATCTCGCGGTAGCTCGCCGCGAGCAGCGCGGCGTAGACGCGTGGCGACACGAGGGCGGCGCGGCCGCCGCGGTTGCGGCACTGCGGCATCCAGAACCCCGGGAGGTTCGGCTCGTTCCAGATCTCGATGCTCCGCACGGGCGGCAGGGTCCCGCCGAGGGGGTCGGGGTGGGATCCCGAGTAGCGGCGCGCGATGGCCGCGGCGAACCGGGCGCCGTCGGCGGGGCGCGGGGCGGCGGTGCCCTCGCCGTTGCGCGAGGCCCACGCCGGGGTGAGGTAGAAGTCGAGCATCATCGCGATCCCGCGGGCCCGCAGGCCACGGGCGATCTGGTCGTAGCGGCTCCAGTCGTACGCGGGGTCGTCGGGGTCGCGGGGGGCGGCGGGCCGGGTCGGGGCGACGACGCGCCACAGCACGTCGACCCGGGTGACCTGGATGCCGGTCGCGGCGAGCGCGTCGAGGCGGGCCTCGAGCTCCGGTCCGCGGACGTTGACGAGGTTGTCGTCCTGCAGGGAGAGGATCGGCGCGCCGGCGGCGGGCGCGGCGAGCCCGGCGAGGACGGCGAGGGCGAGCAGCAGGCGCCTCATCGCACCCTCCCGAGGCGCACGACGCCGACCCGCGCGCCGCGGCGCTGGCCACGCTCGACCCAGGCGACGCGGGCGCCGTGGACACCGACGGCGTCCACCACGCGGCGGCCGCGCACGACGGTCCGGAGGGCCCCCCGGCGCGACGCGAGCACGGCGCGGCCGTCGGCGACGGCGACGCTGCGCCCGCCGACGGCGACCCGCGGCAGCCGGCGACCGCTCCACACCTGCCGGGCCCGCGGGGCGGGCCCCTGGTCGACGCGCACGACGAGGACCCGCGCCCCCCTCCGCACGGCGACCACGGCGAGGCCGGGCGCGGCCCAGACGCGCAGGGCGGCCCCCGGCAGGGCGACGGCCTGGGGGCCGGCGGCGCCGGTGGGCTGCAGCAGCAGGGTGGTCGGGGCGGCCGGGTCGACCCAGGCCTGCGCGGTCGGGGACAGGGCGACGAGGCCGGCGCGGGTCGCGGACCCCACGACGGGCGTGTCGGTGACCGCGCCGCTCGCGAGGTCGGCGTCGCGCACCGTCGCCGCGCCACCCGTGCCGAGGCGCACGGTGCGCACCACGTCCCCCAGGGCGGTGAGGGCGACGGTCACGGGGGCGCCGTCGCGGCCGTCGCTCTCGACGACGGTCTCGACGCCGTCGGCGTCGCAGCAGCGCACGACCGGCGGGGCGAATCGCCGCGACCCGGGGGCCATCACGAACCCGCCGCCGCCCGTCGGCCAGAGCACGCCCGGCGACATCGCGGCGATGCTGGTGCGCACCGAGACCGGCGTCTCCGGGGTGCCCGTGAAGCGGGTCCCGCGGGCGACGAGGCGCACCCGGGAGGTCTCGGCCCGGTAGTAGTCGAACCGCACTGCCCCCGGGGGGGAGCCCGCGATGCGCCGCGGGTCGACGCGCACGGTCGCGGCCTCCGTCCAGACGAGGTGGTCCCCGCTGAAGGCCATCTCCCGCGCCGGCCACCCGTCGAGGGTGATGGTGCGCGACGCGCCCGCGGCGGGGGAGGCCACCGCCAGCGCCGCCACCGCCGCCAGGGTGAGGGCCGTCCCGCTCCGGCGGGTCACGCGGGTGCCCCCGCGGTCCGCAGCGCGGCGACCGTGTCGGCGAGCAGGGCCTCGCTGGTCGCGGCCCGCCCGGGGTCGGCCATCGGCGTCATGTTCGTGAGCTGCACGTGGCGGGCCCCCCGGTCGACGAAGCGCAGCACCGTCGCGGCGACGTCGTCGGGTGTGCCGTGGATGACGGTGTCGCGGACGACCTCGTCGGGCACCGCCCGCGCGAGCCGCAGCGCGTCCTCGCGCCCGAGGGAGGTCGGCAGGAAGGTGGTGAGGCCGAAGGCGCCCGATCCCAGGGGGTGCTCCGCGCCGTGGACGGCGAACGCCTCGGCGGGGCGGGTCAGCGCGATGAAGCGCAGCAGCAGCGACCCGTCGATGGCGGCGAGGGCGTCCTCGCGCGTCTCGGCCACGACGACGCGCGCGTAGAGGCCGGGCGTGACCGCCCCGGGGTCGCGCCCCGCGGCGGCCGACGCCGCGCGGACCCGGTCGAGCATGGCGCCGTAGTCGCCGGGGTCGGTCGCGAGTGGCAGCCAGCCGTCGGCGAGCCGGCCCACCACGCCGAGGCCGCGGGGGCGGTGGGCGGCGACCCAGATCGGCGGGGGCGCGTCACCGACGGGCCCGAGGCCGAGGGAGGCGCCCTCCAGCCGGAAGTGCTCGCCGCGGTGGTCGACCGGCCCGTCGGCCTCCATGAGGAGGCGCATCACCTCGATGCCCTCCTCCATGCGGGCGAGGGGGCGGTCGTTCGTCAGGCCGAACGGCGTCAGGTTGAGCGCCTCCCCGGCGCCGACGCCGAGCACGAAGCGCCCGCCCGTCAGGTGGTCGAGGGTCAGCGCCGTCTGGGCGAGGGAGGCCGGGTGGCGCCGCACCATGTCGGTGACGCCGATGCCGAGGCGGATCTCGCGGGTCGCGCCCGCGACGGCGGCGATCACGGGGACCGGGTCGAACCAGATGTGCGGGCTCGCCTGCCCGGCGGCGGCCTGGGGCACGAGGTCGGGGGTCCAGATGCTGTCGGGGAACCAGTGGAGCAGGTGGTCCGCCCACCAGACCGCGTCGAAGCCCTGCTGCTCGCGGCGCTGGGCGGCCGCGACGGCGGCGCCGGCGGGTGGGCGCACGGCGCCCATCGCCGACAGCTCCAGACGGGCGGGCTCCGACATGGCGGGCAACCTACTCCCCGGTCCGTGGGGGTCCAACGGCCGCGGGTGGCCCCTGTGCCGCTAGTGGTCGCCGCCGCGGAGCTGGGAGGCGGCGTGGGCGGCGACGGGACCGACGACGTCCCATCCGTCGCGGGCGCCCCCCGGGGAGCCGGGCAGGTTGACCACGAGGGTCCGGCCGCGCACCCCCGCGACGCCGCGCGAGAGGACGGCGTGGGGCGTCACCGCCACCGACCGGGCGCGGAGGGCCTCGGCGATGCCGGGGACCATGCGCTCGCAGGCCGCGGCGGTGGCCTCGGGCGTGCGGTCGCGCGGGCCGAGGCCGGTGCCACCCGTCGTCAGGACGACGTCGGGGGCGTCGGGGCCGTCGCAGATCGCGCGCAGCAGGTCCGACAGCCCGTCGGGGTCGTCGGGGACGAGGTCGCGGCGCACCACCTCCCCGCCGCCCGCGGCGACGGCCTCCGCCAGCGCCGGGCCCGAGCGGTCCTCCCGCTCCCCCGCCGCGGAGCGGTCCGACACCGTGACGATGGCGACCCGCGGGGTCACGGCGACGGCGGCGCGGCCTTCGTCTTCTCGAGCAGCCGGACCCCGTCGATCACGATGCCCTTGTCGATGCCCTTCACCATGTCGTACACGTTGAGCGCGGCGACCGACACCGCCGTCAGTGCCTCCATCTCCACCCCCGTGCGGGCCGTCGTCTCGACCTCGGCGCGGATGCGCACCTCCCCCGCGTCCACGTCGACCGACACGTCCACCGACGCCCGGTCGATCGGCAGGGGGTGGCAGAGCGCGATCAGGTCGGGGGTGCGCTTCGCCGCCAGGATGCCCGTCACGCGGGCGACCGCCGCCGCGTCGCCCTTCGGCAGGTCGCCGTCCGACATGGCGCGGGCGCTCGCCGGCGCCATCCGGACGACGGCCTCCGCGACGGCCCGCCGCACCACCGGGGGCTTGTGCCCCACGCCCACCATCCGCGCCCGCCCCGCCGCGTCGAGGTGCGTGAGGCCGCCGCCGGCGTCGCTCACGACTCCGCCCTGCGCCGCCGCCGCCGGTCGGCGGAGCGCTTGCGGGCGATGTCCTCCTGCTGGGCGTCGAGCCACTTGCCGACGTCGTTCTCGCGCACGATCCGCTTGATCTCCTGCAGTCGGAAGGCGCGCTCGTCGGCGGGCATCACCAGCGCCTGGTGCAGGGCCTCGGCCTGGGCGTCGACGTCGAAGGGGTTGATGGTGATCGCGAACGAGCCGAGCTCCTCGTGGGCCCCGGCGTTCTCGGACAGGATCATCACGCCGTCGCGTTCGTTGACGAGCGGCGCCTCCTTCGCGATCAGGTTCATGCCGTCGAAGATCGGGTTCACGATCAGCACGTCGTAGTGCTTGTAGGCGGCGACGGCGCGGTGGATGTTGCTCTCGATCCGCAGGCTGATCGGCATCCAGTCGGTGGTGCCGTGCTTGGTGTTGATGTGGCTCACCACGTCGCGGATCTTGTCGAGGTACTCGACGTACTCGTCCACGTCCTGCCGGGTCGGCTGGAGCAGGGCGAAGAACGTGATGTCCTCGTGGAACTCGGGGTGGCGGTCGAGGAACACGTCGTACGCCTTGAACCCGCGGAGCGTGTTCTTCGAGAGGTCGGTGCGGTCGACGCGCACCACGAGGTGCTGGCGGCGGCGGCGCAGGATCGGGCCCTCCTCCTCCGCCACCTCGGGGCTCGCGGCGAGGGCCTCGAACATCGGGGCGTTCACCGAGATCGGGTACGAGCGCACCCAGACGTCCCGCCCCTCCCAGCGCACGAGGCGGCGGTCGTAGTCGACGCGCAGGTCGAGCAGCTCCTCGCAGCAGAGCATGAAGTTGCGGGCGTAGCTGCGGGTGTGGAACGCGACGATGTCGTTGGCGAGCAGCCCCCGCAGGATCCCCTCGCGGATGTGGGGCGGCAGGATCCGCCAGTAGTCGGGCTGGCTCCACGGGATGTGCACGAAGTGGTGCAGGAACGCCTCGGGGTGGGCGGCGCGGATCGCCTCGGGGGCCGTGTACAGGTGGTAGTCGTGGAGCATCACCACGCGGTCCGGGTCGTCGTCGAGCTCGGCCACGACGGCGTCGGCGAAGGCCTGGTTCGCGACGACGTAGCCGTGCTCCCAGGCGTCGAGCTCTTCGCGCCGGACGTCCGGCGCGTTGCTCAGGTCCCACAGGTAGTGCTGGATGAACCAGAGCATCGGGTTCGCGATGACGTTGTAGTACGCGTGGTAGACGTCGGGGTCGATCACGACGAAGCGGCCCTGGGTGTCGTTGCCGAGCCCCGGCAGCGGGAACCGCCCGCCCCCCGCCTCCTCCGCCACCTCGATGTCGGCGTCGGTGCTCGCGGCCGACACCCAGAGCGCGGGGGTGTGCTCGACCAGCCCGAGCAGCGCGGTCACGAGGCCCCCACCGCCCCGGGTGCGCCCCAGCTCGCCGTCGTCGCCGCGGGTGAAGCCGACCGGCCCGCGGTTCGAGACCAGGATCAGGGGGGCGCGCTTCGTGCTCACGCCCCGCCCCTCGTGCCGTCGTCCCCGTCTCGGCTCACGCGCGCCTCCGTCTCGGTTCCCCCGGCCGGCGCCGGGTCGGACAGGATGTAGGTGTCCCGATCGTCGTCGGCGTAGTCCACGGGGGTCTCCGCGCCCGTCGCATGGGAGGACGTGCCACACTCTACCCCCAGCCGCCGGGCCCACGGCGGTCGCAGACCGTGCTGAACGCCCGCCTCTATCGCACCTGCTGGCTGGTCGCGGGCGTCGCCCTCGTGGTCGCGCTCCTGACACTCGAGTCCCCCGACCGGGGGCCTGAGCCGGCGCTCCCGTCGACGATCGACGGGCAACTCGCGCTGGACCTGAACGGGCAGCTCGCCGGCATCGCGCCCGAGCGCGCACCCGGCTCGGCGCCCGACCTCGCGGCGGCGCGCTGGGTGCAGGACCAGCTCTCCCAGGTGCCGGGCGCGGCGGGCCGCGTGCAGACGCAGGACCTCGAGGCGCGCAGCGGCCGCGAGACCGTCCGGCTGCAGAACGTCTACCTCGTCGTCCCGGGGCGCGGCACCGGACGCGCCCGCGCCGGGATCGTCGTCGTCGCCCCGCGCGACACGCCCGAAGGGGTCAGCGCCGGCACCAGCGCCACCGCCGTGCTGCTGCGGATGGCCCAGGTCTCGGCGACGACCCGGCACCAGCGGCCCCACCTGTTCGTCTCGGTCGACGGGTCGACCGTCGGCAACGCCGGGATGCGCTGGTTCCTCAGCCGCTTCTCGTCGTTCCCGCTGTCGGCGGCGATCGTCCTCGACGCCCCCGGCGAGACGACCGGCGACCGGGTCCACGTCTGGGACTCCGGCCGCACCGACCGGCACGCCCTGGGGCTCGCGGCGATGGCGGAGGCCTCGATCGAGCGGGCCGGGGGACGCGCGTCGGCGAACCGGTCGCTGACGGGGCAGCTGCTGCGGCTCGGGGTGCCGCAGACGTTCGGCGACCAGGGCGCCGCGATCGCGGCGGGGTTGCCGGCGGTGACGCTCTCCGGGCGCTCCGAGTCGCCGCTCCGGCCGGGCAGGCCCCCGACCGCCGAGCGGATGGAGCTCGTGGCGAACGCGGCCAACGACCTGCTGACGGTGCTCGACCAGACGACCGCGCCGGGGGCGGACGGCAGCCTGCTGGTCGCCGACCGGACCCTGCGCCCCACGATCGCGCGCCTCGCGCTGCTGCTGCTGATCCTGCCGGTGCTGGTGCTGACCCTCGACATCGTCGCCCGCCAGCGCCGCGCGCGGGTGCCCGTCGTGGACGGCCTGCGTGCCGTGGCCCGTCGCAGCCTGCCGATCGTCGCGGGCCTGGTCACGGCGCACCTGCTCGTCCTCGGCGGCCTGCTCCCCGGCACCGCCGCGGGGTCGCCCCCGATCCCGGCGCAGGCGCGCTTCGGTGCGCTGGCGGGCCTCGCCGTGGCGATCTCCATCGGCGCCGCCGTCCTCACGTGGGTGGTGGTGCGCCGCCGGGCCGCGCGCCGCCCGACCCCGCCCGCCGCCGAGGGGACCGCCGCCCTCGCCGCCCTCGCCGTCCTGCTGCTGGTGATGTGGGTCCTCAGCCCCTACGCGCTGATCCTCGCGCTGCCCGCCGCGCACGCGGCCCTGCTCGCGACGGCCGCCCGCCGCCCCTGGCACCTCGCCGGCCTCGCGTTCGTCGCCGTACTCCCCGTGCTGGCCCTGATCGTCTCGATGGCGGGGCTGCTCGACACCGGGACGCCGTTCGCGGTCTGGTACATCGCCGAGACCGCCGCCACCGGGGCCCGCGGCGCCACCGGCCTGGTGCTCGGCGTCCTCGTCGTCGCGTGCCTCTGGTCGCTCGCGTCGCTGGTCGCGCGGCGCGGCCTCGGCGGCGGCGGGGGGACGCCCCGCCCCCGCCGCCCGCGCCCGGCGTTCACCCGGCCCCGCCGCCCCGGCGCCGTCCACCCGCGTGACTGAGGGATCCCGCGCCGCCGGGGCGCCCGCCGGGGCGCTGGTAGCATCCGCGCCGGTGGCCGCTCGCCTCGCCTTCGTCTCGGTCGTCGTCCCGGTCTACAACGAGCGCGAGTCGGTGCGCCCTCTCTCGGAGGAGCTGCTCCGCGCGCTCCGTGGCCTCGGCCGGCGCACCGAGGTCCTCTTCATCGACGACGGGTCGACCGACGGCACGTCGGAGATCCTGGCCGAGCTCGCGGCGAGCGAACCCGAGATCTCCGTGGTGCGCCTGCGCCGCAACTTCGGGAAGGCCGCCGCCCTGATGGCCGGCTTCCGCGAGGCGCGCGGCGACGCGATCGTGACCATCGACGGCGACCTGCAGGACGACCCCGCCGAGATCCCGCGCCTCCTCGACGAGCTCGAGGCCGGCGCCGACCTCGTCAGCGGCTGGAAGCGCGACCGCCAGGACGCCTGGAGCAAGCGCGCCGCGTCGAAGGTCTTCAACGGCGTCACCGGGGCGATGTCCGGCATCGGCCTCCACGACCTGAACTGCGGTTTCAAGGCGTACCGCTCCGAGGTGGTCCGCTCACTCGCCCTCACCGGCGACCAGTACCGGTACATCCCGGTGCTCGCCGCGAACGAGGGCTTCCGCGTCAGCGAGCTGCCGGTGAACCACCGCCCGCGGCCGTACGGCAAGAGCAAGTACGGGCTGGAGCGCTACCTCCGCGGCTTCCTCGACCTGCTGACGATCCTGTTCGTCGGCCGCTTCCGCCAGCGCCCGATGCACCTGTTCGGCGGCATCGGGATGCTGTTCATCCTCGTGGGGTTCGTGATCTGCGCCTACCTCGCGGTGCTGCGCCTCGCGGGCGAGGCCATCGGCGGGCGCCCCCTGCTGCTGCTCGGGGTGCTGCTGATCGTCGTCGGCGTGCAGCTCTTCACCATCGGCCTGGTCAGCGAGATGATCCAGCGGTACCACCTGCGTCCGCAGGACGAGGAGGCCCGCTCGAGGGTGGAGCGCGTGATCCGCTGATCTCCTCGGCAGGGGGCCCCGCGTGAGGGTGATGTGGCTGGGCACGTACGAGCGGGCGTACCCGCGGTCCCGGGTGCTCGTCGAGGGCCTGCGGGAGGCCGGCGTCGAGGTGGTCGAGCACCACCGCCCCGTGTGGGAGCGCAGCCGCCACAAGGCCGGCTCGGGGTTCCTCCGTCCCGTGCCGCTCGTGCTCACCGGCGGGCGCTTCGCCGCGGCGTGGGCGGGCCTCGCCGTCGACGCCGCCCGCGAGGGCCCCGTCGACGCCGTCGTCGCCGGCTACCCGGCCCAGCCCGACGCGGTGCCCGCGTGGATCGTCGCCCGCGCCCGCCGGGCCCCGCTGGTCGTCGACATGATGATCTCGCTGTGGGACACGCTCGCCGGCGACCGCGCCCTCGCCGGGCGCGCCGCGGCCACCGCCCTCGCCGGGGTCGACCGGGTGTCCCTGCGGGCCGCCGACCTCGTCCTCGCCGACACCGCCGCCGGCGCCGACTGGCTGAGCGCCCGCTTCGGGGTGCCGCGGGAGCGGATCGCCGTGGTCCCCGTCGGCGCCGAGCCCGGCGCCTTCCCCGCGACCCCCCCGCCCACCGGGCCCCCGGGGGCCCTGTTCTACGGCAAGCTCGCCCCCCTCCACGGCCTCACCTCGGTGCTCGAGGCGGCGCGGGTGCCCGGCGCCCCGCCGGTCCGCCTCATCGGCGACGGGCAGCTCGGCGCGTGGCTGGAGGGCGAGCTCGCGCGCGACCGCCCCGCCGGGCTCACCTGGGAGCGCTGGGTCCCCTACGAGCGCCTCGGCGACGAGGTGGCGGCGGCGGCGATGTGCCTCGGCGTCTTCGGCACCAGCGACAAGGCCGCGCGGGTGGTGCCGAACAAGGTGTGGCAGGCGCTCGCCGCCGCCCGGCCCGTGGTGACCGCCGACACCCCCGGCGTGCGGGAGGTGCTGCGCGACGGCGAGAGCGCCCTGCTCGTCCCGCCCGGCGACGGCGCCGCCCTCGGCGCCGCCCTCGTGCGGCTCGCCGGCGACCCCGCCCTGCGCGCCCGCCTCGCCGCCGCCGGTCACGACGTCTACACCCGGACCGGCGCCCCCCGGGCCGTGGCGGGTGCGCTGCTCGACGCCCTCACCCCCCTAACCTTGGACGCATGACGACCTCCGAGCCCACCACCCACGACTGGGGCGACACCCCCGACTTCTACGGTCCCCG
>LNFM01009353.1_pt1 | contig 14305 bp, 16 predicted proteins | sample 596031 | NCBI WGS metagenome assembly LNFM01 (sample SAMN04254537, study PRJNA301005) | activated carbon metagenome | isolation source: dual media filters at the Ann Arbor, Michigan drinking water treatment plant | place: USA: Ann Arbor
TCTACGAACGTGTGTCATGGCGCGAAAATAGATGCGGATCGTCGGCTATTAGTAACCTCCGGCGATTGCTTGTTCTATGAGAAAAAGGAAATCGAAGTCCGCGGGTCGGTGCTATCTGCGGCGCCACCGGAGAGCCTGGGGGCTGACGCAGCGTGAGCTTGCGTCAATCGTCGGGCTCAAAAGCCACGCGCATCTGTCGCGGATCGAATACAGCAAAAGGCCGCCCTCTTTGGAAGCGGCCCTTGCCTGCCAGGTGATATTCGGCATCCCACCGGATGCCCTGTTCCCGCATGTCTACAACTTTGTCGAGGAGCGGACGATGCGGAACATGTCGAAGGAATACCAACGGCTCGAGCACACTACCAAACCAACAGAAATGCGCAAGCGTGAGCTCTACGAGCTCGCGCAGTCGCGGGCGATTACCCGAGGAGGTAGCACGCCGGACGTATGATCGCTGTCGCAAGCGAGGCATTCGTTCTGGCGCTCTATCCCACCACCCGCGGATTCTCATTCGTACTATTCGAAGGCCCGGAGAGCCCGTATGACTGGGGTGTGAAGTCAGTCCCCGGTAGACGAAAGAATGCGCGGACGATTGCCGAGATCAAACGGCTTATGGATCGGTATCAGCCATATGCAGTTGTCCTCGAAGACGTCAGCGAAAAGGATGCACGGCGCGGATCACGCGTTCGGCACCTTACCTGGGCGATTGCACATCTCGCATACTCAGAGAGCATCGAAGTGCACCGGTATACCAAGGCTACCGTACACAACACGTTTCGTCGCGCTGGCGCCAAGACGAAACAAGAAGTGGCGCAGGCAATCGCCATCCACATCCCTGCGTTCGCGCATCGCCTTCCGCCAATCCGCAAAGCATGGATGAGTGAAGACCCGCGCATGAGCCTATTTGATGCAGCGGCGCTTGGGCTCACGTACTTCGCGAACCGACCTGAGCGGGGCGAACTCCCCGGAGCCTGAGCCGCCTTCCTCCTTCTCACCATGGAGTACCGCAATAGTGCAGTGCTCCTCGTGCGAAGGAGGTCAACATGCACGCTTCTCGAGAAACGGGAGCGCACCCCTATGAGCGCATTACCGCGGCGATTATCGCCGCAATGGAGGCCGGTCGAAAGCAATTTGAAATGCCGTGGCACCGGCAATCGGGGCGACTGCCCCGAAACGCCGCAACTGCACGTCGGTACCGGGGCATGAACTTGCTGTCGCTTTGGGCGCAGGCGTCACTCATGGAATATGAGTCGCCGTACTGGGCCACGTACCGCCAGTGGGCAGAACTCGGGGCGCAGGTACGCCGCAGAGAGCGAGCCACCCACATCGTGTTCTACAAGCCGATCGAACAACAAAATAATGTTGAGAACGATGGCGGTGAGGGCAATGGTCGCCAATGGATAGTCCGCGGCTCGTCCGTCTTCAACGAGGGCCAGGTCGATGGGTGGCAGTCCGGTGAGCCGGTGGATGTGACCACAAACGGCGTCGCGTCGCTCGCTGTTGTCGAGCGATTTGTGGCAAAAACCAGGGCGCGAATTGTCGAAGGCGGTGACCGCGCGTTCTATATGCCATCGATCGACACAATCCATATGCCGGATCGTCATAGATTCCGGGATACCGATGCGGGGTCTGCAACATCAGGGTTCTATGCCGTCCTGCTCCACGAACTCGTGCACTGGACCGGGCATCCCAGTCGACTCAACCGTGAACTTACTGGGTCGTTCGGCGCCATGGCGTATGCTATGGAGGAGCTTATCGCGGAGTTCGGCGCCGCATTTCTGTGTGCCGATCTCGAAATCTCCATCGAGCCACGGCCCGACCATGCGGTGTATCTGGCGAGCTGGATTCGTGTACTCAAGGATCGGTCTCGGTCGTTGATTCAGGCTTCGGCGGCTGCGACTACGGCGTGTGTGTATCTCGGCACTGCAGAAGATTCGTAGCATATTCGAGTCCCTTGGACATTCGTCCGAGGGATTCTTTTATTGATTTTATAGACTTAAGCGACCTGGTCGGGCCCTGCCGCGTGCTTCCCCGACGAAATCGGCAAGTGCACGATCCAAGCTCGGCCGCTATACTTTGCCAAATGTTCGAACCTCTCTACTTGCGAGACCTCAAGATTCCTAACCGCATTGTCGTGTCTCCGATGAGCCAATACCGCGCGCGTGACGGATTCGCGAACGACTGGCATCTCGTTCATCTAGGCCGGTTTGCGCTCGGTGGGGCCGGCCTGGTGTTCTGCGAAGCCACTGCCGTTGCGGCACGTGGGCGCCGAACGCACGGGGATGTCGGACTTTGGCTCGACAGCCAGATTGCGCCACTCGCGCGCGTGGCGGACTTTATCGCGCGCGAAGGCGCGGTGCCGGGGATCCAGTTGGCGCATGCCGGGCGCAAGGCCAGCGAACGGCGACCATGGCACGGTGAATCGCCGGTGGACGACGAGGATTTCGCTAAACGCGGCGAGGCACCCTGGCAGGCGATCGCGCCGAGCGCGATTCCGTATGCCGAGGGCTGGCCGTGTCCTGCAACGATGAGTGGATCGGATATCGATGAAGCGCTACAGGCGTTTCGCGATGCCGCGCGGCGTGCGTGCGAAGCAGGTTTTAAGGTCATCGAGATCTATGCCGCGCACGGCTTTCTTGTGCATCAGTTCTTGTCGCCGCTGGCGAATCACCGCACCGATTCCTATGGTGGGAGCTTCGATGGGCGCGCGCGCTTTGCTCGCGAGGTGGCCCGCGCCGTGCGGGAAGTTTGGCTCCCCGAGCTACCGCTGATCTTCCGGCTGTCGGTCACAGACTGGCATCCGGAAGGTTGGCAGGTGGAAGACGCCGTCGCGCTCGCGCGTCTGTTGAAGCGCGATGGAGTCGATGCGATCGACTGTTCCAGCGGGGGCATATCGGGACGCGAGCGCCCACAAGGTATGGTGCTGTCCCACGGCTACCAGCTCGATCTGGCGGAACGCGTACGGCGCGAGGCAGAGATCCCCACAGTCGGCGTTGGGTTCCTATGGGATCCTGTGGAGATGGACGCGGCCATACGTGAGGGAAAAGTCGATATGCTCGCGCTCGCGCGCGAGCTGCTAGACGACCCCAACTGGACGCTGCACGCCGCGCAGACGCTAGGCTCAGACACCGCGCATGCACGGTGGAAACCGGAGTTCGGATGGTGGCTGGAGAAGCGTGCGCGTGTGCTTCGTAAACTCGGGCTACGTTGATGCGAAAAGGCTGAGCCGATTAGCGCATTCCCTTTTAGCAACATTGTGTCTGCGGCTGAATTCACGGCAAGAAAGGCATGGCAAATACCTGCGCTGCATCCAACGCCGTTGAAAAAAAGGGGGCGTTCTTAGTGTACTTGCGGGCACGAAAGATTTTAAGTCACTGTCCTAGTTGGGGCATGCGGGCAGAACTCGGCTCGATACCGTCGTTCATACCGCCAAACCGAAAGTGCCTCGGCGACGGTGACGCCAATACGGCCCTCACATAGTTTCGCGAAGGCTATTCATCCGAGCCGAGGTCTACGGATCTACAGGTAGATCGAGCCAGACTTCGAAGCGCCACTCCTCGTCGATGTCGTTGTACTCGGTGGTGATCTTCGCGTCGCATGTCAGTGTCGCCCCAGCTGCGCCGCTATCGCGCAGCTGCTTGCGATAGGCGCGCGCATCGTCGCGACTGAGGTACCCGACGCACTCGCCTTCAATGTCCACCCGAATAGCCATGGGGTCATGCTTGTTATCGTCTTCGTGCACCAGCGTCGCGATCGCCGTGCGCTCGTAATCCTCCGATGGATCTTCATCGACGACGTCGCGTATCGCATCCTGGTAGGCGAACTCGCCGCGGACATCGTACGAGAACTTGCCAGGCCCTTTGATCCTTCCAGCGGTCGATTCAGCAGCTAACCTTTTGGCTCGCACAGGAAGGGCGTGTTTTCGCGAGCGCAGAAGCCGCCACACAATGAAGATGATCACTACGACGATGATCCACTTCATGACATCCCCTCTTTCGATAATTGGACGGCGGGAGTGTAGTACGCGCCGGACGGCGATCACGCGTCCCGGGATTGGTGCACTGCCAAATAGAGATCAATCGGCGGTAACGCCACGTCCGCTCGCCGCGTCGCGATGGCCCCGCCCGTGGGATACCGCACAGACCGCGTCGCACACTCGGCTACCGTGCCGTCTCAAGACTGAGAAACCATCACACCCATGGACGACGAGAAAGACTTGCTCCAAGGAATCGCCGTCGCTAAGGCGAAAGAGGAGTTTGCGCTGAAGTTGATCGCAGACGAAGCAGCGCTGCTGGAAGCCCTGAAGGCGGAAGCCCGAGCCGCTGCCAAGGCTCGCGGGATGACGGACGAGGAAGTGGATGCGCTTTTCCCGTCATACCCGGCAGGAGCGTTCGGAGTTGATCTGTGAGGCGAGGCCAAGTGGCTGGAGGAGACCGCGCAGCGATTGCTTACGACGGCCAGGCACCTGGCCGCGGCTGACTCTTACCCGGGGACGGAGGAGGCGTCCAAGCACTGTGCAGGCGCCCATGCTCTGCCTGACGGATTGTAACACCTCACATTTCCCGAACTATCCGGCTGCCGCGTCCCCGCTCGGCGAGGCATCCGTGGCCCGCGGCTCCCTCCCCAATTAGGGCCGCGAGCTGCTACTTTCTCCGCGAGACCTCCGCGCGCATCATGGCGTCATGACAGACGTCCCGAAGCTGCACGACCTGGCCGATCTGCTCGAGCAAGCAGCGGACACGCTCGCGCTATTCGCTCACCATGCAGAGCACAACACCGAAGCGCTCGACGACACGCGCCAGCTCGCCTGTAGGCTCGCCATGGACCTTATGCCCGACACGGTGAGCATCGCCAACGTAGGCGGGCTCGACACTCGGCGCCTGCGCCACGTCGCTGCGTCCTCGCTTCTGCGCCTGTCCTCGCTCGCCCGCACACGCGGGGTCACTTCTATCGTCAACGGCGCGTTTGTCTCGCATGTCGCTGGGGATCTCATGGCGGCAGCCGGCATCCTGCGCCTTGAAGCCGCCGGCTTGGAATAGCGCCCGCGGTTTCGCAGGTTCCGACCGTCTGACGAATGCGCTCCCAGCGCCCGGCACGCGAGCAACATCGACTCGGATAGTCTCCCCGCTGCAACGCGTCATTTCACGGCGAATAACGCATGGAGATTGAATGGACCGATCGAACGTTGGAAGGCGGCCGCTTTGCGACGCAATGAAGATAGCGATTATGGCGTGGCTGGAGTGGCAACACACGAGCGCCACGATCTCCGTTAGGCTGCACAGCAACTTGTGTAACGGCGTGAACCGCATGACGAGGCAAGCGAGGTTCCGCTCGTCTCCCCCCGCGTGCGCAGCGGATGAAGCGCTCCGAGTGGTGCTGTAGATCCTGAGAAGAAATCCCCGGACTAGCCGGGTTTTGGTTACGTCGACTTAGCCGGCGAAGTACGCGATCACATCCTCGGGGCAAGCATCGAACTTGGCTCCCAGGACGCAGTGATGTTGCTCGTTTGCAAGCATGAACTCGCCCAAATTCTCCGGCCCGAGTTGCCCCAGCGCCTTATGCAGGGTGTGTCCCTCACGAGCTGCGATCCGCCTCGCCTTCGCCTCCAGCGCCCTACGGTGCGCATCTTGGTGGGTCATAGTGTGTCACTCCACTGGTTGATAAACAGTTGAGCGGCAGCGTCGGTACGCACCAGGCCCTGAACTGCTCGCCACCATGTCTTGCCGCGACTTGGCCCCACGGAGTGAAGGGGCTGCACCGCTACGCACTCGAAGTTTGCGCCGGCGGTTCGACAATGAGAAGTGCCCCGGCCAGCGCCTCACTAAGAACGCCCCACCGGACCGGGGATCACTGTGGACATCGAGTACCGCCGTCAGCGCTCCGCCAGCTACCTCTTGGCGGGTGTAGCCGTCTCAGCCAGAGTCGACGAGCCCGAGAGCACGTTGGACAGCAGCGAGGCCGCAAGAGGCCCGTTGAGAGGGACCGCAATGGCTCGCTGCACGCGCACGCGGCCGCCACAGACGGCCGACGAAACAGCCTCAGAGGCGCTATCGATAGCTGGGCCGTAGCCGCGGTTTATGCCGTTCCGGAGGCTGAAAAGACGCCCCGTCAGCGGCAGACGAGTTGAGGATCCGAGCGGAAGGACTCGACTAGGATTCTGCGGCCGCTCTCAAGTCTGCCACCACGCAACCGATATCGGTTTGCGATGACTCCACGATGTTGGCAAGTCGCTTCCGCAACCCGCGGGCCGTCCCCTTACCCCAGACCCCACTTGGCCCGCGGGTTTCTTTTCCGGAGCGTGACCGTTTGGCAGTCGGCTGGCTGCCGAACTGGGGGAGCGGGCGATTGGGACAGTTGTACACCGTCCGAACGATTGGCGAGATCGTCTATGTCGATCTAACGACCGAGTTCGTGATTTGCCTCGATCACCTCATGCCGCTATGGCGAAGTGTGGTTTCGTTCTGCCGCGCTAAGCACTACATTCGAGTTTTGATTGAGGGCCACGCACCGCATCGAAGGATGGGCCCTATCGACGTGTACGAGCACGGCGTGCAGCTACGTGGACGTTGTTCGCACCCTGCTTCAACGCTCCGACGACACCACCACACAGCTGCACAAAGTGACATCTTTAGTCCGGGCAAACAACCCACACTTCGATGAACAGATTACTAAGCGATGTACTCGCACGACGAACGTTCAGACGGAAGCGGTGCATACACAATTTCATAACTGCGCATGAGCGCGTCGATATGTGCGCGAGCCTCATCCTCAGTGAGTTCTACGTCCTTAGCTTCTTTGTATGTCGCGATATAAGACGCAATGATCTTGAGGTCGAGCATGCGACGATTCTAGTCAACCACCGGCAACAAGCACGACAGCAAATGTTGCCGAACGGGTGCGGAATGATCCGTGTGGACTTTTGTTCACGCGCGCAACAGGTGCGACTTGGCGAGGCGCCGCACGCCCTGTATATGCATCACTTGATGAAGCTAGCGGGCTAGCAACATACGCAACTGCCTCGCCATCTTCAAGTACCTAATTTTCTTGCAATTACGGCGCTCGCGAACTAGGCTAGATTTCAAGTGAACGAAACGAGTACCGGGGTTGAGCACCATGCTACCGACAACTGAAGGACACGGGCCTCGCGCGTGAAGCGCGCATAGTCGGAGTATAAAGTCCGATGGTGTTTATGGGCCCGCTCTATGCGGGCCTATTTGTATATGGATACTGAGGAGATGTGGCTTCAATAGCAAAGCGACGGGGGTGAACGTGGGCGGTCAAGATCCGCCAATATGAAAAAGCCGCCCTCGAGAGGACGGCTTTGCATCTAAGGTGCCGATTCCGGTCCGGTTTGGCGACTGTCCGGGAAAGGCGAGGCACGACAGATACTGCTGCGCCAGATGCACTCGAAGTATAGCACCTGCTATATATCTCGCAAGGCGCAGCAGTTCCTATTCTCGTGAGAGGGTTAGCGAACATGGCTCGCGGACAGTCTCTGGTTCTCCGGATAACTTCGGTGCACGCCCGACGTGCCCGACGTTGGTATAAATCCGATGCATTCTGGGCTCAAGTAGCTCGTGCAGGTATCGCGATCGCCAACGTTGGGCACCGGGTGATTGGTGCGCTGGCTCGCGTCTTGGTCGTGCACGAACGCCTGGTTCGTCTGGTGAGATTCTTTTGTGATTGGTGAAAGTGTCAAGAGCCCGAGCACAGTTTGCGCTCGGCCCTTCCTACGTCGAGCGCGCCACCACGAATCCGGTCGTGGCTTCAATCCCCTCCCTGCAATCGGATCCGCCAAAGGCGGGCGCCCTAGCGAATCCGACAATCGTCCGATGACTTGCGTCGCTGGTGTATTCGCAACAGCACGATTTAGTACTGCTCCGCCTGTTCCGTAAACAACGCGATCTCTTCCGGCCTCATCCTTTCCGATGATGCATACACGCTCGCTATCACGATCTGTTTGGGATCAAGCGCTGCCTTCAATGAGTTGCTCGTGATCCAGCCATTCTCCCAGAGACTCGCGTCGCTCATATTTACCAATTGGCAGATCGGTTCCTCGCTGTTTAGCGGAAAGTCGACACGGCTGGCTACGGTCACGCGCTGAAGCCAAATATCGAGATATGCATGTTTCCGCACACCTCTCATCTTCGCGACAACCTTTTCCCATAATCGACGTTTTTCTGTTGGATCCGGCGCCAGTGCGATTAAGTGACTTAGGATTGCAGCGACAGCAGGAAAGGCGCTCGGCGAAATAAAACCTATATCGGCGACAATCGCGACTTGGACGGGCAAGTCGGGTGGGGGCTCGTGGATTGCAGAGATCTTTCTGTGCAATTCCGATAACAACCGACGCGCCTGGCCGCTGTTTGGATAGTCGCGACAGAACGAATGTATTCTCAGTAATTGCTTCTGGATAGTCGGCGCTTCGGCATCGCCTAAATCTTGCAAATTGATTGCCGCCAACTTCTCCTTTTTGATTGATGATTCAACCACGTTCGTACTAGTCGACGTCTTCGCACTACCCAGACGCATGCCGATATGGCGCAGCTTATCCGCAACTACCTTCAACGCGCATTCCGCATCCGCGTCGTTTCGCGCAAATATTCGATAGTCGTCTCGGTACCTTAGTATCTTAACGGACCCACCGTCTCTGAGTTCCTTGAAAATCTCATAGTCAACGTAACCAAGCACGAGTTCCGCAATGTGGTCCATTAAAATGGACCCTTGAGGGATTCCGTTAGTCTGACCATACCGACCGGCTCTGATAATTTTATCTATCTCATCTCCCAATTCATTATCCGCGTCACCGGCCTTCGCCTCCTTGTAGCCATGGAGTGCCCAGGAGATGCTGTGCGTATACAGGGTTCCATAGCAATTAGTCACATCAGTGTGAATGATGTGAGAATAGTCGAGGGAGTATTCGAGCGAGCGCTGCTCGATCTTCTGCCACCAGCTTCTGACCTGCTCAGCCCTCGGATGCTCATGACTTTCATTTGGGACAACGGGCCAGCTGCAGCATTCGACTAACGACTGTTCGAAGCTCGCGGCTTTGCTTTGCAGGTACTTCCAGTTTCTCGGCTCACACACCAAGTTAATCAAGGAGACGTAGAGCGCCGGATGAATGATTTCAAATGGCCTCCAATTCAGGCGTCCGTCCTTGTTTGCTACCAGCTCGTAATTAACATTTGCCCAATTCTTCGGCTTAACTCCATAGCTTATCTCGCTTGACGTTCCGATGACGCTCGCCACTCCATTCAGCAATGGACCGAAGCTAATGTATTCGGGAAGTTCCTGAGTAAAGTAGTTCTCCGGCCTCATGAAGAAGGCACGTGCGTCGCCCGGCTCAAGATCGATTACTCGTTTCATGGTCTTATTCTACGACAGGAATCTCTTTTGTCATGTGAGGGGGCAAGCAACAAATAGAACGTTTGTCAGTGCTACACGGCTTCTGACTGCGGTTGAGAAGTGGTGGCTTAAACAATGGAACGACAAAACTCCATTCTTGCGCAACAACGTCGCGCACATATCATGTTTTCTATGTACTCTCACCCGGTCTTCGTAGCCAGATCTCATGCACCGCGACGGCGCTCGTTGATCCGCTTTTCCGCTATTGAGCGCCTATCACACGTATACATAATCGGCCGCACCGGAACCGGTAAGTCGACGCTCCTCGAGACTATAGCCGGCCAAGACATCCTGCACGGTCACGGCCCCTGCGTTATCGATCCCCACGGGGACCTCGTAGATCGCCTTCGCGGTCAAGTTCCTCCACACCGACAACCAGACCTTATATACATCGACCCGGCCCATCCCTCCTGCGAATACACATACAACGCCCTCCGCTCTGTTCCGCCCCATGTCGTCCCGCTCTCAGTGTCTGGCACTTTGGAAACCATGAAGAAGCTCTGGGTCAATGAATGAGGCAACCGCATGGAGCATATTCTTCGGAACACCCTATATGCACTTATTGAATCCGGCGATGCTTTTTTCCCGGACATCATTCGCATGTTCACTGACGAGGGGTTTCGTGGCCAAGTGATCAGTCGAGTACACAACGAGCAGGTCATCGGGTTCTGGAAGGACGAGTTCGCAAAATACGCACCTCGATACAAACAAGAGGCTATCTCCCCGCTTCAAAACAAGATTGGCGCATTTCTCGCCGATCCACGCCTTCGACGCCTGGTCTCGAAAAGCGACCGCGACCTTCGATTCCGCGAAGCTATGGATAAGGGGCGCATTGTCCTCATTAACTTGAGCAAGGGTCTCTTCGGCGATGATAGCGCTTCCCTGCTTGGTGCCCTTTTCGTGTCTGGAATTACCTTGGCTGGCCTCAGTCGAGCGAGCGTGCCGGAGGCGGGCCGGCGGGCCTTTTTCGTCTGCATCGACGAATTCCAGTCGTATACCACGCTCTCCGTTGCCACGATGATTTCTGAACTCCGCAAGTACGGCATCGCCCTCACGCTTGCGAACCAGCACCTCGCACAGCTCGACCCCGCTATTCGTCATGCCGTCCTCGGGAACGCTGGTACGCTCATTTCATTTCGAGTCGGTCTCGAGGATGCCTCCTTGCTCGCTAAGGAATTCGAGCCCGTGTTCTCTGCATATGATCTCATCGACCTCCCAAATCATTCGATATACGTCAAATTAATGATAGACGGTGCTCCCTCGAAGCCATTCTCCGCAGACACGCTGCTTCCTAACGAAATTATACAAATGAACCGAGCTGCGTAGGCCGAACTGGCTTGAGCACACGCTTCCCGGCTACTACGCTTTCCCAAACGGCCGGGGCACATCCCTGGCACACAACGAATAACGGTATCGCTTGGGGGGCCTCATGAAACTCTTGCTGCGCCGCGACCAGAAGTCCGGGTTGATGGGTAAGGTGACGTTCACGCTGTCGGTCCGGGCGGAACTCACGCCCGACGAAACGACGAGCATCAAGAAATACAAGCTCGGGGACTCCATGCTCTACGAGCGCGAAAAGATCGTCGGGGGCTCGGGGCTACTCGGGGTTGCCTCCCGATTTGCCCTCAAGATGATCAACCTCTCCATCTCAGTAAACGACCTGGAGAAGGGCAAGGTCGTCGACTGCAAAGATATCGTTGAAATGCTCGCCGTCGAGGAGCAGATCAAGGAGGCCGCCCACACCTTCCAAGCCGTCCTCAATGCCGCGAAGACCTTCGGCGGTGAAGAGGTACTTGAGATTACCTGAGTGCCCGCCAACTGGCTCCAGTGGCTCCTCCCGGGTCAGAAGAGTGCTGAGCACACTGAGACCCGGGCACTCCTCTCCCGGGTGCATGCGAACTCGAAGCGTTCTCCCTTCCGGAATGCGGACACACGGGCCGAGTTTATTGTTGACATCATCTTTGAGGCCTGCGAGTCATACGGCGGAGTGCCCGGTACCCCGCTCGGTGAGGCGCTCTACCAAACGATTGAACGGCTCCTCGCGTTTGACTCGTTCACTTTAGCACTCCCGTCTGAATCAGATCTCGAGTCGCTCACCGTAGACGAGGGTGTACGGCTCCGCGCAACCCTTAGGGCGCATGAGCGGTTCTTGTCCGCACACGAGCGTCTAATCCCCATCTGGCGGGATAAGCTGGTATGGCTCTTCTCGGGGATGCTTGGGTACGTACCGACATCGGCATTCATCGATGTACGGGAGGACGGTGCTCCAGACGAAGACTCCATCGTGCTTCCCGAGGCTCGGCTCTATGACCTCTGCGATAACCTCCCGGAAGTCATCGAACGGCTCATCGCGACATTCTTCGATACCGATATCACTGAGGCCGACCTCTTCAGTCCCATGCGGGAACGTCTCGAGCACAACCTTCTCGTCGCATCCGGGATAGAACCAGGGACGAGGGACGTTTCCGTCAGTCGGGTGGTTATGCCAACAAAGAGCCGGCTTACCGACGCTTCAGCCATCGTGGACGTGTATCTCGCGGGAACGCCATTTCAGGCCCTCCTCTATGCACAGCTCCCGTTCGCCATACCGTTCCCGGCGCGATTCGAGCATACGCACATTGTCGGGGGTACCGGCCACGGCAAGACGCAGCTCATGCAGTTTCTGATACACCACGACCTCGTCCGGGCTGCCGAAGACGGCCGCTCGGTCGTGGTACTCGATAGCCAGGGCGACCTCATAAAGGCGGTATCTCAGCTCGCTCTCTGGAGCCCCGAGGTCTCGGGCAGTCTTAGTGACCGCCTGGTCATCGTCGATCCCAACGATATTGAGTATCCGGTTTGTCTCAATATGTTTGATTTCGACCGCGACCGCTTGAGCGGGTACGCGCCGGTCGACCGGGAGAAGATTCTCAATGCGACTATAGAACTCTATGAGTACTTCTTTGGTGCTCTTTTGGGAGCGGAGCTCACACAGCGACAGGGGCTCATCTTCAAGTACCTGGCGCGACTCCTCATAGAGATTCCGGACGCTACCATCCATACGCTCCGGGAGCTCATGGAGGATGGAGAGAAGTTCCGCCCTCACATGGAGAGGCTTTCCGGGACGGCGCGGAGCTTCTTCGCGACCCGGTTCTTCGACCGGCAGTTCAATGAGACCAAGAAGCAAGTTCTCACGAGACTCTGGGGTGTGCTGTCGAACGGTTCCTTGGAGCGTATGTTTTCCCATAGCCGAAACAAGGTCGACGTCTTTAGTCTCCTCAATGACGGCAAGATCATCCTCATCAATACCGCGAAGGACCTGCTTGGCCAAGAGGGGTCAGCAATCTTTGGTCGATTCTTCATTGCCCTCATTGCCCAAGCTGCGGTACAGCGTGCGGCTATGCCAGCACATACGCGGCGACCGGCGTTCGTCTATATCGATGAGGCGCAGGACTACTTCGACCAGAATATCTCGCACCTCCTCAATCAGGCCCGGAAGTATCGCGTGGGGCTCATTTTCGCTCACCAGAACCTCGACCAGCTCGGCGCGGGGCTTCGAGCAAGTGTTCTTGCGTCCACGACGATCAAGTTTGCGGGCGGCCTGAGCGCCAAGGATGCACATGCGCTCGACTCGGAGTTCCGAACGAGTGCTGAATATCTCCTCGGCCAAGCGAAGCATCGCATGCATACCGAGTTTGCGTGCTTTGTGAAGAGCTATACGCCCAAGGCGCTGTCCGTGAGCGTGCCGCTCGGTTTTCTGGAGAGTCAGCCGCGCATTTCTGCTCGTGCGTACTCGTCCCTGATTGATGAAAACCGAGCGCGCTATAGTGAACCGCCGCTCATTCCGGCGGATATTCCATTCGATCGTCCGCAGTCTCCGAGGGACGAGGCACCAAAACAACGGAGGAGCAGAGCGAGCCAAGACAGCGAGCGTGCGAATACCGAGGTAATCCAGCAGCCGGCACCTTCCTCACCGCCCCTGGAACGATTCCAGGAAGCTGTGCACGTGGAGGAGGAATCTCAGTCTCGCGCTCAGCCCGCCCCCCGAAGAAGCGCCTCCTCTCCCGAACGCGAACCGGGCCGTGGCGGTCGGCAGCATAAATACCTGCAGCAGTTAGTAAAGAAGCTCGGAGAGGAGCGTGGATTCCGGGCGACCATCGAAGAAACTATTCTCGATGGAGCCGGTCGAGTAGACGTATCGCTCGTTCGGGATAATTTGCAGATTGCCTTCCAGGTATCGGTAACAACGACAAAGGACTGGGAGCTTGGGGGCATCGAGAAATGCCTCGCTGCGGGTTTCGGGGAAGTCGTGCTTGTCTGTTCGTCCGAAAGGCAGGTCAAGCAAATCAGCCAATTTGTCACCGAGAATGTTGACGAATCGCAGGCCGGGAAGATCACCTTCGTATCACCGGAGACTATTGTTGAGTACTTTGAACGTCACGGGGTTCAATCGACAAAAGATACCGTTGTGCGGGGATACAAGGTACGGACGACGCAGAAGCCTATAGATCCAGACGATGCTGTAGCCCGACGGAAAGCTGTATCGGAAGTGATCGCGCGGTCAATGCGAAAAAAGGACTAATCTAGTCTGACCGCGTTCATAGGAGATTGCTTAGCGCAAGAACGACTTCGCCGTATGGTCGAGCTGAAACAAATGCACCTCGGTTTGGAAGTGATTTTCCATCCGAAGTCGTCCACCGCCCCAATTGTTCTTGATACGACACTTCCTCACCGAGTATGTACGTGTCCGCAATCGGACTAGTCGACGGCACACGCATGTTGGGGAAAAAGAAAACTCCCGTTTCCTTTGCCGATTCTGAACAGCCCTTCACGGATGCACGTAGTGCAACATCTTGAGCTCCGCCGGAACGCCTGCCGCGTGAGCCTGCCTCGATCAGCCACACCGGTCGCGGCCAATGTC
>LNFM01009940.1_pt1 | contig 14304 bp, 13 predicted proteins | sample 596031 | NCBI WGS metagenome assembly LNFM01 (sample SAMN04254537, study PRJNA301005) | activated carbon metagenome | isolation source: dual media filters at the Ann Arbor, Michigan drinking water treatment plant | place: USA: Ann Arbor
ATGGACCGGCACATGCGCCGCAGCCGGGCGTCGTGGGCGCCCACCAGCTCGCGCTGGGCGGCCGGGTCGCCGGCGGCGGCGCGGGCGGCGAGCCGGCGGTCGCCGGAGGTGCGGGTGGCGGGACGGATGGGGGAGGCGACGGTCTGCATGCGGGTGGCTCCTGCCGGTGGTTTGGCGTTCGCCTGACACGACGCCGGGAGCGGCGGCGGACTTCCATCGCGGGGCCTGGAATAATCCGGCCGGCCCCGTCGTCGTGTGTGGGATGACCCCGGAGCGGAGGCGCACATGACCAGTGGAGCCGGTCCCCAGGAGTGCCGCAGGTTCGCGGCGCTCATCGACCGCGACCTCGACGGCGAACTCACCCCGGCGCAGCGGGCGTTCGCGGACGCCCACCTGGCCGAGTGCCCCGCGTGCCGGGCCCGGCGCACGTTCCAGGCCGATCTGCGACGGCGCCTCGACGTGGCGCTCGAGGTCGACGCCATGCCCCCCGTGGAGCTGCTGGACCGCATGGCCCGCCTGCTGGAGGAGGAGGAGCTGCGCGCCGGGGGTGACGCCGCGTGAGGGCCAGCACCGTCCGCCGCCGCCGCTTCGAGGTGGTCTTCGGGGCCGAGCTTCCGCGGCTCTACCGCTCCGCGCGCCGTCACGTGCACAGCGACGCGGATGCCGAGGACCTGGTGCAGGAGACCATGCTGCGGGCCTTCCGGACCTTCGATCCGGCCGCGCCGCCGGAGAACCCCGCCGCCTGGTGCCAGCGGATCCTGCTGAACCTGGCCGCCGACCGCGCGCGGGCGCGGGAGCGGCGTCCCGACCCCCTGTCCGTGGACGACGAGGGTGGCGGCCTGTTCGAGCGGCTGGAGGCGGGGCGGGACACCGGGATCTTCAGCGACCCCCAGCGCCTGGTGACCCGCTGGAGCGATCGCGACGAGGTGCGGTCGGTCATCGACGGGCTGCCGGAGTGGGCGCGGCAGGTGCTGGTGCTGTCCCACGTCGCGGGGCTCCGCTACCAGGAGATCGCCGACGTGCTGGAGGTCCCGGTGGGCACGGTGATGAGCCGTCTCAGCCGGGCCCGGCGCGCGCTGGAGCGCGGGCTGGCCGACCGCGCCGGGCTCCCGGATCGCAGCCGGCCCCGGGTGGACGCCCCTGATCCGGCCGCAGAACCGCGGTTGCGGAGCCTGGAGCGCAGCTGGGGGGAGGTGCCGCCCGCCTTCGCCGCGATGTCGGCGAACCCGGCGCTCCTGGATGCGGCGGCCCAGATGATGCGGGCGGTCATCGACGACGGCGCCCTGCCGGCCACCGTGAAGCGGCGCCTGCTCGCGGCCGTCGACGCCGAGGGCGCCGACGATCCCGATCCGGCCCTCGCGTTGCTCCAGGACTTCACGCGCAGGGCGGCGCGCGCGCCCTCCGAGCTCACGCGGGCAGACTACGACCTGCTCGCCGCGGAGGGCTGGACCGAGCCGCAGGTCCTGGAAGCCCTGCATCTGGCCTCCTTCGCGCCGTACCTGTCCCGCATGAACTCGGCGCTCGGGGGATGAGCGGCGGGGCCCCGAGGATCCGGAAACGCGTCCGCCGGATGCGGGTCCTGATGGACGACACCGACTGAGAAAGGGCCGAATGGCCGACGGCAACTACCTGGTCTGCATCGTGGGGGGCGGCTTCGGCGCCCTCCTCACGCACACGACCCTGCGCTACCTGGGGCTGGAGAACGACGAGATCGTGATCTTCGGTGACCAGGAGGATCCGGTCGCGACCTACCGGGCCTTCGCGTGGGGCCTGGGGCAGACCGTGCTGCGCTCCGAGAGCGAGAGCCACTTCCTGCCGGCCGACTGGCCCACGTTCGCCGTGCTCGACATGTTCGCCAGACGCCGGCTGCGCTCGGTCATCCGGTCGGTCAACCGCACCTTCAACCCCGGTGTCCCGGACATCCTGGCCGAGGCCCGGGCCGTCGCCGAGACGTTCGGCTACCGGGAGAGCTTCCAGCACGGCCTGGTTGGCGACATCGTGCGGGCGGGCGGTGACGGCGACGCGCACTTCGGGATCTACGACACGGCGGGGACCCTGCGGGCGCGCGCCCGGCACGTGCTGGTCGCGGTGGGGCACAGCCCCCTGTTCTTCCCGCCGGTGCTGGAGGAGGCCCGGCGGGACCCGGCCGTGCGGGAGCGGATCGTCCAGGCGTACGAGCCCAAGCACTACGCGCCAGGCGGGCGCTACGTGGTGGTGGGCAGCGGCATCGCCGGGGTGAACGAGTGGGTGAACGTCCTCGAGGCCGGCGGTGAGTGCATCGCCCTGCGCCGCACGCCCGCGCCGGACGACCAGGACCTGAACGTGCCGCGCTGCCTGTTCGAGGCGTACGGGATCGACGCCTTTCAGCAGCTCGACCACGCCCAGCGACTGCGCCTGCTGGGCCAGGTCCTGCGGGGCACCACGCCGCAGCGCCGGAACTGGCAGTCGCTGATCGCCGACGGGTACGCCAACGGCACGTTCCGCGAGGTGATCGGCGAGATCACCGGCGTTGGGCCGGGGCCGGAGGGGCTGGTCGTGGACATCGCACTCCAGGCCGGCGGGAGCACCGGTCCCCTGCACGTCACGGGGGTGTCGGCGGCGACCGGCTTCCGCAAGGACGCGGCCTCCCAGCCATTGCTGAAGCGCCTCATCGAGCGGTACCACCCGCCGATGGAGGGGCCGCGGATCGCGCTGGACGGCAATTGCGGCATCCCGCCGGTGGACCGCCCGGATTCGCGGCTCTGCATGATCGGCATCCACGCCAACATCGTGGTGCCCAACGGCGACACGATCGCCGGCCTCAAGTACATCGCCCGCCGGTTCTCGATGGACGTGATGCGGGCGGAGCGCCGGGCCCACCGCGGCTTCCTCGAGCGCAACACCCTGCACCTGCGCGCGATGCGGCGGACGATCGCCGACATGGCCGCGCTCCCCGACACCCGACAGCTGAGCTAGGAGGCCACGCGATGTGCCCGACCCTGCTGGGACGCCTCCAGACCCGCATCGTCATCCTCGTCGTGCCGGCGCTGCTCGCGGCCGTCCTGTCGCTGGTCACCGGAAACGGCGAATGGCTGGCGCTCATCGGGCTCTACCTGGTGATGGGCGCGATCCTCGACGCGGCCGTGTACGCGCCCATCGTGTCGTGGCAGCCCGGCTGGCTCACCGGCATCCTCGGCCTCGCCGAGTACGTGCTGCTGCTGGTGATCGCCCTGGCCCTGGGTTTCGGCATCCCGGTGTGGCAGGCGACGCTGTTCTACGCGTTCGTCTGGGTGCTCGCCCAGACCGTTCGCATCGCGGTCCTGCCGCTGTTCTTCCTCACCCGCCTGGAGGACGGCGGCGAGCTGCGACCGGTGCGGTGGTCGGTTCCACCCCAGCACGAGCAGCTGCCGGTGCTCGCCTCGGCGGACGAGCCCCTGCCGGAGCGGCTCACGGGCGTCTGGAACCGGCCCAGCCAGATCGGGCGGGCACTGCCCGCGCCCAGCCAGATCGGGCCCATCCCCCCGGAGTTTCTGCGCGTTCTGGAGCGGGACAGGATCAACCCTTTCTAATCCCTTACCCGCCGGCCTTGCCGGTGCGTCCCACCGGTGGGACCCTCGGGGCGTGCCCAGGACGCGCCGGAACGGCGGCGCGGCCGCCCGATCCGGAGGGACCGTGCCCCCTCACGTCACGCAGCCGACCGCGCTGATCCCCGATGCGTGGGATCACCGCGCCGACCTCGTCGCCTACGCCCGCCGCGTGCTCGGCGACGTCTCGCCGTCCGCCGAGGACGTGGTGCAGGAGGCCTATCTGCGCCTCACCGAGCGGGCCGCCGCAGGCGACGCGCCCCGCGAGAGCCGCCCGTGGCTGTTCCGCGTGGTGCGCAACCTGGCCCTGGACGAGCGCCGTCGCGCCGCGCTGGCCCCGGTGGCCGAACGCCCGGCGGAGCAGGCGGCGGAGGGCACCGGCCCCGCCGAGGTGCTGGAGCGGCGCGATGCGGCGCGACGGACGCTGCGCGAGGTCGCGGCGCTACCGCCCCGCGAGCGGCGGGCGGTGGTCCTCGAGCAGGCGGGCTTGGGCGCCTCGGAGATCGCGCACGAGCTGCACACGACCCCCAACGCCGTCCACCAGGCGCTCTTCCGGGCGCGGCGGCGGCTGCGGACGGCACGGGCGGCCGCCTGGGGTGTCATGCCGCTGCCGCTCGTCCGGCTCGCGCTGCGGATGGGTGAGGCGCGCGTCCCCGAGGTGGTGGTCGCCGCCGGAGGTCCCGACGGGGGCCGGCTGCTGCCCGTGGCGGGCGTCCTGGGCGCGACGGTGGCGGGCCTCATCGGCGGCGGGGCGGCCATCCAGCAGCTCTCGCACGAACCGGTGACGATCTCCGCCGAGCGCACCGGCATGCTGCCCGAGCCGTCGCGGCAGGCCGCCGCGGCCGTCCCGGTGACGCGGACGGCCGCCGCCCCGGTGCGGACCGTGGCCGCGCGGGCGACCGTGGGGAGCGGCGCTGGCGCCGCGACCACGGATTCCGCTGGGCCGGGCCGCGGGACGGCCCCGGTGATGCCGGACGATGGCGATGACGAGCGCGCTCGCGCGGATGCGCCGGATCGTGACGACGCCGGCGCGCGGGACGACGACGCGCGCGAGCCGGACGGCGAGGACCGCGCGGAGCGCGACGCGGCCCCCGAGGACCGCTCGGACGGCGACTCGCGGGACGGCGGGTCCGAGCGCGAGCGCTCGGGCGAGCGTGACGACCGGGAGCGCGGCGGCGGTGACGACGGCGAAGAGGTGCGTGAACTGCGCGAGGAGGCGCCCCGTCCCGTGAGCGCCGCGCCGCCCGCGGTACCCACCGAGCCCGTCGAGGCGCCGGATCCCGAGACCGAGACATCGGACCGGTCCGGGCCGGGTGACGGCGCGACGGCGCCCCAGGAGCCGGCCCCGCAGCCCTGAACCTCGGGGGAGTTGTGACCCCGGACCTCCGGTGTCACCCTCCGCGCGTCCGGGAGGGCCGGTTCGCCGGCGCCGCCCGTCCGACCCGGAGGGACCGTGCCCCCACGTCCGCGTACACGCCTGACCACGCAGCCCGATCCGTGGACGCACCACCCCGACCTGCTGGCGTACGCCCGCCGGATGCTGGGCGACGAGGGACGGAACGCCGAGGACGTGGTGCAGGACGCCTACCTGCGGCTCACCGAGCAGGGCGCGGCGGGACGGGTGCCGGACGACGACCGGCGCTGGCTGTTCCGGGTCGTCCGGAATCTGGCGCTCGACGAGCGCCGCCGGGCCCGGTACGCCACACCGGTGTCCGATCCCGCGCAGGGCCCCGAGCGGGGCTCGGCCCCCGCTGATGTGCTGGAGCGCCGCCAGGACGTGCGCCGCACGCTCGAGGACGTGGCGGACCTGCCGCCGCGCGAGCGCCGCGCGCTGGTGCTCGACCAGGCGGGGCTGCCCACCGTCGAGATCGCCCGCCGGATGTCGACCAGCCAGAACGCGGTGCACCAGGCGCTGTTCCGCGCGCGCCGCCGGCTCCGCAGCGCCCGCGCCGCGGCCTGGGGCGTCATGCCGCTGCCGCTGGTCCGCCTCAGCCTGCGGGCCGGTGAGACACGGATCCCGGAGATGCTGGTGGCCGTGGGGACACCCGGTGGTGGGCGCCTGCTGCCGGTCGCGGGGGTGGCCGGAGCGGCGGTGGTCGCCATCCTCGGAGGTGGGGCCGCGGTCCACGAGCTCGCACGGACACCCGAGGTGATCCGGGCGGAGCGCACGGGGATGCTGAGCGCCTCGCCGGTGACATCGGCGGCCCGGCCGGCGCCGGCACCGTCCGCGGTGACTCCGCGCGCGGCGACGACCCCCGGCGTACGCCCGGCCGGACGGCCGCGCGCCGCCGTCCCGGCGCGGGTGCGGCGGATCCCGGCTGCCGCGCGGAGGGAGCCGTCGGTCAACGTGCGCCGTGCGGTGGTGGCGGCACCCAGCGTCCGTGTGGTCACCCCCCCGCCGGCCGCTCCGCCGCCCGCGGCCGGATCCGGCGGCGACGGACGGCCCGACGCGCACCCCGGTGGCGGGCGGCACGACCGCTCCGGTGACCACCGGGACCACGCGGATCGCCGGCCGCACCCCGGCCGGGGCGAGGACCACCGCTCCCGCCGGGACGACGAGGGATCCCGCAACGGGGGGCACCCGCGGAACCGGGGCGAGGACCACCGATCCGACCGGGACGATGAGGGATCCCGCAACGGGGGGCACCCGCGGGACCGGGGCGAGGACCACCGATCCGACCGGGACGATGAGGGATCGCACAACGGGGGGCACCGGCGGAACCGGGGCGGTGACGACGGTGCCGGCCGCCGCGCGGAGCGGGACGGCGATGGGGACAACGAGCGCGGCGCCGGGCGTCATGAGGGCGACCGGGGGAACGACCGCTCGGGGAAGGACGGGAACCGCGGCGGTGACCGCGGGGACGGCAACCGCGGGGATCACTCCGAGGACTGACCTCCCGCGCCGGGCGAGACGACCACCACCGGTCCCAGCGCCGCGGTCATCGCGGCCGCCCAGTCGCCCTCCATCGGGATGACGATCGCGGCCGCGCCATCCGGTGCGTCCGCATCCACGCGCGTCCCGAGCCCAGCGGCGATGCGCGCGGCCATCGCGTCGGCGCCGCCCGAGACGACGGGCCGTCCGTCGGCCACCAGGCCCTCGCCCGAGGGGTCGTGGATCGCGGCGACCGGGACCGGTGAGCCCGCGACGACCCGCGCCAGCGACCGCAGGTCCTCGGCCTGCCCGCGTCGACCGATGCCCATCGCGACGAACGCCGGCTGGATGCGGTCGATGAGGCGCAGGAAGTCCTCCGCGGGGTCCGCCGTGGGGAACGACAGCGGGGTCACACGCACGCCGGGGGCGCCCACCACCGCCGCCAGCGGCACCAGCCCCGAGAGCGTGCGCGCGGCGTCACCCGGGATCTCGGCGAGGCCGGTCTTCACCTCGGTGTCCGGCAGCGCGGTGGGCTGGGCGACGATGAGCTCCACGGGGCGGTCCGAACCCGCCAGGGCCCGGCCGAGGCCGGCCACGCGGGCCGCTGAGCCGCCGGGCGTCACCGCCACCAGGATCCGGGTCTCCTCCGGCACCGCTGCGGGGACCTCGGGGCCGGCCGCCTCACGCGGCAGGAAGCGGTTGGCGAGTGGGTTCGTGAGCATCGTGGTCACGATCGCGTAGACCACCAGGATCGCGTAGACGGGGCCGCCCGCCTCGATCACGCCCGCGGCGGCCCCCACCTGGGCGACGATGAGCGGGAGCAGCCCCCGGCAGCTCATGAGCACGCCCAGCAGGTTGCCCTCCCGCCAGGTGAGCCCCACCGCCCGGGCGGCGACCGCGACGGGCACCCACTTGGTGACCATGCCCACCGCGATGAACGCCGCGGCTCCGGCGAGCAGCGACGGCTCCAGCGTGCGGAGATCGGTCGACAGGCCGGAGAAGCCGAAGAACACGGGAAGCAGGAAGAGCACGGCGAAGCTCTCGACCCGGTCGGTGAGCTCCCTGGTGATGCCCTCGCGACGCGGCATGCACAGGCCAAGCACGAACGGCCCGATCACGGCGTTGATGCCGATGCGGTCCGTGGCCCAGCCGGTGAGGGTGACCAGCACGAACACGGTGGCGATCACGTTCGGGGTGAGCCTTCCGACCCGGTCGTGGTACGCGCCCAGCCGCGCCAGCAGGGGACGCACCACCACGAACATCAGGGCCAGGAACCCGGCGGCGTACGCCAGCTTGAGCAGCGTGGAGGACGGGCCCTCGCCCGTTGCCGAGCCCGCCGCCACGCCCACGAGCGTGAACAGCGCGATGGTCACCGCGGCGGCGGCCGAGACGCCCACGGCGCCCATCGGGGTTCGCAGCAGCCGCCGCTCGATCAGGATGCGCGCCATCACCGGGAACGCGGTCACCGTGAGGGCGGCGCCGATGAACAGCGCGAACGGGCCGTACTCCGGCAGGCCGGTGAGGAAGTAGTCCTCCTGGTGAAGCAGTGGCGCCACCCCGAAGCCCGCGGCGAACGGCACGGCGACGGCGGCCGCGGCGACGACCGCGGTGGCGACCACGCGACCGCGAAGCAGCGACATGTCCAGGTCGAGCCCCACCAGGAACATGAAGAAGCACAGGGCGATCGTCGCGATCCCGGACAGCACGGGCCGGGCCTCCACCGGGAACAGCTCGGCGCTCAGATCCGTGCCGAGCAGGGTGGGACCCAGGGCGACGCCGGCGAGGATCTCACCGACCACGACCGGCTGGCCGATGAAGCGCATCGCCGTGCCCAGCAGGCGGGCCAGGGCGACGATCACGACCACGTCGATGAGGACGTAGGCGACGGTGTCCGCGGTGGTCACGGGGCCTCCGTTCGGGGTGGCACGCCGCCCGGTGGGAACCCGGGCGGTGCGGGCGTCAGGTCAGCGGGTCACCAGGTAGAGCAGCACCGCGAGGGCCACGAGCGCGAGCACGATGAAGGTGACCAGGTAGGCGCGGAAGCGCACCTGCCGGTCGCCCTGCAGCGCGCGGATGCCCGACGCCGGGTTCCGCTCGCCCGGGATCGGCGCACGCGCCGGGGGTTCCGGGTAGCCGTGGCCCGCGGCCGGAGGGGCCGCGAGCGGTGGCGGTGGCGGCGGCGCGGGCGCCGGCGGCGGGGGAGGCGGTGGCGGTGCGGGTGCCGCGGGTGGTGGTGGCGGCGGGGCGGGGGCCGGCGGCGGAGGCGGGGCGGGTGCGGGTGGTGGGGGCGGGGACGCCGCGCCCCCGAGGGCCTCCGGCGATCCGATCTCCGTGTGGGCCGCCGTGGACCGCAGCGTCAGCGTGCTCCGGCCGATGCGGATCTCGTCGCCGGGGCGCAGCGGCTGGGGGGCGGTGATCCGCACGCCGTTGAGGAGGGTGCCGTTGGTGGAGCCGAGATCCTCGATCTGACGCCCCTGGTCGCCGGCACTCACCCGCGCGTGCCGGCGCGAGGACTGGGTGTCGTCCAGGGGGAGCTCGCAGTCTGGGTCCCGTCCGACGGTCACGCTCGCGTCGGAGAGGTCGATCCGGGCCCCCAGCGACGGCCCGTCGGTCACCAGCAGGTACTCCTCCGGCATGTGGCGCGCTCCCTCCGGTCCGTGTGCCATCGACCGTGTGATGCTATCTGCGGTCCGGGCGTTACCGATGCGGTGGCCAGCTGGGGTAGCGTCAGCGCGTGCACGTGCCCGTGTCGCCACCGATGGCCGCCGCCGGCGGGGTTCCCGCCTCGGCGTTCGAGATCGCGTCGATCCTCATCGCGATCGCGGTGATCGTGGCCGCCGCCCGCCTGGTGGGACTGCTGTTCGCGCGGATCGGTCAGCCGCGGGTGATCGGTGAGATCGCCGCCGGGATCGTCCTGGGGCCGTCGGTGCTGGGAGCGGTGTTCCCCGCGGCCACCGAGGAGCTGTTCGGCGACATCCGGCCCACGCTGGAGGTGATCGCCAAGCTCGGGCTGGTGCTGTTCATGTTCCTGGTTGGCCTGGAGTTCGATGCCGGCCTCGTTCGCGGCCAGGGACGCATGATGGCCAGCATCTTCACGGGCTCCCTGTTCACGCCCCTGGCGCTGGGGATCGGCGTGGGCGTCATCACGCACGCCACCGTGGACCCCGAGACCGACCGGCTGGGGTACAGCCTGTTCCTGGGCGCCGCGCTGTGCATCACCGCGTTCCCGGTCCTCGCGCGAATCCTTTCCGAGCGCGGGCTGGCCCAGACGCCCCTGGGCGCCCTGGCCCTCGGCTGCGCTGCCATCGAGGACGTCTGCGCCTGGCTCATCCTCGCGGTCGTCGTGGCGATCGTGAAGGCCGACGGGGCGGCGTCCTTCCTGGTGACGGTGGGACTCACCGTGGGCTTCGGCGCCCTCATGCTGCTGGTCGTCCGTCCGGCCATGGCCTGGGTGCTGCGACGGGCGCCGCGGGGCGAGTCGGGCGTCACCGCGGGGGTGCTGAGCCTCATCCTGGTGGGCGTGCTGGTGAGCGCCTGGGCCACCGAGGAGATCGGCATCCACGCGATCTTCGGCGCCTTCGCGTTCGGGGCCATCCTCCCGCGCGACGCGCACCTGGTCGAGGAGGTCTCACTGCGGCTCGAGGACGTCGTGGTGCTGCTGTTCCTGCCGGTCTTCTTCGCCTCGGCGGGGCTGAAGACCGAGATCGGGGCGGTGGACACCTGGCCGCTGGTCCTTGCCGGGCTGCTCATCCTCGCCGTGGCGATCGCCGGAAAGTTCGTCCCGGTGTTCCTGGCCGCGCGCTGGAACGGCCTGCCGGCACGGGATGCCGCGACGCTCGGGTTCCTGATGAACACCCGCGGCCTGACGGAGCTCGTGATCATCTCGGTGGGCCGGGAGATCGGCGTCGTGAACGACCCGATGTTCGCGATCCTGGTGCTCATGGCCCTCATCACGACGGTCATGACCACGCCGGCGATCGACCTGGTGCGCCGCCGCACGGCACCGGTGTTCCGCCCGAGTCAGGCCGGCCTCGCTCCCGGATCCGGGCCCCGGCGCATCCTCGTGGGCCTCGACGGGGGCCCCGGCGACGCGCACCTGACCGAGCTCGCGGCCCGTCTGGCGGAGCCCACCGGTGCCGCGCTGGTGCTGGCCCGCATCCTGCCGACCCCCGAGCGCCTGTCGCGACGGACGACCGCGTACGACGCCGCCGCGTCGCGCGAGGGGGCGCTCCGCTCCGCGGAGGCGCACGCGGCGACCTACCGCGATCAGGGATATCGCGTGGAGGTGGTGGCGGAGACCGTGCCGGACGTCGGCGTCGGCGTCTGCCGCGCGGTGGAGCGGACCGGCGCGGACCTGGTGCTGATGGGGTACCACCGGTCCCTGCTGGGAACCGACGTGCTGGGCGGCGCGGTCGGCACCGTGCTGGCGCGGTGCCCCGCGGACCTCGCCGTGCTCATCGACCGCGATGGCGGGGCGGCGGCGATCCCGCGGGGCAGCACCATCCTCGTCCCGTACGGCGGCGGGCCGCACGAGCGGGCCGCGGTTCGCCTGGCCGAGGCGCTTGCGGCCACGGGCGGGGCCCCGCTCGCCGTCCTGGCGGCCGACGCGGCGGCCGCGGTGGACCTCACCGACGCCGGGGTCCCCGGCGCGGCGGTCCACGTGGCCGGGGAGTCGCCGCGGGAGGACCTGGGGCGCGAGCTCGAGCGCGCCGGGATGCTGGTGATCGGCGCCGGCCAGGACTGGGCGCTCGGCGGCGGTGGCATCGGGCACAGCCGCGCGCGGCTCATCTCGGGCGCGGTGCTCCCGGTGATGATCGTGCGGGAGGGCGCGGCCGCGGCCGACGAGGGCATCGAGCAGTGGCTGCGCAGGACCCGCCAGGAACGCCGGACGGACTGGCTCGCGACGCGCACGGGCGTCGCTCCGCCGGGATCATGACGGCCTCCGACGAGGTGCGGCTGCGTCCGGGCACGCCCCATGACGCCGAGGCCATCGCGCTGCTCATCGAGCGTGAGAACCGCCCGCGGGTGGGCGACCGGGAGCGGATCGCCCGGCGGCTGGAGGCGCTGCCCTCGGTGGTCGCCGTCGAGGGCGAGGAGCTGGCGGCGTTCATCCACTGCCGGCGGATGGCGCCGGACATCGTGGAGCTGTCGAACATGGTGGTGGCGGCGCACCTGCGGCGCCGGGGCGTGGGGCGGGCCATGGTGGCGATGCTCGAGGCGGCGCTCGCCGAGCACGGTTTCCGCGCGGCGGTGTTCGTGAACAGCCGCCTGCACCTGGGGACCACCGACGAGCGCGCGACCACCGCCCGCGCGTTCTGGCTCGCCCGGGGCTACACCATCGTGTTCGCGACGGCCGGCTCGGCCATGTTCGCGAAGGTGCTCACCGAGGGCTGAACGCGAGCGGCCATCAGTCCCGCGGCGCGCGCGAGGATGGTGCGAACCAGCATCCGGGCCAGGCCCGCGAGCACGCGGTCCATGACCGGGCGACCGCTGCCCAGGGCGCCGTGGGCGGTGACGGCCCCGTCGCTCACGTGGATCTCCAGGTGCGCCGAGACGCCGCCCAGGACGCCCGCCAGGGTCACCCGCCGGGCGTGGGCCTCCACGACCCGCAGCGGGCCCAGGCGGTCCCCGGGCGCCGCGCCGTAGGCGCCCCAGCGCCGGGCGGGACGGCCGAGCAGCACGTCGATGAACAGCAGCAGCCTCAGCCACCCCGGGGCCGCGACGAGCGCGGCGCGCAGCGCGGTGGGCGCGTCCGGGTAGACGCCGGCCGGCAGCGGGGCCCGCAGCGCGAAGCCGCGCGGGCGGGCGACGCCGTGCGCGGGCGCGAGCACCACGGGAACCTGTCGGACGTCGGCCGGGGTCATGGGGGCAGAACCTCCCACATCCGCGCGTGGACGGGCAACACCCGAACGGGCGGGGTCGCGGCGGCCGGCGGCCCGTCGCGACGGCTAGAGTCCGGGCGATGCCCCGGCCCGCACTCGCAGCCATCGTCGTCGCCGCGCTGCTCGCGCTCGGGGTGGCCGCGGTGGTCGTGCTCGGCGGTGACGACGGGGCGCCCCCGCTGCGGGCCGCCACCTACCCCGAGCTGCGCGCGGCGCCCGCGACGCTGGGCCGGGACCAGGAGGGGGAGCCCGTGCAGGTGCCGCGCGCGGGGCGCCCGGCGATCGTGACCTTCCTGTTCGCCAACTGCCCGGACGTCTGCCCGCTGGTGGGCCAGGAGATCTCCCAGGCGCTGGAGCTGGCCGGTCCCGCCGCGGACGGCATCGACGTCGTGGCGATCAGCGTGGACCCGGATGGGGATACGCGCGCCTCGGTGCGCAACTACCTGAAGGTCCACCGCCTCGAGGGGCGCATGCGCTACATCGTGGGCACCCGGGCCGATCTGGCGCCCATGTGGGCTGCGTGGTCGGTGACGGCCCAGCCGGGCGGCGACGTGACCAAGTCGGTCCACACCGCGCGCGTCGTGCTCATCGACGCGCAGGGGCGGCAGGTGGCCAGCTATCCGGGCGGCATCCCCTTCTCGCCGGAGGACCTGGCGGCCGACATCCGGACGCTCACGGGCGGTTGACGCCGGCCGCCGGAGGGCGGTTCGCAACAGTGGTCACTAGCGGTGCGTCGGGGGTCGCCGGTAGTCTCGCGGCCGAAACCGGGGACCCCCGCAGTGCGGCCCTCGGCGGAAGCAACCAATCAAGGGGCGCGTGAGATGATTCGACGTCGGCGAATGGTGGCGGCAATGGCCGCGCTTGCGCTGAGCACGGGCATGATCGCCGCAGGCTGCGGCGACGACAACGAGGGCGGCAGCACCAATGGCGGGAGCGCCGGCGCTGATGTCGGTGAGCTGAAGGTCGGGGTGCTGGTCCCGCTGACCGGCGACCTGTCGCCGTTCGGCGGTCCCGCGTCCGACGCGGCGAACCTCGGGGCCGAGACGGTGAACCAGGCGGCGAAGGACGCCGGCGTGGACATCACCCTGGCCCTCACCACCGAGGACAGCAAGACCGACCCGCAGGGCGCCCAGGAGGCGGCCACGAAGCTCGTGGAGTCCGACGGCGTGTCGGTCATCGCGGGCCCCATGGCGAGCTCGGAGACCATCCCGGTGGCCGAGAACGTCACGGTCGACGCGGGCGTGCCGCTCATCAGCCCGTCGGCGACCTCCCCCGAGGTGAGACAACGGCCTGGTGGCCCGGACGCCTCCGTCCGACGCCCTCCAGGGCAAGGTGCTCGCCCAGGTGCTGGGTGAGGCCATCGGCGCGACCTCCACGGTGAACACCGGCGGCCGCAACGACGCCTACGGCACCGCGCTGGTCGAGGAGTTCACGAAGGCGTGGGAGGCCGGCGGCGGCAAGGTCGGCGTCAACGTGCCCTACAACCCGGAGGCCACCTCGCTGGACTCCGAGGCCGCCAAGCTCGCCGCGGGCAACCCGGCGGCGTGGGTGATCATCGACTTCCCGGACTCCTGGCAGAAGATGGGCCCGGCGCTGCTGCGCACGGGCAAGTGGGACCCGGCCAAGACCTGGACGGCGGACGGCCTGCGCTCCAACGACCTGCCCACCAAGGCCGGTGAGAAGGTCACCGAGGGCATGCAGGGCACCGTGCCCACCAGCCTGGACGCCCCGGCGGGCAAGGCGTTCGACGCCCTCTGGAAGGCCCAGGTCAAGAAGGACCGGCAGACCTACGACGCGCAGATGTTCGACGCCGTCGTGCTGTACGGCCTCGCAGCCGTGCGTGCCGGCTCCACCGACGGCACCGAGATCGCCGGCAAGCTGGCCGAGGTCTCCGGCGCGCCGGGCACCAAGTACACGTTCGAGCAGCTGGGCGACGCCCTCAAGGCCGTGAAGGCCGGCGAGGACATCGACTACGAGGGCGCCTCGG
>LNFM01009354.1_pt1 | contig 14303 bp, 13 predicted proteins | sample 596031 | NCBI WGS metagenome assembly LNFM01 (sample SAMN04254537, study PRJNA301005) | activated carbon metagenome | isolation source: dual media filters at the Ann Arbor, Michigan drinking water treatment plant | place: USA: Ann Arbor
GCGATTTCAGCCTGATACGGAGTATAGGCAGTATACCATCCCGGATTTTCGAGAATGTTTCTGAGAATAACACCCGGAGTAATACAATTATAATAGCCTGTGCCGAGATAGGATTTATAAATTTTATTCTTCGACATCAGCTTTTTAAACTCCCTCAGAAACTCAAACTCCGACTGAGCTGCGGGCAGCTGTAATGCTTTTTTCAAGCGAATGTTGGCCGGCACGGTTTGATCGATCAGCTCATTTACAGAGGCAGCTTTTACCACCTTCAACATTTCCGCTATTTGCACGGAATCAGGTGCATTGTGACGGGTTTCAAACTTTTCTGAGTAGAGAGGATTGATAAGATTCATATTTTATTCAGTTCGAATGATTAACCGGATGGGAGTGGAAAAGTTCTGGTGTAACAGATAGTTGTTAACTGGATACTTGACCAGAATCAAGTATCCAGCATTTTGTCTTAGAATCGCTCAAATTGTGAAAAGAAAAAGTTGCCTTCGATGGCAGCGTTTTCGTCTGAGTCGGAGCCATGGATTGCATTCGCATCAATGGATTTAGCAAATAAAGCGCGGATAGTACCGGGTTCAGCTTTCTTGGGATCTGTAGCACCAATCAATTTGCGAAAATCTTCTACAGCATTATCTTTTTCCAAGATCATCGGTACAATGGGTCCGCTCGACATATAAGCAACCAATTCACCATAAAAAGGACGGGCCTTATGAATTTCATAAAATTTGCCGGCCAGTTCCTGGCTTAATTGTATTTTTTTCATCGCCACAATGCGAAAGCCTGCTTCCTCAATCATCCTGGTGATAGCTCCGGTATTCCCAGCAGTGGTTGCATCGGGCTTAATCATCGTAAAAGTTCTGTTTCCTGCCATTTTATCTCGATTTTAAATTGTTTCTAAATCCTTATTTCGGCCGCAAAATTAGCTTTTTAGTCCACAGTCCATACTTTAGAGAGGATAGTTTTTTGTTCTTTTCTCGGAATGTTGAGAACTGGTATAAGGCAACTATGCACTCCCAATTAAAATTGCCATTTTTGCCCCTTGGATGAAAAATTTACCCGCCTTTAAGTCTTTATTGAGTCAACCAAAACGGGTGGTAATAACTACACACTTTAAGCCGGATGCTGATGCTTTGGGCTCATCACTTGGATTAGCAGGTTTTTTAAGAAAAATGAATCACCAGGTTTCGGTAATTACACCTAGCGATTACCCTGATTTTCTTGCCTGGATGCCGGGCAATGAATCTGTTATTGCGCTTTTGAAGGACGATCCAAAACCTGAACAAAAAGCAGCTGAGTTAATTAAAAATGCAGAACTTATTTTTTGTCTTGATTTTTCAAACCTGAGTCGTATCAATAGCCTGGGTGAAATGATAAAAAAATCCGGTGCTGTAAAAGTTCTCGTTGATCATCATTTGGAGCCTGAAGTTTTTGCTGATTTCGAACATTGGAATATTGCCTCTGCGTCCACAGCCGGTCTTATTTATGAGTTAATTGATGAATTAGGTGAACGAGATCTTATCGACAAAGAAATAGCCACCTGTCTTTATTCAGGCCTTATGACTGATACAGGTGGATTCAGACACAACAACACCCGCCATCAGGAATTTCTTATTGCTTCGGAGCTGGTAAGTCGTGGTGCCGAACCGCACAGCATCGCGCAACATATTTATGATACCAATTCGCTAGAGCGACTGCGCCTGATAGGGTATGTGTTGAGTAAAAAATTGGTGGTGTTGCCTGAGTATAGTACAGCCTACATGACACTAAGCCTGGATGAACTGAAACAATTTGGGGCGCAAACCGGAGATACGGAAGGCCTGGTTAATTACGGACTTTCAATCAAAGGAGTGAAGATGTCCGTGCTCATGTACGACCGCAAAGAGGAAATAAAGTTATCATTCCGTTCGTTAGGAGATTTTTCGGTTAATGAACTGGCACGCAAACACTTTGAGGGTGGAGGTCATCGCAATGCGTCCGGGGGGTCTTCTAAGTTATCGCTGGAGGATACGTTGAAAAAATTTCTAAGCGTACTCCCAGAGTACCAAATTCAATTAATAAAAAAGTAACTAAACAATTTAATTTTATACAATGAAAAATTCTGTTTTGCTGTTCGTGTTGGTGGCCATGATCGGTGTGGCTTGTTCTGATTCCAAAGAAACCACTTCGGGTCTTAAGTATAATGTTTTGCGTAAAGGCGATGGTGTAGTGGCCACAGCCGGTCAGATATTGATTATGGATTTTGTGTTTATGGATAGTAAGGATTCTGTGTGGAACGACAGTCGGAAGAATGATTATCCAACCATGGTAATGGCGCAGGATAGTGTGCCCGCAGGCGATGGAGTGCTGGAAGTATTTCAGTTGCTTTCAAAGGGCGACAGTGTAACCTTCCAAATACCATCAAAGACTTTATTTGAAAAAACATTCCGATCACAAATACCCCCGGGAGTAGATTCAACTGGTTTGTTCACATTTCATATTGGAGTACGAGATATTGTTTCAGAAGAGCAAGCAAGAGCGATTCAGAATGATATTGCTGCCAAGCAAAAGGAAAAATCTATGTTGGCAGAAATGGAGCAATTGCGAATGGACACAACTTCAATTGTTGATTACCTTAAAAAGAATTCCTTGATTGCTCAAAAAACTCCATCAGGACTTCGGTATGTAATTACAAAAGCAGGTACGGGCGACAATGCCAAGTCGGGTCAGACGGTTAAAGTTAATTATGCAGGTTTTCTATTGGATGGTACCTGTTTTGACAGCAGCATTGAATCGGTGGCTCGTGAAAACAATGTGTTTAATGAAGCAAGAAAACCTTATCAACCGCTGGAAGTTACCTTGGGGTATCAGCAAGTAATTCCGGGATGGGAGGAAGCACTGAGCCTGATGAATAAAGGATCAAAGATGACCGTGTTTATACCTTCTACGCTTGCCTACGGTACCCAGCGCAGAAGTGAAGTTATTGTAGAGAATTCCATATTGAAGTTCGACATGGAGATGTTGGACATAAAGTAGTTTACGAATGAAAAAACTATTTGTAATCCTTGCGTGTAGTACATTTTTCTTTCTAGGAGGGTGTAAGGATGATGATGAAAACACGTGTACGAAAGAGGTGCCGGATGATCAACTCGCGGCAGTAGATCTGGCAAGACTGAAAGTAGACTCGTTGGCGATTGTTGAGTATCTGGCAGCTAATTCAATTACAGGAACCCAGATCAAGGATAATGTGCGGTACCTCATTATTGAACTTGGCACGGGAGCTACCCCCTGCATTGAAAGTACAGTGACCGCAAAATATGAAGGTAGATTGATGAAGACCGGTTCAATATTCGATCCTACTCCCGGTTCGGGAGTAGTGTGGGAGGATCGGGAAGCTAGTTTCAAGCTAAGCACACTCATTCTGGGATGGCAGATTGCATTGCCGGTGCTTCCGGTAGGCACAAGAGCAACGGTATACATTCCTTCGGTATATGCCTATGGCACCAGAGGTGGTGGAAATGGAGCAATACCCTCTAATGCTAATTTAATTTTTGAAATGGAGATAATTGCCGTTAGATGATGACACTCTGCTTCGCCACCCATAATGAGCATAAAGTAAAGGAGGTGCAAGCCATTTTGGGTGATGCCTTTATTTTGAAAGGGCTCGATGAGATCGGGTGTAGCGAAGAGCTTCAGGAAGATAAAGATACACTGGAAGGCAACTCTCTGCAAAAAGCTGAATACGTTTTCAGGAAATTCGGAGTGTCTTGTTTTGCTGATGACACAGGACTTGAGGTAGAAGCCTTGAACAATGAACCGGGTGTATTTTCTGCACGCTACGCAGGCGAACAAAGGAGTGCTGAAGACAATATGAATTTACTCCTGAAGAATCTAGCGGGCAAAGAAAATCGAAATGCCAGATTCCGAACCGTGATTACCTTAATTACACCGGAAGGCATCCGGCAGTTTGAAGGCGAAGTGCAAGGAAAAATTATTGATGATAAGCGCGGCACGGAAGGATTTGGCTATGACCCAATATTTTTGCCGGATGGATTTTCAAAGACACTGGCTGAGATGTCGCTGGCAGAGAAGAGTGCCATCAGCCACCGGGCCCGGGCTTTTAAAAAATTAGTTGCCTATTTGAAAGGACGCAAGACCTCCTCTATGCATCATGAATAAGCCATTTACGATTGGAATAACAGGCGGCAGTGGATCGGGAAAAACTTTTTTTCTACAAGGCTTATCCTCTTGTTTCAAGCCGCATGAGATTTGTCTTATCTCACAAGATAATTATTATAAACCCCGCGATCAGCAACCGGTTGACGAGAATGGCATCAAGAATTTTGATCTGCCGGTATCTATTGATCGGGAAGAGTTTCAACACGATCTCCTAAAGCTAAAGTCGGGACAGAACGTTAGCAAAAAGGAATACACCTTCAACAATCCAATGACTGAGCCTAAAGTGCTTGAGTTTAAATCGTCACCGATTATCATTGTGGAAGGGCTATTCGTTCAATACTTTGACGAGATTTCGAATGAACTAGACCTACGCGTGTTTATTGAAGCTAAGGATCATGTAAAACTTGGCAGGCGAATCAAACGCGATCAGGTAGAAAGAGGGTACGATATTGACGATGTATTGTATCGGTATCAATATCATGTCATGCCTGTTTACGAACGCCTGATTGAGCCATTAAAGCACAATGCCGATCTGGTTATCCCTAACAACAGCAAATTTGAGCGGGCGCTGGGCGTTTTGGTGGGCTACCTCAAATCCCGTCTGGCCGATGTTGCAAATTAATTTCTAAACCCTACTTTTGTGCTCTTCCAATTTTAAGAAGTGAGAAATAAGTCAATTTATAGAGGTTTTTTGATCGCAGCAGGCCTATTGGCCGCGCTGGTAATCATTTTATCCCATTCCTATACCCTCACTACCAAGCAAGAAAAGAAAACGGCCACTGAGCAAAAGGCCGATCAATCTGAAAAGAAAGTTATCCTTACCGCCCCTGCGGATTTTGTACCGCAAGCCAGCGTTGTTCGGGTTGATGAACAGGTACCAGTGAGTGTGCTTGAAATTCTTGGCGAACCTCAAAAGCTTCAGAATTTTATTCCTCGTTCAGATGCCATTCTTACCAGTCTTTTTAAAACCCTCTTTCGGGTTATTATTGCGCCTAACGCGCCTTAATCAATTCAACTTTTTATTTCTTTAGTGACTTGCGGATTGGATTCGTAGTCAGGTTTATTCAATAATTTAACAATCATAGTTTAATCAAATTTTTTTATGCGTAACAAAGGTGTAGTTGTCGTTTTGGGCATCATTATAACATTGCTCTGCCTGTATTATTTGTCGTTTACATTCGTCTCTCAAAACGTAGAGAAAGATGCTGTTGATTATGCAACGGAAGAAGGTGGTAAATTGAATCTCACGAAAAAGCAAAATTATCTGGATTCGATATGGAACCAACCTGTTTATAATCTCTTCGGTGCCGAGTTCACTTACAAAGAGGTAAAGGAAAACGAATTGAGCCGTGGGCTTGATTTACAAGGTGGTATGCACGTGGTGCTTGAAATCTCCCCGATTGACATCATCAAAGGATTGAGTGGTAATAGTCAAGACCCAGCCTTTATTGCAGCGCTTCAAAAGGCGCGCGAAATGCAAAAGACCAGCACGGATAGCTATGTAAATCTTTTTTATAAGGCATACAAAGATGCAAACCCTGATAAAACGTTAGCCTCCTTGTTTACCTCGGCTGCCAATAAAGACCGTGTCAAACTAACGGATTCAGATGAAACTGTTTTAACTTTTTTAAATACGGAAGTGGATGGTGCTATCGACAGGTCCTTTACAATTCTTAAAACCCGAATCGATCAGTTTGGTACTTCGCAACCGAATATTCAACGTCTTCAGGATAAAGGGAGAATTCAGATTGAAATTCCCGGAGCTGATAACCCACAGCGCGTTCGCAAATTATTGCAGGGCGCGGCACGGTTAGAGTTCTGGGAGGTAGTCGAGCCTTTCGATCCACAGTTAGGGCAGTCGCTTACGGCTATCAATCAGTTTTTAGTGAAAGAACAAAATGAAAAGAGATCACTTACTGTTACCGATACAGAGAAGGATTTGACAACAGCTATTGAATCGGACACATCCAAATCGGCACTTGAAAAACAATTAAGTCAGTTAAGCGATAGCTCGGTTAGCTCGTTAGATTCTTTACGACTTGCCACATCCTCTCCGCTCTTTGCACTGAGTAGTCAAAGTGCACCTTTTTTATATCAGGTAAAAGATACAGCTGAGATTAACCGGATTTTGAGAAGGTCTGAAGTGCGAAGCTTGCTACCAAGAACAGTAGGTTTCTTCTGGGATGTTAAGTCAGATCCGGCTGTAACACCCGGTGTTGAAGACATTCAACTCAACTTTGTTAACCTCGGCCGAAATGGCAAGCCCCTTTTAACGGGTGAAGTCATCAACGATGCTCGCTTGGATTACGATCAGTTTGCAAGACCTGCGGTAAGCATGACGATGAATGCTTCCGGTGCACGCGCCTGGGCAAAGATCACGGCTGCCGCAGCTGCGAAACAACCACAAGGAAGAATCGCAATCGTGCTTGATAATTATGTGTATACTGCTCCGAATGTACAAGGTGAAATTCCCAATGGAAACTCTCAGATTTCAGGAAGTTTTGAATTGGAAGAAGCAAAAGATTTAGCAAACGTATTGAAGGCAGGTTCATTACCTGCACCAACCCGCATTGTTGAAGAAGCAATTGTGGGTCCCAGTTTAGGTAAAGTTGCACAAAACCAAGGCTTGATTTCCATGGCATGTGGCCTTGGATTAGTAGTAATCTTCATGGTAGCCTATTATTCCAAAGGTGGCTGGGTAGCCAACATTGCTTTGTTATTCAACATCTTCTTTATTCTTGGAATTCTTGCTCAGTTTAATGCCGCGTTAACCCTCCCGGGCATTGCCGGTATTGTACTCACGATGGGTATGGCTGTGGATGCGAACGTATTGATTTATGAAAGAATTAAAGAGGAAATGCGTCTTGGGCATAAACTCAGAGAAGCAATCAACAGGGGGTATTCGCGTGCCTTCACAACAATTCTTGATTCAAACTTAACTACGTTTATCACAGCGGCTGCACTTTTTATCTTAGGTCAGGGACCGTTGAAAGGTTTTGCGATCGTATTAATGATCGGTATCGCTACATCTTTCTTTTCAGCAGTCTATATATCCCGTGTAATAATTGAATGGATGGTGCGCAAGGGAGACGAGTCAAATGTTTCTTTCGATAGCGCGTTGGGAAGAATGGTTAAAAAGAGAAGGGAGTTTGACTTCATCGGTTTCCGTAAGAAAGCTTATTTATTTTCAGGGGCAATTGTTTTGATTGGGTTTATCCTCATTGCTTTTCAGGGATTAAATATGGGGGTGGATTTTAAGGGCGGACGCTCGTATGTAGTAAAATTCAATCAGGCAGTTGTTGCCACCGATATGAAGGTTGCTTTGAGCGAGAGCTTTGAAAACACGGGTGTTGAAGTAAAAAGTTATGATGGAAATAACATCATGAAAGTAACCACCGCCTATCTGGTAGATGATGAATCTGATATTGCGGATGACAAAGTAAAGAGTGCACTGATTTCGGGTATTCAAAAGTTTAATGGATTGGAATATGTTGAAAGTGACACGCAGGTTGACGACAAACATTTCACTATTGCCTCGTCTTCAAAAGTAGGAGCTACCATTGCCGATGACATTAAAGGTTCTGCATTTGAAGCAGCCCTGGCTTCGTTGGTGTTAATTTTTATTTACATATTGATTCGATTTAAACGCTGGACCTATAGTGCGGGTGCCATTGTTGCTACGGTGCATGATACGTTGTTTGTTGTTGCTTCCTTTGCTATTGCGGGAGCTTTAGGTATTTCATTTGAAGTAGACCAGGTTTTTGTTGCCGCGATCTTAACAGTAATCGGATATTCAATTAATGACACCGTAATTATCTTTGACAGAATCAGGGAGTATCTTGGTTTTGGTGCAAATCACGATCGGGCCAAGGTATTTAATGATGCTATTAACAGCACCCTAAGCAGAACGTTGTTAACTTCGGGTACTACTTTAATTGTGGTAATAATCTTGTTAATTTTTGGTGGCGAGGTATTACGAGGTTTTTCCTTTGCATTGTTTATTGGAATCGGGGTGGGTACGTTCTCATCCATATTTATTGCAGCTCCGGTTGTCCTCGACTTAGAGAAAGATCCAGCTGCTGATAAAAAGCTTGTAGCTAAAGCAGCTTAATTGAGGTTATTATTTGGATTTATAATTAGTAGGAAAGCCCCGATTTAATCGGGGCTTTTTTGTTTTTATATAGTAACCGGGTTTTAACTAAAATCTAATGTAGATTAGCAGGGTCTACCGTAATTTTGTTTCATGAAAATCCTGTTAATTGAAGATGAGCGTAAGACCATTCAGTACATAAAAAAGGGTTTGGAGGAGAATGGCTACGTGGTTGAAACTGCGGAAGATGGCAAGTCTGGTAAAAACCTGGCGTTCCGTAATCAATACAATCTTATAATTACGGATGTAATTTTACCCGAATTGAACGGACGCGATTTGTGCAGAGAACTTCGTGCTGCCAAACTAGAGACTCCGATACTCATGCTCACTGCGTTAGGCCAAACTGATGATGTAGTTGAAGGCCTGGACAGTGGCGCTGACGACTACCTGGCAAAACCCTTTGAGTTTAAAGAATTGTTGGCCAGAATCCGCTCCCTTTTAAAGCGACAGCCCAAGTATCCGCAGAATGATAACGAACTTCGTTTTGCTGATTTGGTATTGGATATCAACAGCAAAGGCGTAGCCCGTGCTGGAAAAAAAATAGAATTGACATCGAAAGAGTTTTCACTTCTCGAATATTTTCTTCGCAATCAGGGTCGTGTTATTCCAAGGGCCGAACTTTCCAAGCACGTGTGGAATGTAGACTTTGATACCGGTACGAATATGGTGGAGGTTTACGTAAATTACCTACGAAAAAAAATCGATAAGGACTTTGGCAGTAAACTCATTCACACCCAGTTTGGCATGGGCTATATTCTAAAAGAAGCTTAAACGTGCAAATAAGAACCCGGCTTACCCTGCAGTTTACAGTGTTGGTAAGTACCATAGTGTTACTTTCATTTTTCGCCATTTATTTTTTTACAAAGCAGTTTACTGAACAGGATTTTTCGAGAAGACTTCGGGAAAAGGCGATCACTGCGGCCATACTTTTAATTAAAGTTGAACAAGTCGATACTGTACTGCTTAAAGTCATTGACCGTGCAAAACGCGATAATTTATATCGCGAGAGTATTCGCGTTTATGATGAAGATGCTAAAGAAATTTATTTTAGTGGCGACACCGTAAAATTGGGAATCAATCAACAGTTGTTTCAGGAAGTAAAAGTAGAAGGTGAACAAAAGCTAAAACATAAGGAATATACGGTGGCCGGCATTCCTTTTAAGGATCGGGGAAAAGAATATGTAATCATTGCCTCTGCGGAGGATGTTATTGGATTTAATCGATTGGTTGACTTGCAACGAATCCTGGTAGCATTTTTTATTATTTCAGTTATCCTTGTTTTTATTTCAGGTTGGATTTATGCGGGGCGTGCATTGCGCCCAATAAAAAGTATTATCCATGAGGTTCAGAACATTTCACCACAAAATCTTAGTCAACGTCTTGAAGAAAGTCCACATCCCGATGAAATCGGCAAATTGATTTTTATTTTTAATGGATTACTCACCCGAATAGAAAAGGCATTCCAACTTCAAAAGATGTTTGTATCCAATGTTTCGCACGAACTAAAAAATCCGCTAACGAATATTACTTCTCAACTGGAAGTTACACTATTGAACGAACGATCGAAAGAAGAGTATCGCGAAACGATTGAATCAGTATTGGAAGATATCAAAGGACTTAATCACCTTTCCAATAGTTTGCTGGATCTCGCCAGGCTCACCCGTGAGTCTGATTCGTTTACCATGAGTAAAGTTCGGCTTGATGAGGTGTTATGGGATACTCGTGAAAATATAAACGCCATTGATCCGCAGTATAAAGTGGAAGTAAAAATTCTGGAGATGCCCGAAGATGAAAACAGATTGTATGTGACGGGTAATCCCTACCTTCTTAAAATTGCATTTCAAAATATTATTGAAAATGCCTGTAAATTTTCTAATGATGGAAAGGCGCAGGTGGCGCTTACGTGTAAGAAAGACGATTTGATTGTACAAATCTCTGATCAGGGACCTGGAATTGAAGAAAAGGATCTAGAAAATGTTTTTCAGCCATTTTTCCGCACGGATGCAACATCAAAAGTAAAAGGGTACGGGGTTGGGCTTCCGCTCACACAACGCATTATTTCTATTCATAAAGGAAAAATCAGCATCGAATCTACACCGGGAATGGGCACTCTGGTTAGCGTAATTCTTCAGACAGCTTAAGTGGTTTCTAATTCCTTTCTAATTGCCTTTTTGATATAAGCCAAGACCCTGCAATTACATTTGTCTCATAGTTTTTTCAAGTTTGTTTGAGTTTAGAATTTAGTTTACAGGTTTGGGAGAGGCTTCAATCAGACGTAAGCCAACTAACGATAAGTCTCTTCTACTAAAAATGGGGTTTGCAACACCCCATTTTTTTTGTTTATAAGTCGGTCATTTCGACCCGCAAGCCCACGGCCAATATCCCTTGTAACGAATCTTGTCTGTTGAATTGCTCTAGCTGTATTTTATAGATGCCGGGAGTTTTGAATTCGTGATTTTCAAGAATTATAAATTGATTGTCATAAACATCTCCCAACCCGCTACGACCTAAGGGCCTACCGGTTTTTTGATCAAATAAAAAATTGGAAACAAGCTTTTTAGAAAGTACAGTACCACTGGAATCCAGAAGAGCGTATTGGACAAAAAAACGGGCATAAGGATAATCCAGTGAATTGCGTACGTTATAATACAGATTATACTTTTTTACTGTGTCCTTGATTTCAAACTCAAAACCTGCTGGATTATTAATCTTCCAGATTCTGTCACTAAATTCTGTGTAATCTTCAAATACACGATTCGAATCGCATCCGGCTAAAATCAAGACGCCAAAGAATAAAAAAAAAGTGTACTTCATTCCTTTTTAGGTCCGTTGGGATTATTGCGTGGTTGCGGATTTCGATTAGGTTGACTTTGATTGTTCCTGCGATCCTTGTTACGATTTTTGTTTTTCTTCTTTTTTTTGCTTTTGGATTTATCCTGGAATTTCCGGTCCATATTTTCAAGGTCGCTGTTGAGTTTTGCAATGGGTATTTTTGCTTCTTCAACATTGATATCCAGGTTGGCGGGTTTTTTACCAGCCTTATTCATTTCAAGGATTTCGTTTACCCGATCAATATTCAACGGATACCAGTTGTTATCCTCTTTAAATCCAAACCACATAATCCTGCGAAAGATATCAGTCTTTTGCAAGCGAGCTTCGCCACGCTCGGTAAGTAACGGTGTCTCTACTTCGGGAATTCCCTTCAGCGCTTCCATGTAGGTTTCCAGTTCGTAATTCAGGCAACACTTTAATCGTCCGCATTGACCTGAAAGTTTACTGGGATTTAACGAGAGATTCTGATAGCGCGCAGCACTTGTGGCTACATTTTTGAAATCAGTTAACCAGGTAGAGCAACAAAGTTCGCGACCACACACACCAATGCCACCAATTCGGCCAGCCTCTTGCCGTAAACTTATTTGCCGCATCTCCACACGAATTTTAAATTCGGTGGCGAGCAGTTTTATTAATTCCCGAAAATCTACACGATCTTCCGCTGAGTAAAAGAATGTAGCCTTGGTATTGTCGGCCTGGTACTCTACATCCGAGAGTTTCATGTGCAATCTCAATTGTTGAATTATTTCGCGGGTGCGATAAAGGGTTGGGAGATCGCGCTTTTTTATTTCTTCAAATTTTTCAAGATCTTTTTGATTGGCGAGTCTATAGATTTTAAGAACCTCATCATCATTGGCTACTTTCTTTTTTTGCATCTGCAAGCGTACCAGTTCGCCTTGCAGCGATACGTGTCCTAAATGATGACCGGTTGCAGCTTCAACAATAATGGCATCGCCCGTAGTTAACGAAAGGCCTTCGGTATTACGATAAAAATCTTTACGGCCATTTTTAAATCTCACCTCCACAACCTGAAAACGGTCCTTTACGGGCATATCCATGTTGGATAGCCAATCGAATACATTCATTTTGTTACAACCACCGGTGCCACAGGCCCCATTATTGTTACAACCCGATACTTTTCCATCCTTCTTAGTTCCACAAGCACAGCCCATCGGGTAAATTATTAGTCAGTTTAAAACTTAAAGTTATATGGTTAAAGGTGCATTGACAAACGAACTGGCTTTCAATTTCTTAGCTCACTTTCGACCCTGGCAAGGTCCTGGCCAATGTCTTTGCGGTAATAGACACCTTCCCATGTAATTTGCCTAGCTCTCGCATACGCCCTGGCAGTTGCGTCTACCAAATTCTTACCTCGCCCGGTAACAGCCAGCACACGGCCTCCATGGGTTAAAATCTCGTTTTCCCTTTTCAGAGTACCAGCATGAAATACAAGGGCTTCATCAGACTCACCGATGCCGGAAATAATTTTGCCCTTTTCAAAATTATCAGGATAGCCACCCGAAGCCATTACTACCGTTACTGCATAATTGGGTGAGATGGTAATTTGCTTTCCCTTCAATTTTCCATGGGCACATGCTGATAGCAACTCTACCAGATCGCTTTCAATACGAGTCATCACTGCTTCTGTTTCCGGGTCGCCCATGCGGGTGTTGTATTCGATCACCTGCGGTTCACCTTTTACATTCATTAATCCTATGAAAATAAAACCTTTGAAGGGTATGCTTTCTTTTTTTAAGCCTAGAACGGTGGGCTTAATCACTTTCTCTTCAACCTTTTTCATAAAGGCGGCATCAGCAAACGCAACGGGCGAAACCGCACCCATGCCACCGGTGTTTGGGCCTGTGTCACCATCGCCAATTCGCTTATAGTCTTTGGCTTCCGGTAGAATAACATAGTCGTTGCCATCGGTTAACACAAAAACCGAAAGTTCAATGCCATCAAGAAATTCTTCCACCAACACTTTTGAACTGGCTTCACCAAACTTTTTTTCTTCCAGCATTTCTTTGATTGCCTGCTGCGCTTCCATTACTGAAGAAGTGATAATCACACCTTTTCCTGCAGCCAGGCCATCCGCTTTGAGGACAAGTGGGGGCGTGCACGTTTCCAGATACTTGACCGCTTCAGCGCTTTCGTGCGATAAGAAGGTGCGAGCTTTTGCTGTAGGCACTCCATGGCGAATCATGAATTGTTTTGAAAAATCTTTACTACCTTCCAGTTGAGCACCCTGTTGACCAGGGCCCACCAGTGCAATGGACTTTAGATTTTCATGACTCTCAAAATAATCACGAATACCTTTTACCAAAGGTACTTCGGGGCCGACAACCACAAGATCTAATTTTTTATCAAGGCAAAATTTTCCAAGTCCTTCAAAATCGTCAACAGCTATGGATACATTTTCGCCAACCTGACCGGTGCCGGCATTGCCGGGCGCTATGTACAACTTATTACACAAGGAGCTCTGTCGGATTTTCCAGGCTAGGGCATGTTCGCGGCCACCATTTCCAATGATCAATATATTCATGGCATTTTTAAAAGTTCAAAGATACAACTCCACCTACATTTTGCTAAGCGTAACGGGGCGCTTGCATAGGCTAAAATAAATAAGGCCTGACCAATGTTGATCAGACCTTATATTTAGTTTACAAATTTTTCTTTCGAATATCTAGCTGAAATTAGTTGGCGTATTCGCTCAAAAATTTCACCCGCATCAACCTGAGATTATCTTCGGTAAAATCCGGGTCTTCATCTTTAAGGGCATCTACAGCATCTTCAATGCTATCCGTTTCAGATTCTAAAAAATAATCATAGATCTGTTGCTGTTTGTCTTCGTCAAGAACAGAATCAATATAATAGTCCAGGTTAAGTTTGGTGCCCGAATAGCAAATGTTTTCTATTTCGGTTAGCATCTCATCAAAGGTTATGTTCTTCGAATCGGCAATTTCATCCAGCTCAACTTTTCGATCTATTTGCTGAATGATAAAGATTTTAATTTTTGATTTATTGACAGACGATTTAACGACAATGTCGGAAGCTGTTTCGATGTCATTTTCATCGACATAGGTCTGAATAAGATCCAGAAATTCTTTTCCGAATTTATTAACCTTGCCCATACCCACACCGTTAACAGAAGCCAACT
>LNFM01012056.1_pt1 | contig 14299 bp, 13 predicted proteins | sample 596031 | NCBI WGS metagenome assembly LNFM01 (sample SAMN04254537, study PRJNA301005) | activated carbon metagenome | isolation source: dual media filters at the Ann Arbor, Michigan drinking water treatment plant | place: USA: Ann Arbor
CGTTCTTAGGCCCTTTGCGACCGCGCCGCGATCGTCCCACCGCCCATCGCTATGGTTGCGTTCGCCGCTGTTTTCACAGGCGATACTGTGTTGGTCGCGACCGCGCTCAACAGCGCTCAGCAGCGCTTCAGTAAATAGTAGAAGTGATCGCCGACGCCCACGGGCGCGTTGATCCCGCCGATCCCGAGGCAGGTGTCGTCGTCGAGCGCCTTCACCTCGTCGTAGAGGTGCTCACGAAAGAACGGCAAGCAGTCCTTGTCGTAGTGGAGCTGCCAGCACTCGGTCGGTCGCCACCGCGACGGCCCCGGGATCGCGCTGAACAGCCCGCCCTGCAAGAACTTCGCGCCCACCCACCAGCGCGACGAGTGAAAGTCGATCCCCCAGGGCAATAGTTGAAAGCCCACGAATTCGAGCGCGACGTAAGGCGCGTTGCGCACGAGGCACGCGGGAGGGAGCCACGTGAGGAGTGTTCCTCGAAAGCGTCCTCTGGGGCACGGGCGCTCGGGCGCTTCGATGTAGATGCGGTCGAGCTCCGAGCGCGACATCCCCCGCAGATCGCGCTTGTTCGCGGACGAAGGGAGCACGCTCAACGGCACCCCAGCCTCGCCACGCGCAGCTCTGCGCGCGCGCCGCGCGCCGATGGAATCTCTTGCCACACAGCAAACACGTTCGTTTCGTCGGTGACGACCTCGCTGTCGCCCGCTTCGACGCCAGCCTGCGAGAGCTGCGCGGCGGTCGTGGTGTCGAGCGCTCCTTGCGGACACACGCTCGATTGACGCATTCGCGGGCGGAGCTCACCGAACGCGGGCGTTCTCACGAGCGTCGTCGACGTACACAGCGTGTTGGCCGAGCCGCCCACGCACGTGCACAAGACGCCCGCGCTGCGCCCGTCGCTCGTCTGCGCGACTGCGCGCCCCATCCCGAGCTCGTACGGCGCGCTCTGGTCGAACAACGACTGCGCCGCGCCGCGCGGAGTCACCGACGTGCGATCGACGACGCGCGCGTAGAAGTGGCTCGCCGAGCCTCCGGCCCCGCGAAAATCAGCGCTGGCGAACGCGCGTTGCTCCACCCACGAGACGACGATCCCCTGCGCGCTCGCGGCGAGGCGAGCTCCCATTCCGCCGCGGCCTTCGGTCACGACGACGCCACCTGCGACCGAGGGAGCGCAGTTTTGCGCCGCGGACGTTCGAGGGAGCACCGACGCGATCGCGAAGACCAACCACAACGCCCGACGTTGCATCGCGACGAGGCTCCCTCGCGATGCCACCGGAGCGCAAGCCTGCTCCGACGCTGCGCTCCATCCGCCCAAAGCTGGTCAGCGAACATGTTCGACGAGCGGGTGTACCAACGGTGGATCGCGCAGATCTTCGAGCGACCGCCGTTGGATGTGCTATCCCCCGCATGGATTGCTGCATACTACGCTCATGGGAACGATCGCGAATCGTGGGGTCTTCGTCGCTGTGGTGTTTGTTGTGTGCGCCGGGTGCGAAGCGCCTCGGCAAACAGACGCCGGGTTGGTGCTCGACGTTGTTGCGCCGCCTCAGACGCGCTGTGAACTTTCGACGCCAGTGTGGCCCGAGCGCAACACCGCGCCACCACAGTGGGGATCGGGGCAAACGTTCACGTACGCAGTGAGCGAGATGACTGTGGACCAAACCCCACGGGGTTCCGAGACGCCGATCGCGGGCTTCGACCTCGATGGGCGGTTCACCGAATACTCCGATCCCGGTGGGTGCGGCGTCGAGGATTCGATGTCAGCGCTCGAGTGCGAGAACAATTGCTCGCCCTCGTACGTTTCGCGCGACGGTCGGTGCGCGCGCGCGGGCTGTTTCGGGACGAGCTGCAGGGCTGGCGTCGACAATCGACTTCCGGCGCTCTTGGATGCCTTCAGCGCGTTTCGGTACGATGACTTCGAGAGCGGCGACGTGCGCCGATCGATCCAACAGGTGTATCGAAGAGGGCAAGCATCACTGCTCGTGCAAGTGTCCGGCGTCGATCGTCTGGACGACGACGATCTCGTTGCGGTGCGGGTTGTGCGCGGTGTGCCCTTGTACTCCGCGGGGGACGCGGGGACGTGCAGCTCGATGGTAGCCGACCAGCACTACGCGGTCGCGTCGAGCGCGGTCATTGGTGGCGACATAGCGCGACCACGCGTGCGTGACGGCGTTGGGCGCATCCATCGTGGAGTGTTGCGCGCGCGCTTCAGCGACGAGATTCATGTGCCGTTCATCGACAGCGGTCCGTCGATTCGTGACTGGCCGATCGAGTCTGCTCAGTTCGCGATCAACCTCACCCAAGAAGGCGGAACCGCAGGTAACCTCGGAGGCGCGATCACCACGCAAACGTTGCTCCCTTCGTTTGGGACGATGCCCAACGCGGCTGCCATCGCGGGTATTGTGTCCGGGTTCGTCGATCTGCCCGACAGCAACGACCGATGCTGGGAGCAAAGAGCCTGTCGGGAGATCTTCGGTCGCATCAGCATTGGCGTGCACTTCTCGCTCGTGCGCGCGGTGCTCGAGCCGCGCGTGCTCGACGCGCCTCCTGCCGGAGCGTGCCCATCGAGCCCGCTTGTTCCTCGCGATGGCGGCGTCTACGAGCGCTTCGATGCGTCCTCGTTTTGTCATCGGTGACTCTTGGGTGAGCCCCACGTCGCTCGCTGCTACCGGCGCGCGCTCGGTGCTCGTGGCCTTGCCGTAGTCGTTCGAGCGTCAGGGCCAGCCCGGCTCGCGAACAAGCCGATCGCCACGCTGAGGATAGGCCCTCCAACCCCAGTCCGTCGCCCACGCGTCCGCTGTCGGGACGCGATGGCCCGTTGCCTCGTCTGCGTTCTTAGGCCCTTTGCGACCGCGCCGCGATCGTCCCATATGGTTGCGTTCGCCGCTGTTTTCACAGGCGATACTGTGTTGGCTCGCCTGACACCTTCAGCGACGACGCGAGCTGTCGTCGCTTCAGCGGAGACATCGGCCTTGTTTTCTCTTGGCGTTCGCTGCGCGCTACGATTGTTCGATGGCACGACGGCAGCAGGTTGGATCGTCGTTGTTGCTCGCCGCGCTGCTCCACGCGTGCGAATACGACGACGCTCGCCACGCGCAGCGCCCGCGGTTGGTGGTCAGGCACCCTGCTTCGTCTGACAACGAGGCTCCGCCAAGCGAGCCAGCGCCGTCCGCGCCGCAGCCCGCCGAGTCGCCGTTGCTCGTGCAGCTCCGCGCGCAAACGCGGCCGCACGTCGCGGTCGCGCTCGGAGCAGAGTGGTTCGTCGGGTCCTCGTTGCTCGTTCCGCTCCCTGCGATTTCGCTCGACGTCGGAGCGCAGATCCGCGACGTGTTCGCCGTCTACGCGATGACGCGGGTCGCGTCGCTCGTCGCGCTGAACGCGTTCGAGCTGGGTCCCGCCTTCGAGTGGGCCCCGCTCGATGTGTTGTCGTTCGGCGCGGGCGCGACCGCCGTTGTCACGCACTGGCGTCACGGCATCGACTATTGGGGAATTTCTCGTGGGGTTTCCCGTCGTGCTGAACGTCGACATCCCCACGACGAGCCGGCCCAACATCGCGCGCGACAGCTTTCGAATCTCGATCGAGCTCACGCCGATGATCGACCCGGACTACTTGCCTCGGCCTCTCTTGAATCTCGGTGTCGGCCTGGGCTACTCGCGTCGGTGATCGCTTCGCCTGCATAGGGTCGCCCCCTTCGACGCGCGCCGCAGCGACACCGCCACTGCGGACCGCGCCCTCGCGGCGGACTCGATGATGGATCCCGACGCTGATCCCGAGCCGCCCCTGCCAACACGGCATCGCCTGTGAAAACAGAGGCGAACGCACGGTGCGAGGCGGTGGGACGATCGCGTCTGTGCAGCATCGGGCTGAGGACGCGGGCGAGGCAACGGGCGATCGGGTCGCCGAAAGCGCGCGCTCGAGCGACCTCCGTTGGATGTCCTATCGAGCAGCCATGCTCGACGACCTCGCGGCCCTCGCGCGCGAACCGGTTTCCGCGTTGACTTCACTTCGAAGCGCGATCGGTGACCGCGAGCACGACGGACCGCTGCTCCGTCGCTTGTAGCGTGTTCGAGTCTTGTGTCGAGCGGAGCGCGAGCTCGCCCGCGCCTCCCCAGTGTTCAGAGTGTTTGCGGCGCTTCGCCACAACTCGCAGCGGCGGGGCCTCCGCTCGGAGACAGCGCCCGGCGCTACGGCGAGGTCTGCCCCGAGCGCGAGTCGGGCGGATCCGCTGGGACGATCAGGCCTTGTGCAGAGCCGCGGCAGAGCAGTGACACAAAGCTTCCGTCGATCGGCGCGTGCATGCGCACCGAGACGTCGTCGTAGCCGTCGTGGTCCTGGTCACCGGCCGCCCTCGGACTTGCGCCGAGGTAGCCTTGTTGGCTCACGCGGAGCGGCCTTCCGACTTGCAACCCACGGGAGCCGCCCAGGAAGTACACAGTCCAGCTCTCGGGAGGGCCCTCGGAGAGCACAACGTCCGTCGCACCGTCGCCGTTCACGTCGCCGATGTACTCCGCGCTGGTGTCGATGCTCCGTCCGCTGCGGCGAGCGGGGGTCGCCTGCAGCGCAGCGCCCAGGCCCGAGTCGGCTCCTGGCCACAGCGCGAGCTCGAACCAGTCGGTCCTCGGTGGCGCATTGCGAGTCTCCGCCACGCCGCCGTGGCTCGCCACCAAGAGGTCCGAGCGCCCGTCGCCGTTCGCATCGCCGCCGGCGACGATCGATCGTCCGATCGCCATTCTTCGCGGCGGAGGCACTGAGACGTCTCGAGCCGCCAGACCGCTCGGAGCGCCGAGAAAGAGCGTCACGCGCAACTCTCCCGCAGACTGCGAGGACGCACCCACCAGATCCACCAGTCCGTCGCCGTTCACGTCGTGGGCGGACCCGATCATTGTAAACGCAGGCGCGTTCGCGGGTGACGCGAGCACGATCGAACGGAGCTCGCCCGCGCTGCGGTCTGCGCCGAACAACACCGCCGCCGTCCGCGTTTGCGCGAGGCACGACCGGAGAAGCTCGCCGCGTCCGTCCCCGTCGACGTCGCCCACGAATCGCAGCTCGCACGGAGCGGAGCCCGGTTCGATGACCAATGCGCGGCGCACCGGCGCAGAGAAACCGCCGTCGCCAGTGCCGTACCAAACCCAGAGAGCACCGTCCGCGATCGCCACCACGTCGAGCATTCCGTCGCCGTCCACGTCGTATGCCGCTGATGGTGGTTCCGACGGCGCTGCGCCGGTCAGCGCGTTGAACGCCTCGCTGGGGAGCCCTGCGGTCGGCGCAGTGGCCGCGTCGACGATCGCTCCGCCATCCGCGCCCTCGACGCGTGTTGGCCTTGGCAAACGAGAGAGAGCGACGGTCTGCCGTAGCGCTCCGTTCGCGCTGCGCAAATGGACCTCGGCGGCGTTGTAACCGTCGCCGAGCCGATCTCGGTCGAAGTCCACCAGGTACGGAACCGCGCTCTTGCCATTGCCCGCGCTCGCGCCGGTCCTGGGCACGACAAACTCGATGGGCGTGCTCGCCACCCCGCCCACGGTCACTCGCCAGAACCACACTCCGTGCGCGAGGTCCGCGCTCGCGGCGGCGCTCTGCGCCCCTTCCGCCACCTCGACGGCGGCACCGACGGTGACGCATCGGGCGTCGCGGCACCACTCCACCCGCACAGCGCCGCGAACTCCGGCCGCAGTCTCCCAGCGCACCGCGGGCCGCACCGTGTTCACTCGAGTCCCCGCCATCGGAAAGATCCCGCGCACTCGTGCGGCCGACGGTTGTTCCGACGTTGTCACCGTCGAGCTCGCGTCCACCGTGGGCACGTCCCACGGCCACTGTTCATTCCCCAGGCGGCCAGAAATCGTGCTCCGCGCCGCGGCCGACGTTGGCTCACAAGCGAGGACACCGCACATGGCGAGCGCGCCGTAGAGTACTGGGCGAATCACCGAAGCGATGATGCACGCACTGTCACGCGTGGCGCAATCGGGGCACGGGTGCAGCGACAGCGCGCGTACTCGATCGCTGCGCACAGCGGAAGCTGTGTGAATTTGGGGGGACAGGACATCCAACGCCTGTCAGTCGAGCACGCAGAGGATAGGCCCTCCAACCCCAGTCCGTCGCCCACGCGTCCGCTGTCGGCGACCCGATCGCTCGGTGCCTCGTCTGCGTCCTTTGGCCCTTTGCGACCGCGCCGCGTTCGGCCCACCGCGACGCACCGTGCGTTCGCCGCTGTTTTCACAGGCGATACTGTGTTGGCGCACTCTTGTCCGCGGCGATACTGTGTTGGCGCGGAGCGCAGCGGGTGCGTTGTTGCCCGGCCCCTCGGCTCCGGGCCGAAGCTGCGCTGCTCTTTTCCCTCACAGAACTGGGGGTAACCATGAGGGCTCAACCTCTGGCCGTGAGGCGAGCGAGCGTACGCGTTGTTCCCTCACGAATACCAGGGCTGTCGCGCCCAAATCCGGTTCCCTGCTGAGGGATTGGAAGGGGAGTCGAGCGTTGCCATGGAGTTGCTGGAAGAGGAGAGGAGCTGCGTGCGTGGAGCGCAGTCAGCCAGGGCGAACACACGAGCCGCGAGGAAGGTGCGACAAACTTCCTGCGAATGAGCGGTCAACATGTCGATCGAAGGCGCGAGTGACCGCGTTGGACGCGTCCAACGCGGCGATGGAGGCAACGAGCGAGCGCGTGACAGGCGTCGACGCGGCGATCGAAGCCGAAAGCGAGCACGTGCGACGCGTCCCACGTGCTGGCGAGCGCGACGAGCGGGCGCGTGCAAGCGTGAACACAGCGCTCCCCCAGCGCTGAGCGCGCGTGGGACTCAGCGCGTGACGCAGACCCCGAAGCGGCGATCGGCAGAGAACGGGTCGCAGATGTAGCCCGTGCGGCAGGAGCCGAAGCGAGAGACCCCTACGCCGTTGTCGCACAGATCGAGGCAGATCGACGACGCGCCGATCGTGTTGGTGTTGCAGATCGACCCAGCAGGGCACGTATCCGAATAGTCATCGAACACCGTGCACCCGAGCGAGCAGTACCCTCCAGTGGGCATCGTGAGGCAGGTGCGCGATGCGCACGACGGGTCCCCGGTGCACGGCTCGCCCACGCCTGCGCCGGTGGTGAGCGGCGCGGCCTGACAGGCTCCCGCGGCGACGTTGCAGGTGAACCCCGAAGCGCAGTCGGTGTTCTGTCGGCAAGCCCCGAGGCGACAACGCATGTCCGAACCGCAAACCTGCCCCGCTACGCAGGCGTTGGACGTGCCGCTCGAGCAGACGCGAAGGCAGATCACCGAGCCGGGCGAGGCTTCGGCGGTGCCCGCAGGGCAGGTCGCGCCCATCGAGCGGGCGCAGATTCCGAAGCGAGAGCCTGTCGGAGCGACACAAGTGCCGCTCGCGCAGTCAGCGTTGGCGGTGCAGGTCGAGCTCGGGAGCCCCGCGCCAGCCATCACCGTGGGCTCGGCGAGCGTGACGGGCAGACAGACGCGTCGACCGCTGTGTGTTCCGCAGTGCCATCGCGAAGGACAATCGCCGGTGTCGTTGCAGGGCTTGAGGCAGATTCCCTTCGAGCGACCGCCCACTGTCGTAAACCGCGTGGGAAAGGTCGAAATGAGGCGGTCGGGGAGCGAGCCCATGGTTGGAGGATCGATTCCCTCGGCGCCCAACCAGCACAGCCCTTGCGCGCCGCACACGGCGTCGTCTTCGGTTGTGCAGTACGACGTGCAGAAGCCCGTCGTCGCGTTGCCGAGGCACAGCTCGCTTCGGCATCCGTTGGTCGCGGGCGGGGTCGTCGTTCGACACGTGCCGTACAGCCCCGCGACCGGACTGGGAACGCACTCGCCCCCCATGCAGCTCGCTCCAGTCGAGCATCCCGCGGGGCATGCGGTCTCGTTGCACGTCCGCGTGCTCGCCACGCACGTCCGTCCGGGCGTATTGCAAGCGTCGGGGCCGCTCGTCGAGCACTCCGGAACGCACACGCCCACCGGCACGACGCCCGCATCCATCGACGAGCCGTCGCGAAACCCGAGGTACGAGCACGCCGCGCCTGCGCCGCAGAGCTGGCTATCCACGTCGCCGCAGCGCTTGAGACAGAGCTTCTCGCCCGTTTCGGGCACGCAAATTCCTTGTCCGCCCGCGCACGAGGTCCAGTCTGCCTGTGTGTTGCAGGTCTGAATGCATCGCGCGGTGCCAAACGAGCGGAAGCACTCGCCGTTTTCTCCGGCACACGCGCTGGCCGCGGTGCACGGCTGCCAGAACGCCGTGGGAACCCCGCCCCCGCCGTCCGCGTCGGCCCGCCCCGCATCACCCGCGTCGCCGCCCGCGCCGTCCGCTGCGTCCGGGCCGCTGGCGCCGCCATCGCTCACCAGTGTGTCGTTGGGCACGCCCGTGTCCGTCTGCACGCCCGTGTCCGTCTGCGACCCGGTGTCCATCTGCACGTCCGCTGGCGTCGCCCCGTCACCGCCGTCTGGTGTCGGAGTGACAGGACCGCAAGCCGCAGCGATCAGCAGCCAGGGAGCGATCGAGAATCGCGTGATCGAGCGGTTCATCGGGCCACCTCCGACCGGCGCTCGAGCGAGAACGCCGCGCTCAACCGTACAGCGCCTTGCCGGTGTACCCGTTCGCGCAGCGCTCTCTCTTCGTCGGCCGTCGACGCTCGCGCATCGCCCGCGACGGGCTGTGACGCCGCGCCCTCTGCGAGCGGCGCAAACGCCGCAGGTCGCTCGCGCATCGCGGCCAGCACCGGGCGAAGCCTCGCGGCCGCCGTCGGATCAACGACGATCGAGCTCGCCGCCGCTGCCCTCGCGCGCGGCTGCTCGCAGCCCGCGACCGCGCCCAAGAGCGCCGTCGCCCAGAGCGTCTTGAAACTGTGTGTATACATCGATATCACCCTTTCATCTCCAGCGGCGCCAGGGCCGATTCGAAGCTCCGCGCGTACTCTCCCCCCACATCGCTGTCAACAAAGCCCCTTGCAACGATCGTCTCTGTTGGTCGAGGGCAGCGCCAGCTCGCTGCTCGCTTGCATGCGCGCGGGTGGGGGCCTCCCTCGCGGCTCGAGGCCAAACGTCGCTTCGTCAATCGATTTGCAACTCCCAATCGCCCTCGCAGTCCGCGTGCCCGGCTGCTTGCCGCAACGCGCGGCGCCGCTCGAACGCCCCGTCGCACAGCTCACTTGCGACTGCGGCGTCGACCGCGCGCGAACAAGACACCCGCGAGGCTCAACAACATCGCAAGCGGCCCAGCGTTGTTGGACGTGCGCGGGGTCGTGCACCCGCAACCCGCGTTCTGGCGGCCCGTCGAGGCGTCCGCCGCGTCGCCGTCGCCGTTCGACCGCGCGTCGGCGATGATCCGTGCGTCGCCGCTGCTCGCGTCCGCGACAAGTGCATCGCGAATGTCCGAGTCGATCGCGCCGTCCTCTGCTGCGCTGGAGTCGTCCATGCCGACGTCAGCGATCGCGCTGTCCTCTGCGCTGGAGTCGTCCGAGCCGACGTCGTCGATCGCTGCGTCGCGCTCGGCGCGAGCGTCGCTCTGCGGGCCTTCGTCGGCGTTCGTGGCGTCGCGCTCTGTGCCGTCGGACACCACGTCGCTCGCGGCACCAGAGTCTGTCGCTCCAGAATCGATCGGGATCGAATCGAAGCGCGCGGTGATGCTCGTGTCGCTCGTCACCATCACGTTGCACGTCGGTGACGCGCCGCAGCCTCCGCCAGTGAAGCCCGCGAAGACCGAGCCGCTCGCGGCAACGGCGGTGAGGTTCAGCGCGGTCGGCAGCGGCAAGCGCGTCGTCACGCACGTCGCTCCGCAGGAGATCCCGCCGACGTCGCTGCTCACCGTGCCGGTGCCTGCTCCCGAGCGCACGACCGTCACGCGCCCGCGATCCAGCTCGACCGCGCCGACGTCACACGAAGGAGCGCTCGCGCGGGGGCGTCCACGCTGGTCGGTCTCTCCTGCGGCGCATGTTCCCGCGCCCACGACTGCGCTGGCGGGCGAGGGCAGCGCCGTGTCCGTGGGGCCGCCGTTGCGTCCCAACGCGCCCATCATCGGGTCGACGCGCACGACGTCGCTGCTCGTCGTGGTGCACGTGGCAGGATCCTGAATGACGTTGTTGCCGCGCGATGCGACCCAGCCTCCGCGCTCGATTTTGCAGTCCGTTCCCGCGGTCGATCCGGCGAGCACCGTGTTCTGCAGGCTCACCTGCGAGCTCGTCGTGAACGTGATCGCGTTCACCGCGCCGCCCACGTTGCCGATGAACGTCGAGCTTCGAACGGTGGCTGTGCCGTCGAGCACGTAGAGCGCGCCGACTCCAGCGCCTGCGCCCGCGAGTCCACGACCGCTCGTCACCATGAACGATGAGGCGCCTCCGCGTCCGCCGATCGCGCGATTGCCCGCGAACGTCGAACGCGTGATCGAAACGCTCGCGCGCCGAGCGAACACCGCGGCACCGAAACCCGCCCCGCCGCCGCCGCCTCCGCTTCCAATCGAGCCGCGCCCTACGACCGCCGGATCGCACGAACCCACGGAACCAAAGACGCCAGTGCACGGGTCACCCGCGGTCCCACCACCCCATTCGGAGGTGGCCGCCGAAGGCGTCGGGAGAGGCGCGAACACGAAGCGAGACCAGCCCGTCGAGCCGCCGCCGCCGCCGAATCCGCCTCGTCCTCCGCCGTCGTAGCGAACCTGCGGCGTCGAGTCGGTCACGAACGCCGAAGCGCCTGCGCCACCGCCGCCACCCCAGCCACCGAATCCGCCGAGCTGGAGCACCGCTGCGCCGCCCGTCGTCAAGATCACGCAGGCGCCGCTGCCGCCGCCGCCCTCGCCGCCGATGTGGCCGATGTCGACGCTTGCGGTTCCGCCGTTGGGCTGGCCTCCAGCGCCAGAGAGCCTCGCGCCGCCGTCGGGCCGTCCTGGGGTTGCCAGTCCTCCGCCTCCTCCTCCGCACCGATACTCCCCCGACAAAGTGGGGTCGCGCGTGACTCCGTTACCGCCGTCGCCGCCCCTCGCGACGTTCTGCAACATGGTGACGCCATCGAGCGTGAGCGCGCTGCCATCGGCGACGAACGCTCCGCCACCGAAGCCGCCGGCGCCGCCGCCGCCTGGAATCCCGCCGTTTCCCCCGAGCGCTCTTCCGTTTTGAATGGTGACATTTCGCAGCGTGAGGTGCCCTCCGTTGATCACCACGAACACGCGCCACGTGGAGGCGCCGTCGATCTGCAATCCTGGAGCGTTCGTTCCATCGATCGTCACAGCGAGGGCGTCCACGACGAGCGCCGTTGGACCAAACGGAATCAGCGGCGAGCCGCCCAAGAGCGTGCGCGGGTCGGGCGTCACGAGGTTGATCAGCGAGCGCGCGAGCGAAGGATGAAACTCGACCACATCGCCCGATCGCGCCAGCGCGAGCGCCGCGCGCAGCGATCCATCGCCCGAATTCGAAGCGTTCATCACCGTGAGCGTGACGGCGTGCGCCGTGGCTGGCCCCGCGACCGCGGCGAAGGTCGTGAGCGGCAAGCACACGCGAAGCGCGCGGCGAATGGAACTGGTTCGAACGCGCATGGTGTCGGCACCGTTTCAGTCCGCGATCGCGCCGTCAACTTGCGGTCAGGCATTGATATGGCGAGCGGCAGCCTCGCGTCGCGGTCAGTGCGCGAATCGACGGTAGGAAATGGTCTCGTCGCGTCGCTCACGCTGCTGCAGAAGAGCCCGCCTTCGACGTCATCGTCGACGAGCTTCGAGCGCATCGCGCCCGACGGCTCGATGCAAATGAGGCGAAGCGCCGTCGCGGTGACAGGCATTCCCACGGGTTCGAGGATAGGCCCTCCAACGGCGGTCGGTCGCCCACGCGTCCGCTGTCGGCGACCCGATCGCCCGTTGCCTCGTCTGCGCCCTTCGGCCCTTCGCTACCGCGCCGCGATCGTCCCACCGCCACGCACCGTGTGTTCGCCGCTGTTTTCACAGGCGATACTATGTTGGCGACGGGCGCTCGAGCCATGGGGCGCCACGCCACTTGAATACTTGTGCTGATCGTACGAAGCCCATCCTCCGTACTTGCTCACCGGCTGGGACGGCGTGTCGGACCTTCACGACGTCATGCTTCGACCCGCGGTCGCAGCGGCGATCGCAGTGCAGGGCGCTCCGACGCTGATGTACGCCGAGGCGCTCGCCGCGGGCCTCGGATCGCCGCGGGACACCGCGTGGATCGACGCCGTGTTCACGTCGATCCAAACCGAGGTTCGGGGCCGAAAGAAACCAGGAAAACCGCGGAGAGCCATCGACGATGAAGGCTGCGATCTTCTCGCGTTCGCGCTCGAAGGCGCAGCGCTCTGGCACGCCGCGGTCGAAGCGGACTTGGTGGTGACGGCGTACAAACCCAAGGCCAACGAGCGACGAAGCTCTCCGTGGGCGAGCATGTTTGCTCCGAAGGCGCTGCTCTCGAAGCGCTTCGCTGCGCTGCCCAACCCGTACTCGCTGCGGGTCGCGGTCCCTGCGCGCACAACGACGTTCGACTGCGCATCGCGCTCGTCGCTCGCTGATTGTTCGAAGGATCCGATCGACGCTCGCTCGCTTCGAAGCAGCACAGTTCGGCACGATGCCCGACCGCGAGAAAACGTCGGTCGACCTGACAGTTTACTGACGGACCGCCGCGAAGCGACCGATTGAACTTCGATTGGTTTCCCCGCGCGCACGAGCGCAACATCGAGACTCGGTTCACTCGCGTGGCGCGCCCGCGTCGGGCGGGCCGTCGGGCCCAACGTGCGACGTCCCAAGCGTGAGCTATGCCATCGGCGAGAACTTCACTCCGTCGTGCGGCTCGGATCGAACGGCGACTGCGGCGCATCGGCTGCTTGTTTCGGGGTCGTTTGCAGGTCAGGGACCTCGGCCGACACACGCCCCTTCGAGCCGATCGGCATGACAATGTACGACCCAGACTATCGGAGCTGTGACTCGAGGCGAGCGGCTCAGCGAGCTGTCGTTCGCGCGGTGGAAATGACACCGTTCGCGCGCGCGACGATTTCTCGATGGAACGAAGCGCGGACCCGCACAGCTCTTCTCGAAACGAAGGTCATCGCCACAACGCGAAGGCTCGCTGTCATCCATGCCTCGAACTGCCTCCTCTACACCGAATCGCTCCGCTGGGATCGGCCGCTCGATTTGCTCCACAAGCACGGTGTCTTCCGTGGCGCTCGCGGCGCTCTCGCTCGCGATGTGGGGCTGCCCGCCGACGCCTCCATCGGACAAACCAGACGTCGCGAGCCACGATGTCGTGACGACCGACAGTTCTCCGCTCGACGCGCGAGCACGCGAGGTCGGATCGATGGACGTCGAGCGCTCCGACGCCTCGATGGCCGACTCGGACGTCGCCGATCGAGACGCCGCGCCCGCCGATGCACCGTCCGGTCCCTGCTACTTCGGCGATGCCGCTGTTCGCCCCGGCGAATTCTACTTCGACGGCTGCCGCTTCTGCTTTTGCAATCTGGGAGGTGTCGTCGCCAACGCGTGTTGGACCCGCGTGTGCACGACGGACTCTGGGATGATCGAGTCGGAGTTTCGTGCGGTCGACGCCGGAGCGTGCGCCCCCCAGGCGCGCACGCTGCATCAGCCCAACGAAGCCGAGGTCCGCTATCCCTGCGGAATCCCGGGCGACCCCGTGCGCGCATCGGACCCGCGCTGCGCAAGCCTCTGCGCACCAGGATTTTCGCGCACCTACGACCGGGTGGGCTGCAACCTGTCACGCGAGCCGAACACCGTGCTGTGTTGGGGACGATGAGCGCGCCCGCGAGCGCTCGGGGATCGATCTTGAATTCGTGTGCAACGCTGGCGACGAGCGCGCCCTCAGCCCCGAGCTGCTCTCGGCGCTCTTTCGCATCGCGCAAGAGTCGCTCACCAACGTCGAGCGCCACTCGCAAGCGCGGCGCGCCACGCTCAGCGTCGAGCGGACCGGCGACGAGGTCGTCCTGCGCGTCGAAGACGACGGCGTCGGGTTGAGCGACGAGCGGCCCGCGGGCTTCGGCCTCATCGGCATCCGCGAGCGCGCTCACACGCTCGGCGCGCGGTGCGTGATCGAGAACCGCGCCGAGGGAGGCGTTCGGATCGTCGTGCGCGCGAGCGTCGCCGGGTCGCAGCGAGACCGCTCGGAGTCCCGCGACGCCGTTGACAGCGCCACCGACGCGCGCCGACCATGATCGCGCCGTGCGCGCGCAGCCTGCATCGAGGATCCTCATCGCCGACGGGTGCATCTACTCCCATACGACGACAGCAGGGGCGCGGCAGCGAGCTGCCGCGCATAGTGCCTCGAAGACGCCGGTTGCCGCGGTCACTCGGTCTATCTCGGCAGGCGTTCTCGCTCGCGCTC
>LNFM01009359.1_pt1 | contig 14296 bp, 13 predicted proteins | sample 596031 | NCBI WGS metagenome assembly LNFM01 (sample SAMN04254537, study PRJNA301005) | activated carbon metagenome | isolation source: dual media filters at the Ann Arbor, Michigan drinking water treatment plant | place: USA: Ann Arbor
CAGGACCCGGTGACCGAGGCGGTCGACGCGGCCCTCCGCGCCCGCGACGGCGTGGCCGGCGAGGGGCCCGTCGTCGGGGTCGCCTCCGTCGTCAACGAGGGGACGCGCGTCGTCCCGGCCCCGTCCTTCATCGCGCAGTTCGAGGGCGGCGGCGCCCTCGCCCTGGAGAGCGCCGCCGCGGTGGTCGCCGAGGGCGACGGCCCGGCGGCCCGGCGCGCCCTGCGCCTGCTCGACCGGCCGCCCGCGCTGGTGCCGGCGGGCGGGGCGGACACGTTCTACGTCGTGCTCCGCGGGGCGGCCCCCGGGGAGGTCGATTCGGTGCGGATGGTGGTGCGTCCCGGGGAGATCGTGATGCTGCAGGCACGATCGCGGTAGGGGACCGGGCGCCGACGGCGAAAGGATGCCGCGTGCCCCCCGACGTCCACGCACTGGCCGAGCGCCTCAAGCGCGACTACGAGCGCTTCAGCCCCGCCCAGCAGTCCCTCGCCCGGTACCTCGCCGACCACCTCGCCGACGTGCCGCTGCTGTCGGCCCACGAGGTCGCGCGGGCGTCGCACTGCAGCCCCGCGACCGTCGTCCGGTTCGCGCAGGCCCTCGGTTACGCGGGCTACCCCGAGATGCAGCGCGTCGTGCGGCGCGCCCAGCGCCCCGGCCTGCCGCCCCGCCCGGGCGACCGCCAGCTCGGCCTGCCGTTCTCGGCGGAGGGCCTCGACGCGGCGATGGCCGCGGAGCGCCTCGCCCTCGACGACGCCGCCGAGCGGCTGACGTCCTCCGGCCTCGGCTCGATCGTCGCCGCCCTCGGCCCGCGCGCCCCCCTGATCATCGCCGGCGAGGGCCACGCCCGCTCGATCGTCACGCTCATCGAGGAGCGCCTCGCCCGGGCCGGCCGCCCGGTGGCGGCGGTCACCTCGCTCGATCCCGCCGCCCGCGCATGGCTCGACGCCCTCGGGCCGGAGGGCGCGGTCCTCGCCATCGCGATCGGCCGCGAGAGCCGGGTGGCGCAGGCCGCCGTCTCCGCCGCGCGCGCCGCGGGCGTCCCCGCCGCCGCGCTGGTCGACTCCAGCCTCAGCCCCCTGGCCCGCTCGCCCCTGGCGCGCGTCGTGCCGGCCGACACCCGCGACGGCTCGCCGACGCTTGTGGCGATGGTGGCCGTCGCCCAGGCGCTCGCCGGCGCCCTCGCGCCCTCCCGCGCCCGCGCCGACCTGGCGGCAGTCGGGGCCTGACCCCCGCGGCGCCCCCGGGCGTCAGGGGTCCGTGCGGGGCGACCGGGCGGGTGGCTCGCCCTCCAGCACCGAGACGGCCGGGCCCGGCGAGCCCGCGGCCACCGCCCGGGCGCGCAACGCCAGCGCCAGCGCCAGCCGGGTGTCGGGGTCGTCGAGCCGGCGCCCGACGAGCGCCTCGATGCGGCGCATGCGGTAGAGCAGGGTGTTGACGTGGACGCCCAGCCGGCGGGAGGTCGCCCGCATGTTCCAGCCCTCGCGGACCAGGGCGTCGAGCGACTCGATCAGCGGGGCCGCGCCGCCGCGCCCCACCGCGTCGTGGCGCACGAGCGGCCCGATCCAGTCCTCGACGAACCCGTCGATCGGCTCCGGGTCGTCGATGGCGAGCAGCAGCCGCTCGATGCCGAGGCGCCGGTACGAGGCCACCACGCCGCGTTCCCCGAGGCGGCGGGCGACGCGCAGGGCCTGGCGCGCCTGCAGCGAGAGGCGGTGCAGGGCGGCGGGGCCACCCGCCTCGCCGCTCAGGCCGCACGAGACGGACCCGCCGGGGGCCAGGGCCGCCGCGGCCGAGCGCGCCGCCCCGGCCAGGGACTCGGCGGCGTCCCCGTCGACCAGCCCGGAGACGATCAGCGCGATCCCGCCGAGGCGCTCCACCACGATCGCGTCGGCGTCGCGGGCCATCGCCAGGCCCGACAGCTCCCGTGCCGCGCGGACCCGCGCGGCGGGCGCGGTGAGCGCGTGCCCCGACCGGGCGTCGTCACCCTCGATGGCGATGACCCACGCCGGGCCGTGCAGCCGGTGGCCGAGGCGCGCCGCCCGCTCGGCGAGGCGGTCGGCGTCGTCCGGCCCGAGCCCCGCCGACAGCAGCTCGTCGATGAGGTCCCCGCTGGCGCGGTGGCGGGCCTCGTCGGCGGCCCGTTCGCGGACGAGCTCCAGGGCCAGCACCGTCGCCCCGTGCTCCAGCGCCTGGCGGCGCCCGATGTCGCCGGGGCGCCGCGACGGCCCCACCGCGAGCCAGCCGAGCGTCTCGCGTCCCGCGCTCAGGGTCGCGACCTCCAGGCCGCCCTCCTCGCCGCCGCCGGGGAGGTGCCCCGGCAGGCCCGTCCCGCTCGTCGCGACGGGGACGCCGTCGGTGTCGTAGACGGCCACCGCGGCACCGGTCAGAACGGCGATCTCGTCGCACACGGCCCGCAGCCCGGCGCCCGCCAGCACGAGGCCGCTGAGGCGGCGGTGGACCTCCTCGGAGCGTCCGAGGTCGGCGACCCGCCGCTCGAGGCGCTCCTGCAGCTCGACGCGGGCGAGGACCCCGGCCACCTGCGCCGCAATCGCGGTCAGGAAGTCGACGTCGCCCTCCGAGAAGGCGCGGGGACGGTCGGTCTGGACGTTGAGCACGCCCACCAGCCGGTCGCCGGCGAGGATCGGGACGGAGCACATCGACACGAAGCGGGCCTGGTCGACCCCGTCGAGCCAGCGGAACCGCGGCTCCACGCGCACGTCCGGGACGACGACCGGACGGCGGTCGGCGGCGGCGGCGCCGGTGACGCCCTCCCCGAGGTCGAGGCGGACGCGTCCCACGCCCTCGTGCGACAGCCCGTTGGTGGCCGTCAGCACCAGCCGGTCGTCGTCGGGGTCGAGGAGGTACACCGAGCAGACGTCCGTCTCGAGCGCCTCGGCCGTCTCGGAGATGACCAGCCGCACCAGCTCGCCCATGCTGGCCGCGGACGCCGCCGTCAGCGCGAGGCGCTGCAGGAAGGCGATCTCGGGATCACGTGCCATCTACGACAACCGTACGGGCGCGCGGGCGCCCCCTCTTGGGCCACGCGGCCAAAGCGGCGCGCCGGCGGAGTCGTGCGGCGGGACGGGTGACCGGTGGGCCGTCCGATAGACTTTCCGGCCGGGCCAAACGACGGATGAGGGGATCGCGTGGCAGACGCTAACGGCCGCACCGGGACGACGCGCGTCAAGACCGGGCTCGCCCAGATGCTCAAGGGCGGGGTCATCATGGACGTGACCACCCCGGAGCAGGCGCGCATCGCCGAGGACGCGGGGGCCTGCGCCGTCATGGCGCTCGAGCGCATCCCGGCCGACATCCGCATGGACGGCGGCGTGGCCCGCATGAGCGACCCCGAGATGATCGCGGGGATCCAGGAGGCCGTCTCCATCCCCGTCATGGCGAAGTGCCGCATCGGCCACTTCGTCGAGGCCCAGGTGCTGCAGGCGCTGGACGTGGACTTCATCGACGAGTCCGAGGTCCTCACCCCGGCCGACGAGGCCCACCACATCGACAAGCACTCCTTCACCATCCCCTTCGTCTGCGGTGCCACCGACCTCGGGGAGGCGCTCCGGCGCATCTCCGAGGGTGCCGCCATGATCCGCAGCAAGGGCGAGGCCGGCACCGGCAACGTCGTCGAGGCCGTCCGCCACATGCGGTCGATCCGCGGCGGCATCGCCCGGCTGGCGGGTCTGCCGCCCGAGGAGCTGCACGCCGCCGCGAAGGACCTGCGCGCACCCTACGACCTCGTGGCCCGCGTCGCCGCCGACGGGGCGCTGCCGGTGGTGCTGTTCTGCGCCGGCGGCATCGCGACCCCCGCCGACGCGGCCCTCATGCTGCAGCTCGGCGCCGAGGGCGTCTTCGTGGGCTCCGGCATCTACAAGAGCGCCGACCCGGCGAGCCGGGCGCGCGCCATCGTCGAGGCCGCGACGCACTACCGCGACCCCGAGGTGCTGGCGCGCGTCTCGCGCGGCCTGAAGGAGGCGATGCCGGGCATCGAGATGTCCGCGCTCGCCCAGGGCGACCTGCTCCAGGGCCGGGGGTGGTGAGCGAGGCCGCCGCGACGGGGTTCGGGCGCCCCCGGGTCGGGGTCCTCTCGGTGCAGGGCGCGTTCGCGGAGCACGCGGACGTCCTGTCCCGCGTCGGCGCCGAGCCCGTGGACGTGCGGTCCCCCGGCGACCTGGACGGCATCGACGCGATCGTGCTGCCGGGTGGGGAGAGCACCACGCTCGGCCTCGTCGCGCGCGAGTCGGGCCTGCTCGACGCCCTGCGGGCGCGCCTCGCCGACGGGCTCCCGGCCCTCGGCACCTGCGCCGGGATGATCGTGCTGGCGCGGGCGACCACCGGCGGCGCGCAGCCGCTCGTCGGGGGGATGGACATCGTCGTCCGCCGCAACGCCTTCGGGCGCCAGCGGAGCTCGTTCGAGACGACGCTCGACGTCCCGGCGATGGGGGAGGGCCCGGTCGACGCCGTGTTCATCCGCGCGCCGTGGATCGAGGAGGCGGGCCCGGGCGTCGAGGTGCTCGCGACCTGGGCCGGCCACGCGGTGGCCGCACGGCAGGGCGATCTGGTGGTCACGGCGTTCCACCCCGAGCTGTCGGGGGAGCACCGGTTCCACGAGTGGCTGGTGGCCCGGGCGCGCGAGCGCCGCGAGGGCGCCACAGAGAGGAGGCAGGAGCATGTCCGGGCACAGTAAGTGGGCGACGATCAAGCGCAAGAAGGGCGCGGCGGACGCCAAGAGGGGGCAGCTCTTCTCCAAGCTCTCGCGGGCCATCATCGTGGCCGCCAAGGAGGGCGGGGGCGACCCCGACGCGAACGCCGCGCTGGCGAACGCGATCCAGAAGGCGCGCGACAACTCGATGCCGAAGGACAACATCGAGCGCGCGATCCAGCGGGGCGCGGGCGCCGGTGAGGGCGACTCCTACGAGTCGATGCTGTACGAGGGGTACGCGGCCGGCGGCGTCGCCGTCATCTGCACCATCCTCACCGACAACCGCAACCGCACCGCCAGCGACCTGCGCTTCATCTTCACGAAGAACGGCGGCTCGCTGGGCACGCCGGGCAGCGTCGCGTGGCAGTTCGACCGCAAGGGCCTCATCGTCGTGGAGCGCGAGGGCGTCGAGGAGGACGCCCTGATGGAGGCGGCGCTCGAGGGCGGCGCGGAGGACGTCTCCGACGACGGCGGCACCTGGCACATCATCACCGACCCGTCCGACTTCATGGCCGTGCGCGGCGCGCTGGAGGACGCCGGCATCGGCTTCGCCACCGCCGAGCTGACCATGGTCCCGAAGACGACGGTCGCGCCGAGCGAGAACGAGGCCCGGCAGATCCTGCGGATGGTCGACCAGCTCGAGGACAACGACGACGTCCAGGACGTCTACGCCAACTTCGACATCTCCGACGAGGTGCTGGAGGCCGTCGCGGGCTGACGCCCGGCCCGCCGCGACCCGATGACCGTCCCCGTCGCGGCGACGGCCGGGCCCCCGGGGCGTGCCCCGGGGGTCCGGCCGGGGATCACCGGACCTTGACCGTCACCGCCACGGGCGCGCTCACCGCCCCGCCGGAGCGGAGGGTCAGCGTCAGCCGGTAGGTGCCGGGCAGGCGGCCACGGCCCGAGAACGGCACGGTGCGGGCCCCGGCGCCCAGGTTCGGCCGGGCGACGACCCCCACCGGGACGAACCGGGTGCACTTCCGGGCGCCGTTGCGGATGAGGTTCCGGGTGGGCGCGGCGCACACGCCGTTGGCCTTGCGACGGCCCGGGGCGGAGCGGGCGATGGCCATCCGGACGTTGCCCGGCGCGGACAGGACGGCCCTGACGATCGCCGGTCCCGAGCGACGGGTGCGCCCGATGGTCTTCGGGGCGACGCCGGCGCGCAGCGTCGGCAGCGTCGCCGCCCCGCCGCCCCCGGGACCGCCGGGGCCGCCGGGGCCGCCGCCCGGCGTGGCGAGCACCGTGACGGTGCCCTGGGACGTACGGACATCGGTGCCGACCCTCGCGGTGAGGGTGACCGGGTAGGCGCCCGCCGGGGTGCCGGCCGGGACGGCGACGCTCACCGAGGCTCCGGCCGTGGCGTTGGAGCCGAGCGGCAGCAAGCCGGGCGCGGGGGTCGCGACACCGCCCGGCACGGACGTCGAGGCCGTCAGGGTCGCGGTCGTGCCGCCCGGCACGGCCCCGGTGGTGCGGAAGGTGAAGGGCACCGTGGCCGTGGTGCCCGGGGTGACGGCGGCCGAGGGCCCGGCGGCGACGCCGAGGTCGCGGACGTTGAGGATCTGCGACGGGCCGGACACGACCGCGGGGGACGGGGAGTCCACGCAGATCGTGTCGACGTCGATCAGGTAGAGGCCGCCGTTGCAGCGGACGGGCCGGCCCGGACCACCGGTCTGCCCGTTGGCCTCCCGGGAGCCGGCGACGACCCGGAACGGGAAGCTCGTCTGCGGGGTGCCGTCGGCGGAGACCGGCATCCCGAAGCGCGTGACGATCGCGGCCTCCGTGAAGCCCGGCGTCGAGGTGAACGGCGTCGACAGGTAGCCGAACCACTGCTGGCCCGCGGGTGGCGGGCTCCCCTTCTGCAGCTCGGCGGTGTAGGAGGCGCTGGGGGTGAAGAGCGGCCCGATGCCGTCGTCGTCGAAGAAGCGGATCTCGGCCGGCGGCCGCGCGCCGACCGGGACGCGGTAGCCGAGGAGCAGCTGCACGTCGACGTTGGCGCCGGGGGCGGGGGACTGGCCGGAGTTGCCGCCCCCGTCCGCGCAGCCGGCCGCGCCGGAGCGGCACACGACGACGGTGACCTGCGCATCGCCGAAGGTGGACTGCTGGGTGCCGGTGACCTGCTTCAGGTTGACGCAGCCGGCCAGTGCGAGCGTGGCGGCGACCACGCCGAGGGCCAGCAGGATGCGGATCGATCGACGGTGCACGGGGGGCGTCCTCGGGGTCGGAGAGGAGGGGAGGGGGGCGCCACCGTACGTCGGCGGGGCCCGCCGTGTCACCCCCTCCTCCGGTGGGTTCCATCCCCCCGGCGGGTGAGCGTGCCGCCGTCCCGCGCGGAGCTTCCGTGCGGATGTCACGGGGGGTCGTCCGAGGCGGCCGGTTGACTGCGGACATGCCGGGACCCCCCGCCGCGCAGGAGCCCCGGCGCCCGCCCCGAACCCCATGGACCGTGACGACCACGATCCTCGGCGTCGACCCCGGCCTCGCCTCAACGGGCTACGCCCTGGTCGGCGGACCCCCGTCGCGGCCCCGGCCGATCGCCGTGGGGACGGTGAAGACCTCGCCGCGCACCGCCCACGCGGAGCGCCTCATGGCGATCCACACGGCGATCGCCGACCTCGTCGCCGCCCACGAGGTGGAGGCCTGCGCCATCGAGTCGTGGTTCATCCACCCCATGAGCCGCTCGGCGATGGCGATGGCGGAGGCGCGCGGGGCGATCATCGTCGCCCTGGCGCTCGCCGGCGTCGAGGTGGTCGAGTACTCACCGAACACGATCAAGCAGTCGGTCACCGGGTCGGGGAGCGCCGACAAGGCGCAGGTGCGGTCGATGGTGACCCGCCTGACGGGGGCGCGCCCCGAGACCGACCATGCGGCCGACGCGTTGGCCGCCGCGATCTGCCACATGAGCTCCGCCCCGCTGCGGGGGGCCATCCGCCGGGCGCGCTAGTTTCCTCGGGATGATCCGCTCCATCAGGGGGCGCGTGCTGGCGCACGAGTCCGACGGCCCCGTGATCGAGGTCGGCGGGGTCGGGCTGCTGGTGCGCGTCTCGGCGACGACCGCCGGCGCACTGCCCGCCGCCGGGGGCGAGGCGGCGCTGTCGACCGTCCTCGTCGTCCGCGAGGAGTCGCTCGACCTCTACGGGTTCGCGAACCCCGCCGAGCGCACCCTGTTCGAGGCCTTCACGTCGGTCAGCGGCGTCGGGCCCCGGCTGGCGTTGGCCCTCTGCGGGGTCGGCACCGCCGACGAGCTGCACCTCGCGGTGGCGCGCGGCGACAGCGCCCGGCTGCAGACCGCCACCGGCGTCGGGAAGCGCACCGCCGAGCGGATCGTGCTCGAGCTGCGCGACCGGCTGGGGACCCTCGACGGGGCCGCGGTCACCACCCCCGGCTCGGCGGCCGACGCCCACATCGCGGCCCGCGACGGGCTCGTCGCCCTCGGGTTCCGGCCCGAGGAGGCCGACGCCGCCCTCACCGACGCCCCCGACGCGCTCGACGCCGAGGGTCTCGTCCGGCACGGCCTCGCCCGCCTGAGGCGCCGGTGAGCGACGAGGAGCACGGGGCCTGGGGCACCGACCCGGCCGACGTCCCCGCCCCCGACGAGCGCCTGCAGACGGGGGCGCCGATCGGCGCGGAGGACGAGCTCGACCGCTCGCTGCGGCCGAAGCGGCTCGACGACTTCATCGGGCAGGACGGCGTGAAGGCTCAGCTCGCGATCTTCCTCGAGGCGGCGAAGCAGCGCTCCGAGGCGCTCGACCACGTGCTGCTCGCCGGTCCCCCCGGACTCGGCAAGACCTCGCTCGCCGGCATCGTCGCGGGCGAGCTCGGCGTCGGCTTCCACGTCACGAGCGGGCCGGTGCTGGAGCGCAAGGGCGACCTCGCCGCGGTCCTCACGGCCCTCGAGCCGCACGACGTCCTGTTCATCGACGAGATCCACCGCCTCAACCGCTCCATCGAGGAGGTCCTCTACCCGGCGATGGAGGACTTCCAGCTCGACGTCGTCCTCGGGCAGGGCCCGTCCGCCCGCACGCTGCGGCTCGACCTCCCCACGTTCACCCTGATCGGGGCGACCACCCGGACCGGTCTGCTGACCACGCCGCTGCGGGCCCGCTTCGGGGTGTTCCACCGGCTCGACTACTACGCCCCCGCCGACCTGGCCCGCATCGTGCGCCGCTCCGCCCGCCTGCTGGAGGTCGAGATCGACGAGGACGGCGCCGGCGCCCTGGCGGCCCGCTCCCGCGGCACCCCCCGCATCGCGAACCGTCTGCTGCGCCGCGTCCGCGACGTCGCGCAGGTGCGGGGACGCCCCCGGGTCGACCGCGCCGTGGCCGAGGAGGCCCTGGAGCTGCTGGAGGTCGACGCCCTCGGGCTGGAGGAGCTCGACCGCCAGATCCTCCGGCGCCTCGCCGAGACCTTCGAGGGGCGCCCCGTCGGGCTCGGCACCCTCGCCGACAGCGTCGGCGAGGCGGCCGACACGATCGAGGACGTCTACGAGCCGTTCCTGCTGCAGGAGGGGCTCTTGAAGCGCACCCCCCGGGGACGTGTCGCGACGGCCCGCGCCTACCGCCACCTCGGTCTCGCGCCGCCCGCCGAGGTGGGGCAGCCCGGGCTCTTCTGAGCGTGGATCCGGCGGAGGTCGTGGATGCGCGGCGATCTCGCGCATCGGCACCGCGAGATACGACGGATCCAGGTTGAGCGGGGTCCCGCCGCTGTATGGTCGCGGCATGCAGGGAACCGTCCGCGACGTGATGGCCGACGTGAAGGTCCGGCTGACCCCGGATCAGACGTTGCGCTCCGCCGCGGTGGACCTGGCCGCGGCCCGCACCGGGCTCGGCATCGTCGACGTCGACGGCGGCGGCGTGATCACCGAGCGCGACGTGCTGCGGGCGATCGCGGCCGGCGACGACCTCGACACGGCGCGCGTGTCGGACCACATGACGCCGCAGCCCGTCTCCGTCCCGTCCGGCACGCCCCTCGGCGAGGCCTGCGACCTGATGATCTCGCGGGGCGTCCGCCACTTGCTCGTCGCCGACGGCGCCGAGCTCGTCGGCGTGCTGAACATGCGCGACGTGGTCGGGGTGCTGTCCGGCGCCGCGACGTTCGGCGCGGTGCCGCCCGCCCGCGAGGGTTAGCCCCCGCCCCCGGCGCGTCCGGCGTCGCGGGGGTGCCCCGCACGCAGGGCCCGCGGGACGTTGCGCAGCAGCTCCACCGGGTTGCGCCGCAGGTTGTACCGCAGGCCCATCGGCGGGCTCGCCAGGGCGCGCCCGCCCTCGTCGAGCACCTCGCGGTACAGGCCCTCGATCTCGGCCGTGACCCGCGGCCACGAGTACCGGTCGACCACGATGCGGCGGCCCGCCTCGCCCCACTCCCGGCGGCGCGCCTCGTCGTCGAGCAGCTCCCCGATGCCGTCCGCGAGGTCGCGGGCGTCACGGGGGCGCACGAACCGCCCCGGGGCGCCGTCGCGGATCACCTGGCGGAAGCCGACGTTGTCGGCGCAGACCACGGGGGTGCCGCTCGCCATCGCCTCCAGCAGCACGACGCCGAACGACGCCAGCACGCACGGCGAGGCGAAGACCGTCGCCTCCCGGTAGAGCCGCGGCCGCTCCTTGTCGAGCAGGCCGAGCCACTCGATGCGGTCCCAGACGCCGAGCGCCCGCGCCTGGTGGTGGTACTTCGGGCGCAGGGGGCCGTCGCCGACGACCTGCACCGTGAAGTCACGGCCCTCGTCGGCCAGCAGACGGGTCGCCTCGAGGAGGGTGTCGAGGCCGTTGCGGGGGTCGAAGCGCCCCATGAACAGGATGCGCGGCGGGCCGGGGGGGCGGGTCTCGCCGGCGCCGAGGGGGCGGTACAGCTCCGTGTCGACCCCGTTCGGGACGATGTCGAACCGCTGGTCGCCGAAGTAGGGGCGCAGGGCGTCGACGCAGACGTCGGACACCGCGATCAGCCGGTCGGTGCGCGCCATCGTGCTGCGGACGTACGCGAAGAACCACCGGTACCCCCAGTGGCCGTCCTCGAAGTAGGTGTGAAAGGTGCCGACGTTGACCGGCGCCGTCGAGGTCCGCAGCGCCCACAGGCAGACCATGGGCGAGGCGAGGCCCTGGGCGTGGACGACGTCCATCCCCCGCAGCGCGCGCGCGACGCGCGCCTTCACCCCGACGCCGACGCTGACCCGGGCGATCGACCCGTTCGACACGACCGGCATCGACGTGCCGATGCGGATCGTCCCGTAGCCGTGGACGTCGCGGTTCTCGGCATCGATGGTCCGGGCGCGGCCGCGGCTGCCGTGCGGCGCGTTGCTCGTGACGACGGTGACCTCGTGGCCGCGCGCGGCGAGCTCCCGGCTGAGGTTGTGCACGTGCTCGGGCACGCCCCCGAGCACCGGGTAGGCGTACTCGGTCACCATCGCGATCCTCACGACGGGCGCGGCCAGGGACGGCGGGCCCACGGCCGGGGGAGGTCGCCGGCGAGGCGGTCGGCGATGAACAGCGCGAGCAGGACCGCCGCCGCGCCGCCGACGCCGTCGATCCACCAGTGGTTGGCCGTCGCCATCACCACGAACAGCATCCCCGCGGGCCAGAGGAACGCGAGCCACCGCCACGGCGAGGGCCGCAGCATCCAGAAGAGGGTGAGGGCGAACAGGATGGTGTAGCCGACGTGCATCGACGGCATCGCGGCGAACTCGTTGCGGAACGGCTGGAACCAGGACAGCGCGCCGCCGAGCTCCAGGCTCTCCTTCGTCGGGTCGGCGAGCCCCAGGTCCGTCAGGCGCGGCGGGGCGAGGGGGTACACCCAGTACCCGAGGACGGCGACGCCGTGGGAGATCCAGAACCAGTTGCGGAACATGGGGTACTGGTCGCGGCGCCGGAACCAGACCCAGACGAACATGACCACGAACCCCGCGGTGTGCCCCAGGGTGTAGAGCCAGGTGGTCGTCCATCCGAGGGCGCCGATCGACTGGACCCACTCGTGGAGGTCCACCTCGATGAACAGCCCGAGCGCGCGCTCCGCGTCGACGATCTGGTCGGCGTGGCGCAGGGGCCGCGCGACGTCGTCGGTCCCCACCAGGTCACGGAGGAACTCGTAGGCCACGGTCAGCGCGAGGAAGAGGAGCACCTCCGCGCCGATGGGCCACCGGGCCGACCATGCGCGCGCGAGTGGCGAGGGGCGGGCGGCGACCGTCACGTCGGCTCAAGCTAGCAGGTGCCCCCGCCGATCCCGGGGCGACCTTTCCGTCCCTGGAGTGGCCGTGCCCTTTGCTATCGTCGCCCCCGCCGGACGTGCGTCCCCGGCCGCCGACCGCCGCCTCCAGAAGGTGCTCCGAGCCCATGGCTCTCCTCCTCCCGATCTACATCCTGATCTTCATCGGGCTCATCTACGTGTTCGGGGTGCGCCCGCAGAAGCGCCGCCGCGCGGAGCTCGAGCGGATCATGTCCTCGCTCGCCCCGGGCAACGAGGTCGTGACCGTCTCGGGGATCTACGGCACGGTGACGGAGGTCGAGGACGGTGAGACGATCCTCCTCGAGGTCGCGGAGGACACCGACATCCGGATCGCCAAGGCCGCCATCGCGCGCGTCATCACCGGGAGCGAGGTCGAGGAGGCCACCGAGCCCGACGATGTCGTCGCCTAGGCCGGGGGCCGAGAGCCCATGAGGCGCCCGCTCCTCCTCCTGCTGCTCGTGCTCGGCCTGGTGGCCGGGTCGATCGTGGCGATCGCGTTCAAGCCCGCCGTGCTCGGCCTCGACCTGCAGGGCGGCGTCGAGGTCGTGCTGCAGGGCCAGCCCACCGACGAGAGCCAGGTCACCCCCGAGGCGATCGAGCGCTCCGTCGAGATCATCCGGAGCCGCGTCGACTCGTTCGGCGTCGCCGAGCCCGAGATCCAGACGCAGGGCGACGACCAGATCGTCGTGGCGCTGCCGGGCGCCGAGAACCCCGACCAGGTCGTGCGCGACCTGATCCAGCCGGCGCAGCTCGTCTTCATCAACTTCGAGCGCAACGTGCTCGACGAGGGCGGCACCACCGACCTGCTCGAGGCGATCCGGCTGGCGCAGCGCACGACCCCGGAGGGCGACCGGGGCCTGCCGACGTTCTACGCGTTCGACGCCGACGGGGACGTCATCGGCGGTCCGGCCCCCGACCGTCCGACGCTCCTCGAGGCGTTCCCGGACGACGCGCTCCCCGAGGGCGCGACGGTGGAGCGGGTGCCGCGCGGGTTCTTCATCGCCTACGACGAGCAGCCGACGCTCGCGACGCGCCCCGACGCCGGCACCACGCGCACGTACTACGTCTTCCAGAACCAGCCGGGGCTGACCGGCCGCGACGTCACCGAGGCGAGCACCACCATCCAGACGGGCGCGCTCGGCGCCCGCGAGCGGGTGGTGACGCTCCAGTTCACCGAGGACGGCCGCCAGAGGTTCGCCGACATCACGCGCCAGCTCGCCCAGGACGGCGCCCTCAAGAACGAGCTGCAGCGCTTCGCGATCATCCTCGACGGACGCATCGTCTCGAACCCGACGATCGACTACGAGCGCCTGCCGACCGGCATCGACGGCCGCAACGGCGCCGTCATCGAGGGCGAGTTCAGCCAGGACGAGGCCGAGACCCTCGCCAAGCAGATCAACTCCGGCGCCCTGCCGATCCAGCTCGACGTGATCAGCCAGAAGCAGGTCGGCGCGACGCTCGGCAAGGAGTCGCTGCGCCAGGGCCTGATCGCCGGCGTCGTCGGCCTGGTGCTGGTGATCCTGTTCCTGATCGCGTACTACCGCTTCCTCGGCATCATCGCCACGGGCGGGCTGCTGGTCTACGCGATCCTCCTCTACGCGGTCGTGGTGCTGGTGCCGGTCACGCTGACGCTGCCGGGCATCGCGGGAATCATCCTCACGATCGGCGTGGCGTCCGACGCCAACATCGTCATCTTCGAACGCGTGAGGGAGGAGGCGCGGTCCGGCAAAGCGCCGCGCGCCGCGATCCTCGCCGGCTACCGCAAGGGCATCTCGGCGATCATCGACGCCAACGCCGTGACGGTCGCGACGGCGGTGATCCTGTTCCTGTTCTCGACGTCCGGCGTGAAGGGGTTCGCCTTCACCCTGGGCATCGGCGTGGTGCTCTCCCTGTTCACCGCCGTCGTCGCGACGCGCGCCGCCTTCGCCGCGCTGGCGGAGACGCGCTTCCTGCGCGACGACAGCTACATGGGCCTCCACCAGAGGGAGATCCGCTGGAAGCTCGACGTGGTGCGCCGGTGGAAGCTGTGGCTGGCGATCTCCTTCGTGCCGGTCGCCCTCGGGGCGGTCTGGATCGGGTTCAACGGTCTGAACCTGGGGCTCGACTTCGAGAGCGGGACGCGCATCACCACATCGTTCGAGCGTCAGCCGAGCGAGGGTGATGTTCGCGGGGTGTTCGCCGAACTCGGCTACGGCGACGCCAAGATCCAGACGACCTCCGAGACGATCGACGGCCGCGAGGTCCGCGGCTTCCAGATGCAGACCGAGACGCTCAGCGAGGCCCAGCGCACCGAGCTGCGTCGCGCCCTCGACAGCGAGTTCGGCATCGACGAGGAAACCCTGCAGGTCGAGGTGGTCGGGCCGACCTTCGGCGAGCAGATCGTCC
>LNFM01009361.1_pt1 | contig 14296 bp, 10 predicted proteins | sample 596031 | NCBI WGS metagenome assembly LNFM01 (sample SAMN04254537, study PRJNA301005) | activated carbon metagenome | isolation source: dual media filters at the Ann Arbor, Michigan drinking water treatment plant | place: USA: Ann Arbor
CTCGCAGGGGGAAGTCCGCTCATACCAATGACCACCGGAATGATGATTCGGAAACCATACAAGAAACGATAGCTCAGTAATATCGGGATTTGATGACGATGAAACAGATTGGTTACAGGAGATACCATTGCTTTCAACTTTGGTTTGCGATCCACGAAATATTTTCCATTGAAGCGACCCACTAAGTAATAAATCCAGTCACTGATAAAAGAACCAAAAAATCCAAAGAAAACGGTATAATGCAACGCGAATACTCCCTTATGAATAAGCGATGAAGCAATCAAAATAGCTGTTTCCCCCTCGAAAAAAGTTCCTATGGCTAAGGCGATGTATCCGTATTGATCGAGAAAGTGCTGCATGAAAAATAATAATTTGATTATCACTTTTTGTCTTAATAGATAACTAAATAAAATCAAAAAAATACGTCATGCCGAATTTATTTCGGCATCTGTCAAAAGTAAATATAAGATGCCGAAACAAGTTCGGCATGACAGTCACGTATTACTGATAATCTATTTTAGAATAACAAGAGGACCATATAAACTTAATTAACCGAAGAGAGGTTTAACGTTTTAATCGCAAAATTCACCATCTCTTTATAAACACTTTCCACATCTTTAGAAGCCATGGGACTACCTAATACATGAGCACCGGCTGTTGGAATAGGGATAGCAAATTTTAAGGAGTCCGGAGTACTTAAGTGCTTGTGCATCTCTAACATCGCACTCACTTTTACCTGTGGATCTTGTTCTGTTTCACTCTTATAATAATAGAGTGTAAGAGAAGGCTGTGTTACTTTTTTCAAAACCTCCTCTGTCATCGCTGTTTCTACTAATTCCTGCAATTGCACGGTGGCTTCCAATCGATACCTGCCGTCCCAATATTGAGCGCGTTCATTTTCAGGAGCAATGCCCGTTCCATAATACTTCCCTCCCATTACTACTCTTGCTATTTGCAAACCCCATGGATCATTTAGTAAAAAGGCAGCGGGATCATTGATACGGATATTCGGAGAAAGATTAATCAATGCATGCACATCATTCGGGAAATCGGCTGCCAATTTTAAGGCCACTGTTCCTCCGGTAGAGGTACTTACTAAAATAACCTTTTTACCCAACTGCTTTCCTATGGCTAAAGCTTCCTTTGCGGAAGTCCAAAAACGATCGGGTGTAAAATGAAAAAGTGCATCGGTTGTATCCACTCCATGATCTGCCAAGCGAGCGAGGTAAAGATTGCAACCGAATTGCTTTGCAAAATTTACATGCACAGGATCACCCTCCTCCTGACTGGCCGAAAAACCGTGCAGGTACACAACAGCGTATTCTGTCATCTGCTTGGTTGAGTCGTTATTCCAGATAATCCTCGCTTCATTATCTTTTTTAAGAACATGTTTGGATTCCTGCATTCGGATGTATTGTTCCAAGGCGAGTGCTTCAGAGGGAATTACCGGAAGGGTGGGATCATAGAGAGGTGTAGAAGGTTGGGGGCCAACTAAATAGAGTGCGGCTATCACGACCAGCACACCTGCTAACCATTTACGTGTTTTCATATTCTAAAGGTACTAAAAGTTAAGAGATGCCATAAATACAAAAAGCCCCTGCTATGCGGGGCTTTCTGGTGTTGAAAAAATGGTCAGGCACACGTGACCTGCAACACTAAAAAGAAAGGCATGCCGTTACCGGCTAAAAATATTCGCTGCCAACAACCACTACGAAAGGAGCAAAATACCTGTCATAACGGCCATGCCAATTTCTTTGGATCAGTCATTCGTTATCTGTTAATTGTTATCCGTCTGATAACCGTCAACCGATCACTGTTAACTGATAACTAAACTCTAATCCACATTATCATGAAGGAATTTATTGTTACCTAAAATATTGTTATCATCATTCAGATTATACTTAGAAATAAAGGGCTCAGAAGAATGAGGCACATCCTGCATCTTTACACCTCTGCGCATGTAGGCAGGCAAGGCCCACTTCTCACTGAATTCTTCTTTTGTCATCTCAGACTTCTTGCCTTCCTTCAGTTTGTTCTTACGTAACTCTGCTTGTTGTCTCAACCGCTCCCGCGTATTGCGTAACTCCATCATGCCATCGTTGTTAATGGTTTGATCTCCGTAGGATTCAGCTCCCATATCAAACTCATCATCACCCCGGAACAAACCATCTTCTCCATCGTCATCATCCTCCAGATCAAATTTGTTTTCTGGTGCTTTAAAATTTGACGTGAAAACAACCTCGCGCGACTGATGTTCGAACGTGTCATCTTCCTGCTTGGGAGGCTTAATCTTCATTTCAGGTTCCGTGCGATTAGCCATCGGGACGTCCTTCGCCTCGAAAAGCCAACCTTGTGCACGGTCGAGGTCATGGACTTTTTTTGCTTCTTCCTTCTTTACCTGCTTTTTGATTTCTGCATCAAAGCCTGTAGCGATTACAGTAACGCGTATGCGATCTCCCAACTCTTCATCCACACCGTGACCAAAAATCATTTCTGCTTCTTGTCCGGCTTGTGCTTGTATAAACTCGGTTATCTCACTCAACTCATCCATGGACAATTCCACTTCAGTACCAGAGAAAATCGAAAGAAGAATGCGCGTAGCACCCATGATGTCGCGGTTATCCAACAGCGGAGAAGCAAGCGCTGATTCTGCTGCTTTCTTCGCACGATTGTCGCCACGTGTTTCGGCCGTACCCATTACAGCTGCACCTGCATTCAACATTACGGTACGCACATCCTGGAAGTCAACGTTCACATGACCAGTGAGTGTGATAATTTCTGCAATACCTTTGGCTGCTGTTGTCAATACATTATCGGCTTGTGCAAAAGCTTGTCCTATGGGTAAGTTGCCATAAATCTCGCGCAACTTATCATTCAGGATCATCAGTACGGTGTCACAATTCGCACGCAACTCATCAATACCAATTTGTGCCTGAGAAAATTTCTTCTTTCCTTCCCAGCCAAAAGGAACAGTGACGATACCCACCGTGAGTATATCCATCTCCTTGGCAATCTTTGCCAGGATCGGAGCAGCACCTGTACCAGTACCACCGCCCATACCGGCTGTGACGAAAACCATTTTGGTTCCACTCAGCATTTCGCGAATCTGTTCGCGGCTTTCAATTGCTGCTGCACGTCCAACATCCGGATTCGCCCCACAGCCTAAACCTTCTGTGAGGTTTGTGCCTATTTGCAATTTATAAGGAACAGGGCTGCTGTTCAGCGCCTGTGCATCGGTGTTCACCACCACAAATTCTACATCTTTAATGCCCTGCTTGAACATGTGGTTCACCGCATTGCTTCCGCCACCACCTACGCCAATCACTTTAATGATCGACTTATGGTGTTTGGGGATTTCGAATTTATATCCTGATTCAAACATATTCTTTTGATTTAGTGGTTGTTCTTTTAGTAGTAAGACTTTAGTACTGAGACGTAAGACTTGAAATTGCTCTTGCGTCTTGCTACTTACATCTTAAGTCTAATACTCATTTTTATCATTTAAGTCATCAATCAACAAACTCTTTGTCTTAGTAAGAATGTCGTTGAAGAAACTCTTGGAAGAAGTTGTAGTCGCTACTACCTTCTTTTGTTTCACGGCCCTTACCACTTCGCGTGCTTCTTTGTAGCGATCTTCGCGTTCATCCAGAGAACGGAAGCCCGACAACACCAGTCCAACCGCTGTTGCGTACATGGGACTTTTTACTACTTCGATCTTACCTTTTCCTAAATGTTCATTTGGATAACCCACGCGTGTATCCATGCCCGTCATGTATTCAACTAATTGCTTGAGGTTAGCTAACTGCGCACCACCACCGGTGATGACAATCCCACCTGCTAAGCGATTTTCATAGCCAGAACTAATAATTTCTGCATGCGCCATTTCAATGATCTCTTCCATTCTTGCCTGAATAATGTTGGAAAGATTCTTCACTGAAATCTCCTTGGTGTCGCGATTGCGTATACCAGGAATGGCTACTATCTCATTGGCATTGGCTTCTTCGGCAATCGCACGACCGAAGGATGTCTTCAAGCGTTCGGCTTGCTGTTGCAATACCATTAGGCCTTGCTTGATGTCGGTTGTTACAATGTTTCCACCGAAAGGAATCACTGCTGAATGACGAATAATGTTATCATAGAAAATGGCTATGTCAGTCGTACCACCACCAATATCGATCAGACAAACACCTGCTTCCTTTTCTTCATCGCTCAATACGGCAAGACTGGAAGCCAACGGTTCCAAAATCAAATCTTCAATTTCCAATCCCGCCTTGCGAACACACTTGTGAATATTATTGATCGCATTGGTCTGTGCCGTGATCACGTGGAAGTCTGCCTCGAGGCGAACACCCGACATTCCTACAGGCTCTTTGATACCTTCTTCGTAATCCACCATATAATCTTGTGGCATTACATGAATTATCTGACTACCGGGAGGAACCACCATGCGATACATGTCTTGCGTTAAGCGCTCCACATCATCAATGGTAATTTCATCTTCTTTAGAAGAACGTGTGATGCCACCGTGCTGCACGAAGCTGCGGATGTGCTGACCCGCAATACCCACGTTCACCACACCGATGTCAATACCGGATTGATCGCTGGCTTCCTTGATGGCCTTCTCAATAGCATAGACAGTTTTATCAATATTGAAAACGATACCTTTCACAACGCCTTCGCTTTCAGCCTTCCCCATGCCCAGCACCTCTAACTTGCCGAATTCGTTTTTGCGTCCGACTATCGCACAGATCTTTGTTGTGCCTATGTCGAGTCCGACTACTATTTTCTCGTTTTCCATGATTGATGTATTTAGTGGTTGTTTTGTTCTTATTGGTTTTTATTCTGCTACCAGTTGTCCTTCGTACTCCAGATTTATTCTTTTGTACTTATTCCAACCCTTCACAGGTAATATCTCTTTATAAAAAATCATTAGCTTTTTGAATTTCTCCTCTACGTTCTCAGGTTTACCAAATTCGATGTGCTCATCTCCTACCTGCGGAAATAGTGTGACACGTCCTTTGCTATCAATGTCCAACTGCGCAATCTGCGCTTTCCAGAAATCATCCTCGCGAATAAGCTCCAGCATTTCCATCAATTGTTGTCCTTCTTCCGTTCCATTAATGTTTTGCTGTCCTAATAAATTTCTTCCATATGATCCACTAATCAATACCACCCGCGTAGTAAACTTCTCAGAAACCGGCATTATGGTTCCGTCTTCAGCGATGTAGCCATCGGGTCCATCATTGCGAACAATGCGGGCAATCGGTCTGCGGAGTTCTACATTTACAAGAAGGTTTCCCTTTAAATCGCTATACAATTCAGCATCTTCTATAAAGCGATTTGATTTAATCTTCTTCTCCACCTCTTTCAAGTTGATCGAACTAACGGTTGTACCGATCAGGCTCTTGTCTTTCATTTGCATCAATCCGCGTACATCCTCTTCATCAATGAAGTGATTGTCGTTCAGGTTATCGATAGTAATAGAGATTTCCTTTACCGCAGCCTGGTGTTGCTCGCGCTCTGCAAAAGCAATGAGTACCAAGAGAGCGGCCAGTGCCAACACTCCTTTTATCTCGTTTCGCATGTTGAGTTTAAGCTTCATACTTCTGCTTCAACATTTTTTTGATTGGTTCTACAAACGTGTCAATATCACCTGCTCCTATCGTAGCCACTAACTCCAAATCAGTAGTTTCCAATTTTTGCATTAAATCACTTTTGCTACAGCGGTTCTTCACCTTGCTGGTAACATTCTTAAATACCATGTCAGAATCCACCCCAGGAATCGGCAACTCACGAGCTGGATAAATATCCATGAGGAATAGTTCATCGGCTATGCTCAAGCTCTCTGAAAAACCCTTTGCAAAATCGCGTGTACGTGTGAAAAGGTGCGGTTGAAAAATAACCGTCAACTTCTTACGGGGGTACATGGACTTGAGTGAACGCAGAAAAGCTTCAATCTCTGTAGGGTGATGTGCGTAGTCATCAACAAACACAATCTTGTCGTTTCGCAATACAAACTCGAAACGTCTTTTCACTCCGGTAAAAGAAGCGAGTGCCTTTTTAATAGTCGTTACATCCACGCCTACCTTAAAGGCAGCAATGGAAGCAGCGATGGCATTCTCTACATTATGAAAACCGGGGACACCGAGCGTAACATGTTCAACCTTACCAAATCCTTGGAGGTCGAACTCAAAAAATCCGCCTTTGGCAGTAATGTGCTCGGCAAAAAATTGTCCACGGCTCATGCTATAGGTAGTCTTATTGACCACCTGTAGGTTTGCTGTTAATAGTTCATCGATTGATTCATGAATAATCAATGAGCCATTCGTATTAATTTGTTTAATAAAGTCTTTAAAAGACGTAATCATGCTTTCATGATCACCATAAATATCTAAATGATCGGGGTCAGCTGACGTAACAATCGCCACTTCGGGGAAGAGACGAAGGAAAGAACGATCAAATTCATCGGCTTCCACTACTACCACCGTATCCTTCTCTACTTCACCATTCATGACCAGATTGGATTCATAGTTGGTCGTAATACCTCCCAGAAAAGCCACCATGCGCAGGTTAGCTACTTTTAAGATATGGGCTACCATCGAAGAAGTAGTAGTCTTTCCATGGGTGCCCGCTACGGCAATGGTCTTGTAATTCTTCGTAAGCAAGCCCAGCACCTCCGAGCGCTTTACAATCGTAAAACCTTTCTCCTTTAAATAAGCATGCTCTACATGATCCTTTGGAATGGCAGGTGTAAAAATCACCAACGTGCGTTCCTTGCCCTCTTTTACGAAGGATGGAATAGCGTCTACAGAATCTTCAAAGTGAATAAGCATTCCTTCTTTTTGCAAAGCTTCTGTCAGCACAGTTGGTGTTTTATCGTAGCCAGCTACGCGCAGACCCTTCTTCATAAACCAACGTGCCTGCGCACTCATGCCGATTCCGCCTATGCCTAAAAAATAAATGCTATCGTAGTTCTCTAATTTCACTTTATCAATTTCTCAATTTCATCTACTATCTCTTTTGTGGCATTTGGCTTCGCCAATTTCTTAATGCTTTCACTTAAGCGCTGGCTGCGCGTTTCATCAAACAAAAGCTTCAGCGCTTCATCAATCAACATGTCTGAAGCTTGCGTATCCTTTACCAATACAGCCGCATTTTTATCCACCAATGCCATGGCGTTTTTTGTCTGGTGATCTTCCGCTACATTCGGTGAGGGGACCAAAATACTTGCCTTACCCGCTATGCATAACTCTGATACTGCCAAGGCGCCACTTCTTGAAATCACCACATCCGCAGCAGCATAGGCCAAATCCATCTCCTTTAAAAAATCATACACGCGGATTCTGCGCAAGTCATAAGAGGACAAGGCTTCCTTACACGCTGTATAATATCCCTTACCCGTTTGCCAGATCACCTGTACTTCTGTTTCAAAAAGTTTATTAATGTTTTTCAACATACTTTCATTAATGGTTCTGGCTCCCAGACTACCACCAATGATTAATAATGTTTTTCTATTGGCATCAAATCCAAAATGATTCAAGGCCTTCTCTCGCTTTGAAGCAATCTCTAATAAATCTTTGCGAACCGGATTTCCCGTCAACACCAATTTCTCTTTAGGGAAATAAGCGTCCATTCCTTCGTAAGCCACACACACTCGCTTCACCTTATTCGCCACTTGTTTATTCGCCATGCCTGCAAAGGAATTTTGTTCCTGAATCAAAGAAGCATACCCAAAACGAGTTGCTGCCATCATGATGGGTCCGCTCGCATAACCACCGGTGCCAATCACAACGTGAGGATTGAATCGCTTGACAATTACCAGGGCACGCAAATAACTCACCATTAATTTTATTGGAAATAATAAATTCTTAACGGTAAGCTTTCGCTGAAGTCCACTAATCCACAATCCAATAATCTTATAACCTGCTTCTGGTACACGCGTCATTTCCATTTTACCCTGCGCACCTACGAATAGGATTTGCGCATCCGGATACCGATCCCGGAATTCATTGGCAATCGCTACCGCTGGGAAGATATGCCCTCCAGTGCCGCCACCGCTGATGATGAGTCGATATGGTTTGTTTTCTTTCAAGTCCTTTTTTCTCTTTTATTTAGCTTCGAGCTTTTAACCTTGAGCTACGAGCTAGTAACTCGAAGCTCATGGCTCGCAGCCTCTTACGCTGCTTTCGCTGTTACACTTTTTCCTTCTTTCTCTTCTGTTTTTCCAGTTTGCTTATCCCACACTTCGTCTTGTTGTTCTCCACGACTCACACTCAACACAATTCCCAACGCTAATCCAGTAAACACCATGGATGTACCTCCCATCGATATCAAGGGCAAGGGTTGTCCTGTGATCGGCCCTAAGCCAACAACTACTCCCATGTTAATCATGGCCTGACAGACTAAATCAAAACTTAAACCTGCCGAGAGTAAACCACCAAAAGCTCGTTCACTATTGTATGCTGCTTTCATTCCTCGATGAAGAAGTATCAGGTATAATACTAGCACCACAATGCCTCCAATCATTCCATACTCTTCAATCACAATGGCATACACAAAATCTGAATATGGGTGTGGCAAAATATTTCGTTGATCGCTGTTACCTGGTCCTTTGCCCGTCACTCCACCTGTTGCAATGGCAATGCGCGCGTGCTTGGCTTGGAAAGGAAGTTCAGTTCCGCTCACGAAATTCTTGATACGATTCTTCGCTGTCTCACCCCGTACACCAAAGGCAACTGCCAAGGCACCAAAGAGTAGACCCACGAACACCAGCATCGCCAAATAACGGGCGGGTACCCGACCAATGAACATAATGAGCAAGCAGGTGATCAAGAGGAGTATGGCAGTGGATAAGTTGGTTAAAGCAATCAATCCGCAAATGATACCACACCAGAAAAGAATGGGAATGAGGGACTCTTTGATATCATCAATATTTTGTTGACGCTTCGCCAACATGCTGGCGAGGTTTACGATCAGCGCCAAGCTGGCAAAGTCGGATGGCTGAAACGATGTACCTATGATCGGAATCTGAATCCAACGTGCTGCATCATTCAGCGTTGTTCCATTGGTGAACGTGTAAATCAATAAGGGAACACTGATGAGCAAGGCAATTTTAGAAATTTTAGAGTAATACCGATAGTCCACTTTGTGTGCAAACCACATGGCGGCCAAGCCAATGAACACGTGCATGGTGTGTGTGAGCAGCAAACGTTCAGGACTTCTGGTATGCTTATACGCCAAGGTTCCGATAGAGCTATAGACTACTAAAATACTAATCATGGATAAGGCGAATACAACAGCCCAAATAACTTTGTCGCCTTGCAAATTTTTGTCGGCCCAGGTTTTTAATTGATTCATGCTGAATGGCCCTCCACTTCCTTTTTAAGTTCTTGCACCGCAGCTCTGAATTGATCGCCACGGTCCTCATAATTTTTAAACAAATCGAAACTGGCGCATGCCGGTGAAAGCAGGACTACATCTCCTTGCTTCGCTTCTGCCAATGCTATGCGCACCAATTCTTTAACCGTTTGTGTTTCTTTGATCGTAGGGACAAGACCACCAAAGGCTTTCTTCAACTTTTCATTATCCTTACCCAGACAAATAAGAGTGCGAACCTTCGCCTTTACCTCTTTATCAATCAGCGTGTAATCATTGCCCTTATCAATCCCTCCCGCAATCCATACCAGTGGACCGGCATAACTTCCCAAGGCATATACGACTGAATCTACATTGGTTGCCTTCGAATCATTTACAAATTCAACTCCTTTAATAGTGCCTACAGACTCTAATCGGTGTGGGGCATTTTTGAATGTAGAAAGTCCTTTGCGAATAGCTTCCAGCGAAACACCGGCTACCTCTGCTGCGGATACAGCCGCCATGGTGTTGATCAGGTTGTGCGGACCTTTCAGCGTGGTTTCATCCTGTGCAATCTTATACGCATGACCAAAACCAAAACTCATTTTACTTCCGTCAAAATGTACGGAAGTGCTTTCATCCGAAAGGGAAACAGCAATCTGTTTGGCAGCAATCAATTTGGCTCTTACTTCTGCGCCAACAATCTTGTCATCTTTATAATAAATGAACGTACTGTGTTCATCCATGTGTCGGATTAACCGAAACTTAGAGTTGACATAGTTTTGAAGCGAATACTCGTAACGATCCAAATGATCTGGAGTGATGTTTAGTAAGATCCCAACCGTTGGTTTGAAGGAAGTCGTTCCATCCAATTGAAAACTACTGATCTCAATCACATACCAATCGTGGTCTTGCTCTGCCACTTGTCTGGCTAAACTAAAACCAACATTACCAGCCAGCGCTACGTTCAATCCAGCTGATTTTAGTAAATGATAGGTGAGCAAAGTAGTTGTCGTCTTCCCGTTTGTTCCGGTAATGGCAATTACCTTTCCCTTTAAGTATCGGTACCCAAACTCCAACTCATCGATGATTTCTATGCCCTTCGCTTTTGCCTTTTTGACAAGCTCAGCTTTATCAGGAATCCCCGGGCTCTTTATAATAAGATCAGCGTTCAGAATTTTTTCTTCACTGTGTTTCCCCTCTTCAAGAGCAATGCCTTGCGCCACCAATTCTTCTTTGTACTTATCTTTCAACACACCTTGATCGGATACAAAGACATCAAAGCCTTTCTTCTTCGCGAGCAAGGCTGCTCCCGTTCCACTTTCTCCTCCTCCTAATATGACGATGCGCTTGCTCATCTAAGTTTCAGGGTTGCAAGTGTGAGTATGGCTAATAGAATTCCGACAATCCAAAAGCGTGTTACAATCTTTGCTTCATGGATTTGCTTCTTTTGATAATGATGATGCAGGGGAGACATTAAAAAAATTCGTCTGCCTTCTCCGTATTTCTTCTTGGTGTATTTGAAGTAGGACACCTGAATGATCACAGACATATTCTCAATCAGGAAGATCCCGCATAGAATAGGAATCAACAATTCTTTACGAACCGCAAAGGCCACTACGGCTATTACTCCACCCAAGGTTAAACTACCAGTATCGCCCATAAATACCTGAGCGGGATATGCGTTGTACCATAAGAAACCAAGACAGGCACCCACCAAAGCGGTACAGAAAATTACCAACTCACTCAAGTTTGGTATGTACATGATGTTGAGGTAAGAACTAAAGTCGATACGACCCGATAGGTAAGCGAAAATGGCTAGTGTAAGTGCGATAATACCAGAAGTACCTGCTGCTAAGCCGTCAATACCATCCGTGATGTTAGCGCCATTCGACACTGCGGTAATAATTACGATCACAACGAGTGTGTAGATGACCCAGGTGTATTCTTGAGGTATGAAAGGGAAAATTTTTCCGTAGTCTAATTCATTATCCTTTATAAAGGGCAACGTTGTTTTCGTTGAATGCACATCTTCATACGAAAGTTTATTCTCCATTTCCTGAAGATTGGACATATCTAAACTGGCAATTTCTGCTGGAGTACTCTTTACTTCCCGTACCACTACGCTATCATTAAAGGAAAGGGTCACTCCGATAATTATACCGAGTCCCACCTGTCCGATAATTTTAAATCTGCCAGCTAAGCCTTCTTTATCTTTCTTAAATACCTTGATGTAGTCATCCAAAAATCCGATCAAGCCCAACCAGAGTGTAGCAACAATCAAGAGTATGATGTATACATTATCCAGTTTAGCAAATAGCAAGGTTGGTACAAGAATGGCCAAAATGATAATGATACCACCCATAGTAGGTGTACCTTTCTTCTCCATCTGTCCTTGCAAACCGAGATCGCGTATATCTTCTCCTACTTGTTGTTTGCGCAAAAAGTTAATGAGCGTCTTACCAAAGGTTATGGTGATGAGCAACGAAACAAAAGCAGCCATTCCTGCACGGAAAGAAATGTACTTAAATACACCTGCCCCTATGAGGTCGAATTGCTTGTCTAAATAGTCGAATAAATAATAAAGCATTATTCTAGTTGATAATCAGTTTTAACATTCTTGCTACTACTTCTTTATCGTCAAAAGGATGTTTCACTCCTTTTATCTCCTGGTAATTTTCATGACCCTTGCCAGCCACTAAAATGATATCGTTCTCTTTAGCCATCATGCAAGCAGTCTTAATGGCTTCTTCCCTATCCGCCATCACCAAGGTCTTTCGTGCTTCCGTTGGCATCACACCCGTTTGCATTTCATGGATAATGCTCATCGGATCTTCATCGCGCGGATTATCAGAAGTCAACACCACCTTGTCACTTAAACGACAGGCAATGGAAGCCATCAGTGGCCGCTTCGTTTTATCGCGATTACCACCACATCCTACCACAGTAATCACTTGTTCATTACCGGTGCGAAACTGTGCAATGGTCTCCAATACATTCTTCAATGCATCGGGAGTATGGGCATAGTCCACAATAGCGGTTACTTTAGAACCAGGCATGACCAATTCAAAACGACCAGGAGCACCCGAAAGGTTGGAAAGATGTCTCAACACTTCCTCTGAATTCTCACCCAACAAAACAGCCGCACCGTACACGCCTAAAAGATTGTAGGCATTAAAATCACCGATCAACTTAAACCATACATTCTGGTTATTGACCTCCAGCTCCAAGCCTTCAATCGAATTAGTGATAATCTTTCCTTTGAAATCAACCATCTTCTTCAGACCAAAAGATTGTTTCTTTGCCTTTGTATTCTGAAGCATTACCATGCCGCGCTTATCATCGGCATTTACCAAGGCAAAAGCATTGCTGCTCAAGTCATCGAAAAACTTCTTTTTTGCCTTTATGTAGTTGTCAAATGTTTTATGGTAATCGAGATGGTCGTGTGTGATGTTCGTAAAAACAGCCCCGACAAAGTGCAAGCCTGCAATGCGTTCCTGATCCACTGCATGTGAACTCACTTCCATAAACACGTGCGTGCACTTGGCCTCCACCATTTGCTGCAACAGCTTGTTGAGCTGGATGGGGTCAGGCGTGGTGTGAGTCGCAGGCACTTCTTTATCCACAATTTTATTCACAACTGTGGATAACATTCCGCAACGATGCCCTAGCGAAGAAAAAAGCTGATAGAGCAACGTTGCAGTGGTAGTCTTACCGTTGGTACCGGTAACACCGACTAACTTTAGTTTTTGTGACGGAGAGCCAAAAAAGTTAGCAGCAATAATTCCCAGTGATTGAGCACTGTTCCGAACTGTGATGTAGGTAACTTTTTCATGTATAGTAGGGGGTAGTTTCTCACATATCACTACGGTAGCGCCATTGGCAACAGCCGTATCAATAAACGCATGCCCGTCAGAAGCCGAGCCCTTCACCGCCACAAATAAGAAATCCGCTTTTACTAAGCGTGAATCGAAAGCAAGATCCTTCACGTCCACGTTCATGTTGCCATACGTAGAAGTAAGGGATACGTTGTATAAGATGTCTTTCAATTCAGCCATTAACTCAATCTCAAATAAATTCTATCGCCTTTACTAATTCGAACGCCCGGACTGAGAGATTGTGTTGCCACCCGCCCTTTGCCTTCGTAAAAAACTTTCAATCCTGATTTTTCCAATAAGTAGATCGCATCACGGAAGGTCATGCCTGTAACATCCGGTACAATGTCCTTTCCCACAATTGCTTTTTTCCAATTCACAGCACTTCCCGCTTTCGCTGTCTTCACCCATTCTTCATCAGTTTGCGAATGTGTGGACACACCTAACTCATTGCATAACATAGTCAGTTCCTCCTGATGACCACCGCGTATAACCGGGAACACACCTTCTTCCAACAATATCTTTTTTTCCATGGCCATGTGTAAATCCACATCGCGTGAGTAAATGTTATCGGCTATTTCTTTGAATACGGGTGCCGCTACGCTGCTTCCATATTGTTCCCAACCTCTTGGGTTTTTGATCAACACAATAGCGCTGTACTTAGGAGCATGCGCTGGGAAATAACCCACAAACGAAGTGATGTAACGCTGTGTATAGCGACCGTTATCTAAAATCTGCGCAGTACCTGTTTTACCAGCAATGCGATAGTGCGTTCCGCGTATGTTCTTTGCCGTACCTCGATCCACCACACCTTCTAACATCAATTTCAGTTTTGTCAACGTTTTCTTGGAGCAGATTTTATCATTCAACACTTCTGTCTCGTAGGATTCTTCTACATCATCTGCTTTACTCACAGCTTTTACAAATACAGGCTTAATCATTTTACATTCATTTGCTACCGCATTATAAAGTGTGAGTGTATGCATGGGTGTCATTTCAAACCCATACCCGTATGCCATCCACGGAAGTGAAATACCACTCCACCCCTTCTCTCCCGGTCTGTGAAT
>LNFM01009362.1_pt1 | contig 14295 bp, 13 predicted proteins | sample 596031 | NCBI WGS metagenome assembly LNFM01 (sample SAMN04254537, study PRJNA301005) | activated carbon metagenome | isolation source: dual media filters at the Ann Arbor, Michigan drinking water treatment plant | place: USA: Ann Arbor
ACGGCAGCACGCATTGCCTCAAGCGCATGGGCTTCACTCGTTCCCAAGACCGTGGATGCCTCATGGGCCCCTTCCATTGCCATCAGCAGAAAGGCTTCGCGGTTTGCAGGGGACGTCCGAGCGACACGTCGCTGTTCGCCTCGATAGGCGTGCAGCATGGGACACCTAGTCAGGTACAAAGCCGCCGCTGGCGTCGAATACCGGTTGCGTCGGAAACGCCTCCGCTGAAGAAAGTGGTGGAACCCAAGGTAGAGCTGAGCGACACCAGAATTGGTTCAATGGGATTAAATCCGCACGCTGTTTGAGCGTGCCCACCCGCAACGACACGATTTTGGGCTGCGGCCCCGGTGGTGCAGAATAGATCGGGCTCCCACATTCGCCGCAGAATGTTTGCTCTCGGGGATTTCCGCGCGCTCCGAGCTTGATGTAAGTTTTCAGTTCACCTCGGGTGAGCCGGAAAGTTCCCGGCATAGAGGCCACCACGACTCGAAAGGCGCTTCCTGAGAGAGCTTGGCAATCGGTACAGTGGCAAACGACGACGTGTGCCGGGCTGACGTCGGCTTCGTATGCGATCTTGCCGAAATGGCAACTGCCGTCCACATGCATGGCGCGAGCCTCTCGCTCAGCCGACCAACAACAGTCTGACAGGATTGGAGCATAAGCCAGATCGCAAGATTTGTCTGCTTGGTTATGAGGATGAGCGCCGCCGGCCCGGTTTAGCCCATACGCTGGAAGCGACCTGCGGCGCCATGCTGGCGTAGGGATCCTCTTGCGCTTACGGCATATTGAGCACCTGACCCACGCCGGCTTGTTCGAAGCGGTCCTTGAACTGCTCCATCAGTACCTTGAAGCCAAGCTCGCCGGTGCAGTGACCCGGCGCAATGCGTTTGACCTTGAGCGTGTCACTGAGGATTGAGGCAACGCGCCTGACCTCGTCCGGCGGGGTCACGACGAGGTGGAAGCCACCGGTGACCGTATACAGATTGGGATCGATCTTGCTGGCGGCCTCGAGGATTTTCTCGACGCCCGGATGCGAGCAACCGACGACGAGAGCTAGTCCTTCGGGGGTACGGATTGCCAGCGAAAGCTCGTTCATGTCCCGAGTACCCGCCTTATCCGACTTGGTTGTCAGCACGAAGAACCCCGGAAGGATCTCTTTCGTCTCGGTAATGATCTCAAAGTTCGCATCCGGCCATGGCGAACCGGAGACGAAGGTCTCGGGCTGCTGTCCGCGATAATAGCTCAAGCTCGGGGGCAATCCCGGCTCGCGCTTGAGAAACACGAGTGGTGTCTTGCCCTTGAAATAGGCTGCCTCTTGAGGCGCAAAAATCGTGACGGTCGGATTGACCTCGAGCAGATGGTTGAGGCCAGAAGTGTGATCACCGTGTCGATGCGAAATGACGACGGCATCGAGCTGCTTTAAATCGATGCCGAGTTCTTTGATATTGTGCGCGAACGTCTTCGCGTTGTTGCCCGTGTCGAAGAGAATCCGACGACCGCCGTACTCGACAAATGCCGCGAACCCCCAATCCATTTTTAAGCGGGCAGACACAGGCCCAAAAGCGTCATAGACAATCGTGATGCGCTTTTCGACTTGGGCTGTCGCCTCGGCCAGCGGGACAACGAGAGGAAGGAGAAATGCGAGCGAACGGATGATGTAGCGGCGCATGTCGATCTCCTGAATATCTTGCAGGACGCGTCGGGTTCCTACTACCTGACCCTACGTGGCTGACGGAGGAAAGCCAAGGGGCTGTCCTCAATCTCCGCAGAGTCGCAGTCGGCAACGATCGATGTACTAATTGTGCCGGCGGTAACATTCCTTGTGCAGGCGTTGTTCGATAGCGGCGATCGCCGCCTCATGCGATCGCACCCCCGTGAGATCCACGCGCTCCCCATCGAGGATCGTGAATGTTCGGGCGACACGCCTTCCCGCGGTTGCGGCCAAGGTGATCGGTTCAAGTCTAGTTTGTGGCTCGCCGGTGATTTCGGATTTCGCGATCGGGGATGTTTGTAGCCAAGAGTGGATCAAGGCACTAAAAGTGTGAGGTGTGCAGCGGCTGACGTTGATCGCGAGATCGAAGCGGTGCGACACGAGCCAGTCACGTCCATTCAGCACATCCAGATATGCTGACATTTGATCTTCCATGCGATCGAATGCGCGCTCCATATCTACGAAGCTTCTATCAAGGTCCTGATGGGCGAACCGGGCAATCCGGATTTCTCGCGGAGCATGAAGCAGAACGCGGACATCATATTCGTTCGCGGAAAGCGACAGCACGGCGTTCCATCCCACGACCAGGATGTTGTTTCTGCTCCGCAAGGCTTCCCGGCATTCGTCGCTGATACGGGCTGCCCCGGCAGCGGCAGCTGCGAGCATCCGGTAGCGGGCGGATGACAAACGGAACCAGGAACCGAAGCGGCGTAAACTAGGCTGAGAGTTCACGGCGATCGAAAGCTCCCTTGGCCGATAGTCGAACACCTCAAGTCCGAGATCTTTAGCTAGGTTGTCTACGTAGGCGGAGGGTTCGGCGCCGTGCTGAATGACCATAGCGATCGTGGTCATGTGAGCGCTCCTTCAGTTTGAATCGAACTTGCAGCTCAAGGCACGAAGGGAGGTCGGCGTGCCGACCTCCCGACCCAGTGGACTGGTGCGCGCCATCAAGGCGCGCTGTCCCGGAGCGTCTCGTAGATCGGGTGGAGAGGCGCCGTCTCTTGGATCTCGTCCCAGAGCGTCTTGCTAACGGCGGCACCCGGCAACGCGAAGGCGGCGAAGAGGGCTGCCATGGCGAGTGCGGTTTTGATCGTCTTCATGGTTGAATTCCCTTTTGCTGAAACGACCGCTTTCTGCCGGTCGCCAGGCAGTTCTAGTTGGGCCTCCGCGATGGATCGTCAGTTCGCCGTGAGTGCCGCGTTAATTTGGCGTTAAAGTTTCTCAGCTCACCCTGCGCGCAGCCCAAATCTGGGGTCGACTGACGAATTAGCAATTTGTACCTAGCCGCTGCCCGTGCCATCTTTTCTCTTGCGCGGTGCGTCAGTGACGTCCCAGACAGGCAGCGTTCCATGATGGCCGATGGTCGAAATGGATGTCTTTTGCGCCTCAAACTGGTCGGCTCCCTCGAAGCCATCGACCAAACGGGGCGCAGTGTGTTGCCGAAATCTCGAAAAGCCGTTGCGCTCCTCACCTACCTCTCCCTGCACCCCGATCAATGGGTCCCGCGCACGCGGCTCACCCGCCTTCTGTGGAACCGCGTCGGCGAGGAACAGGGCCGGGCGAGCCTGCGGCAGGCCCTGTTCGAGCTCAACCGATCCATGGGACCGGTCTACGGCCAGATCTTCGAAGTCGAGCGCGAGCGCATCCGGCTATGTGGGGAGGCCGTCTCGGTGGATGCCGTCATTCTCGCTGACAAGGACGCTGGCGCGGACGGGGCAAGCTTCGATGTCTTCAGCAGCAATCTGCTGCTCGATGCGCTGGACGATCTGACGGACGAATTCGACCAGTGGCTCGCTATCGAACGTCAGCGTCTCGAGAGCCGCATCCGCGGATGCAGCGAGACAGTTCTGATCGGAGGTGGATCAGGTGACGCTTCAAAAGAAGGTGATCAACTAGCGGCGGCTAGAAGGGCCGTGTCGATGGACCCGACCAATGAGCACGCCGTGCGCACTTTCATGACCGTCTTGGCGGAGTGTGGACTGCGTGCGCAAGCCGTCCTCGCTTATCAGCAGTGCGAGTCGATACTGCGGTCGCGGCTGGACGTCGAACCTGCGCCGGAAACCCGTCGCCTCTACCTTCAATTGAAGCGAGCAGGTGAGAGGTCCGAGCCAGATGGGCCGTCGCGTTCACAATCGCGGCCCTCATCGCGCGAAGCGGGAGGCATTCTCAACCGGGGGCCCCAGGTCGCGCAGCAGCCGGTCGTGCCATCGACCATGCCGTCCACGTCGCCGGGCGATACGGCTGGCGTGCCCAGTCGGCACCTCGTCCCGAGCGTGGTCGTTTTGCCGTTTGCCACCGCCGAACGGGCAGCCGGGTGCCACGGATGGGGCGACGTGATTGCAGACGAGGTCATTCGCCTGCTGTCCCACTCCCAGCACATCGACGTCATTTCCCGGCTATCGGCGGTTGCCGCCCGGTCCCAGGCCATGACGCTTCAAGCGCTTCGTGAAACACTCGGCGCGGAGTACGTCGTCTCCGGCTCCGTTCGCACGGCCAGCAATACGATTGTGCTCGATGTCGAACTTGCCGACGCTGGCTCCCATCGCATCATATGGACGGAGCGACTGGAGGAGCCACTTCACGAGGCTCTGGCGGGAGACCGCCGGCTAATCAACCAGACGGTCACCTCGGTCAGCCGTTCGATCCTGCAGCAGGAGCTCCGCCGGATGCAGTCGCACTCGCTCGGCACGCTCGACGACTCGACGCTTCTGCTCGCCGCCATCTCGCTCATGCACCGAAATTCCTTGCGCGACTTCAACCGGGCTCGCGAATTGCTCGAAGCGGTAGCCTCCCGCCATGTCGGCCACGCCTTGCCCAGCGCGTGGCTCGCGAACTGGCATGTGCTGCGGGTACAGCAAGGTTGGTCCGATGACGCGCAAGAGGACGCCGAAGTCGCTTTGAGGCATTCCCAGTCGGCTAGTGAGACGGATCCTTATTGCTCGCTCGCTCTCACCATCGATGGCTTCGTGCACACCAATCTGCTGAAGCAGCTCGATGTCGGCCTTCACCTCTACGATCTCGCCATCGATGCAAATCCGAACGATCCACTGGCTTGGCTGTTGCGCGGCACATTGCATGCCTTTACCGGCGACGGCGAGGTCGCGGTGGAGAATACGCAGAGGGCCTTGAAGCTCACCCCGCTCGACCCGCATCGTTACTACTACGACTCGCTCGCCGCTACCGCGTGTCTCTCCGCCAAGCAGTTCGAGCGCGCGCTGGAGCACGCCAACCGGTCTCTCCGTGCCAACCGCACCAAGACGTCCACCCTGCGCGCCAAGGCAGTCGCGCACTGGAACCTCGGGCAACATGAAGAGGGTCGCGCGGCGATCCGCGAGTTGCTCAGCCTAGAGCCGCACTTTTCGCTCTCGCGATGGCTCTCTCGGACTCCAAGCGCCGGCTATGCCATCGGTGAAGATTGGGCTCGCGCCTTTCGGGAGCTCGGGGTTCCCGCTTGAGGTTGATTCGATTACGGAGAACAAAGATGGGCACACTGCGACCTGAAGGCGGCATCGGTGGCATTGGTGGCATCGGAGGCATTGGCGGGATCGGAGGCATTGGGGGCATCGGGGGAATAGGCGGCATTGGCGGCATTGCCGCCGAGCAGCTGCCACTCGCCGGCAACGATCCCCTCAACGCCAGCGCCTTGATTTCAGCACGCGACGGCATCGTCGGAAAGTGGCAGCAGCCCACAACCGCGGTTGCGCCTTACTCAACCGACGACCCGAAGAATTTCCGCCTTTGGGCGCCCGACGTCCGCGCAAACGTGCTCGAATTCGAGTTGCTCACACGGGTCGGCTTCCACCAGCCGCAGGCCGACGTCGACGTCTGCTCGGCGTTTCATCTCGAGATCACGCCCGCACAAGACGCGCTGCCGACTGCCGCCTACAAGCCGCTGATCGAGATGAAGCGACCGACGTCTCAGGTCTTTCTCGAGCAGCTGGGCATCGTCGCCAATTATGCCGACTTGAGAGCTGATCGTGCGTCCGAAATCCTTGCCCAAATCGGACCGATGACAACACTTTTCGGGGCCGTCTCGTTCCTTCGCCCAGAGCGAACGCGCGCAACGCTCGAACTGCTCCATGCGGCCCACCGGTTCACGTTCTTTGTAGAGCAGCGATTGAAGCATGGCCTCGCCTGTCGGCGGCCCCAGGAGTATTCCCCGCAGATCCAGCCGATGATAATCACACCCGGGCACGGCAGCTTGCCCAGCGGCCATGCAACGGAGGCCTTCGCTTTCGCCTATGTCCTCTCAAGCCTGATGAAAGACGGGAACGGCTTCTACAGCCAGTGGAGCGACCAGTTATTCCGCCTTGCCGCGCGCATGGCTATCAATCGGACGGTTGCTGGCGTGCACTTCCCTGTTGATAGCGCCGCCGGCGCTGCGTTGGGCCTGACGCTCGGTGAGTACTTTGTTACTCGTTGCAAGGGCGGCGGCGACGTCGCCCTTCGGCGGTTCGACGGCTCACGCTTCAAAGGGGATTTCAAGTGGCGTGACATGGTCGACGTCGTCCATGGGATCAAGGACGAAGCAGCCAGCGAGGACGGCCAGCCCTATTTCAACCGACTGGGAGCCAGCACCCTTAATGAACATCAAAGTCCGTTGCTGACCTGGCTGTGGTCGAATGCCCGAGTGGAATGGCAGACCAGTCGCACTCACCGAAGAGCAGCGCCTCCTCGACAAGAAGCCTGATGCAGCCGCGTCGTTTCCCGTTCAAAGGTGATGACCGTGTACACTTGGCACAATCTCGAAAAGCGCGTGGGGTTCGGCGGCTTCGGCAAGATCGATCCATACATCGACTGGGCCTTCGGCACACTGCGGCTGCTCAGGATCACGGACACCAGTGATCGCTTTCCGCTTCTGCTGTGCTTGCGGGAAGGTCTCGATGCGTCTGACTTCGCCGCCGGCTCATTCTTCGAGGGCGGTCCACCCGGGGATTGGGCCGAGCACGTCTCGGTCCCCGAGATCAACGTCAAGGTTCCCGTGGGTGGCCTCGCCTACTTCACGGCCTTGGTCACGGAGGAGTTTTTCGACTACTTCGATGCCAAAGGCCCTGGCGGCCCCTTATCAGAAGCTCTGATGGGCGCCATTGTCCGAATGGCAGTAAGCCGGCCGGTGCGTACCGCCGCACTGCCGCCATCGGCCTCGGTTGAGCAAACCGAGCGTGAGACCGAGAGCCCGCCGCCATCATCGAGTCCGCAAGAGCGCTTAGTGGTCATCGGCATCATCGACGACGGCTTCGCGATAGCCAATGCCCGCTTCCGAACGGCGGATGATCGCTCGCGTGTTGAAGCCGTCTGGCTGCAGGACGGTACGTTCAATGCGGCAGCCACACGGTATGGCTTCGGGCGCGTTCTGCACAAGCACGGACCGAACGGAATTGACGCCGCCCTGCGAGCCAGCCGGCATGCCGGGAACATTGATGAGGACGAGGTTTATGCGCGGCTTGGGTTAACGGAGTTCGAGGAAACCGTCGATCGCATCCCGCGCACGGTCGGGCTGCATGCCTCGCACGGCACTCATGTCATGGACTTGGCATGTGGCGCGAGCAGCTACCCAATCGGTGGAGAGGGGGACCGGTCCGAGCATCCCATCGTGTGCGTGCAGCTCCCTGCCGCGTCAGAGGAAGGGACATCCGGCGCCAGCCTCGACACCCACGTCGTTGACGGCATCCGCTTCATCCTCGAGCAGTCGGATGCTATCGCGCGTCGTCACGGCCTCAACGCCGTCCCTGTGGTAATCAACGTGAGCTTCGGCACGCTCGCGGGCCGGCACGACGGCACCTCGGATCTCGAGCTTGCGATCGACGAGCTGATCCGATCGCGGCCTCCTGAGGCCCCCTTGCAGGTCGTTATTCCGGCCGGCAACGGCCGCCTCGCCCGTTGCCATGCCAAAATCTCCTTCGAGAGCAAGACCGCCGACGCATCATCGACCCGAACACTGTTTTGGCGCGTACTGCCCGACGACCGCACGACGAGCCACCTAGAAATCTGGCTCCCACCGGGCGATATGGGTCGGGGCCGCGTGTCCATCGAAGTCACACCGCCGAACGGCGAGACAAGCCCGCCCTGCTTCGAGGAGCCATCGACGATCCAAGTTTTCGGAGCATCTCCGAATGAGGCGCAGTGCTCTGTCCGCTACTGCCATGTGCCAGCGCCGACCAGCCGTGGCATGTTTCTCGTGACGCTGCGACCGACGTCACTCGACGACGACGAAGCCCCTACATCGACAACCGCCGCGCCGGGGCTCTGGTCCATTCACCTGAGAAACTACGCACTCTCGCCTGACGAAGCCGTGCACGCCTGGATCCAGCGCGACGACACGCGCTACGGCCACCCTGTGTTCGGTCGCCAGTCGCACTTCGAGCCTGCCCTCGACCTGCCGCTCGAGACCATCGAAGACCTTCTCGATCCTCCGGAAAGCGCGGGCGCCGACCTTACGGGCACGATTAACGGCATCGCCACGGGGCATAGCACCATTGTCATCGGTGGCTTCCGGCTCGCCGACTTCGGCGTGGCAAACTACTCGGGTGCGGGGCCGGTGTCGACGCGTTACGGTCCCGACGCCCTCGCTCCGAGCGACCGCTCGCGGATACGCCGGGGCTTGCTGGCGGCCGGAACACGCTCGGGCTCGCTGGTTGCGCTGTCTGGGACAAGCGTCGCCGCGCCACTGGTGACACGGATGCTGGCCGAGCGGATTGCTTGTGGTGAGAGCTCGGACAAAGCGGCCGTCGCCGCCATCGCCGCCGCCCAGGAGCACGAGGGCGCCAAGACGCGACCCGACCGACCCGACCCTGTTCGCGGAGGAGCGGGGCGCATCCTGATGACGTTTCGATCGGGAGTGGCCGGCGAGTAAATCCAGGGCTCGATCAGCCGTACCAACATTCCAGGCTGGAGAATGTTGGATTTCAGTTCCGTCCGCTCCGCCAATAGGTTGCGCGCCGATGCGCGCCGACCCGAGTAAATCACACAAAAATCAGATGCTTAGGCCCCATTGGTAAGCGCGCCGATGCGCGCCGAAATGCGCCGTGGATTGGGGATAAGCGCGGTTGCAGTGGGGGACAGATTGGGGGATACAGCGAGGGGACACCGAAAGTGAGGGACACAAGGGGGCAGGCATGGCGCGAAACCTCAACCGGCTCACCGCGAAGCAAGTGGCCGCAGCCAAGCCGGGAGTTCATCAGGATGGCGGCGGGTTGCGCCTGCTCGTGACCGAGAGCGGCGCCAAGCGCTGGGCTCTCCGGATGACCTTCAAGTGCGAGCGGATCGATATCGGGCTCGGGTCCGCCTCGACCGTGCCGCTCGCCGAGGCCCGCCGAAAGGCCGCCGATGCACGCGCCAAAGCCGGAAAGGGTGCTGATCCTCGCGGCAGTTCCGCCTCGCCGATCGTCACACACCGGATGACGTTCCGTGAGGCGGCAGAGGCGATGCTCGATCACATTTTGCCCGGCTACCGCAACGAAAAGCACAAGCAACAGTGGCAGAACACGCTCTCGACCTACGTCTACCCGATCATCGGTGATGTGGCGGTCGCCGACGTGGGTTCGGAAACTCGCGGTGCTCTCGCCAATCTGGCTCAGCAAGCCCGAGACGGCCCGTAGAGTCCGGCAGCGCATCGGGCGTGTCTGCGATTGGGCGGTTGCCGCGGGGCATAGGCCGAGCCACCTCGCTAACCCCGCCTCGGCCGTGAAGCAGGGACTAGCCCGTCAACCGCGCAAGGGCGATGGTCACACGGGCCTGCCATGGAAAGAGGTTCCCGCGTTCGTTCAGGCGCTCCGATCCTCGCCCTACGCGCCCTCGGTTCGGCTCGGCCTTCAGTTCGTCATTCTCACCGCGGCCCGCACTTCCGAGGTCAGGCTCGCCACGTGGGACGAGATCGATCTCGACAAAGCCGTGTGGACGGTTCCCGGCGAACGCATGAAGGCCGGAAAGACGCACCGGGTGCCGCTCTCGACGGCCGCCCTCGCCGTTCTCGCGGACGCGCGCCGGGAATGGGACGGGGAGAGCCCGTACATCTTCCCGAGCCGCGGTAAGCACCTCTCTCAGGACGCCTTCAGGATGGCGACGCTGAGGCTCATTCGCGACGACGGGAAGGTGCACGGCTTCCGGAAATCGTTCAAGAATTGGGTGTCAGACCACCAGCTCAATCGCGAGGCTGCCGAAGCGGCTCTCGCTCACGCGCTCGGAAAGGTGGAAGGCGCGTATCGGACGACGGACCTCCTCGAAGCCCGTCGGCCCTTGATGGAAGCATGGGGGGAGTTCGTGACAGGCGGGCGATAGATTCGGCGATCAGCGTTGGCTTGGGGAGGCCGCAGCTCGCGCAATTATACAGGAGCGGACGTTGCGGTCGGTCGGCCTACTGCACCGCAGCAACGTCGCCATGGGCCATAACCGACCGCCCGGCGAAACGGACATGCATGTGCTTTTCGTGGGCGCCAGTTGATCCTGTCGCTGACCAGTTCTTGCTGCGCTGCCAACTGGATTGACGCTTTTGTTGCCGAGAAGGTCGGTCTCGGGTGATCGCTGACCATCACCGCGTCGCTCGCCTCCCTGCTATCACCGGGTGAGCTTAGCCCATTGTGGACTTAGCGTCGGTCCTCAGCAATCGTGCTGCGAAATTGCGTGATGCAGAGCAACGCGTTTGGGCTGTATGCGACGCAGGGCCAGTCGACTCGGTCGGCACTGGCCGCCATGCTGCGGATCACCTTAAGAGGGCGAGCTCACCGCCTACGATCGAGCAAGCCCAGCCTTGCCACTCGGCAGTTGTTCAGTCCGACAGCGATCATTGGCGGCAGGCAGCGGTTGCCGACATCCTGTGGAGGGGACCGTTTGGTGTTGGCGACGCGACAGGTGGTGGACTACCGCTGGCCTGCGAACAGCGCCCGCGCGGCATTGACGAGGATGCCTGCTGCGACCGGCTTGCGGATCACCGGGGTATCTTCGAATCCTACCGGCAAGTTATCGCGGCTGTAGCCGGTCACGAAGGCAAATGGAATCATGTTTTGCCGCAGGCACTTGGCGACAGCATCCACCGGGTGGCCGTTCAAGTTTCCGTCCAATAGCGCGGCATCAGGGCGCTCGCTGGCAATCTGTTGTAGCGCTTCCTGTGGGGTGGCGATCGGTCCGATCGTTCGGATACCCGCGTCCTCAAGCATCATCTGCATGTCGATGCCGATCAGGAACTCGTCTTCTACGATCAAGATTGTTGCGGTCATATTATCCTCAATAGCTACGCCCCAGAGCTGTTGCCAATCTCGATTGGGACAACCATCTCGCAGTGTAGGCCCTTCGGTTCGAAGTGGATCTCTGCTGCGCCACCGATGGTGCGCAAGCTCCGCTCGATTAGCGTTGAGCCGAAACCGCTCCGAGATGGCTTCATGACCAGCGGGCCATTACGCTCTTCCCACAAAACTCGGAGGAGTGGCTGAGCTTGAGACCGGTCCTCGGACCAGTTCAGACTGATGTGCCCGTCTGGCTCGGTCAGCGCGCCGTACTTATGCGAGTTGGTCCCGAGTTCGTGCAGCAGAAGTCCCACGATGAGCGCTGGCTGTGCATCGAGTTGGGTTTTCGGCCCAGTGCATGTGTACCGGCTCTCGTCGTTGGTCCCCGAGATCAGTTGCTCTCTGATAAGCGCGCCGAGGTCGATCCTCTGCCAGTCGCTCGCCGACAGCAGATCATGCGTGCGGGCCAACGCCTGCACCCGGCCGGAGAACGCCTGGACGAAATCGTGCGGCGTCTCGGTGCGTCGGAGCGTCTGGTTGGCGATAGACTGAATAATCGCGAGCATATTCCTGACGCGATGATTGAGTTCGCTGACCAGTACGCGCTGAGTGCGCTCGGCCGCGCTGCGCTGGGTGATGTCGTGTGCGATGGCCACATAACCCGCGAAATCGCCGGTAGGGCTGTTGAGCGGAGACACACTGAGGATGACATGTACCGGCGTGCCGTCTTGGCGGCGGCGGCAAATATCAGCCTTGGCGGCGACGCCATCCCGGTGCACTCGGCAAACGAGGTCGTCCAGCACCCCGCGCTGGTCCTCTGGATAGAGGTCCCGCTCCAAGCGACCGATCATCTCCCCAGCTTGGTAGCCGAAGAGCCGCTCGGCGCCCAGATTCCAGGTTTCTACGACCATCTCGGGACTGAGCAAATAGATTGCATCACTGGCTGCTGCCACGATCGCCTCGTGCCTCAATCTGAGCCCTTGGCGGCTCAGATCAGTGGCAACGATGCAATGAACCGTCCGGTCCTCAACTCGGAGCGAGGCCGCGCTGACGAACAGCTCGAGGCGGTGCCCGTCGCTGTGGGTGAGGCCGAGTTCGCAACCTATGCAGCCGCCATCGCCAGTCAGCGCTCGGAAGGTGCGCGGATCAATCATTTTTAGCAGCGATCCGCCGACGAGTGAGCCCAGAGTGCTGCCGATCAAGCGCTCGAACGCTGGATTGCAGTAGAGGATGGTACCGTCTTCGGCGATCGTCGCCGCACCTTCCCTCATCTGCTCGACGATCATCCGATAGGGCTCGGCGGCGCTCTTCAACGTATAGACCTGCGGCCCACCTTCGCTCTCGACCACCACGGCATCCACCTCGCCGTACCGGATGGCACGTAGGGTCTCTTCCGCTTCGGACAACCGACGGCGTGTATGCTCGAGTTCCTGAAGCAGATTGGAGTCTGCTGGAGGACTCGTCATGCGGCTGCCCCGATAGCAGCCCGTACCGCATCGAGGCGGGACATGTCGCCAATAGCGTAGCGTGCGGGTTGTGGCTCGTGGCGTACTAGGGTCGGACATGCGACGATCTGGGCGCCGCGGGCCCGCTCGGGCCAACGGTAAAGGTCCACCACCTCAAGCACATGCCGGCCCGGTAGCTCCAGATTGAGGAGTTCCCGCACATTGGCGACGGCCTGCAGTGAGCGGACGGTCGCGCCCGTTATGTACAGCGTCAACCGGTAAATCGATTGTGCGCCGGAACCGGTCATCGTTGTGCTCTCGCCGGTCGAATGTCGAGCCCAACCAGCACGCGGTCCTCGTTCGATAGATCGCCGATGATCCTCTTCATAGGCTCTGGCAACCGACGTACGAGCGTCGGCAACGCCAGAATCTGGTCGCCTGCCGCGAGCTGCGGCTGCTGCAGCAGGTCGATCACCTCAATCGAGTAGCGCCCCTGGAGATGCTCCTTGCAGATCCGTGTCAAGTTGCGGATCGCAGCGATAGACTTGTCGGTCTGCCCAGCCACGTAGAGCCGCAGGTCCCAGCGCTTGGCTGCTTCCGTCTCTCTATGCGCGATGTTGCTCATGATGCCGCCTTCCATTCAGCGAACTCGACACCCATTGCGCCGATTGCGAAACGACGGATGTCGGGTGAGTGCGACATGCCTCGTGATTTGACCACGTAAATCAGACGTTCGAGATTGCTGTCGCCACGAACGTTCTTCACGTTTAGCCAGGTATCCATCAGGGAGGAGAGGTTGAGCTCGGTGTTCTCGTCGCCGCTCTGCACAGAGAGATACAGTGCGGTTATACCGAGCGCCTTGAGATGGTCGATCAGACGGAGCACCATCATGTTTGACTGGCTCGAGGTGCCGCCTGACAGCATTGCCGACAATGGGTCGACTATGACCACATCCGGATTGTGCCGGTGCAGGCCTTGCAGCATGAACGCAAGGTGCATTTCGAGGCTGTAGAGCGTCGGTCGCACGGCCTGTACGACCAGGTTGCCGGCCTGAATAGGTGTCTCGATGTCTATGCCGACGGTGCGCATGTTGCGTACGAGTTGAGCCTCGGATTCCTCGAAAGCAAAGTACAAGCAGCGCTCGCCGCGCCGGCAGGTGGCAGCAGCGAAGTGGGCGCCAAGGCTGGTCTTGCCGGAGCCTGGGCCACCGCCGACAAGTACGCTCGAGCCCTTGTAGTAGCCCGGGCCCTCCAGCATTTGATCCAGCCCCGCGATGCCGGTCGATAGGCGTTTGTCGGACACTTGGTGCTGGAGCCCGATCGATGTGACGGGCAGCAAGGTGAGGCCTGTCTTCTCAATCAGGAACGGGTATTCGTTGCCGCCATGGCCCGAGCCGCGGTACTTGACGATTCGCAAGCGGCGGGTTGCCAACTCGTCGTGGACGCGGTGGTCGAGAAGAATGACGCAGTCGGAGACGTATTCCTCGATGCCGTGCCGGGAGAAGCTGCCTTCTCCTCGCTCAGCGGTGATTACGGTCGTCAACTCGCGGTCTTTGAGCCAGTCGAACAGCCGTCGAAGTTCGGCACGAAGGATCGACTCGTTCGGAATGCCGGCAAACAACGTGTCGATGCTGTCGAGGACGACTCGCTTCGCCTTAACTTCGGCGACGGCGTGGTCCAGCCGAATGAACAGACCCTCGAGATCGAACTCGCCTGTCTCTATGATGGACTGGCGGTCGAGGTGCACATAGTCCATTGCGATGAGTTTGCGCCGACGCAAGTCAGCCAGATCGATGCCGAGAGATCGATTGTTGACTTCAATCTCCGAAATCCGCTCGTCGAAGGAGATGAGGACGCCAGGCTCGTTGTCCCGCAGAGCGCCGCGGGCCAGGAACCCAACCGCGAGCAGTGTCTTGCCCCAT
>LNFM01009363.1_pt1 | contig 14295 bp, 14 predicted proteins | sample 596031 | NCBI WGS metagenome assembly LNFM01 (sample SAMN04254537, study PRJNA301005) | activated carbon metagenome | isolation source: dual media filters at the Ann Arbor, Michigan drinking water treatment plant | place: USA: Ann Arbor
GGTAGATCATCTGCGGGCAGACGATGCTGATGATGCCCTGCATCTGCTCTTCGGGCACGTGGCGGATCTCGAAGATGCCGGCCTGCTTGGCTTCGACCAGGAACAGCACCTTGTCGTTCACCTTGGTGGTGACGGTGGCGGTGACGGTGACCTCGAAGATGCCATCGGCCACGGGCGCGGCGGCCATGCCGAGATTGATGTCGACCTGCGGTTGCGACTGCTCGAGCAGGATCGCCGGCGAATTGGGCTGCTCCAGCGACAGGTCCTTCAGGTACATGCGCTGGATCTGGAAAACGGGGGTCTCGTCGGCCATGGGAAGGTTCCAAAGATAGACAAAGCCCGGCGCCGGGTGGCGCCGAGCCGCAATCGCGGATTATGGCGGAGCGGCCCAGCCCGCCAGCCCCGACCAAACGCGGCTGACGCCCGTGGGCGTGCGGTTCGTCAGGCCGCGCTGCCGGCCAGCAGCGGCAGCAGGCCGCCGCGCTGGTCGAGCGCCACGAGGTCGTCGCAGCCGCCGACGTGGGTGTCGCCGATGAAGATCTGCGGCACCGTGCGCCGGCCGGTGGCCGACATCATGTGCCGGCGCTGATCGGGGTCGAGGTCGATGCGGATCTCTTCGATCTGCTCGACGCCGCGTTGCTTGAGCAACGCCTTGGCGCGGATGCAGAAGGGACACACCTGGGTGGTGTACATCTTGACCTGGGGCATGCGGTGGCTCTCTTGGATGGCTGCTGAGCCTGCGGATTGTCCCGCAGCGGCCGAATCCTTGCAGGCGCCGGGCCGGCGCCTCAACCAGCGCGTCAACCGGCCTTGCCGGTGCCCTTCTCTGCAGCCTTGTCGCCGCCCTTGGCCGCGCCCTTCTCGGCGGCACCCTTCTCTATCGGCAGGCTGGCTTCGCGCCACGCGGCCGTGCCACCGGTCACCGCCAAGGCCTTTTCGTAGCCCGCCTTGCGCAGCTGCGCCGCGGCACGCCCGGCACGGGCGCCGGACGGGCACATCAGCAGCAGGGGCAGCGTCTTGTTCGTGGGCAGCGACTTGTGCCCTTCGAGCTGGCCCAGCGGGATGTTGCGGGCCCCGCCGGCATGGCCGGCGGCGTATTCGTCGGGCTCGGCGACATCGATCAGCACGCCCTTCTCGCGGTTGATCAGCCGCACCGCCTCGGCCGTGCCGACGCGGCCGTCACCACCGCCGCCACGCAACATCGGCAGCAACAGCAGGCCGCCCGAGGTGGCGGCCAGCACGAAGAGGATCCAGTTTTCGAGAATGAAATTCACCGAGCCGCCGATGCGTGAGCGCAAAACCGCGAATTATAGAATCGGTGTCATGTACAAACTCGTCCTCATCCGCCACGGGGAGTCCACCTGGAACCTCGAGAACCGTTTCACCGGCTGGACCGACGTGCCGCTCACCGATACCGGTGTGCAACAGGCGCGCCAGGCCGGCAGGCTGCTCAAGGAGGCGGGCTTCGACTTCGATGTCGCTTACACCTCGGTGCTCAAGCGCGCCGTCTGGACGCTGTGGCATGCGCTGGACGAGCTCGACCGCACCTGGCTGCCGGTGCAGCATGACTGGCGCCTGAACGAACGCCACTACGGCGGGCTGCAGGGGCTGAACAAGGCCGACATGGCGCAGAAGTTCGGCGCCGAGCAGGTGCTGATCTGGCGTCGCAGCTACGACACACCGCCGCCGGCGCTGGAACCCGGCGACCCGCGCAGCGAGCGCGGCGACCCGCGGTACCGCCATCTCGACAGCGACCAGGTGCCGCTGACGGAATGCCTGAAGGACACCGTGGCCCGTGTCATGCCCTGCTGGGCCGAGCGCATCGCGCCGGGCATCCGCAGCGGCCAGCGCATCGTCATCGCCGCGCACGGCAACAGCATCCGCGCGCTGGTGAAATACCTCGACAACATCGGCGACAACGAGATCGTCGGCGTCAACATCCCCAACGGCATCCCGCTCGTCTACGAGCTCGACGCGAACCTGAAGCCGCTGCGCAGCTACTACCTGGGTGACCCCGAGGCTGCGGCGCGCGCGGCCGCCGCGGTGGCCGCGCAGGGCGCGGCCAAACCCGCCTGATCAGGGTTCGAGCAGACCGTAGACCTGCTCGGGCAGCACACGCGGCAGGCCGGCGCGCTCGCCCAGCGGCGAGGTGATCGCAAACGCGGGCTGCGCCGTGTCGCGCCGGGGCACACCCGGCACGGTCTTGCCGTTGGCGCCGATCAGCGCCACCACCACCGCGCCGCGGCCGGGCTCGGCGCGCTGCACGACGACGCCGATCTCGCCGCTCTTCAGCTGCACCCAGTCGCCCGGCGGGTAGACGCCCACGGCGCGGATCAGCGCCGCGGCAATGGGGCCGCCCTGCTCTTCCTGGAACAGCTGGCGCGCCGCCAGCTGCGGCACCAGCGGCGCACGCAGCGCACGCGGGCTGATCTTGGCGGTGAAGACATCGGCCGCGCGCAGCAGGTGCGCCACCTCGCCCACCTCGGTCGCACCGCGGGGGTAACCGGTACCGCCGCCGCGTTCGTGGTGGTCCTCGACGCCGGCCAGCCACTCGGCGTCGAGCACGCCGCAGTCACGCAGCAGCTGCGCCGACTGGTGCGGGTGGGCGCGGATCTGCTCGAGCTGCTTCTTGCTCGGCGGCTCGTTCTGCTCGGCCATGCGCGCCTGCAGCTCGACGATGGCCGCGTTCATCGTCAGCGCCGCCCGCACCACGCACTGCTGGCGCGCGGCATCCCAGCCGAGCTGGCGAGCAGTGAGCAGGCCCACGGTGGCGGTGTGCAGCGCATGCGTCAGCGCGTACAGGGCAAAGCGCCGGTCATGCTGGCGCACGACGAGGAAAAGCGCGGCATCCGGATGGCGCTCGACGAGCGCGATGTACTCGTCGGCAAAGGTGGCAATGCGCGGCGCCAGCGTCGGTAGGCGTTCGCGGTTCATCACGCGCAACAGGTCGTCCAGACCCCAGACCTGCTGCTCGACCCGCTCGAACCAGGTGCGCTGGCGCGCCTCGACCACGGCACCTGCCGTGCCCGCGCTGCCACGCGCCTGGCGGACCGCCTGCACCTCGGCCGCGTCGGCACAGGCCTCGCGCTCCAGCAGCGCGGCCATCTGCCGCGGGTCCAGCACGCGGTGGCCGGCGGCCAGCAGCAGGCGGCCATGGCTGTCCATCACCTTGAAGGGCAACGGCGCGCCGGCGGCCAGCAGGTCGGCCAGTTCGGCCAGGGGTATGCGGGAGGCATCGTTCTCGCTCATCGCCCACCTTCCTGAAGGCTGCGCAACGCGGCCGCCAGCACCGGCACCACCGACACCGCGTTGCTGGTGTGGGGCACGCAGTCGCTGCTCCAGACCTGGCGCACACCCGCCGCGTGCACCTGCGCCAGCGCGTCGCCGACGAAGAGCGCATGCGTCACCGCGACGTCGACGCTGGCCGCACCCTGCGCCAGCGCGCCGCGCGCGGCCGCCATCAGCGTGCGCCCTGTGCTGGCGACATCGTCGAGCACCACCACCGCGCGCCCGGCCACCACCGCGTCGGGCAAGGCGACGGCCACGTCGTGGTCGCCGCTGCGCTGCTTGACGCAGACCGCGTAGTCCAGCCCCTGCACCTGCGCTGCGCCCTGCACCCACTGGCGTGCCTCTTCGTCGGGCGCCAGCAGCAGGGCGCCGGGCACCTGCCGCGCCACGTGGGCGCCGAGCAGCGGCGCGGCCGACACCGCCAACCCGCGACGGCCCGGCAGCACCTCGTCGAGCGTGGCCACGCGGTGCAGGTGGGGGTCGACGGTGACCACGGCATCGAAGGCCGCGGCCAGCAAGTGGCCGAGGTGGCGCTGGCTGACCACCTCGCCGGGTGTGAACGCGATGTCCTGGCGCATGTAGGCCAGGTAGGGGCTGACCAGCGTGAGCCGGGTGGCGCCGAGCTCACGCGCGCCTGCGGCTGTCAGCAGCAGTTCGGTGAGCTTGGCGTTGGGGTCCTGCAGACCCCGCAGCAGCACCACGTGCGCGGGCAGCTGCGGCGGCAGGCGCAACCGTGTTTCGCCATCGGGGAAACGGTGGCGCCCGATCACCGCCAGCGGCCACCCCAGGGCGTCGGCCAGGCCACGCGCCAGTGCGAGTTCGTCGTCGCAGGCCAGCAGCATCACGGCACCGGCGCCAGGGGCTGCGCGATCGGCTCGCGGGGCAGCAGCTGCTGCGCGATGAGCTTGCGCAGGTGCTCGGCAAGCAGGCGGCGGTCGGCGTGTTCGCTGCCCACCGGCGGCAGCAGCTGCACATGGGCGCACAGGCCGCTGGCGCTGACGACCCGCCAGATGCTCTGCAGCAAGGTCGTTTCGCCCAGGAACTGCACCGCTGCGCTGAAGGGCGCACCGGCGTCGCCAAAGCGCAGCACCACCGGCTGCACCGGCGTGCCGGTGGCCACCGCCGCCTGCAGCAGGTTGGCGTGGAAGGGCAGCGGCGTGTCGCCCGGGCCGGTGGTGCCTTCGGGAAACACGGCCACCGTGTCACCGGCCTGCAGCGCGCTGGCCATCGCGTGCACCACGCGGACGGCGTCGCGCTTGCGCTCGCGTTCGATGAACAGCGTGCCCGCATTGCGTATCAACCAGCCGAGCAGCGGCCACTGCAGCACGTCGGCCTTGCTGACGAAGCGTGCATGCGGCGCCGCGGCATGGATGGCCGCGATGTCCAGCCACGAGACGTGGTTGGCGACGATCAGCGTGGCACCCTGCCGCGGCTGCACGCCACTGACCTGCAGCGTCAGGCCGACGGCGCGCAGCAGGCCCGCCGACCACCAGCGGATGCGCTCGTGGCGGGCGGCCGCGTCCAGCGCCGGGAATCGTGACATCACGGCCATCCCGTGCAGCACGTGCAGCACGGCGCGGCACAACCGCCATGCAGCGCGCAGTTGCCGCATCAGGCGTGGCCACCTGGCGCGGCCGGCAGTTCGTAAGCGATCGTGCCAGCCACCAGCGTCGCGCGCACGCGCCCGGGCAGAGCCATGCCGGTGGACGCAAACGAAAACGGCGTGTGCTTGCCCTGGCTGGCCAGTTGCGGCGGCGACACGGCCCATTCGACCGCGGGGTCGAAGAGGCAGATGTCGGCCACGCCGCCTTCCACCAGCCGCCCGGCGCTGCTGGCCAGCGAACCCAGCGCGTCGCCCAGCACGCGCACGGGGCCCTGCGTCACGCGCGCCAGCGTGGTGGCCAGCGGCAGGCCGCTGTCGCCACCCCAGCGCAGCGCCAGGCTCAGCAGCAGTTCCAGCCCGGTGGCACCCGGCTCGGCTTCGCCGAAGGGCAGGTTCTTCATGTCCTCGGCCACCGGGTTGTGGTCGGAAACCAGCGCGTCGATGGTGCCGTCGGCCAGCGCCGCACGCAGCGCGTCGCGGTCGGCGCCCTGGCGCAGCGGCGGCAGCAGGCGCATGTCGGGGTTGAAGTAGCCGATGTCGACGTCGGTGAGGTGCAGGCTGTTGATGCTGACGTCGGCCGTCACCGGCAGGCCCTCGGCCTTGGCCGCGCGCAGCAGGGCGACACCGGCGGCGCTGCTCAGGCGGCACAGGTGCACCCGCGCCTTCGTCACGCGCACCATCTCGAACAGCGTGTGCAGCGCCACCGTCTCGGCCACCACCGGCACGCCGGCCAGGCCCAGCCGCGTGGCCACCGCGCCCGAGGCCGCGATGCCCTTGCCCAGCCAGGCGTCCAGCGGCCGCAGCCACACGGTGTAGCCGAAGGTGGCGGCGTACTGCAACGCGCGCAGCAGCACCAGGCTGTCGGTGACCGGCACGTCGGCCTGCGCAAAACCGATGCAGCCGGCTTCCGTCAGTTCGGCCATCTCGGTCAGCGCCTGGCCCTGCAGGCCGCGTGTCAGCGCACCCAGCGGGAAGACGCGGCAGCGGCTGAGCTTGCGGGCGCGGAACTTCAGCATCTCCACCAGGCCGGGCTCGTCGAGCACAGGGTCGGTGTCGGGCGGGCAGACCAGGCTCGTCACGCCGCCGGCCGCGGCCGCGGCGAGCTCGCTTTCCAGCATGCCCTCGTGCTCCTGGCCCGGCTCGCGCAGGCGTGCCGCCAGGTCGACGAGGCCCGGCGCGACGACCAGGCCGGTGGCGTCGATGACACGCTCGGCGTCGAAGCCGGTGGCCGCGCCGATGCTGACGATGCGGCCCGAGGCGATGGCGATATCGGCGACTTCATCGCGACCCGACGCGGGGTCGATGGCACGGCCGTTGCGGATGAGGATCTTCATGCGTTCAGGCCTGGTTACCCGCAATGGTCGACATCACCGCCATGCGCACCGCGATGCCGAAGGTGACCTGCGGCAGGATCACGCTGTGCGTGCCGTCGGCCACCCCGGAGTCGATCTCGACGCCGCGGTTGATGGGCCCCGGGTGCATCACGATGGCGTCGGGCTTGGCCAGCGCCAGCTTCTGCGGCGTCAGGCCGTAGCTCTTGTAGTACTCGCCGGCGCTGGGCAGCATGGCCCCGCTCATGCGTTCGTTCTGCAGGCGCAGCATGATGATCACGTCGGCGTCCTTGATGCCCTCTTCCATGCTGTGGCACACCCGCACGCCCATCGCGGCGAGGTCCCCCGGCACCAGCGTCTTCGGGCCCACGGCGCGGATCTCGGGCACGCCCAGCGTCGTCAGCGCGTGGATGTCGGAACGCGCCACGCGGCTGTGCACGATGTCGCCGACGATGGCCACCGTGAGCTGGGTGAAGTCCTGCTTGTAGTGGCGGATGGTGTACATGTCCAGCAGCCCTTGCGTGGGGTGGGCATGGCGGCCATCGCCGGCGTTCACCACGTGCACGTGCGGCGCCACGTGCTGCGCGATGAGGTAGGGCGCGCCGCTCTCGGCGTGGCGCACGATGAACATGTCGGCGTGCATCGCGGACAGGTTCGCGATGGTGTCGAGCAGGCTCTCGCCCTTGGCCGTCGAACTCTTCGCGATGTCGAGGTTGATGACGTCGGCGGAAAGTCGCTTGGCCGCGATCTCGAAGGTGGTGCGTGTGCGCGTGCTGTTCTCGAAGAACAGGTTGAACACACTCTTGCCGCGCAGCAGCGGCACCTTCTTCACGTCGCGGTCGTTGACGCTGAGGAAGGTGCCCGCGGTGTCGAGGATCTGCGTCAGCACGGCCTTGGGCAGGCCCTCGATGGTCAGCAGGTGGATCAGCTCGCCGTGCGAATTGAGCTGCGGGTTGCGGCGGGACAGCATGGCGGCCTACTCGGTGGTCTTGTTCGTGACGGTGAAGCTGAAGGCGCCACCCGGCTCGGCATCCGGGTCGCGTGCCAGCGACAGGCGCTGCGTGGCCGGCAGTGCCAACTTGGCGGCGGCAAAGGCGGCGGCGATGGGCAGTTCGCGCCCGCCGCGGTCGACCAGCACGGCCAGCGTCACGCTGGCGGGGCGGCCGAAATCGAAGAGCTCGTTGACCACGGCCCGGATGGTGCGGCCGGTGTAAAGCACGTCGTCGACCAGCACGACGTGGCGGCCGGTGATGTCGAAGGGCAGCCGTGTCGGGTCGGTTCCCGAGGCCAGGCCGCGCGAACCGAAGTCGTCGCGGTGCAGCGTGCTGCTGATGACGCCGTAGCCCTTGTCCCCGCCCGGCAGGCCCAGGTCACGCTGCAGGCGTTCGGCCAGCCAGGCGCCGCCACTCCAGATGCCCACCAGCACCGCATCGGGCTTGAGCAGGCCGCGCACGCCTTCGCGCAGTTCGGTGTACAGCGCTTCGGCGTCAAGCTGCAGCATCATGGCCGTGGGAGGGTCGGTTCAGGAACTGGTCGAGGATGATCGCCGCTGCCGCCGCATCGGCATCGGCAGCGCCGGAAGACAGCGCCTCGGTCGTCGTGTAACGCTCGTCGACCTCGTGCACCGGCAAGCGGAAGCGGCCGTGCAGTTGGCGCGCGAAGCGCCGCGCGCGCTGGGTGTTCTCGTGCGCCGCGCCGTCAGGGTGGAAGGGCACGCCGACGACCAGCGCGTCGGGCTGCCACTCGGCGATGAGCTTGGCGATGGCGGCAAAACGTGCGTCGCCTTCGGCGGCCAGGGTCTTCAGCGGCTGCGCACGGCCCAGCAAGGTGTTGCCGGTGGCCACGCCGGTGCGGTGGGTGCCGAAATCGAAGGACAGAAAGCTGAGCGTGCGGGTGGCGACGCCTACAGCTCCGTCAGGCATGTCCGGCTTCCTGGGACAGCATGCGCGGGTCGATGCCCAGCAGCGCCAGCGCGGTGTCGTAGCGCTGCTCGATGGGGGTGTCGAAGATCACCTTCGGGTCGGCGTCGACGGTCAGCCAGCCGTTTCGGCCCAGTTCGTCTTCCAGCTGCCCGGCCTGCCAGCCGCTGTAGCCCAGCGTCACCAGCACCCGGGCGGGGCCGGTGCCTTCGGCCAGGGCCTCGAGCACGTCCTTGCTGGTGGTCATGGCCAGGCCGCCGGGCACCGACAGCGTGCTGTTGTAGGGCGGACGGTCTTCGGCCAGCTTGTCGTGCAGCACGAAACCCCGCTCGGTCTGCACCGGGCCGCCGAAGTAGACCGGCTGCTCGGCCAGCTCGGCGCGGTCGAGCGCCAGCTCGACCTTCTGGAACAGGTTCTTGAGCTTGATGTCGATGGGCTTGTTGATGACCAGGCCCAGCGCACCCTTCTCGTTGTGCTCGCAGAGGTAGACCACCGAGCGTGCGAAGGTGTCGTCGGCCATGCCGGGCATGGCGATCAGGAACTGGTTCGTCAGATCGATGCGGGAGGCCGAGGGCATGCCGGGATTCTATTCCCGGGCCCACACTACGGCCCGTGCACAAAACCCCCGCCCATACCCCACCGCGCCCACTCGACCGCGCCCTGGTCTGGCTGCGCCGCGACCTGCGCACCGACGACCACGCCGCGCTTCACCACGCGCTGAGGGGAGCGCGCCAGGTGTGGTGCGTGTTCGTCTTCGACCGCGACATCCTCGACCCGCTGCCGGGCCAGCAGGGCGGCCCCGCCGGGGCCGCGAGGCAGGACCGCCGCGTCGAGTTCATCCGCGACAGCCTGGTCGGCGTCGATGCCGAACTGCGCGCGCTGGCGGCGTCGCACGGCATCGAGGGCGCGGGGCTGATCGTGCGCCACGGCTGGCCGGCCGAGGAGATTCCGGCCCTGGCCGCCCGGCTGGGCGTGCAGGCGGTCTACGCCAACCACGACGACGAACCGGCCGCGCTGGCCCGCGACGCCAGACTCCGCGGCCTGCTGGCCGACCGCGGCGTGGCGCTGCACACCTCGAAGGACCACGTGGTCTTCGAGCGCAGCGAGGTGATGACGCTGGGCGGCGGGCCCTTTTCGGTGTTCACGCCCTACAAGAACGCCTGGCTGAAGAAGTGCAACGACTACTACCTCAGCGCCTACCCGGTGGCCCGGCACGCCTCGGCACTGGCACCGCTGACCCGCGACGCGGCCGACGCCGGCCTGGCCACGGGCGTGCCCACGCTGGAATCGCTGTGCTTCCAGCGCACCAACCTGCACCAGTTGCGCCTGCCCAGCGGCCCGGCGGGCGGGCAGGAACTGCTGGACGACTTCGTCGACCGCATCGACCGCTACCACGACACGCGGGACTTCCCTGCCGTCAAGGGCCCGAGCTACCTCAGCACCCACCTGCGCTTCGGCACCGTGTCGATACGCCGGCTGGTGCGTGAGGCGATGAACCGCCGCAACGGCGGCTCGCGCGGCGCCGAGGTCTGGCTGAGTGAACTGATCTGGCGCGACTTCTACCACCAGGTGCTGCACCACCACCCGCGCGTGGTGCACAGCGCCTTCAAGCCGGCCTACGACCGCATCCGCTGGGACCACGGCAAGCACGCCGACGAACTCTTCGCCGCCTGGTGCGAGGGCCGCACCGGCTACCCGCTGGTCGACGCCGCGATGCACCAGCTGGCGCAGACCGGCTACATGCACAACCGCCTGCGCATGGTGGTGGCGAGTTTCCTGACCAAGGACCTGGGGCTGGACTGGCGCCGCGGCGAGGCCTGGTTTGCGCTGCACCTCAACGACTTCGACCTCGCCGCGAACAACGGCGGCTGGCAATGGGCGGCCAGTTCGGGCTGCGACGCCCAGCCCTACTTCCGCATCTTCAATCCGGTGGCACAAAGCGAGAAGTTCGACCCCGAAGGCAAGTTCATCCGCCGCTACCTGCCCGTGCTGGCCAGGCTGCCCGACGGGTTGATCCACGCCCCCTGGCTGGCGCGGCCAGTCGACCTGCTGGCCGCCGACCTGAAGCTGGGCAGCAGCTACCCGGTGCCGGTGGTGGACCACGCCGCGGCGCGCGAAAAGACGCTGCTGCGCTACGCCGTGGTGAAGGGCCAGGCCTGAACCGGGCGCGCTGAACGGCGGCGAATGATCAAGCTGCGCTGAACGGCGGCGCGGCGACGGGCCGGAAGCCCAGGCTTTCGTAGAGCGCCTCGGCCGGCGTGTTGCCCTGCGTCACCACCAGGCGCAGCCAGGGCTCGTCGCCGGCGGCCAGGCGGTTGAAGGTGCGCTGCAGCCCGGCGCGTGCCAGGCCGCGCCGCTGCCAGGCCGGCAAGGTGAGCATGAAGGCGACGAAGGGGCCGTCGAACCAGACCGTGAGCAGCGTCGCCGACACCACGCGGCCCTCACGCTCGATCACCTCCGAAGCCGACCAGAGCATCGTCCCGAACTCGCCGCCGAAGAGTTGGGCCACCGCGGCGCGGCTGTCGTCCAGCGTCTCGCCTTCGTCGTCGATGCTGCCCCGGTAAGCCTCGAGCATCAGCCGCGCCAGCGCCTCGGCGTCTTCCGGGGTGGGCGGCCGGGCCATGGCGTCGGCGGGTGCGGCGGTGGCTCGCACGGGCGCGGCGAGCACGAAGCGCCGCAGCCCGGCCATCAGCCGCGTCCGGAGCTGAAGCGCGCCAGCAGCGCCGCGTTCTGCTGGGGCCAGGTGAGCAGCCCCGTGCCGTCGCCGTCGAACACCTCGCGCAGGAAGGCCAGCGCCAGCGACTGGGTTGCCGCCTTCACCCGCGGGTTGAACACGGCGCCGCCGGTGCCGCGGCGGTCGGTGAACATGCTGTGCGAACCGCCTTCGTACACGGCCAGCCACTTGCGCGCGCCGCCGATGGCGTCGAACACCGCCACGCGGTCTTCGGCGCCGCTGTAGTAGCCGGGGATGCGGATGATGTCTTCGGTGGCCGTGACGTGCAGGCTGGGCACCACCACCGGCGCCAGGATGGCCCGCGGGTCGGGCTCGCCGTAGAAGGGCGGCGCCGAGATCACGATGGCCGCGCGCACCCGGGCGTCGTGCAGTTCGACGGCGCGGCCCGCGCGCGGCACGCGCGCGCCGCTGGCCAGCAGCGTGGTGTTGGCGCCGTAGCTGTGGCCGGCGGCGACGATGCGGCGCGCGTCAATGCGCGGCGCCAGTTCACCGGCGAGCAGGGTGTCGAGCGCAAAACGCAGGTCGAGCGCGCGGTGGATGGCTTCCTTGTCCTGGGCCGCGTCCTGCAGCCTGCCGACGAGGTTGAAGACGCTGCCCGTCCAGAGGTTGCGGTCACTGCCCACATGCTGCAGGTGCAGGCTGGCGATGCCGTGGCTGGCGAAGTGGCTGCCCAGCCAGCTGTAGCCGCGGCGTGAACCGCCGATGCCGTGCGAGAACACCACCAGGGGCGTGGCACGCGCCTGGTTGGGCAGGTACAGGCGCACCGGCACGGCGCGGTCGCGCGCGGCGTCCACCCAGTCGAGGTCCAGCGCGCCGAAGGACTCGGCCTCGTTCTCCACGGACACCACGGCCGAGGCCCACGCTGCGCGCAGCGGCAGTGCCGCGGCGACGGTGGCTGCCAGCCCCAGGCGGAGGCATCTGCGCCGGTTCATCGTCATGCCGTCACTTCCTGCTTGCCCGTCGTGGGCGGCCGGCGCCGGCGCAGCAAGCGCTTCAGGCCCCGGATGACGTCGTCGACATAGGTGAACAGCACCGGGATCACGAGCAGACTGAGGAAGGTGCTGGTGATGAGCCCACCGATGACGACGATGGCCATCGGCGCGCGGAAGCTCGGGTCGGTGCCCCAGCCCAGGGCGATCGGCAGCATGCCGGCGGCCATCGCGATCGTCGTCATGATGATCGGCCGCGCACGCTTGTGGCAGGCGTCGAGCACCGCCTCCAGCCGCGCCAGGCCATGGTCGCGCCGCGCCAGGATGACGTAGTCCACGAGCAGGATGGAGTTCTTCGTCGCGATGCCCATCAGCATGATGAGCCCGATCATGCTGGGCATGCTCAGCGCCGTGTGCGTGATGAACAGCGCCAGGAAGGCACCCGGTATCGACAGCACGAGCGCGCCCAGGATGGTGACCGGCTGCACGAAGTCCTTGAACAGCAGCACGAGCACGATGTAGATGCACAGCACGCCCGTCAGCATGGCCAGGCCGAAACTCGCGAAGAGCTCGCCCATCGCTTCGGCGTCGCCGACCTCGGTCTGGATGACCCCCGGCGGCAGGCTCTGCAGGCTGGGCAGCGCCAGCACGGCGTCTTTCACGTCGCCCAGCGGTTGCTGGTTGAGTTCGATCTCGAAGTTGACGTTGCGCTGGCGGTTGTAGCGGTCGATGGCTGCCGGGCCGCTGGCGATGGACAGCGTGGCCACGTTGCCCAGCATCACCGGCCCGTGTTTGCCGGGCACCGGCAGGCGCGCCAGCAAAGCGAGGTCGCTGCGCGCCTCGGTGGGCAGGCGCACGACGATGGGCACCTGGCGCTGGCTGAGGTTCAGCTTGGGCAGGTTCTGGTCGTAGTCGCCCGCGGTGGCGATGCGCAGCGTGTCGGCGATGGCGGCCGAGGTCACGCCCAGGTCGGCGGCGCGGGCCGGGTCGGGGCGCACGATGAGTTCGGGACGCACCAGGCTGCTGCTGGACGTCACCGCGCCGATGCCGGGGATGGTGCGCAGCTCGCGCTCCACCACCGCGGCGTGGGCGGCGAGCACGGCGCCGTCTTCACCGGCGAGCACCAGCACGTACTTCTCGGCGCTCTGGCCGAAGCCCACCTTCACGCGCACGCCGGGCAACACGGCCAGCGCCTCGCGCAGCTGCGACTCGATGGCCTGCTTGCTCAGGCCCGGCCGGTCGCTGCGGTGCGTCATGTTGATCGTCAGCGTGGCTTTGGTGACGTCGGGCACGCCACCGCCGGGCGTGAAGGTGTCGGCACCGGTGCTGCCCGCGCCCACCGCGGTGTAGACGAGCTTGACGTGCGGGTTCTTCTGCACCAGCACGCGTGCCTGTTCGGCCGCGGCCAGGCTCTGCTCGTAGCTGCTGCCGGGCGGCAGCGTCACCGTCACCTGGGTCTGGCTGAGGTCGTCGGGCGGCAGGAAACCCGTGGGCAGGTAGGGCACGAGCAGGAAGCTGCCGACGAAGAACACGGCCGTGGCCGCCATCGTCAGCACGCGGTGCTTCAGGCACCACGCCGCCCAGCCCAGGTAGCGCTTCATCCAGCCCGGTTCCTTGTGCTCACCCTTGGGCGGCTTCAGGATGTAGGCCGCCATCATCGGCGTGAGCACACGCGCCACGACGAGGCTGAAGAAAACCGCGATGGCCGCCGTCCAGCCGAACTGCACGAAGAACTTGCCCGGCACGCCGGCCATGAAGGCCGTGGGCAGGAAGACCGCGATGAGCGTGAAGGTGGTGGCGATGACCGCCAGCCCGATCTCGTCGGCGGCTTCCATCGCCGCCTGGTAGGGCGTCTTGCCCATGCGCAGGTGGCGCATGATGTTCTCGATCTCGACGATGGCGTCGTCGACGAGGATGCCCACCACGAGCGACATGCTGAGCAACGTGACGACGTTGAGCGTGAAGCCGAAGACGTAGTGCATCACCGCGAAGGCCGGGATGATGGACAGCGGCAGCGCGGTGGCCGCCACCAGCGTGGCGCGCCAGTCGCGCAGGAAGAGCCAGACCACCAGCACGGCCAGCGCCGCGCCTTCCAGCAGCAGCAGCATGCTGCCGTGGAAGTTCTCGACCACGGGGTCGACGAAGTTGAAGGCCTCGGTCACGGTGACGTCGGGATGTTCGGCGCGCAGCTTGTCGAGTGCCGCGCGCACGCCGTCGGCGACATCGGTCTCGCCGGCGCCGCGGCTGCGCACGATCTCGAAGCCGACCACCGGCAGGCCGTTCAGCAGCGCGCCGCTGCGCCTTTCGGCCACCGTGTCGCTGACGGTGGCGACCTGGTCGAGCCGGATGCGGCGGCCGTCGGCCAGCGCGATGTCCAGCCGGCCCAGTTCGGCCGCGCTGCCCACGGTGGCGATGGTGCGCACGCTCTGCTCGATGCCGCCGACGTCGGCACGGCCGCCGGAAGCGTCCTGCTGCACGTTGCGCAGCTGGC
>LNFM01011383.1_pt1 | contig 14288 bp, 12 predicted proteins | sample 596031 | NCBI WGS metagenome assembly LNFM01 (sample SAMN04254537, study PRJNA301005) | activated carbon metagenome | isolation source: dual media filters at the Ann Arbor, Michigan drinking water treatment plant | place: USA: Ann Arbor
GGGACAACGCCAAGAAGTACATCGAGGAAGGCCACCACGGCGGCAAGGGCAGCGAGGCCCACAAGGCCGCGGTCACCGGCGACACCGTCGGCGATCCGTACAAGGACACCGCGGGCCCGGCCATCAACCCGCTGATCAAGATCATCAACATCGTGGCGCTGCTGCTGATCCCGATGCTTTGATCGATCACCTCCGGCCTGGCGCCGGAGGCAGGCACGCAAGCACAGCCCCGGCCACGGCCGGGGCTTTTTCTTTGCATCGTGTTCGGCAGTCCTGAACCGCAGGGGACGGCGCTCCAGCCGGCGCGGCCGGCGGTCCATCCCGTGCACCGCCGTGGCTGATTTCGATGCGGAAAGGCAGGGCCAGAGCTGCGGCTGGAACCCTAAAGCACTGTTTCATATGGCCATTACGTTTCTACCAATCTCCTACCAATTCATGTATGTTTTGGTAGCAAATGGGTAGGAAGGCATGAAACTCCCCGTTCCAGCGCCACCTCTGTCACCACTGATCCAGAAGCATCAGGCGCACATCCGCCAGATCCTGGCGCTGCGCCTGGGCGCCGAGGTGAAGGGGCAGTACGAGCACTGGGACCACCTTCGCCACCTCACCCCGCCAGCCGGCCTGGATGCCGAGCAGTGGTGGCTGGGCATCAAGTTGGCGCGCAACGCGCTGAAGAAGGAACTCCCCCTCAGGGAGAAAAGCGGCATCCCGTTCAGCGTCGCGCTGAGCGACAGCCTGCAGCGTCGACTGTTCCTGGTCGCCCGTGATGCGGCAGGCGCTCTTCGAGGCACGGACGCCATCCCATCGGCAGCCATGCAGGAACGCTACCTGATCCGCTCGCTGATGGAAGAGGCCATGACGTCCTCGCAGCTGGAGGGCGCGTCGACGACCACGCCGATCGCGAAAGAGCTGCTTCGCTCCGGGCGTCCACCCCTCGACCATAGCGAGCGGATGATCGTCAACAACTACCTGGCGATGCTCGAGCTCAAACGCTGGCTCGGCAAGCCACTGACGCCGGATGTAGTGTTCGAGATTCATCGCCTGCTCACCGACGGCACGATGAAGAACGATGGCGAGTCGGGTCGCTTCCGCACTGACAGTGAAGCCATCGGCGTAATGGACCACGCCACGGGGACCGTCCTGCACATTCCACCCGCGGCATCGGAGCTGCCGGCGCGAATGGAGGCGCTCTGCGCTTTCGCCAACCAGGCGGACGATGGCGAGAACTTCGTGCATCCCGTCGTACGGGCCATCCTCATCCACTTCATGATCGGCTACGACCACCCCTTCGTGGATGGCAACGGCCGGACCGCGCGCGCGCTCTTCTACTGGTCGATGTTGCGGTCCGGCTTCTGGATGACGGAATACTTCTCGATCTCCAGCATCCTGCGGAAAGCGCCTTCGCAGTACGTCCGCGCCTACCTGCACACCGAATCCGACGAGGGCGATACCAGCTACTTCGTCGCACATCAGCTCGATGTCCTGCTCAAGGCAATCGATGGCGTGCATGGCTACATCGCGAGAAAGCAGCGCACCCAACGGGATGCAGAAACGCTGCTGAAGCCCGGCAGCCGGCTCGCGCGAAAGCTCAACCACCGCCAGCGTGCGTTGCTGTTGAACGCCCTGAGGCATCCTGGCAAGGCGTTCACGATCGCGCTGCATCGGCGCGCACACGACGTCGCCTATGAAACAGCGCGCGCGGACTTGCTGGGACTGGTGAAGGCCAAACTCATGGCCAGCCACAAGCAAGGCAAGGCCTTGATCTTCATTGCAAGACCAGACCTGTCGAGCAGGCTCGAGGCCTGACCAGGCGGCGGGATCTGGCCGGACCAACATCCGTTTGGAGCAGATGCACCAATCCGCCCCGCCTCGAAAATAGTTGCCGGGACCCTATTGACAACCCTCGCAGCAGCGTGGTTCTCTCGACCCATGCCCTCCGCCAACGCCACCGCCATGACCCCGTCCTCGACCCTTCCGGTCGAGCGGCTGGTCGCGTCGGTCACGCTGCTGGCCCTCGTCGTCGTCGTCCTTATTACCTCACTTCCAGGTGCGGGATAGACGAGCGCGATTAAGTAAAACAGCCCTCGAAACTAGAACCCCGCACCGGAAACGGCGCGGGGTTCTTCGTTTTGGGGCGGTTGCGGGGGAATCGGGCCTGAAGGCCCTCCTACAGACAGCAGCAGACGGAACCCAGCCAGTGCAAAGCGACGCCATCAAGACCGGCCCTTCCCGCGCCCCCGCCCGCGCCATGCTGCGTGCGACCGGGCTCGATGACGCGGCAATCGCCAGACCGCTGATCGCGGTGGTGCACACCTGGTCCGACGTGTCGCCCTGCAACCTGACGCTGCGGGACCTGGCCCAGCACGCGCGCGCCGGCATCCTGGCCGGGGGCGGGACGCCGGTCGAGTTCAACACCATCGCGATCACCGATGGCATCGCGATGGGCAGCAGCGGCATGCGTGCCTCGCTGGCCTCGCGCGAAGTGATCGCCGATTCGATCGAACTGGCGGTCAGCGGCCACTGCCTCGATGGCGTCGTTTTGCTGGTGGGCTGCGACAAGACGATCCCGGCGGCGGCGATGGCCCTGGCGCGCCTGGACCTGCCCAGCGCCATCCTCTACGGCGGCACGATCATGCCGGGGCAGTGCCGCGGCAAGAAGCTGACGGTGCAGGACGTGTTCGAGGCGGTCGGTGCGCATGCGGCCGGCACGCTCGACGATGCCGGCCTGGCCGAGGTCGAGCGCGCCGCCTGCCCGGGCGCCGGCGCCTGCGGTGGCCAGTTCACCGCGAACACGATGGCGATGGTGCTGACTTTCCTGGGCCTGTCGCCGCTGGGCTTGAACGACATCCCGGCGCTGCACCCGGACAAGGGCGCGGCGGCGTTCGCGACCGGCGAGCTGGTGATGCGGCGGTTCCACGACCAGGGTCCGACGCCGTCACGGATCCTGACGCGGGCGGCGTTCCGCAACGCCGCGCGCGCGGTGTCGGCGACCGCCGGCTCCACCAATGCCGCACTGCACCTGCTCGCGATCGCGCACGAGGCCGGCGTGGCCTTCACGCTGGAGGACTTCGAGTCGGCAGCGCGCACGCCGGTGATCGCCGACCTGAAGCCGGGCGGCCGCTACACCGCCGCCGAGATGTTCGAGATGGGCGGCAGCGCCCTGGTCGCGAACGAACTGCGTGCGGCCGGCCTGCTGGAGGACGAGGCCACGGTGACCGGCCGCACGCTGTTCACCGAGCTCGATGCGGTGCCGCGGCCCGGGCCGCAGGACTGCGTGCGGCCGGTGTCGGATCCGATCAAGCCGCGCGGCGGCTACTCGATCCTGTACGGCGACCTGGCCCCCGAGGGCTGCATCGTCAAGCTCGCGGGCCACGGGCGCGAAGCCTTCGAAGGCCCGGCCCGGGTGTTCGACTCCGAAGATGATGCGTTCGCCGCGGTGCAGGCGCGTTCGATCCGCGCCGGCGACGTGGTCGTGATCCGCTTCGAAGGGCCGGCCGGCGGCCCCGGCATGCGCGAGATGCTGGCGGTGACCGCGGCGCTGGTCGGCCAGGGCCTGGGCAATGACGTGGCGCTGGTGACGGACGGTCGTTTTTCCGGCGCCACCCACGGCTTCATGGTCGGCCACGTTTCGCCGGAGGCCGCGCACGGCGGCCCGATCGCGCGGCTGCGCGAAGGCGACCGCGTGCGCATCGACGTCGCCACCCGCCGCATCGACGTGGACGCCGACCTGTCGACCCGCGAACCCGCGCGCATCACGCCGCGCGTGGCGGGCGGCGCCCTCGCCAAGTACGCGCTGCAGGTCGGCTCCGCTTCCTTCGGCGCGGTGACCAGCCCGCCACCCGCGCCGCGCGCGCCCCGGATTCCGCTGCAGCTCGTTTCCGAACCCCGCGACCAGGCCATCAACGACGCCGTCGCGCCCTGACCCTCGACCCTCCTTCCCACGCACCCAGGACTTCGCCGCCATGACCCAAGCCACTGCCGCCAACGCCCACGCGCTCCGCCCCCGCATCGCCGTCGTCGGCTACGGCAGCCAGGGCCGGGCACACGCCCTGAACCTGCGCGAGTCCGGGTTCGATGTCACGGTCGGCCTGCGGCCCGGGGGCCCGACCGAAGCCAAGGCGCAGGCCGATGACTTCACGGTCAGGACGCCGGCCGAGGCCGTCGCGGGCGCCGACCTGGTCGCCGTGCTGACGCCCGACATGGTGCAGCCGCGGCTGTACCGCGAGGCGATCGAGCCCTTCCTCGCCAAGGGTGCCTGCCTGCTGTTCGCGCACGGCTTCAACGTCCACTACGGCCAGATCGCCCCGCGTGCCGACCTGGACGTGGTGCTGGTCGCGCCCAAGGGCCCGGGCGCGCTGGTGCGGCGCGAGTTCGAGATCGGCCGCGGCGTGCCCTGCGTCTACGCGGTGCAGCAGGACACCAGCGGCCGCGCCGAACAGCTCGCACTGGCCTATGCGGCCGGCCTCGGCGGCGCGCGTGCCAACGTCATCAAGACCACCTTCAAGGAGGAAACCGAGACCGACCTGTTCGGCGAGCAGGCCGTGCTGTGCGGCGGCGCCACCAAGCTGGTGCAGGCCGGCTGGGAAACCCTGGTCGAGGCCGGCTACCAGCCCGAGGTCGCGTACTACGAGTGCCTGCACGAGCTCAAGCTGATCGTCGACCTGCTGTACGAAGGCGGCATCACCCGCATGCACGAGTTCATCAGCGAAACCGCGCAGTACGGCGACCTCACCCGCGGCCCCTACATCATCGACGCGCATGCCCGCGCGCAGATGAAGAAGATCCTCACCGAAATCCAGGACGGCACCTTCGCGCGCCAGTGGATCGCCGAGTACGCCGCCGGGAATCCGAACTACAGGGCGCTCAAGCAGGCCGACCTCGAGCACCCGATCGAGGCCACCGGCCGCAAGCTGCGCGCGGCGATGAGCTGGATCGGCGCCGACGGCAACGTGCAGGCGCAGAAGTCCGCCGCGCCCAAACCCGAGGCCGCCACCGCATGAACGCCCGACAAAACGGCGCCCGGCTGCTGGCGCGCGCGCTCGAAGCGGAAGGCGTGGACCTGCTGTTCGGCTACCCCGGCGGCGCGATCATGCCCTTCTACGATGCCCTGCCCGGCTCGAAGCTCAGGCACATCCTGGTCCGCCATGAACAGGGTGCCGCGCTGGCCGCGAACGGCTACGCGCGCGCCAGCGGCCGCGTCGGTGTCTGCATCGCGACCTCGGGGCCGGGCGCGTCCAACCTGGTCACCGGCATCGCCGATGCCTTCCTCGACTCGGCGCCGATGGTGGTGATCACCGGCCAGGTGTCGACCGCACTGATGGGCACCGATGCGTTCCAGGAGCTCGACGTGTTCGGCATGACCCTGCCGATCGTCAAGCACAGCTTCCTGCTGCGCTCGGTGGACGACCTGCCGCACGTGGTGCACGAAGCCTTCCGCATCGCCCGCGAAGGCCGGCCCGGACCGGTCCTGATCGACCTGCCCAAGGACGTGCAGCTGGCCGACGCCTCGCATCTCGCGCCCTGCGTGCCCGCCGCGGCCGCGCCGCCTCCGCCGCCGATGCGCGTGGACATCGCCCAGGCGATCGCCGCGATCGAAGCCGCCGAACGCCCGGTGGTCTACGGCGGCGGCGGCATCGCCCTGGCCGACGCCGTGGGCGCCTTCCGCGGCTTCGTCGAGTCCAGCGGCATGCCGGCCGTGCTGACCCTGCGCGGCCTGGGCGCCCTGCCCACCGGCCACCCGCAGCTGCTGGGGATGCTGGGCATGCACGGCGGCCGCGCCGCCAACATGGCCGTGCAGGAAGCCGACCTGCTGGTCTGCATCGGCGCCCGCTTCGACGACCGCGCCACCGGCAAGCTCGCCGAGTTCGCGCCGCGCGCGCGCATCGTGCACCTGGACGCCGACCGCCGCGAGATCAGCAAGCTGCGCCATGCCGATGCCGGCGTGCCCGGCAACGTCGCGACCTCGCTGGCCGCGATGACCGGCGTTCGCCCGGACTGTGAAGCGTGGCTGGCCCACTGCCTGGCGCAGGCGGAGAAGCACGCGGTGCGCTACGACGCGCCGGGCCGCGACGTCTACGCGCCCGCGCTGCTGCGGCGGCTGTCGGAGATCGCGCCGCGCGACGCGATCGTGGCCTGCGACGTCGGCCAGCACCAGATGTGGGTCGCCCAGCACTGGAAGTTCAGCCATCCGCGCAATCACCTGACCAGCGGCGCGCTGGGCACGATGGGCTTCGGCCTGCCGGCGGCGATCGGTGCGCAGTTCGCGTGCCCCCACCGCAGCGTGGTGCTGGTCAGCGGCGACGGCAGTTTCATGATGAACCTGCAGGAGCTGGCCACCGTCGCCCGCTGCCGGCTGCCGATCAAGATGGTGCTGCTCGACAACCAGGCCCTGGGCATGGTGCGGCAGTGGCAGGAGCTGTTCTTCGACAAGAACTACAGCGAGGTGGACCTGAGCGACAACCCGGACTTCGCCGCCCTCGCCCGCGTGTTCGGCATCCCGGCCCTGCACCTGGACCAGCGCGATGACGTCGAGGACGCGCTGCATGCGCTGATGGCGACGCCGGGCCCGGCCTTCCTGCACGTCGCGATCGACGCGCGCAGCAACGTCTGGCCGCTGGTGCCGCCCAACCACAGCAACGCGACCATGCTGGATGCCGTGCAGGCCGAGCCCGCCGCCGCGCCCGCCCCGGAGGCCGCCCGTGCGGTACCGGCTTGACCTGGTGCTGCGTCCGGCCGAGGGCGCGCTGCTGCGCGTGCTCGGCACCGCCGAGCGCCGCGGCTTCACGCCGCTCGCCATCACCGGCGAACAGCCGCCCGACGGCGGCGACTGGACCCTGCAGGTGACCGTGCGCGGCCAGCGTGCGCCCGAATCCCTGCAGCGCCAGATCGAACAGCTGCATGACTGCCTTTCCGTGGAGATCGCCCCATGTCCCTGAACCTGTGGTTCGACGGCCACATCGGCTGCCAGGACCAGATGAACGCCCCGCTCACCACGCACGCCATGCACTACGGCACGGCGGTGTTCGAGGGTATCCGCAGCTACGCCACGCCCGACGGCGCGTCGGTGTTCCGGCTGCCCGAGCACCTCGAGCGCATGCGCCTGGGCGCGGCCGCCTTCGGTGCCGGCTTCGACGTCAGCGAGGCCGCCGCCGCCGTCATCGCGGTGCTGAGATCCAACCGCCACCGCGACGCCTACGTGCGCCCGCTGCTCTGGTACGGCACGGGCTCCCTGGGCCTGGACGTGGCGCCGCTGAGCCAGCACCTGATGGTCGCCTCGATGCCCTGGAAGCCGCACCTGGGCGACAAGCCGGTACGGCTGACCGTGTCGCCGTTCCGCCGCAACCGCGCCGAGGCGATGCCGCCGCTCAAGCTCAGCGGCGCCTACGTCAACTCGATCCTGGCCAAGCGGGAGGCCGGCAGCCGCGGCTTCGACGACGCGCTGTTCGTCGACGACGCCGGCTTCGTGGTCGAGTGCACCGGCGTCAACGTGTTCATGGTCAACGGGGGCCGGGTGACGGCGGCAGATCATCCCGATGCGCTGCCCGGCATCACCCGAGACACCGTGATCGAGCTCGCCGGCGCGAGCCTGCGGCCGGTGACGCTGGAGGAACTGTTGAACGCGGACGAAGTCTTCCTCACCGGCACCTCGGCCGAGGTGATGCCGGTCGCCGCGCTGGACCGCAAGGACTACGGCGCCACCCCGGTCGCCGACGCGCTGCGCGCCAGCTACCTGCGCGTGGTGCGCGGGGGTTCCCCGGCCCACAGCGGCTGGCTGACGCCGGTATGAGCGCGCCCGCCTTCCGCTTTCCCCCGCCGCCGGTCCCGCGCAGTCATGCGCGCGGTGCTGGCCGGAGGCGTCTTCTTCGCGGTCGCCGATCCCATGGCTGAACGCGCGCCGCCGCCGGAGGACGACGTCGGCGTCGCCGACGTGCTGGCGGCGCACGCGCGCCTGCGCCGCTACCTCCCGGCCACGCCGCTGCACTACGCCGAGCGGTTCGGTACCTGGCTCAAGCTCGAGAACCTGCAGCGCACCGGCTCGTACAAGGTCCGCGGTGCGCTCAATGCCCTGCTGGTGGCGCGCGAACGGGGCGATCGGCGACCGGTGATCGCGGCTTCCGCGGGCAACCACGCGCAGGGCCTGGCCTGGGCCGCGCACCGGCTGGGCATGCAGGCGATCACGGTGATGCCTGTTGGCGCGCCGGAAACCAAGGTCGCCGGCGTTTCGCACTGGGGTGCCACCGTGCGCATGCACGGCAGCAGCTTCGACGAGGCGCGCGCCTTCGCGCTGACGCTGGCCGGGCAGCACGGCTACCGGTTCCTGTCGGCCTTCGACGATCCGGACGTGATTGCCGGCCAGGGCACGGTCGGCCTGGAACTGGCGGCGCATGCCCCGGACGTGGTGATCGTGCCGATCGGCGGCGGTGGCCTCGCGGCCGGCGTCGCGCTGGCGTTGAAGTCGCAGGGCGTCCGCATCGTCGGCGCCCAGCCCGAGGGCGTGGATGCGATGGCGCGCCTGCTGCGCGGCGACGATAGCGCACCCGCGCCGGGCGCGACCCTGGCCGACGGCGTGCGCGTGCGGCACCCGGGCCAGATCACGCGGCGGCTGCTGGCGCGGCTGCTGGACGACATCGTGATCGTGCGCGAGGCGGAACTGCGCGAAACGCTGGTCCGGCTGGCGCTGGAGGAACACGTAATCGCAGAAGGCGCGGGCGCGCTGGCCCTTGCCGCCGGCCGCCGGGTCGCGGGCAGGAACAAGTGCGCGGTGGTGTCGGGCGGCAACATCGACGCCAGCGTGCTCGCCGGCCTGCTGTCCGACGTGCGCCCGCGCGCGCCGCGCAAACCCCGGCGCCGGACCCCGCCCAAGCCCGCGGCCGCCTTGCCGATGCCCACAGGCCGCAGCGCGCCCACAGTCGACATCCCCTCCCTGGCGGCTTCCGCCCTGGACATCCCCACCCTGCAACGGGAGTGCACGCCGTGACCACGGACCGCATCCGCATCTTCGACACCACCCTGCGCGATGGCGAACAGTCGCCCGGCTGCAGCCTGCGGCCGGCCCAGAAGCTGGTGATGGCGCGCGCGCTCGCCGAGCTGGGCGTGGACGTGATCGAGACCGGCTTCCCGGCGAGCTCGGCCAGTGACGCCGAGGCCACCCGCCTGATCGCCGCCGAGGTCCGCGACGCCACGCTGTGCGGCCTCTCGCGCTGCGTGCCGGGCGACATCGAGGCCGCGGCGCGGGCGCTGGAGAAAAGCCGCAAGCCGCGCATCCACGTCTTCATCTCCACCAGCCCGCTGCATCGCGAGCACAAGCTGGGCATGAGTCGGCAACAGGTGCTCGACCGTGCGGTCGAGGGCGTGCGGCTGGCCCGCGGCTACGTGGATGACGTCGAGTTTTCGGCCGAGGACGCGCTGCGCACCGAAGAGGACTTCCTGGTCGAGGTTTTCGGTGCCGCCATCGCCGCCGGCGCCCGCACCATCAACGTGCCCGACACCGTCGGCTACACCACGCCGGCCGAGATCCGCGGCCTGTTCCAGCGCCTGTGCGCCCAGGTGCCGGGCGCCGACCGGGCCGTGTTCAGCGCCCATTGCCACGATGACCTGGGCCTGGCCGTGGCCAACTCGCTGGCGGCGATCGAAGGCGGCGCCCGCCAGGTCGAGTGCACCATCAACGGCATCGGTGAGCGCGCCGGCAACGCCGCGCTGGAGGAGATCGTGATGGCGCTCAAGGTGCGCGCCGGGCTGTATGCCTGCAGCACGGGCATCGACAGCCGGGCGCTGCTCCCGGCCTCCCGCCTCCTGTCGCGCCTGACCGGCATGGCCGTGCAGCGCAACAAGGCCGTGGTCGGTGCGAACGCGTTCGCGCACGAGGCCGGCATCCACCAGCACGGCATGCTGCGCAACCGCAACACCTACGAGATCATGCGTCCCGAGGATGTCGGCTGGCCCGCCTCGCAGCTGGTGCTGGGGCGCCACAGCGGCAGGCACGCGGTCAACGATCGCCTGCGCGCGCTGGGCTATGTGCTCGCGGAGTTCGAGTTCGAGCAGGTGTTCGCCGGCTTCAAGCAGCTGTGCGATCACCAGCGCCTGGTCCAGGATGCCGACCTGCAGCGGCTGGTGGACGGGAACGAGTCCGGCACCGGGCGTGGCTATCGCCTGGCCGCGATGGCGGTGAGCGACAGCGGCAAGCGCGCCCGCGCCCACGTCGAGCTGTCCGATCCCGACGGCCACCTGGTCACCGAAATCGCCGAGGCCGACGGCCCGGTCGCGGCGCTGTTCGAAGCCATGACCCGCGCCACCGGCGTGGTGATGCAGCTCGAGAGCTACCAGGTGCACAGCATCGGCATCGGTGCCGACGCGCGCGGCGAAGCCAGCCTGAGCGTGCGCTGCGACGGCGACGAGCACACCGGACTGGGCACCAGCCGCGACATCATCGAAGCCAGCGCGCTGGCCTGGCTGGACGTCGCCAACCGGGTGTTGCGCCAGCGCGAAACCCTTCCCGCCTATGCGGCCACGGCCTGAGGAACACGTTATGACCGCACCCCGCACCCTGTTCGACAAGCTCTGGGACGCCCACGTGGTGGTGCCCGAAACCGCGGCTGCGCCGGCCGTGCTCTACATCGACCTGCACCTGGTGCACGAAGTGACTTCGCCGCAGGCCTTCAGCGAGCTGGCCGCGCGCGGCATCGCGCCGCGCCGGCCGGGCCGCACCAAGGCCACGCTCGACCATTCCACACCCACGCTTCCCGCCGACGCCAGCGGCCGGCTGCCGTACCACACCGAGGCCGCCGAATCGCAGGTGCAGCGCCTGCGCGAGAACTGCGCCGCGCACGGCATCGAGCTGTTCGACCTGGGCTCGGCCCAGCGCGGCATCGTGCACGTGGTCGCGCCCGAGCTGGGCCTGACCCAGCCCGGCATGAGCATCGTCTGCGGCGACAGCCACACCAGCACCCACGGCGCCTTCGGTGCGCTGGCCTTCGGCATCGGCAGCAGCGAGGTCGGGCACGTGCTGGCCACGCAGTGCCTGCTGCAGCGCAAGCCGCGCTCGCTGGCGATCACCCTCGATGGCGAACTCGGCCCCGGCGTCGGCGCCAAGGACGTCGTGCTGCACGTGATCGGCGAGATCGGCGTCAACGGCGGCACCGGCCACGTGATCGAGTTCCGCGGCAGCACGGTACGCGCGATGTCGATGGAAGCGCGCATGACCCTGTGCAACATGGCGATCGAAGCCGGGGCCCGCGCCGGCCTGGTGGCGCCGGATGCCGTCACCTTCGACTGGCTGGCGCGCACGCCGCGCGCACCCCGGGGACCGGCCTTCGACGCGGCGGTGGAGGCCTGGCGGGACCTGGCCACCGACGACGGCGCGCGCTTCGACCGCGAGCTGCGCATCGATGCCCGCCGCATCCAGCCCAGTCTGACCTGGGGCACCCATCCGGGCACCGCCATCGGCGTCGACCAGCGCATCCCGATGCCCGCCGACGAGGCCGAGGCCAAGGCGCAGGCCTACATGGGCCTGTCGGCCGGCGACGCGATCGCCGGCACGCCCGTGGACGTGGTGTTCGTCGGTTCCTGCACCAACGGCCGGCTGTCGGATCTGCGCGAAGTCGCCAGCGTGCTGGCCGGGCGGCGCGTGCATTCGCGGGTGCGGATGCTGGTGGTACCCGGTTCCGAGCAGGTCAAGCGCGAGGCCGAGGCCGAAGGCATCCATGAGATCGTGCGCGCCGCCGGCGCCGAATGGCGCGAACCCGGCTGTTCGATGTGCATCGCCATGAACGGCGACCTGGTCGCGCCGGGCCAGTTGGCCGTCAGCACCAGCAACCGCAACTTCGAGGGCCGCCAGGGCCCCGGCGCGCGCACGCTGCTGGCCTCGCCGTTGACGGCGGCGGCCTCGGCGGTGGCCGGCGTGGTTGCCGATGCGCGGGCGCTCGCGCGCGCCACCGACACGGAGGCGGCGTGATGACCGGCTTCCAGACCCTGCGCTCGCGCAGCATCGTGCTGCGCCAGGCCAATATCGACACCGACCGGATCATTCCCGCGCGCTTCCTGTCCACGACCGGGCGCAGCGGCCTCGGCCGGTTCGCCTTCGCCGACTGGCGGCTTCGCCCGGACGGCAGTGCCGATCCCGGAAAATGCCGGCCGCAGCATCCTGCTGGCCGGCCGCAACTTCGGCTGCGGCAGCTCGCGCGAGCACGCGCCCTGGGCGCTCGTCGATGCCGGACTGCGCGCCGTGGTCAGCAGCCAGGTGGCCGACATCTTCCGTGCTAACGCACTCAAGAACGGACTGGTGCCGGTGGTGCTCGACGAAGCCGTCATGCAGGCGCTGATGCAGCGCCCGGACGATGTGCTTGAACTAGACATCGCCGCCGGTGAACTGCGCACGCCCGACGGCCGCGCGCATCGCTTCGAACTCGACGCCTTTGCCCGCACCTGCCTGCTCGAAGGCGTGGACGAAATGGGCTACCTGCTGGCACGCGAGGCCGACATCGCCCGCTACGAATCCTCACTAACCCCGGAGTCCCGCCATGGCTTTTGACATCGTCGTCCTGCCCGGGGACGGCATCGGTCCCGAAGTCACCGCCGCCGCAGTCGCGGTGCTGCAGGCCGTCGGCCGGCGCCACGGCCACGCCTTCCGCTTCCACACGCATCTGATGGGCGGCGCCGCCATGGACGCCACCGGCGAACCCTTGCCTGCCGCCACGCTGGCGGCCTGCGAAAGCGCAGACGCGATCCTGCTCGGCGCCGTCGGCGGCCCCAGGTGGTCGGATCCCTCGGCGAAAGTCCGCCCGGAACAGGGGCTGCTGGCGCTGCGCCAGGCGCTGGGCCTATACGCCAACCTGCGTCCGGTGCGTCCGCATCCGGTGGCGATGGGCGCTTCGCCGGTGAAGCCGCACTTGCTCGCCGGCGTCGACCTGCTGGTGGTGCGTGAGCTCACCGGCGGCCTCTACTTCGGCGAGAAGCAGCGCCACGCCGACCGCGCCAGCGACCTGTGCGAATACACCGTGGCCGAGATCGAACGCGTGCTGCGTCGCGCTTTCGGCTTCGCGCGCGCGCGCCGCGGCCGCCTGGCTTCCGTGGACAAGGCCAACGTGCTGGAGACCTCGCGCCTGTGGCGCGAGACCGCCATCCGGCTGGGCCGCGACGAGTTCCCCGACGTGGCGCTGGAGCACCACCTGGTGGACTCGATGGCCATGTACCTGATCTCCCGTCCGCGTGACTTCGACGTGGTGGTCACCGAAAACCTGTTCGGCGACATCCTCACCGACGAAGCCTCGCTGCTGGCCGGATCGCTGGGCCTGCTTCCCTCGGCCTCGCTGGGCGACGGCAGCCGCGGCCTGTATGAACCGATCCACGGCTCGGCACCCGACATCGCCGGACGCGGCATCGCCAATCCCTACGCCACGATCCTCAGCGCCGGACTGCTGCTGCGGCACTCACTGGGACTGGAGGCGGAAGCGCTGGAGGTCGAGCTGGCGGTGGCCGCGGCGCTGGACGCCGGCACGCTGACCGCGGACCTCGCGGCGCCCGGCCGCGCGGTCAATACACAAACAGCCACCCGCGCGGTCCTGGAGCAACTGGAGCCGCTGTGCCACGTCAATGAGCTTCGCGACTAGATCTGCGGGACTTCCTGCAGCAGCAGGATCAGCGAGTCGCGGACGGCGCGGCGCAGTTCGTTGAACCTGTCCGCCATCGCCGGCTCGGCGATCTGGACCTCGTCGAGGTGCTCGAGGCCCTGGCAGACCCCGACCAGCTGGCTGGCGCCCATGGCCAGGGCGGCGGAGCGCAGGTAGTGGGCGGCCTTGCCGAGCGCGTCCGGGTCGCGGGCCTGGTGCGCCTGCTCCATCTTGCGGACCAGGTCCGGGGCCTCGTGCACGAACATGCGCACGAACTCGCTGAACGAGCCCGGCCGGTCTCGGTCGAGCATGCGCAGCAGTTCCAGGGCCTTGGGTTCGAGCAGGGATTCAGCTGCCATGGCGGGGGTATCCGATGGACCAGCCGGCATTCTCGCCGCTGACCCCGGCCCTGCCTAGCCCCACCTTTGGCCACCCCTACCGCGTCCCTGTAGGAGGGCCTTCAGGCCCGAAGCCTTTCGGCGAAGAGCTTCGGGCCTGAAGGCCCTCCTACAGGGGCGCGCAGGGGGCCGAGTGCGGGCTCCAGGCCTTTCCCGTATCCTTTGCGCCCCCACTTCACCGCCCTTCACGGGCAAAGCAGGAGTTCCCCCATGGCCCTTGACCTGGTGCCCACCGGCCGCGACGTGCCGAACGAAATCAATGTCGTCATCGAGATCCCCAAGGATG
>LNFM01009367.1_pt1 | contig 14287 bp, 14 predicted proteins | sample 596031 | NCBI WGS metagenome assembly LNFM01 (sample SAMN04254537, study PRJNA301005) | activated carbon metagenome | isolation source: dual media filters at the Ann Arbor, Michigan drinking water treatment plant | place: USA: Ann Arbor
ATGCCGCGCTGAAGAAGCACGACTTCGAGGCCTTCGCGGCGCAGTTGCTGGACGAGCGAAAGAGCAGCGGCCTGCCGCCCTACACGCACCTGGCGCTGATGCGCGCCGAAGCCCCCGAGGCTGCTGCCGCGCAGGCTTTCCTGGCCGAGGCCTCCGCGCTCGCCAGCGAACTGATCGAGGCCGAGGCCGTCACCCTCTACCCACCGGTGCCACACGCCATCGCGCGCGTGGCCGATGTCGATCGCATGCAGATGCTGCTGGAGTCTCCGTCGCGGCCGGCGCTTCAGCGCATGCTGGCGGCCTGGATGCCGGCGCTGCACGCGTTGCGGTCGCGGCACAAGGCGGTGCGCCGCTGGGCCATCGACGTCGACCCCCTATCGATTTGACCCACCCCCGTAGCGGCTTCGCCGCCCTCAAGGGGGCGACCCCAGCGGCCGGGCCAAGCCCGTCCGCGGCGTCCGCTTGATGCGTTCGTTCAACCCTTGTTGGAGCCGGCCACGATGTCGAAGCGGTAGAGCCGGCATTCGATCGGGCCGTTCCACATCGGCACGCGGCGGCTCTCCTTCAGCCGCATGCGCGTGGGCAGCTTCATGTCGGGGCTCAGGCACCAGGCCGTCCAGCCGGCGTAGTGGCGTTTCCACTGCGCCGCCAGACCGGCGAAGAAGTCGTCGCCACCGGCAGCGCCACCGCCTTCGAAGTCTTCGCGCGACGGCATCGGGTCGCGCGCATCGCGCCCTTGCCCGCGTCCCTTCGGTGCGATGCGTTCACCGTACGGCGGGTTCAGCAGCATCGTGCCCTGCGCAGCAGGCGCGGGGCGCTGCAGCGCGTCGGCGGTCTTGAACTCGATGGCCTGCGCCACGCCGGCGCGCGCCGCATTGCGCGCCGCGAAGTCGGTCATGCGGAAGCTCACGTCGCCGGCGTAGATGGCCACGGCCGGCGCATGCACACGGTCGCGGGCTTCGCGCTGCATCTCGCGCCAGGTGTTCAGGTGGGGCTTGAAGCTGATCCAGCGCTCGAAGGCGAATCGCCGCGCCGCGCCGGGCGCGATGCCGCAGGCCATCTGTGCCGCCTCGATGGCGATGGTGCCGGCGCCGCAGCAGGGGTCGAGCAGCGGACCGTCCTCGGCGCGGCCGTGCCAGCCGGCGGCCGCCAGCATGGCCGCGGCCAGCGTCTCCTTCAAGGGGGCTTCGCCCTTCACGTCCTGGCGCCCGCCCTGGGCGTCGCGCCAGCCGCGCTTGAACAGCGCCTCGCCGGACGTGTCGGCATACAGCGTGGCGTGGTCAGGGCCGACGTACAGCATCAGCGGCAGGTCGGGGTGGTGCGTGTCGACACTGGGGCGCTCGCCGGTGGCCTCGCGCATCACGTCGCAGGCGGCGTCCTTGATGCGCAGCGCAGCGAAGTTCAGGCTCTGCAGCGGCGAGCGCTGGGCGTTGACGTCCACGCGCAGCGTCTGTTGCGGCGTGATCCATTGCGGCCAGGGCACGCGCCGGGCCAGGTCGTAGAGGTCGTGCTCGTCGCGGTAGCGGCCTTCGATGAGCGGCCACAGCACCCGCTGCGCCAGGCGGCTCTCGAGGTTCAGTCGCATCGCCAGGCGCTCGTCGCCTTCCACCCACACGCCGCCGCGCACCGCTTCTGCTTCGGTGGCCGGGCCGGCGATGCGCCGCACCTCGTCGACCAGCAGCTCTTCGGCGCCACCGGCGCAGGGCAGGAAGAGGGCGGTCACATCGTCCGCCGCAGCGAGGCCGGGGCGATCTTCAGGGCCTCGCGGTACTTGGCCACCGTGCGCCTGGCCACGGTGATGCCCTGCTCGCCCAGCATGTCGGACAACTGACTGTCCGACAGCGGCTTGTTGGCGTCCTCGGCAGCGACGAACTGCTGGATCAGCGCGCGCACCGCGGTGCTCGACGCCGCGCCGCCGGCTTCGGTGTTGAGCGAGGAGCCGAAGAAGTACTTCAGCTCGAAGGTGCCGTTGGGCGTGGCCATGTACTTGGCCGTGGTCACGCGCGAGATGGTGCTTTCGTGCAGACCCAGTTCGTCGGCGATCTCGCGCAGCACCAGCGGCTTCATGGCGATGGCGCCATGCGTGAAGAAGCTCTTCTGGCGCTCGACGATGGCCTTGCTGACGCGCAGGATGGTGTCGAAGCGCTGCTGGATGTTCTTCATGAACCAGCGCGCTTCCTGCAGCCGCGACGACAGGCCCGCGCCGCTGCCGTTGCGCTGCCCTCGCACGGCCTGGGCGTAGAGGTCGTTGATGCGCAGCCTGGGCATCACGTCGGGGTTCAGCGCCACCTTCAGGCCGCGCCCGCTGCGCATCACGATGACGTCGGGCACGACGATGTTGGCCTCGGCATTGGAGAACGGCCGCCCCGGCTTGGGTTCGCAGGACACGATCAGGGCCTGCGCCTCGCGCAGCAGGGCGTCGTCAGCGCCGGTCAGCGCCGCCAGGCGTCTGATGTCGCGCCGCGCCAGCACTTCCAGGTGCTGCTCGCTGATGCGGATGGCCATCTGGCGCGCCGCCGTCTTGGGCCGCAGGCGCAGCTGGATCACCAGGCACTCGGGCAGCGTACGGGCGCCGACCCCGGCAGGCTCCAGGCTCTGCAGCCACTTCAGCGCGCACTGCAGCCGGGTGAGCAGCTCGTCCCGGCCATCGACGCTGCCGATGTCCAGCATCTCCGCCAGGCGTTCGGCAATGTCGTCCAGCGTGTCGGCCAGGTAGCCGTCACCGTCCAGCGACTCGATCAGCACGTGCATGGCGGCCGCATCGTCGGGCGACAGGCGCATGCCGGCGAGCTGGGCGCGCAGGTGGTCCTGCAGCGAGCTGACGCCTGCGCGTCGTTCCTGGCCGTCGATCTCGTCGCCGTCGGCGTCCAGGCCCGAGCCGCTGCCGCTGCCCGGCGTCTCGCTGATGCCGTCGAAGTCCTCGCGCTCCGTGCCGTTCTCCCAGTCGTCGCGCTCGGTGGTGCCGAATTCCTCGGCCCGCATCTCGGCCGGGCCTTCTTCTGCACCTTCGTGATCGTCGCGCTCGGCGACGCGGTCGACGCTGCCGCGCTCGATCGACGACTCGTAGGCGCTGGTGGCGTCCTCGTCGGGTTCGAGAAAGGGGTTCTGCTCGAGCATCTGCTCGATTTCCTGCTGCAGCTCCAAGGTGGACAGCTGCAGCAGCCGGATGGACTGCTGCAGCTGCGGCGTGAGCGCCAGATGCTGCGAAAGACGGACCTGCAGTGACGGTTTCATGAAGGCAGGTTCTCGGCACGTCCGAACAAGCGGCCGCCGTGGGCCGGCTTGGCCGGTCCAGGGGCGGCGCCCCCCTGGGGGGGGGCGCCGAAGGCGCTTCGGGGGGGGGTCATCACATTCTGAAGTTCTCGCCCAGGTACACCTTGCGCACCTCGGCGTTCTCGACGATCTCGGCCGGTGTGCCTTCGGCCAGCACGCTGCCTTCGCTGATGATGTAGGCGCGGTCGCAGATGCCCAGGGTCTCGCGCACGTTGTGGTCGGTGATGAGCACGCCGATGCCGCGCGAACGCAGGAATCCGATGATGCGCTGGATCTCGATGACGGCGATCGGGTCGACGCCGGCGAAGGGCTCGTCGAGAAGGATGAAGCGCGGCTGCGTCGCCAGTGCGCGTGCGATCTCGACGCGGCGACGTTCGCCGCCCGACAGCGACGGTGCGGGCGAGTCGCGCAGCTTGGTGATGCTGAGGTCGGCCAGCAACTGCTCCAGCATCTCCTGAAGGCGGGCCGGCTTCAGCCGGCGGCCGTCGCCGTCGACCTGCAGTTCGAGCACGGCGCGGATGTTCTCCTCGACCGTCAGCTTGCGGAAGATCGACGCCTCCTGCGGCAGGTACGACAGCCCCAGGCGCGAACGCTGGTGGATCGGCAGCCCATGCACCGGCCGGCCGTCGATGTGGATCTCGCCTTCATCGGCGCGCACCAGACCCACCACCATGTAGAAGGTGGTCGTCTTGCCGGCACCATTGGGGCCGAGCAGGCCGACCACCTCGCCCGCCGAGACGGCCAGGTGCACGTCCTTGACGACCTGCCGGGCGCCATAGGTCTTGGCCAGGTGGCGCGCTTCGAGCCGGCTGTCGGCCAGCGACGTGTCCATCGCCTCGAACATCAGCGCGGCGCTCCCGGGCTGCGCTGCGCAGGCGCCGAAGCGGCCGGCTCGGCGCGCGGGCTGAGCACCGCGCGCACGCGCCCGCCCGGGTTGGCTGCCGTGGGCGCGCCGCCCTGCACGCTGAAGAGCTCGGCCGTGTTGTCCCAGGTGATCAGCGAGCCGGTGATCTCGTCGGCCACGGTGCTGCCGCGCAGGCGCCGCACCACGCCGTTGCCGACGAAACGCAGCGTGTCGGCGCGGCCGTCGAATTCGATGCGATCTGCCACGCCCTCGACGTACTCGTTGACGTTGTCGCGCTTCTGGCGGTAGCTGGCCTGCTTGCCGGCGCCGCCGAGGGCGGTGGCGGCGCGGTAGCCGTCAGGCATCTCGCGCAGTTCCACCCGCTCCGCGCGGATGACCATGGTGCCCTGGGTGATCGAGACGTTGCCGTTGAAGACCACGATCTGACGCTGGAGGTCCACCGTGCCGGGTTTGTCGGCCTCGACCACCATGGCCTGGTTGCGGTCGGCCTTCTCGGCCCGGACAGGCGCGGCCAGGAAGGCAGACGCCAGGACCAGCGGCAGAGCTGCGAGGGCCATGCTGCGGTGCAACACAAGTGCGCGCGGCACACGGCGGGAGGAAGGTTGAGGGCGGGGGAGCATCTGGTGCGGCACGAAACTTGCAGACCATTGTAGTCACAAGTCGGGCCCCGCCAGCCCCCATTCTGAGCGTCCCGCATCCGGCGTGGTGTGACGCCGGCCACGGAAGTCCGCCATTGCGCCCTGCCGCATGCGCGTCGGTGACGCGATGCAGCGAGGGGTGCTGCGTCAGGCCTGTCGCGCGCGCTGGATCAGGAAGTCGGCCACGGCCAACGCACGGTCGTGGCTGCCGGCCAGGGCGCCGGAGGTGAAGAAGCGGCCGTTGATGCCCATGGCAGGCACACCGTCGATCTTGTAGGCGTCGGCCAGCTGCTTGGCCCGGTTGGCCTTGGTGGTGACCTGGAAGCTCTTCCAGGTCTCGCCGAACTTGGCCATGTCCACGCCCTGGTCCTTGACCCAGGACATGATGTCGCCCTCGGTGTTCATGCGGCGGTTCTGCACGTGCACGGCCGCGAAGATGCGGCGATGCAGGGTCGACAGCTGGCCCATCTCCTCCAGGGCATAGAACAGCTTCTGTCCCAGGACGTGGCGTGCCGTGAACCCCACCGGCACCTGACGGAAGTGGATGTCCGCCGGCAGCTTCTTGACCCATGCTTCGAGCATCGGTTCGAAAGTGTTGCAGTGCGGGCACTCGTACCAGAAGAACTCGACGACCTCGAGCTTCTTGCTCGCGTTGGGCAGGGTCACGGGTGCGGGGGTCTGCAGGCGCACGTAGTGCGTTCCTTCGACCGGCCCGCCCTGGGCCTGGGCCCAGCCGGTGGCTGCCATGGCCATGCCGGCGCCTGCCAGCTGACCTGAGAACTCTCGCCTGTTCATCGGATGCCTTTCTTTGAAACCTGTTGATGCAAGGAGTGGAGTGGGGGCGTGCGCCGGAGTTCCGGCCTCAGGATCGTTCGACGCGGACCAGGCGCGCCTCGATGCTCTGTTCCAGCAGCCGCGACTGCATGGCGTCGGCCTCTTCCTTCTTGTCGAACGGACCCAGGCGCACCCGGTAGACCGTGCGCCCGCTCTGCTCGCGTTCGGTGACTTTCGCCGCCAGGCCCGTCAGCGCCAGCTTGGCACGCTGCTGTTCGGCCTCTTCCGAACCCGAGTAGGCCCCGACCTGCACGAAGTAGATGAACGGATCGACACCTGGGGCGGTGGACCTGGGCGGCGTGGGCGGCGTGGCAGCCGGCACCGCGGCAGTCGGGGCGTTGCCCGCGAGGATGGCCGCCGGGTCGCGCGAGCTGTCCTTGGCCACGCCGGGCGCCGAGGCCGCCACTGGGGCGTCGGCCGCGGATGCAGGGGCAGGCGGGCGCACGGAGCGCGTGGCCAGGGGCGCGTTGGGGTCCCAGTTCCTGTTGCGTGCGGCCTCGGCCTGATCCTGCTCGGCCGTGCGTGGCGGCACCTTGTTGACGAAGGGCATCGGCGCCTTCGTGATGTAGAGCGCCACGCCCAGCGCCAGCGACAGGCCGACCAGCAGCCCGACCACCACGCCGAGCACGAAACCACCGCGTTGCTGCATCATGCGGTCGCCTCCAGCGGCGCTGCGGCATCGCTGCCGGTGTCACGCCCCATCGATTCGGGTGCTCCCACGCCCAGCATGGCCAGCGCATTGCGCAGCACCTGCCTCGTGGCCGCCAGCAAGGCCATGCGCGCCCGCGCCAGCGCCGCATCCTCGACCAGGAACCTTTCGGCGGCATAGTAGCTGTGGAAAGTGGCCGCCAGATCGCGAGCGTAGAAGGCCACGTCGTGCGGCGCATGATCAGCTGCGGCGCGCGTCAACATCTCGGGGTACTCCGCCAGGCGCAGCATCAGCGAGGCCTCGGTCGGGGCCGTCAGCAGGCCCAGGTCGGCTGCGGCGAGCTCGGCCGCAGCGATGCTGCCGCGTGACTGCCGGTACTGCGCCAGCACCGAGCAGATGCGGGCGTGTGCGTACTGCACGTAGAAGACGGGGTTCTCGTCGCTGGCCTTCAGCGCCAGGTCGATGTCGAAGACGAACTCGGTGTCGGCCTTGCGGCTGATGAGGAAGAAGCGCACCGCGTCGCAGCTCGTCCACTCGATCAGGTCGCGCAGCGTCACGTAACTCCCGGCGCGCTTGGAGATCTTCACCTCCTGGCCACCCTTCATGACGGTGATCATCTTGTAGAGCGCGTAGTCGGGGAACCCCGCCGGGATGCCCACATCGGCGGCCTGAAGGCCGGCGCGCACGCGCGCCACCGTGCCGTGGTGGTCGCTGCCCTGCACGTTGATGACCCGGGTGTAGCCGCGACGGAACTTGTCGATGTGGTAGGCCACGTCGGGCACGAAGTAGGTGTAGGTGCCGTCGGACTTGCGCATCACGCGGTCCTTGTCGTCACCGTACCCGGTGGTGCGCAACCACAGCGCGCCGCCTTCCTCGAAGGTCTTGCCGGCGGCCACCAGGCGCGCCACGGTGTCTTCCACCTTGCCGCTGGTGTAGAGGCCCGACTCGAGGAAGTAGTTGTCGAAGCGCACGCCGAAGGCCCGCAGGTCGAGGTCCTGCTCGTGACGCAGGTAGGCCACGGCGAACTGCCGGATGCCGTCGAGGTCGTCGGGGTCGCCCGAGGCGCTGAACTCTCGGTCGTCGGCGCGCACGGTCTTCTTCGCGGCGAAGTCGGCCGCGATGTCGGCGATGTACTCGCCGTTGTAGGCGGCTTCCGGCCAGTCGGCATCACCAGGCTTCAGTCCCCGCAGGCGCGCCTGCGTGGACGTGGCCAGCGTGGCGATCTGCACGCCGGCGTCGTTGTAGTAGAACTCGCGCAGCACCTGCCAGCCCTGCGACTCGAGCAGGTTGCTGATGCAGTCGCCCAGGGCCGCGTTGCGGCCATGGCCCACGTGAAGCGGGCCGGTGGGGTTGGCCGAGACGAACTCGACCATCAGCTTGCTGCCGGTGGCCGAGCGCTTGCCGAAGCATTCGCCTTCGCGCAGCACCTCGCCGACGATGGCCTGCTTGGCGGCCGGCGACAGGCGCAGGTTGATGAAGCCCGGGCCGGCGATCTCCAGCGCAGTCACCCAGCGCTGCACGGCGGGCTGCTCGTTCAGCGCACTCACCAGCGCCTGGGCCAGATCACGCGGGTTCTTCTTCTGCGCGCGCGCCAGCGGCATCGCTGCGGTGATGGCGAGGTCGCCGTGCGAGGCCTGCTTGGGCGACTCGAAGGCGGCGGCAACGTCGGCGCCGGGGGCCACCGCAGCCAGTGCCTGCGCCAGGGCCGCCAGCAGCTCTTGCTTGGCTTGGATCATGGGGCGATTCTACTTTTCGGGGCTCACCGCGCCGTGGAGGGGGCGTGAATGCGCGGCACCGCCCCCATCTGCCGGTGATTTGCCCGCCAATTCGGGCACTGCGCAGGCGCGGGTGACGGCACCATCCCGGAGCTGCCCCAGCCTTGACCGATGTCCGCACGCCCTCCCGATCTCCAGCCCGACAACGCCGCGCCGGTTCTGCCGTCGCACATCGGGCGCTACCGTGTGCGCGGCCGGCTGGGCAGCGGCGCCACCAGCGAGGTGTTCCTGGCGCGCGACGACTTCCGCGAGATCGACGTGGCCATCAAGCGGGTGCGCATCGACGTCCTGGGCGACGAGCGCGAAAACCACTACCAGCAGTGCTTCTTCGCCGCCGAGGCGGCCCTGGTCGGCCGCCTCCATCACCCCAACGTGGTGCAGATCTTCGACGCGGTGGTCGACGACGCCGCGCCCTACCTGGTCATGGAGTACGTGCCCGGCGTGACGCTGCGGCGCTTCTGCCGTGCGCACACGCTGCTGTCGCTGGAGCAGATCGTCGAGATCGGCTTCAAGTGCGCGATGGCGCTGGGCTACGTCTACCGCCAGGGGCTGATCCACCGCGACGTCAAGCCGGCCAACCTGCTGGCGGTGGTCGAAGGCGACCAGGTCATCGACGTCAAGGTCAGTGACTTCGGCAGCGTGCTCAACCTCGGGTCCGATCGCACGCAGATCTACCGCGTCGGTTCACTGGCCTACATGTCGCCCGAGCAGCTCGACGGCGATGCACTGGACTGCCGCGCCGACATCTACTCGCTGGCGGCCGTGCTGTACCACCTGATCGCCGGGCGTCCGCCGTTCGACGCCACCCAGCAGGCTGCGGTCATGCACCAGATCCACCACGGCACGCCGCCGTCGCTGAAGACGCTGCGTGAAGGTGTCTCCGATGGACTGGAAGCGCTGATTCAGCGCGCACTGGCCAAGCGGCGCGACGACCGCCCGGCCGACTGGAACGAGTTTTCCCAGGCGCTGTCCGGCCTGGTGGCCAAGGGCGAGGTGCCGCGCGGACCGCTGCAGTCGCTGCTGGATTCCGAACGCTTCACGCTGCTGCGCTCGCTGGAGTTTTTCGCCGACTTCGGTGACGTCGAACTCTGGGAGGTGGTGCACCGTGCACGCTGGGAGCGCCATGCCTTCGGCCATGCGCTGTACCGCAAGGGCGACCAGGGCAACACCTTCCACATCATCGCCAGCGGGCGCATCGACGTCTTCCGCGACGGCCAGCGCGTGGCCCAGCTCGGCACCGGCACCTCGGTGGGCGAGATGGCCTACCTGGCGCCGAGCCCGGAACTGGGCACGCACAGCGCCGACGTGCTGGTTTCCGAACCCACCACCACCATCAGCTTCACGCCGACCACGCTGCAGCAGATGTCCATCGGCACCCGCCACCTCTTCGATGGCGCCTTCATCAAGGTGCTGGTGCGTCGCCTGCATGCCGCGCACGAGGCGTTGCACCATCCGCGACGCATCCTCTGAACCCGGCCCGGTCGGGCCATCGACGTCAGCCGGATGCCGCCCTCGCGCGTTGCGGTGCTTGCCGGGTCACCCAGCCTCTGATGCAATCGACCTCGGCAATCTGCCACAACGATCCCCATCGAGAGGAGTGACCATGAACAAGAAGCTCATCACCACCATCGGCCTGTGTCTGGGCCTGCTGGCCGGATCGGCCCTTGCGGCCAACGCCGAGTGCGAAAAGAAGGCCGTCGACAAGAACGGCAAGGCGCTGGCCGGAGCGGCCAAGACCAGCTTCATGAAGAAGTGCGAGGGCGACGCCGGTGGCGCCGCGGCCTGCGAGGCCAAGGCCGTGGACAAGAACGGCAAGGCGCTGGCCGGAGCAGCCAAGACCAGCTTCATGAAGAAGTGCGAGGCCGACGCCAAGAAGTGAATCGGTCCGTCACGACCGACGAGGGGCGCCGCGGCGCCCCTCGTGTCCTTCAGGCTGTCGCCCAGTACGACGAGTCGCCGTAGCTGTGCTTGAGGAAATCGATCCACAGCCGCACGCGAAGCGGCAGATGCTTGCGCTGCGGAAAGACCGCGTAGATGCCGTTGGGCGGCGCCGCGAAGTCTTCCAGCACCACCTGCAGCCGACCGCTGGCCACCTCGCCCTCGACCTCCCAGGTGCTGCGCCAGGCGATGCCCTGGCCGCGTTGGCACCAGTCGTGCAGCACCTGGCCATCGCTGCAGTCCAGTCGACCGCTGGGCCGCAGGTGCGTCACCTGGCCGTCCACCAGGAAGGCCCAGCCGCGCGTCTGGCTGGCGTCCGAGCTGAGCGTCAGGCACTCGTGGCGCGACAGGTCGGCCGGTGTCCTGGGCGTGCCGGCGCGCTTGAGGTAGTCGGGCGAGGCCACACACAGGCGGCGGTTGTCGGCCAGGCGCACGCTCACCAGGCTGGAGTCGGGCAGGTCACCGACACGCACGGCGCAGTCGAATCCTTCGTTGACGATGTCGACGACGCGGTCGCTGAGATTCAGCGACAGGCTCACGTCGGGGTGCCGGGCCAGGAAGTCAGGCACCAGCGGCGCGACATGGCGGCGCCCGAAACCGGCCGGCGCCGTGATGCGAAGATGACCGCTGGCCTTGACCCCTCCGGCGCTGACGCTGGCTTCGGCGTTCGCCAGATCGGTGAGCAAGCGCTGACAGTCTTCGAGGAAGGCGCTGCCTTCGTGGGTCAAGGTGATCTTGCGCGTGGTGCGCAGCAGCAGCTTGACCCCCAGGCGTTCTTCCAGCGCATCGATGCGCCGACCGATCACTGCCGGCGCCACGCCTTCGGCGTGGGCGGCCGCGGTGAGACTGCCGCGCGTGGCCACCGAGGCGAAGGTTTCGATCTGCTTGAGGCGATCCATTGGCGCAGATTATGCGCACGAAAGTCAGGGCTCGAACGAACTCGGCCGTGGATTACGATGTTCCGAAGCTTCGCTGGATGTCGGTGAACGGGTGTCCTGAGCCGTTGCGGAGCCGAGTCAGCGGCCAGGCCTGAACCCGCCAGCCCGCCCCCCGTGCTGCCGGTCCAGCCCGGGCCGCAACCAGGCCCCGACCCATGGCGAAGCGGTGCGCCAGAATCGCCAGCCGACCCAGGCCCAGCGCGCCAGACGGAACCAGCGAAGGCGGCGCAGCACCACCACCAGCATCAAGGCCGACGCGGCAGCGGCCCCCGTGCGCAGCGCCGGTCCTTCGAACCAAGCACGCAGGGCGCTCCAGCGCCGGCCCAGGCCATCGGCCTGGTCGGCCAGCAGGTGGAAGTCGCCGGCCGCCTGCGCTCGCAGCACGGCCGAGGCCAGCAGCAGGTCCTGCTTGCGCTGCTCGCGGCCGGCCCGGCGCAGGGCTGCCGAAGGCGCCGGCTGGGTGGGTGATGCCTGCCGTCCGTCGGTCATGGGGCGGGCGGGTCGTCAAGCGCTGCAGCGTCGCGACGCAGTTCTCCGATGCTGGCGCGGAACAGCGACGGCCCGCTGGCGCTGCTTCGCTTCACGTGCCAGACGCCGCCGGCGGCTGCGCCCAGGAACACCACGGCAGAGACGCCCAGGGCTGCCAGGCGATGCGTGTCCCACAAGGCCACGGTGATCCACAGCACCAGCAACAAGCCACCGAAGCCGGCCAGCAAGGCGCTGAGCACGGACCAGAACACGAGCGAGACGAGGCGTTCCTTCTCTTCCTCCACCTCCAGTGCCAGCAACTCCAGCCGGATGCGCCCGAGCGCCAGCAGCGACGCTGCCATCCGGCGGGCCGGGCCGGTCACGCCCTCGCCCGCCGCCGTCACAGCGGGCGCTCCGGACTGCTTCTCGCCGCTGGACTCACTTGCGCCCGATCAGCACGCCGATGGCCAGGCCCAGCGCGGCACCGATGCCCACGGCCTGCCAGGGGTGCGTGTGAACGTAGTCGTCGGTGACGTGCACGGCCTTCTTGGCGCGGTCGACCGCTTCGTGCTGGGCGTCGACCAGCCTCTCCTTGGCACCATCGAGCCGGTCGCGGATGCGTGCGCGCAGGGCCACGGCCTCGCCTTCGGCCTTGTTCGTGGTGGCGTTCATCAAGGCGTCGATGTCGTCCATCACCTGGCGAAAGTCTGCGGAGAGCTTCTCACGGGCTTGGGTGGTGTCGGTCATGCAGTGCTCCTCGGGGGTCTTCACAGGCCAGGTGGAAAAGGGCGCCTGGCCAACGCCGGTCAATCAGCTCCAGGCTTCGACGCGTCCGGGCGCATCTGGTTCATTACTGTCATTCTGCAGCGCGATTTTGTTTGGCTTGCAGTTAACCTTTGCGTTTCTTGTGGCTAATCAAGGCGGGGACCGGCCCTAAAGTGGGGCCATGCAGAAGATCGCCGCACCGCCGCGTGCCGTCCTGTTCGACGCCTATGGCACGCTGTTCGACGTCTACAGCGTCGGTCTGCTGGCCGAGCAGCTCTTTCCAGGGGCCGGCGAGCGCCTGGGTGTGCTGTGGCGCGACAAGCAGATCGAATACACGCGGCTGCTCACGCTGGCCGGTCGCTACAAGCCCTTCTGGGACGTCACCCAGGCAGCGCTGCACTACAGCGTGCAGAAACTCGGCCTGCCGTCGACGCCGGGCGCCGAAGAGCAGTTGATGAACCAGTACCGGCACCTCAGCGCCTTTCCCGAGAACCTCGAGGTGCTGAAGGACCTCAAGAGCCGCGGCGTGCAGGCGGGCATCCTGAGCAACGGCGACCCCCAGATGCTGGCCGTGGCCGTGAAGAGCGCCGGCTTCGGCGGCCTGCTGCAGCACCAGCTGTCGGTGCATGCGGTGCGTCGCTTCAAGAACGATCCGGCGGCCTATGCACTGGGCCCGCAGGCCCTGGGCCTGGCGGCCCGCGACATCCTCTTCGTCAGCAGCAACTGCTGGGACGCCATCGGCGCCACCTGGTGCGGCTATTCCACACTGTGGGTCAACCGCACAGGTGCTCCGCTCGACCAACTCGACACCGAGCCCACGCGCATCGGCACCAGCCTGCGCGAGGTGCTCGAGTTCTTTCCCGCCTTGAACCCTCCATCCACCCGAGTCCCGTCATGACCGACCGCACCACCGTCCACCGCCTCGAAGTCGCCACGCCCCTGCACCGTTTCATCGAAGAGCAGGTGCTGCCCGGCACCGGCGTGGAGCCGGCCGCGTTCTGGAAGGGCTTCGACGCCCTGGTGCACGACCTGGCGCCGAAGAACGCGGCGCTGCTGGGCGAGCGCGACCGCCTGCAGGCCGACCTGGACGCCTGGCACCGCGCCAACCCGGGCCCCATCCGCAAGAAGGCGGCCTACCGCCGCTTCCTGCAGAAGATCGGCTACCTGGTGCCGGTGCCGGCCGCTGTCAAGGTCAGCACGAAGAACGTCGACGCCGAACTCGCGCTGCAGGCCGGTCCGCAGTTGGTGGTGCCCATCACCAATGCGCGCTATGCGCTGAACGCCGCGAACGCGCGCTGGGGTTCGCTGTACGACGCGCTGTACGGCACCGATGCCCTGAGCGAAGAGGGCGGTGCCACCCGCGCGGGCCCCTACAACGCGATCCGCGGCGCCAAGGTCATCGAGTACGCGCGGCACGTGCTGGATCGCACGGCACCGCTGAAGAAGGGCTCGCACCTCGACGCCACGGCCTACCGCGTCGACGCCGGGCGGCTGCTGGTCACGCTGAAGGACGGCAGTTCGACGACGCTGGCCAAGGCGGCGCAGTTCGTCGGCTTCCAGGGCGAGGCGGCGACGCCGTCGTCGGTGCTGCTGGCACACAACGGCCTGCACCTGGACATCCGCATCGACCGCAGCACACCCATCGGCGCCAGCGACGCCGCGGGTGTGAGCGACCTGGTGCTCGAATCGGCGCTGTCGACCATCCTCGATCTCGAAGACTCCGTGGCCGTGGTCGACGCCCAGGACAAGGTGCTGGCCTACGGCAACTGGCTGGGCATCCTGAAGGGCACGCTGACCGAACAGGTGGCCAAGGGCGGCAAGACCTTCACGCGCGGCCTCAACCCCGACCGTCAGTACACCGGCCCGAGCGGGGAAGACGTGGCGCTGCACGGCCGCTCGCTGCTGTTCGTGCGCAACGTCGGCCACCTGATGAACAACCCGGCCATCCTGTGGGACGGCGGCAAGGAGATCCCCGAAGGGATCATGGACGCGGTGATCACCACCACCATCGCGCTGCACGATCTGAAGAAGCTGGCCACGCCGGGCATCTGCAACAGCCGCCGCGGCAGCGTCTACATCGTCAAGCCCAAGATGCACGGCCCGGGCGAGGTGGCCTTCGCCAGCGAGCTGTTCGGCCGCGTCGA
>LNFM01019476.1_pt1 | contig 14287 bp, 13 predicted proteins | sample 596031 | NCBI WGS metagenome assembly LNFM01 (sample SAMN04254537, study PRJNA301005) | activated carbon metagenome | isolation source: dual media filters at the Ann Arbor, Michigan drinking water treatment plant | place: USA: Ann Arbor
GCCAGGCCCAGGGCCGGCTTGAAGAAGTGGTTGCGCCGGCTGGACAGGGTGGGGGCAGAGGTTTTCATCAGGGGCTCCATGGGTTGAAAGGACGTGCAGGAAGAAGCGATCGAGTGATCGTTCTCCCGGGCTTTTGTCCCTCCGTGGAGCCTGCGATGAGGCCGGCACACTCTCGGACCAGACACCGCGCGACGTTGTGTCTCGCGGTCGGAACCCTAGTGCACCTGAGTGCTGAGCAGATGGTCGGGCAGATCCCGGATCGCTCTTCTTGCGTGGTGGATACGAGCAGAAAGCGTGCCAGGCTTTCGGCCGCCTTGGACGTCGTCCGGACCCCCGCCCTGCACCAAAAGCAGAAGCTGTGCGCCCGATCAGCGGGGCCGCGTTGCTTTGGGCTGCCCCTTGTTGGTGCGGGTGGCACGGGCCTTGGGAGCGGCGGTGGGCTCCACTGAAGGCTTGGGGGCTTCTGGCGGCAGCAAGGGCACGAAGGGCGCACGAGCCTCGTCGGCCAGGCCTTGCGTGAGCGTTTCCAGAATTTCGATCAGCTGCTGGCGCTGCATGAGGGTCAGGGGTGAGAGCAGCCGCTTGTAGGCCTGCTCCGCCGGCCCGCGCGCTTGCTGCAGCAGCTTTTTGCCGGCAGGGGTGAGCACCACGGCCATCTGGCGGCGGCTGTGCTCGGACATGCGCCGTTCGATCAGACCTCGCTCCTCCAACCCCTTGCACACCCGCATGACGGTGACCTTGTCGAAAGCCAGCGCACGCGCCAGCCGGGTCTGGTCCAGGCCCGGCTCGCTGGACAGCACGGTGAGCACGCCGTACTGTGCCGGCGTGAGACCCACGCTGGCGCAGGCGTTCTCGAACACCGCCGCCGAAATCTGGTGGGTGCGGCGCAGCAGGAAGCCCGGGCGCTGGTAAAGGTCTTTCAGGGTCATATGTGGCTCGGAAACTCGGGATTCTACGAATGCGGGGAAGCCGGGGCGACTTTCATAATGGTTCGCATGCTAACGATAGGAGACATCGGATGACACGCTCGCACACCCTCACCAGCCGCGCCCGACGCAGCCTGCTCGCCCTGGCGGTGCTCGCCGGCACCGGTCTGGCCCAGGCCCAGACGACCGATGCGCCGCTTCGGCTCATCGTGCCGTTCACCCCCGGCACCGGCATCGACCTGATCGCCCGCACCATCGGCCCCAAGCTCTCCGAGCGTCTGAAGCGCCCGGTGGTGGTGGACAACCGGGCGGGCGCCTCGGGCAACATCGGCACCGAAGCCGTGGTGCGCGCCGCGCCCGACGGCAACACCTTGCTGGTCAGTGTGAACACCCTGGTGATGAACCGCAGCCTGTACCCGCAGGCGACGTTCGATCCGCTGCGCGACCTCACCCCGGTGGGCCTGACCAGCTGGGGCCAGCTGATGCTGGTGACCCACCCCAAGAGCGGCTTCAAGACCGCCGCCGATCTGGTGGAGGCCGCGCGCAAGGCGCCTGGAAAGCTCAACTACGCCTCACCCGGCGTGGGCACGCCGCACCACCTGTCCATGGAGCTGTTCAAGAACACCAGCAAGAGCTTCATCACCCACATTCCCTACCGCGGCACCGGCCCGGCGCTCACCGACATGATCGGTGGGCAGGTGGATGCGATGTTCCTGCCGATCCACGTGGCGCTGCCGCAGGTGCGCAGCGGGCGCCTGGTGGCGCTGGCCATCGGCAGCGACAAGCGCCACGCGCTGCTGCCCGACGTGCCCACCCTCACCGAATCGCGCACGGCCGACGTGAACGTGGACATGTGGTACGGCGTGTTCGCGCCCAAGGGCATGGCCCCGGCCATGGTGGCCACGCTCAACCGCGAAATCAACGACATCCTGGCCAGCGACGAGGTGAAAAAAGCGTTTTCAGGCCAGGGCATGGACCCAAGCACCGGCACGCCCGAGGCCTTCGGTCAGCTGGTGCAGAAAGACGCCGAGCGTTGGGCGGCTCTCATCAAAGCCCAGAACATCAAACCGGAGTGAGCATGTCAGAACAAACCGCGATCGCGGTGGTGGGTGGCGGCATCGCCGGGCTGGCCTTTGCGCTGGCGCTGCACCAGCGCGGCATCGCCTGCGATGTGTACGAGGGCGTGGCCGAGGTCAAGGAACTTGGCGTGGGCATCACGCTGCTGCCGCACGCGATGCAGGAGCTCACCGCGCTGGGCCTGCTGCCTCAGCTGGAGGCGGTGGGCATCGAGAACCGCGAGAGCGTGTTCTTCAACCGCTTCGGCCAACGTGTGTACGGCGAAGCGCGCGGGCGCCACGCGGGCTATGCCGTGCCCGAACTCGGCATCCACCGCGGCAAGCTGCACCGCATCCTGTTTGAAGCGGCGCTCCAGCGCCTGGGGCCGCAGCATGTGCACACCGGTTTTCGCTGCACCGGTCTGGCGCAGGACGCCGACGGTGTCACGCTCTCGTTCGCCGACAACGCGCAGGGCCCGGTCGCATCGGTGCGCGCGCTCTGGGTGGTGGCCTGCGACGGCGTGAATTCGGCCATTCGAAAACACTTTTTCCCGGACGACCGGGTCTGCTACGGCGGCATCAACACCTGGCGCGGCACCACGGTGCACAAACCCATCCTCGATGGCAAGAGCTACATCCGCGTCGGCTCCATCGACACCGGCAAGATGGTGATCTACCCCATCGTGGACAACGTGGACGGCCAAGGCAACCAGCTCATCAACTGGGTGGCCGAAATCCGCGACAGCGAAGCGCGCATGAACGACTGGAACCGCCCCGGGCGGGCCGAGGACTTCCTGCCCACCTTTGCCGACTGGCGCTTCGACTGGCTCGACGTGCCCGCGCTCATCAGCTCGGCGGAACACGTGTTCGAGTACCCCATGGTCGACAAGGACGCGCTGCCGCGCTGGAGCTTCGAACGCGTCACGCTCATGGGCGACGCCGCCCACCCGATGTACCCGCGCGGCTCCAACGGATCGGCCCAGGCGCTCATCGACGCGCGCACGCTGGCCGACGAGATCGAGGCCGAACACGATGCCGGCGGTGACCTGCGAGCCGCCTTGCAGCGCTACCAGGACGCGCGTCTGCCGGCCACCGCCCGCGTGGTCGAAACCAACCGCACCCTGCCGCCGGACTTCATCATCATGAAGGCCGACGAACTCAGCGGCGGCAAACCCTTCGACAACATCGACGACCTGATCAGCCAGGACGAGCTGCGCGCCATTTCAGACAACTACAAGCAGATCGCGGGCTTTGCGCTGAAGGCTTGAAGGCGGACGCCCCCCGGCTGGTGTGGGGGGTATCCGACAAGTGGGATGGCCGGCTGCATGACGGACACCTTCCGGGCGCCATTTTGTGGCACTGTAAGCAAAGGTGTCGTCCGCAGGGGACGGGACACCCACCCTGTGCACCCAGCATGCTGCGATCCACACAACAGACACGAATCCGGACGGGAGATGGCCCATGGCTCTGCAGAGCCACCGGGCGCTGGCTGTGTGCGCTGGCCCTGGCCTGGGGCGCGGTCTGCACAGGAGCTCATGCGCAGACCACGCTGCGCTATGGCGGTGATGTGGGGTTCGCACCGTTCGAATCGAACAACGCCGGCGGTCAGCCCGAAGGCTTCCAGATCGATCTGATGAAGGCCCTCGGCCGCGAGCTCGGCATGGAGGTGTCCATCAGCCTGCAGCGCTGGCCGGCCACGGTGGAGGCTTTCAAGGCCGGTCGGGTGGATGTGATCGCGATGGTCGAGACCACCGACCGCAGGGCCTACGCGCACTTTCTCAAGGGGCACGCCGCACCGTCCTTTGCGGTCTACCTGCCCGCCGGCCAACCCGCACCGCGCGCGCTGCAGGACCTGCAAGGCTCGCGCATCGCCGTGCTGGACCACGAACCCATGCGCGAGAGCCTGAGCAAGTGGCTCTCGGGCATCAGCGGGCCGTATGTGCGCACGCCCGACGCGCTCGCTGCCCTGCAGTCGGTGCAGCTCGGCTTTGCCGACATGGCCTTGCTTCCGCGCGCCTACGCCGACCCCCTGATCGCGTCAGGCCTGGTGACCGGTCTGGTGCGCTCGCTGAGCGACCTGCGCCTGCAGACATATTCGCTGGCGGTGGTGCGTGGCAATGAAGAACTGCGCCAGCGCCTGCAGGGTGGGCTGGACCGCCTGGAGGCCAACGGCACCTTGCCCGCGCTGCGGGAGCGCTGGCTGAACGACGAACCCGCCAATGCCGAGCAACAGGCCATGGAGCGCGACCTGGTGCAACAACGTCAGTGGACCTGGCGCATCGCCGTGGGTGGCTCGTTGCTGCTGTTGCTGGCCGGGTTCGCGCTGCGCCAGCGCGGGCGCACGGTGGCGCATGAGCGCGCACGGCGCGAAACCGCCGAGCGTTCCTTGCGTCGCTCCGAAGACCTGCTGGAGCGCACCTTCCAGCGCAATCCCGAACCCATGCTGGTGGTGGACCACCACAGCGGCCTGGTGCAGGACGCCAACCCGGCGGTGGCCGCCTTGCTCGGCCTGGTGGAGTCCCAGGTGGTGGGTCAGCCGCTGCGCTCGCTGGCGCACCACATCGGCATGGACACGCTCAAGCGCCTGGCCCGTGCCATCGACCTCGACGGCCTGCTGGACGCGCTGCCGGTGAACGTGACCCGCGCAGACGGCCAGCTTCGCGCCTGCCTGGTGAGCGCCGACAAAGTGCGCGTGGGCGAACTCACGTTGGTGCTGTGCATCGTGCGCGACGTGACCGAACGCATCGCCCAGGATCCGGTGTTTCGTCAGGGCTACCTGACCCTGAACGAGGAGCTCGAGCAGGCCCGGCGCGAAACCCCCGACTCGGTGCCGGCTGAAGAATCCACGGAACCCGGTGATGCCCGCCTGCGCGAGTTCACCCGCGCGGTGGCGCACGACCTGCGCGCACCGTTGCTGGCCATCCAGGGCTTCATGGGGCTGATGCGCGAGCGTCTGAAGCTCGGTCACACCGAGGAGGCGCTGGAGTACAGCGAACAGGTGGACAAGGCCACCAGGCGCATGAACGCGATGATCGAAGCCTTGTGCAACCTCGCCCAGATCGACCAGCATGCGCTGCAGCGCCGCAGCATCGACATGCACGCCTTGGCCAGGGATACCTGGACCCTGGTGCGCAGCGGCGAGACCGACCGCAACATCGAGATCCAGTTCGACCCCTTGCCTGTTGCCAGGGGCGACGCCGACCTGGTGGCGCAGGTCTGGCAGAACCTGCTGCACAACGCCTGGAAATACACCGCGCGGCTGCCGCAGGCGCGCATCCGGGTCGACAGCTTTCAGGAAGGCCGGCGCACCTGGTACCGGGTGGCCGATAACGGCGCGGGCTTCGACATGGCCCACGCGCGTGCGTTGTTCCAGCCGTTTCGGCGCATGCACTCGGCCTCGCAGTTCGAAGGCAGCGGCATCGGCCTGAGCATGGTGCAGCGCATCGTGCAGCACCACGGTGGTGAGGTGCGCGTGCGCAGCCAGGCCGGTGTGGGCACAGTGGCCGAATTCACGCTGGATCCGGCGGATTGATTCGCCTCGCGTCCGGGTTCAGTGCTCCATGCCCGAGCGTTGCGCCCGCACAGCCCGGTCAACCGCGGTTTCCTCAAGCGCGCTGCCGCTCGGGGTGTGGCCAGGACGGAGGGCACCTTGGTCGCGGCGTGAGTTCCCTGCGAGACGCCCCTTGCATGTGTACGGTGCCGAACAGACCTCTGCTTGAAGCGGTGCCAAGGTGTGCGTTCGGCATGCGGTGTGTGCGAGGTTCTCCTGCATCGGATTCCAAAGGACAGCCACTTGATGAATGCAGCTTTGTGGGCGGACCGTCCAACGCGGCACAGGGTGGCCGCAGGGCGGACCCTGTTTGCCCAGGGGGATGGGTTTCATGGCGTCTTCATGGTGCGCAGCGGAACGCTCAAGTCGGTGATCATCCTGGCCGATGGACGTCAGCAGGTGTGTGCCTTTCCCATGGTGGGTGACGTGATCGGGCTGGACGGCGTGGTCACGGGCACCCACGGAACCACCATGACGGCGCTGGAAGACAGCCACGTGCGCGAAGTGGCCAGGCACCCTTGGGCGCATGCGACGGCCCCTGACCCTGGAATGCAGGAGCACGTGAGCGAACTCATGGCTAGGGACATCCAGCGCGCTCACAAGATTCATGCCTTGCTCGGGTGTGCCAATGCGCAGGAGCGCCTGGCTGCATTCCTGCTGGACCAGTCGCGGCGCCGGTACGCCCAGGGCTTTTCACCCTGCGACTTTCACCTGCGCATGTCCCGCGCGGAGCTGGGCAGCTACCTGTGCATGTCGATGGAAACGGTGAGCCGGACCTTGTCCGGCATGCAGCGAAAAGGCTGGTTGCGCGTGGACAAGCGCCACATTTCCCTGGCGGATGTGGGAGCGCTTTCGCGTCGCTTCGGAGCCTTGCTGTGAAGGCGCCTGTCCGCATGTGAGTCACCGGGCTCCGGGCCGCTGCACCGGTTTGACCACAGCGGTGGTCCCCTTCTGCCACCGTGAGCTACCCAACAGACGCCTGGCTGTCTTTCAGGCAGGATAAAAAAATGTTTCTTTTGTCCCGCGCCCAGCCGCGCCGCCCCGAGGCATGACCGCGCATCCTTTTTCAGGGACTCTGCGCGTGCTCACAGTCAACATCCACAAAGGCTACGACGTGTTCAACAGCCGCTCCGTGCTGCACGAACTGCGTGAGGCGGTGCGTGCCGTGCGAAGCGACGTGGTGTTCCTGCAGGAAGTGGACGGTGGCACCAGTTCGCGCAGCGTGGCCGAGATCGGCGCGCAGTACGAGTTTCTGGCCGACGAGATATGGCCCGACCACGCGTACGGGCGCAACGCGGTGGCCGAGGGCCTGGACCACGGCAACGCGGTGCTCTCGCGTTACCCGGTGCTGCGCAGCCACAACCACGACATTTCGCTGCCGGGCGTGGAGCCGCGCGGACTGCTGCACTGCGAACTGGCCTTGCCCGATGGGCAGCCCCCACTGCACGTGATGTGCGCGCACCTGGGGCTGCGCGAATCGCACCGCCGCCACCAGCTCGCGCGGCTCTGCGCGACGGTGCAGACGGAGGTGCCGACGGACGCACCGCTGGTGGTGGCGGGTGATTTCAACGACTGGCGCTCGCGCGCCGATGAGCAACTGGCGCCGTGCGGGCTGAGCGAGGTGTTCCGGCAAGCGCACGGCCACCATGCGCGCAGTTTCCCTGCGCGCTGGCCGGTGCTGCGGCTGGACCGCATTTATGTGCGCGGTGTCGCGTCTGCCCTGCCGGTGCCCATGCCCCGGCGTCCGTGGGCGCAGTTGTCGGACCACGCGCCGGTGGCCGCCGAGATCCAGTTGTTGGAGGCGGTGTGAATTCGCATTGGGTCCCCGGCAACCATTTCAAGCTGCTCGAGAACGGCGAGGGCTACTACCCGCGTGTGTTCGAGGTGATTGCAGCGGCCGAACGCGAGGTGCTGCTGGAAACCTTCATCCTGTTCGACGACAAGGTCGGGCGGCAACTGCAGCAGGCCCTGCTGGCCGCTGCCGGGCGCGGTGCCGAAGTGCACGTGCTGATCGACGGCTGGGGGTCGCCCGACCTGCCCGGGTCGTTCACACAGCCGCTGCTCGACGCCGGTGTGCGGCTGCGCAGTTTCGAGCCGGTGCAGCGCCTCTTTGGCGCGCGCATCAACCTGCTGCGCCGCATGCACAACAAGCTGGTGGTGGTCGATGGTGAGCGCGCTTTTGTCGGCGGCATCAACTATTCGGAGGATCACCTCACCGAATCCCACCCGCAGGGCAAGCAGGACTACGCGGTCGAGGTGGAAGGCCCGCTGGTTGGTCAGATCCAGGCCTTCTGCCGCGCCAATGTGCTGGCGCCGCAACCGACCCGCGGCCAGTGGATCCAGCGCTGGCGTGCCGACCTGGAGGACGACAGCTCTCAGGGTGCCGAGGACAACGGCGCCGTAGCGGCATTTGTCACGCGCGACAACCACCTGCACCGCACCGACATCGAAAGGCATTACCGTGCCGCCGTTCGTAGCGCGCAGCGGCGGGTGCTGATTGCCAATGCGTATTTTTTTCCGGGCTATCGCCTGCTGCGCGACCTGCGCCGGGCGGCACGGCGCGGCGTGCAGGTGGACCTGGTGCTGCAGGGCCACCCGGACCAGCCCTGGGTGAAACGCGCCACCGAGCTGTTGTATCGACACCTTCTGCGCGCCGGCGTGAACATCTTCGAATACAACGAACGGCCGCTGCACGGCAAGGTAGCGGTGGTGGACGACACCTGGGCCACCGTGGGTTCCAGCAACCTCGACCCGACCAGCCTGAGCCTGAACCTGGAGGCGAACGTGGTCGTGCGCGATGTGGAGTTCGCCCGGCACCTGCGCGAGCGCATCGACCACCTGATGGCCGAGAGTTGCGAGCGCGTGGAGCGCCAGGCCACCGGCCGCCTGCACTCGTTCTGGATTGCGCTGCGCAGCATGGTGGTGTTTCACGCGCTGCGCCGCTTTCCCGTCTGGGCGGCCAAGGTGACGGTGCGTGAACCCAGGGTGGTGGCCATGCACAGCGAGGCGCCATGAGCCCGGCGGTGCAGCGGGCCTGGGCCTGGTTCAAACGCATCGCGCCGTGGGCACTGGCCGCGCTGGTGTTGACGCTGGCGGCGCGCCAGGCCCGCACAGTGGAGTGGCCCGAGGTGTGGCGCGCCGTGCAGGCCATGTCGCTCGCCCAGTTGATCATCGCGGTGGGCCTGGCGTTGTTGAGCTACGCGCTGGTGGCCAGCTTCGACCTTGTCGGGCGCCGTCTCACCGGCCACAAGTTGTCTGTCCCGCGCACGCTGGGCACCGCCGCCACCTGCTACGCGTTCAATCTCAATTTCGGTGCCCTGGTCGGCGGCTTCGGCTTGCGGTTGCGGTTGTACATGCGCAGGGGCTTGTCGGCGCCCACGGTGGCCAAGGTGATTGCGCACAGCATGGTGACGAACTGGTTGGGTTACCTGTGGGTGGCGGGCGCGGTGCTGTTGGTGGCGCCGCCCCGGTTGCCCGGGTCGTGGGCGCTGAGCGACCTGTGGTTGCGCGCCATCGGCGCGGTGATGGTCGCCCTGGCTTTGGTGTATCTGGCCTTGTGCACGTGGTCGCGCCAGCGCGAACTCGGCTGGCGCGGTCACACGCTGGCTTTGCCTGGCGCACGCCTGGCGCTGCTGCAGGCGCTGCTTGGAGGTGCCAGCTGGATGCTGATCGGCGCCATCGTGTGGAGCCTGTTCGGTGGGCGTGTCGGCTACCTCGATGTGCTCGGCGCGCTGCTGCTCGCGGCGGTGGCCGGCGTTCTCACGCACGTGCCGGCCGGCCTGGGCGTGCTGGAGGCGGTGTTTGTGGCCACGCTGGCCAGTGCCTTGCCCGCCACCGAGGTGCTGGCCTCGGTGCTGGTCTACCGCGCGGCCTACTACCTCATTCCGCTGGCCCTGGCGCTGCCGGCCTACGCGTGGAGCGAGGCCGGGTCGGCATCCCGCACCGGTGAGCGCAGCGGGGAGGTTCAGCCCCTGCCCACAAAGGGCATCTGACTGGCCATCACGGTCATGTTGAGGACGTTGGTGGAGAGCGGCAGGCTGGCCATGTAACGCACCGCCTGCGCCACGTGCTGCACGTCCATCATGGGTTCGGTGGCCAGCATGCCGTTGGCCTGGCGCACGCCTTTCGTCATGCGTGCGGAGAGTTCGGTGAGCGCGTTGCCGATGTCGATCTGGCTGCACACGATGTTGTGGTCGCGCCCGTCCAGTGCAATGGTCTTGGTCAGGCCCAGCACCGCGTGTTTGCTGGCGGTGTAGGGGCTGCTGAAAGGGCGGGGCGCGTGAGCCGAGATCGAGCCGTTGTTGATGATGCGCCCGCCCTGCGGGGTTTGCCGGCGCATCAGGCCGAAAGCGGCGCGCGCACACAGGAACACACCGGTCACGTTGGTGTCGATCACGTCTCTCCATTGCGCCACGGACAACTCGTCCATGGGAACGGCCGGTGCGTTGACGCCCGCGTTGTTGAACAGCACGTCCAGGCGGCCGTAGCGCTTTTCGATTTCGTCGAAGAGGGCCTGCACGCTGTGTTCGTCGCGCACGTCGGCGGGGATCGCCAGCGCGTTCTGACCGGCGGCCTCGGCGATGGCGGCCACCTCGGCCAGCGGCTCTGGCCGTCGACCCGTGAGCACCACGTGAAAACCGTCCTGCAGCAGGCCCAGGGCTACGGCGCGGCCGATGCCTGTGCCCGCGCCGGTGACCAGGGCAATCCGTTTGGAAGTATCAGAAGCCATGGAATGCCTTGCGTGTGAAGGTTGAGGAACTCAGGCCATGCCGTTGCGGCTGGCCAGCTCGACGAACAGCGCCGAGTGGTCAAGATCGGCCAGGCCGTGGTCGACCGACTGGGCGTAGAGTTGCTCGAACAGCGACGTGATGGGCGCATCGAAGCCGATTTCGCTGGCCGTGGCCAGCGCGTTGCGCATGTCCTTGAGCTGCACTGCCACCGCGCCGCGTTTGGTGAAGTCGCGCTCGATCATGCGTTGGCCGTGCACCTGCAGGATGCGGCTGTCGGCAAAACCGCCTGTGATGGCCTGTTTGACCTTGGCCATGTCGGCGCCGCCCTTCTCGCACAGCAGCAGCGCTTCGGCCACGGCGCCAATGGTGATGCCCACGATCATCTGGTTGGCGAGTTTGGCCAGCTGGCCGGCGCCGTGCGCGCCCACGTGCACCGGGCGGCCCAGCAGCTCGAACACCGGGCGCACGCGCTCGAACTCGGCGGGCTTGCCGCCCACCATGATGGCCAGCGTGCCGGCTTCGGCGCCCACGGTGCCGCCCGACACCGGCGCGTCCAGGTGGTGCACACCGACGGCCGCCAGGCGCGCTGCATGGTCGCGTGCATGGCGCGGCTGGATGGAGGACATGTCCACCACCACACTGCCCGGGCGAAGACCGGCCAGCGTGCCCTGGCGGAACAACACGTCTTCCACGATGTCGCCGTTCTCCAGCAGGGTGATCACGAAATCGGCTTCGGCCACCGCTTCGGCGGGCGTGTCGGTGACGCGCGCACCCACGTCCTGCAAGCGCTCGGCCTTGCTGCGAGAACGGTTCCAGACGCTGACGGTGCAGCCGGCTTCGCACAGGCGGCGGGCCATGGGAAAACCCATCATGCCGATGCCGAGCACGGCGACTTGCAGGGCGGGGACAGGAGGGTTGGATGGCGTTGAGGTGTTCACGTGTTGGGCAAAAAAAGGCGGTTCCCGGACGGGCCGGGAACCGCTGAAGTGGCTCAGCCAGCCTGGCTGTCGAGAACCACGGAGTTGTCGGGGGTGGGCCGCCGCTTGCGGGCCGCGGGTGGGGTTGGCTCGGGCACCTGGAACTGCGCGCCGAAGTGGTTGCTGGCGTGGCCGCTGTGCTGCTGCATCAGTCGCTCGGCCAGTTTCACGTCGCCGCGTTCCACGGCGCGGGCGATGGCTTCGTGCTCGTCCCACACCGGCTCGCGCAACATCGCCGACTGCAGGGCCTCGCCCATGGCGCGGCGGATGTGGTGCCAGTGCAGCAGGGCGCTCTGTTCGATCAGCGGGTTTTCTGCGGCGCGGTAGAGCGCGGTGTGAAAAGCCAGGTCGGCGTCGATCATGGCCTTGATGTCGCCGCGCTTCACAGCGGCCCGGCCGGTCGCCAGCAAGGCGGGGTCCAGCGGGGTCCGCCGCTGGGCGGCCAGGCGCACGGCCAATGCGTCGAGCGCGCCCCGCACTTCGTACACCTGTTCGATCCACTTCGCGTCGATGGGCGTGACCTGCAGTCCGCGGCAGCGCCCGGCCGGGCCACTACAGACGGGTGCGTCCTGTACAAAACCGTCTTTCTTGAGCAGGCGCAGCGCCTGCATGACAGGCTGGCGCGACACCGCGAGTTGTTCGGCCAGCTCTTCCTGGGTGATGCGCTGACCCGGCTTGAGCGTGCCGGCGCTGATTGCGTCGAGCAGGGCGCGGTACACCTGCTCGACGAGGTCGGGCGCGGCTTCCAGCTTGATCAGTTGGGCGGACATGGTGGCTTGAAAAATAGTTTGTATACAGAATACACAAATTCTGCCGAACCGTCACGAACGAGCCGAAAACAACCCCCGTGACACAATGCGCGACCATGGAAAAAACACCTTCGACCGACCCCGCCTGGCTGGACCGCGAATACAACAACCGGGCCCTTGTGCCCGAACACGCTGCGCATTTCGAACGTTGGGCCACGACCTCGGCGCAGGCCCGCCAGAGCAGCCGCCCGCTGCTGGACGTGAGCTATGGACACGGTCCCGGAGAAACGCTGGACATCTTTCCCGCGCCCCGCAAACCCGGCATGCCGCTGGCGCCGGTGATGGTGTTCATCCACGGGGGCTACTGGCGCAGCCTGGACAAGTCCGACCACTCGTTCATCGCGCCGGCGTTCACGAAACTCGGCGCATGCGTGGTGGTTCCCAACTACGCGCTGTGTCCGGCGGTCACCATCCCGGACATCGTGATGCAGATGGTGCAGGCCCTGGCCTGGACGCACCGCCACATCGCCGCGCACGGTGGCGACCCGCACCGCATCACGGTGGTGGGTCACTCGGCGGGCGGGCACCTCGCCACGATGATGCTGGCCTGCGAATGGCCGCGGGTGGGCGACGATCTGCCCGAGTCCTTGGTCAAGAACGCGCTGTCGATGTCGGGCCTGTACGACCTGGAGCCGGTGCGGCTCACGCCGTTTGTGCAGCCGTCCCTGAAGTTGACGCCGGCCCAGGTGAAGAAGGCCAGCCCGGCGCTGTTGCCGGCGCCCGCGTTGCGCGAAGGCCGTGGTCAGCTGGTTGCGGTGGCCGGGGGTGACGAGAGCAGCGAGTTCCTGCGCCACAACCGCCTCATCCAGCAGGCGTGGGGGGCCGAGGTGGTGCCGGTGTGCGAAGCCCTGCCGGGGCTCAACCACTTCAGCATTGTTGAAGCCTTGGTGCAACCCAGGCACCGGCTGCATGGGTTGGCTCGGGAACTGCTCGGGGTTTGAAGGGCTCCTGAGCGGGATGTCGCTCTCCGGCTGATCCGGTCATCGGCGACCACGGGGCACGGCTCCGCGAATGTCCCCCGGGGCCTTTGGCCCCTCCGCCTTTATTTCGCTGCGCCGTGCCCCATGGCCCTTTACTCGCCTTCCAGCTTCAACATGCTGGCCCCGTCGCCCAGCGACAGCAGCCCGGCCTTGGCGTAGATGCCCAGCTTGGCGCGCGTGTCGGTGATGTCGAGGTTGCGCATGGTCAGCTGGCCGATGCGGTCCAGCGGCGTGAACGGCGCGTCTTCCACCTTCTCCATGCTCAGGCGCTCGGGCGCATAGGTCAGGTTCGCGCTCTCGGTGTTCATGATCGAGTAGTCGTTGCCGCGACGCAGTTCGAAGGTGACCTCGCCCGTGATGGCGCGCGCCACCCAGCGCTGCGCCGTTTCGCGCAGCATGATGGCTTGCGGGTCAAACCAGCGGCCCTGGTAGAGCAGGCGGCCGAGTTTGAGACCGTTGACGCGGTACTGCTCGATCGTGTCTTCGTTGTGGATGCCGGTCACCAGGCGCTCGTAGGCAATGAACAGCAGTGCCAGACCGGGGGCTTCGTAGATGCCGCGGCTCTTGGCTTCGATGATGCGGTTCTCGATCTGGTCGCTCATGCCCAGACCATGGCGGCCACCGATCTCGTTGGCCTTGAGTTGAGGGCCACCGGTTGGCCTTCTTCAAAGCGCACCGTCACCGTTTCGCGCTTGACCACCACGTCGTCTTTCCAGAACGCCACTCCCATGATGGGGTTGACGATGGAAATGCCGCTGCTGAGGTGTTCGAGGTCTTTCGCTTCGTGCGTGGCACCCAGCATGTTGCTGTCGGTGCTGTAGGCCTTCTCGGCGCTCATCTTGTAGCCGAAGCCGTTGGCCGTCATGAATGCGCTCATCTCGGCGCGGCCGCCCAGTTCGTCGATGAACAGCTGGTCGAGCCAGGGCTTGTAGATCTTCAGGCTGGGGTTGGTCAGCAGACCGTAGCGGTAGAAACGCTCGATGTCGTTGCCCTTGTAGGTGCTGCCGTCGCCCCAGATGTTGACGTCGTCCTCCTTCATCGCGGCCACCAGCATGGTGCCGGTGACGGCGCGACCCAGTGGCGTGGTGTTGAAGTAGGTCACGCCCGCGGTGCTGATGTGGAAGGCACCGCACTGCAGCGCGGCAATGCCTTCGTGCGCCAGTTGCGTGCGGCAGTCGATCAGGCGTGCCTTCTCGGCGCCGTACTGCATGGCCTTGCGCGGGATCTCCTCGTAGTCCGGCTCGTCGGGCTGGCCGAGGT
>LNFM01009368.1_pt1 | contig 14286 bp, 10 predicted proteins | sample 596031 | NCBI WGS metagenome assembly LNFM01 (sample SAMN04254537, study PRJNA301005) | activated carbon metagenome | isolation source: dual media filters at the Ann Arbor, Michigan drinking water treatment plant | place: USA: Ann Arbor
AGCGCGCGCAGGCGCTCCAGGATGGCGGCGTTTTCCACCCCTTCGGCCACCACGCTCAGGCCCAGGTTGTGAGCGAGATCGATGGTGGAACGCACGATGGTGGCGTCGTCGGCATCGGTCTCCATGCCCATGACAAAGGACTTGTCGATCTTGAGTTCGTCCACGGGCAGGCGCTTGAGGTAGGCCAGCGATGAATAGCCGGTGCCGAAGTCGTCGATAGACAATTTGTATCCCTGCTCCGACAGGCGGTTGAGCATGGCCTCGGCGCGCTGCGGGTCGTCCATGATGGCGCTCTCGGTGATCTCCAGGCAGAAGGCCGTCGCGGGCACGCCATGCGTCTGCAGCAGCCGCGCCAGCCGCGCGCTGAGCTCCAGGTCCAGCAGGTCGCGCGTCGAGAGGTTGACCGAGATGCGCAGCCCCGCACCGGCCGGCGTGGCCAGCAGGCGCGCGGCCTCCTCGAACATCCAGAGCGTGAGCTGGCGGATGTAGCCCGTCTGCTCGGCAAAGGGGATGAACTGCATGGGCGGCACCAGGCCGCGCTGCGGGTGCTCCCAGCGCACCAGGGCCTCGGCCGCATGCGTCACGCCATCGGCCAGGCTGACCTTGGGCTGCAGGTACAGGCGCAGCTCGCCCTGGTCGACCGCGCGGCGCAGCTCGGTCAGCAGCGACAGCGTCTGCGTGCTGGCTGAATCGAAGGCCGGGTCGTAGCGCAGCGGCCCTTCGAGCTTGCGCTTGGCCACGTACATGGCGATCTCGGAGCGGCTCAGCAGGGTGTCCACATCCTGCGCATCGGCGGGCCAGCAGGCGATGCCGATGCCCGCGCTCAGGTCCACGGTCTGTTCGGCGATGGCCAGGGGCTGCTCCAGGCTGCGCGCCACGCGCGCGGCCAGTTCGGCCGCCTGCGCCGGGGTGCCCGGCGCGAGCAGCAAGGCAAACTCGTTGCCCCCGAGCCGGGCCAGCTCACCGGCGGTCTCGCCGAGCACGGCCGCCAGCTTGCCGGCCACGGTCTTGAGCAGCTGGTCGCCGAAGGCATAGCCCAGCACATCGTTGACATGCTTGAAGCGGTCCAGGTCCAGCGTGATGACGGCCAGTTCGCGGCCCTCGCCGCTGCGGTCCATGGCCTGCTGCACCGACTCGCGGAAGTTCTCCCGATTCGGCAGGCCCGTGAGGCGGTCCCAGTAGGCCAGACGCCGGATCTCGGCCTGCTGCGCCGCGATGTCCAGGCGCATGCGGTCGAAGGACTGGGCCAGCTTGCCGATCTCGTCCTGCCGGCCCACATCCTCGAGCGGCACGCTGTAGTCGCCGCGCGAGAGGCGCTGCGTCGCCGCCAGCAGCGAGCGCAAGGGCATGGCCAGCTGGCGCGCCATCAGGCCGCTGCCGATGGCAAACAGCAGCAGGCCGCCGGCGGTGATCGCGGCCAGCAGGATCTGCAGCTGGCGATACGGCGCCACCACATCGTCCACCGAGCGCAGCAGCAGCACGCGGGCTTCGCCGCCTGCGGCGTTGAGCTCGATGCTGCGCACCAGCAGCGTGTCCCCGTCGGCCTCGATTTCATGCACCGTCCCCTGCATGCGCTGCAGTTGCTCGAGTGCGCTGGCCGACAAGGTGCTGACCGGTGCGGCCAGACGTCCGTCGGCCTGGCGCACCTGCAGCACGAGCCGGATGTCGAGCAGGCGCTGCATCTCCTGCGCCAGCGGCGCGCCCACCGGGAAGCCCATGAGCACCCAGCCCACGACCAGGGGCGCGCGCATGGGCACCATGACCAGCTGGTAGGGCCGGCCCTCGTAGACCACGATGCGTCCACCCTGGCCCGCGTCCGCGGGCTCGGCCAGGCTGGGGGCCAGCCGCGCCAGTATGTCGGCCAGCCCCGAGCCGGCATCGTCCGCGTTGACAGCCCGCACCTGCAGCCGGGTGTCGAGCAGCGCCGTCATGGCCGCGCCGATGCGCTGGCCATGGTTTTCGAGCGCGGAACCGATGGTCTCCAGGTCATCCGAGCTCACGGCCGAACGAAAACCGTAGTCGGCCGCGAGCAGGGCCGCGCTCTGGCGCAACTTCTCGGCATTCTGGTCGAGCAGGCGCAGCCAGACCTTCTCGCCGGTGTCGAACTCGCGCGCGATCTGCATGCGCGCATTGCGCGCGATGCTGTCGCGCACCACGAAGAAGCCGGCCAGCTGCACGAAGAGCAGCAGCAGCAGGGACAGACCGACCAGGCGGGTGATGAGGCTGCGGCGATCGAAAGCCGGGATCACGGCCGCACCCCCGACAGGCGCAGGCTCACGCTCTGCGCCGCAGCGCCGAGCTCCAGCGCCTGGTCCTGCGCGGCCGCCCCCACGGGCAGGCCCGGGTGCCAGCTGCGCAGGCGGTAGCTGCCCGGCGGGGCGTCGATGACCGCGCGCCCCTGGGCGTCGGTCATGGCGTAATAGGGCGTCTCCACCACCACGATCCAGCCCACCATCTGGTCGTGGATGTTGCAGCCGAGCACGGCGATGCCGCTCTGGTCGAACACCACGGGATTGGCCGGGGTGCCGATGTAGAGCTTGAGCTCGAACTTCTTGACCGGCGAAAAGGAGTAGACATGGTGGCGCACCGTGTCGCGGTTCGGAAAGTTCACGGCGGTGCCCACGGGCACCACCAGCACCTGGGGCACGAACTGCTTGCCGGCCTGGCCCATCTCGGCTTGCGCCAGCGGGCGCAGCTGGCGCCGCGCCTGGGCCGATTCGAGAAACACCACGGCACCGGCCAGGGGCCGGCCGCCATCGTCACGCACCTCGATGCTGACGGCAGCCGCTTGCAGCGCGCAGGTCAGCGCGGCCAGGCCCAGGATGCTGTTCAGTCCGCGCATGGTCGATCAGGGCTCGATGGCCAGGCCCAGCAGGCGCTCGCCGCGGCCCACCACCCCCAGCTCACGGGCGCGCCCCGTGCCGAGGTCCAGCTGGTACAGGCGGGTGGAGGCCTGGCCCGCGGTGCGCGCCGCGAGCAGGGCCGTGTTGGCCACATCGGAGATGTCGAAGTGCGCCTCGCTCAACGGCCCGGTGCCCAGCAGGCCCACGGTGCGCAGCAGCCCGGTGTTGGGCGAGACCATGGGCTGCGCGCCTTCGAGCGAACCCTGCATGAGCAGGGCACCGAGGGCGCGGTCGATGGCGTAGTTGGTGGTGAGCTTCTCGTCCTTCTGGTTGTAGGTGTAGGCCACGCCGGCCACGTCGGGGCGGCGGCCGGCATGGCGGTCGTCCGGTGCGTAACGCAGCGGCCCGTCCGGCTGCACGCCGGGCTGGGCGGCGTCGCCGTCGACCAGGGCATTGGTCTCGGGGTGCAGGCGCAGGTTCTGCGCGCTGGCGCTGACCACGCGGATGCGGTCCACCGTGGGGTTGAAGTCGAAGCCCGTCACGCCGCCCTGCACGGGCCAGAAAGCTGGCGCAGCCGGCGCCACGGGCTGCAGGCGGGCCTGGGCGGTGTCGAGCGTGTAGAGACGCCCGCTGTCGGCCACCGCATAGAGCACGCCGCGCGCCACACGGTAGTCGATGCCGCGCAGCTGCTCGCCCGCCGGCAGGCCGCTGAGTGCACGGCGCTCCAGCACCTCGCCCGGCCGGTCCGACTTGAAGCGGATCAGTTCCAGTCGCTCGGTCACGGCATAGACCGTCTGCGGCGGCGCGCTCGCCGTGCCCACGGCGCAGGCCGTGAGCAGCAGCGCGAGGCCGGGAGCGAGAAGATGGCGGGGACGGATGGGGATCATGGGCTGCTCCTGGGCATGGGTCGCCGCCAAGGCGGCAAGGCGGCATGCCGAGCCCGGCACACCGACGGTACGGGCCATCCTAGACCAAGAAGCGCCGCGCCGCATGCGGCGGGGCGCTTCTCACTTCACTCAGTCGGCCTGTTTGCGCAGAAAGGCCGGAATCTCGAAGTCGTCCATGCCACCCGAGGACAGCGCGTCGACCTTGGCCGCGGCCTGGGTACGGTCGCGCGTGCGCCAGACACTGGGCGTGGCCATGGCGTTGTAGTCGGGCTGGGGCACACCGGGCATCACCGCCGGCGCCGACGTGCCGGCCAGCGCGCCCGGGGCCACGGCGTTGTTCAGCGTGGGCACCTGGAAGGGCACGTTGTCGGTGCCGGTGCGCAGCACCTGCAGCGGCGGGGCCGTGCGGCGCATGCCCTGGCGCGACAGGCCGGTGGCGACCACGGTCACGCGGATCTGGTCGCCCAGGCTGTCGTCGTAGGCCGTGCCGTAGATCACGTGCGCGTCGGGCGAGGCGTAGGCGCGGATGGTGTTCATCGCCAGCTTGGACTCGGACAGCTTGAGGCTGCCCTTGGCCGCGGTGATCAGCACCAGCACGCCCTTGGCCCCCGAGAGGTCGATGCCCTCGAGCAGCGGGCAGGCCACGGCCTGCTCGGCGGCAATGCGCGCGCGGTCCGGGCCGCTGGCCGCGGCCGTGCCCATCATGGCCTTGCCGGGCTCGCCCATCACGGTGCGCACGTCCTCGAAGTCCACGTTCACGTGGCCGGGCACATTGATGATCTCGGCGATGCCGCCCACGGCGTTCTTCAGCACGTCGTTGGCGTGCGCGAAGGCCTCGTCCTGCGTGATGTCGTCACCCAGCACCTCCTGCAACTTCTCGTTGAGCACCACAATCAGCGAGTCAACATTGGCTTCCAGCTCGGTCAGGCCGGCGTCGGCGTTGGTCATGCGGCGCCCACCTTCCCAGTCGAAGGGCTTGGTCACCACGCCCACGGTCAGGATGCCCATCTGCTTGGCCACGCGCGCGATCACGGGGGCGGCACCGGTGCCGGTGCCCCCGCCCATGCCGGCGGTGATGAAGAGCATGTGCGCACCGGCGATGGCGTTCTGGATGTCTTCCACCGCCAGTTCTGCGGCGTCTCGGCCCTTCTCGGGTTTGCTGCCTGCGCCCAGGCCGCTGCCCCCCAGCTGGATGACCTTGTGCGCGCTGCTGCGGCTCAGGGCCTGCGCGTCGGTGTTGGCGCAGATGAACTCCACGCCCTGCACCTCGCGCTCGATCATGTGCTCGACGGCGTTGCCACCGCCACCGCCCACGCCGATGACCTTGATCTGGGTGCCCAGGTTGAAGGCTGCGTCTTCAATCATTTCGATGCTCATGCTGTTCTCCTTAAATTTTCAGTTGCCTTGATGCGTGTGATGGGGTGTTTCATGGTGACTCCCCTCGGGGCGGGCCGGTACACCGTCGTCTGTTGTGGGGGCTGCCTCGGGCCAGCCAGATCCGATGTTTCATGATCAGAAATTCCCGATGAACCAGTCCTTGACCCGCCCCACGGCGTTTTTCATGGAGCCGTGTTTCTGTGCCACCTTGTAGCCGCGCAGGCGCGCCAGGCGCGCCTCTTCGAGCAGCCCCATCACGGTGGCCGCGCGCGGCTGGCCCACCATGTCGGACAGCGCCCCGCTGTACTTCGGCACACCGCGGCGCACCGGCTTGAGGAAGATGTCTTCGCCCAGTTCCACCATGCCAGGCATGATGGAACTGCCGCCGGTGAGCACAATGCCCGAGGACAGCACTTCCTCGCAGCCCGAATCGCGCAGCACCTGCTGCACGAGGGAGAAGATTTCCTCGATGCGCGGCTCGATCACGCCGGCCAGTGCCTGGCGGCTGAGCATGCGCGGGCCGCGGTCACCCAGGCCCGGCACTTCGACCTGGATGTCCGGATCGGCGAGCAACTGCTTGGCGTAACCGCTCTCGACCTTGATGTCCTCTGCGTCCTTGGTGGGCGTACGCAGGGCCATGGCGATGTCGCTGGTGATCAGGTCGCCCGCGATGGGAATGACGGACGTGTAACGGATGGCGCCGCCCGTGAACACCGCCACGTCGGTGGTGCCCGCGCCGATGTCCACGCAGGCCACGCCCAGTTCCTTCTCGTCGTCCGTCAGCACCGAGAGGCTGGAGGCCAGGGGGTTGAGCATGAGCTGCTCGACCTCCAGGCCGCAGCGGCGCACGCACTTGATGATGTTCTCGGCCGCACTTTGCGCGCCGGTCACGATGTGCACCTTGGCTTCCAGCCGGATGCCGCTCATGCCGATGGGCTCGCGCACGTCCTGGCCGTCGATGATGAATTCCTGCGGCTCGACCAGCAGCAGGCGCTGGTCGGAGGAGATGTTGATGGCCTTGGCGGTCTCCACCACACGCGCCACGTCGGCGGCGTTGACCTCGCGGTCCTTCACCGCCACCATGCCGCTGGAGTTGATGCCGCGGATGTGGCTGCCCGTGATGCCGGTGTAGACCCGCGTGATCTTGCAGTCGGCCATGAACTCGGCCTCTTTCAGCGCCTGCTGGATGCTGTGCACCGTGGCGTCGATGTTCACCACCACGCCGCGTTTGAGGCCGTTGCTGGGCGCCACGCCCAGACCGGCCAGCTTGAGCTCCCCGCCGGGCAGTACCTCGGCCACCACCACCATCACCTTGGCGGTGCCGATGTCGAGGCCGACGACCAGATCCTTGTACTCTTTTGCCATGTCGATGGTCCTGCTTTTTTCCTAGTTTTTCCTGGCGGAATCCTGCGCCGTCACCGTGCTCACGCCGCGCAGGCGCAGGGCATAACCCTGGGCGTAGCGCAGGTCGGCGCCTTCCAGCGCGTCGAGCTTGCGGCCGTGGTGCGCGGCGACCTGTGCCACCGTGCCCAGGAACTGCCGCGCGCGCGCCGTCACCTCCGGCACACCGCCGCTGCCCAGTTCCAGGCTGGCCCCGCTGGCCAGCTGTGCGCGCCAGTTGCCGCGCCCACTGAGGGTCAGCTGCTCGATGGGCAGGTCCAGCGCGTCGAACAGGGGCAAGAGCTCGCGGTACATGGACAGCACCTGCGCCGACTGCTCGACCGGACCGCCCAGCCGCGGCAATTGGTCCTGCTCGATCTCGCCGAGGTTGGCCTCGAAGACTTCGCCGTGGCTGTTGACCAGGGTGGACTCGCCCTCCTCGCCCCAATAGGCCACGGCCTGGTGCTCCTGCAGGACCACCCGCAGGCGGCTGGGGAACTCGCGCTGCACCACGGCACGCCGCACCCAGGGCACGGACTCGAAAGCCAGGCGCACGGCGTTCAGGTCCACCGTCAGGAAGGTGCCCTTGAGCTGCGGCCCCACGTGCGCGCGCAGCGTCAGCGCGCTGGTGTGGCTGATGTCGCCCAGCACCGTCAGGCCGCGGATCGCGAACACCGGGTGCTGCATCAGCCAGCGCCCGCCCGTACCCAGCGCCAGCAGCAGGAAACCGAGCAGCAGCAGATTGGCTGTCAGGTTCATGAGCTTGACGTCGAAGGGAACGGGCAGGCTGGAGCTCATGCGTGCACGCCTCCATGCTCGAGCGTGGCTGCCTGCAGCAGCAAGACGCACAGGTCTTCGTAGCTGATACCCGCGGCCTTGGCCGACATGGGCACCAGCGAATGCCCGGTCATGCCGGGCGAGGTGTTGATCTCCAGCAGATAGGGCTTGCGCGTGCGCGCATCGATCATCACGTCGGCGCGGGCCCAGCCGCGGCAGCCCAGCACCTGGTAAGCCCGCAGCACGATCTGCTGGATCTGCTCTTCCTCGCCCGTGGGCAGGCCACAGGGCACCAGGTACTTCACCTCGTCGGTGAAATACTTGTTCTGGTAGTCGTAGTTGCCGTCGGGCGCCACGATGCGGATCACGGGCAGCGCACGCGCCTGCGCCCCGCTGCCCAGCACGGGCACCGTGACCTCCTCGCCGCTGATGAACTGCTCGCACAGCACCTGCTCGTCAACCTGCGCTGCCTTGGCGTAAGCAGCATCGCACGCGTCGGCCGTCATCACCTTGCTCAGACCGATGGAGGAGCCCTCGCGCGCCGGCTTGATGATCATGGGCGCACCCAGCGCGGAGAAGGCGGCACGCGCCGCCTCGGCGCTGGCCACCTTGCGCCACTGCGGCGTGGGCAGGCCCTCGGCCAGCCAGATGCGCTTGGTCATGACCTTGTCGATCGCGATGCTCGACGCCATCACGCCGGACCCCGTGTAGGGAATGCCCAGCAGTTCAAGGGCGCCCTGCACCGTGCCGTCCTCGCCGAAACGGCCGTGCAGCGCGATGAAACAACGGGCAAAACCCTCGCGCTTGAGTTCCGAAAGATCACGCTGCGCCGGATCGAAGGCGTGCGCATCCACGCCGCGCGACTGCAGCGCCTGGAGCACCCCGGTGCCCGACATGAGGGAGATGTCGCGCTCGGCGGAAGACCCGCCCATCAGGACGGCCACCTTGCCCAGATTCATTTGTTCCTTGCTCACTTCTTGCCACTTCCCGTCAACTCGACCACCTTGGCCGGCACCCCACCGATGGAGCCCGCCCCCATGCACATGACGACGTCGCCATCGCGTGCGTTGTCCACGATCGCCCGCGGCATGGCCGCGATCTCGTCCACGAACACCGGCTCCAGCTTGCCGGCCACCCGCAGCGCGCGCGCCAGGCTGCGGCCGTCGGCCGCCACGATGGGCGCTTCACCCGCGGCATAGACCTCGGCCAGCAGCACGGCGTCGGCGTCGGCGATGACCTTGACAAAGTCCTCGAAGCAATCGCGCGTGCGTGTGTAGCGATGCGGCTGGAAGGACAGCACCAGGCGCCGCCCGGGGAAGGCGCCGCGCGCCGCGGCCAGCGTGGCCGCCATCTCCACCGGGTGGTGCCCGTAGTCGTCGATCAGCGTGAACGTGCCGCCGTCTTTGGCTGGTACCTCGCCATAACGCTGGAAACGCCGGCCTACGCCCTTGAACTCGGCCAGGGCCTTGAGCAGCGCGGCGTCGGGCACATCGAGCTCGGCCGCCACGGCGATCGCCGACAGGGCGTTGAGCACGTTGTGGCGGCCCGGCAGGTTGAGCACCACGTCCAGGTCGGGCAGTACCACGCCATTGCGCCGCTGCACGGTGAAGTGCATCTGCCCAGCCACGGCGCGCACGTTCACAGCGCGCACCTGCGCGCCCTCGTTGAAACCGTAGCTGGTGATGGGGCAGTTCACCTCGGGCACGATCTCGCGCACCGCGGCGTCGTCCGTGCACAGGATGGCCGTGCCGTAGAAAGGCATGCGGTGCAGGAAATCGACAAAGGCCTTCTTGAGATTGCCGAAGTCATGCCCGTAGGTTTCCATGTGGTCGGCATCGATATTGGTCACGACAGCCATCACCGGCAGCAGATTCAGGAAGGAGGCATCGCTCTCGTCGGCCTCGACCACGATGTAGTCACCGCTGCCCAGACGCGCATTGGCGTTGGCGCTGTTGAGGCGCCCGCCGATCACGAAGGTCGGGTCCAGCCCGGCCTCGGCCAGCACGCTGGCCACCAGGCTGGTGGTGGTGGTCTTGCCGTGCGTACCGGCAATCGCGATGCCCTGCTTCAGGCGCATCAGCTCGGCCAGCATCACGGCGCGCGGCACCACCGGTATCTTCTTGTCGCGCGCGGCCAGCACCTCGGGGTTGTCGGGCTTCACTGCGGTGGAAGTCACCACGGCGTCAGCCCCTTCGATGTGGCTGCCCGCATGACCCACACAGGTGCGGATGCCCAGCGCAGCCAGACGACGCAGCGTCGCGCTGTCGCTCAGGTCAGAGCCTGAGATGCCGTAACCCAGGTTGTGCAGCACCTCGGCAATGCCGGACATGCCGGCACCGCCCAGGCCCACAAAATGGATTTTCTTGATCGCGTGTTTCATCGTGCCAGCTCCTCGCAGGCGGCGACCACCTGTGCGGTGGCCTCGGTCTGGGCCTGGCCCTGCGCCTGCTCGGCCCAGCGCAGCAGCGTGGTGCGATCAAGGTTCTGCAGCAGCTCGGCCAGTCGTTCAGGGGTCATCTCTTGCTGGGGCAGCAGCAGTCCCGCGCCCTGGTCCACCAGGAAACGCGCATTGCTCGTCTGGTGGTCGTCCACCGCGGCCGGGAAGGGCACAAACACCGCGGCGGCCCCTATGGCGGCAATTTCGGTCACGGTGCTGGCCCCGGCACGGCAGAGCACAAGATCGGCCGTGGCAAACGCCTGCGCCGTGTCCTCGATGAAGGGCGTGAGCTCGGCCTGCACACCGGCGGCGGCGTAGTTCGCGCGCAGCGCATCGATCTGCGTCGCGCCGCTCTGGTGGATGACCTGCGGGCGCTGCCCGGCTGGGATCAGGGCCAGTGCACGCGGCACCACCTCGTTCAAGGCTTTCGCGCCCAGGCTGCCGCCGACCACCAGCAGGTGCAGCGGCCCGCTGCGGCCGGCAAAACGCTGGGCCGGCTGCGCCTGCTGCAAGAAGGCGGCACGCAAGGGATTGCCCACCCACAGCCCCTGCTTGATCGCGCCGGGGAAGGCGGTGTACACACGGTCGGCCACACCGGCCAGCACCTTGTTGGCCAGGCCAGCCACCGAATTCTGTTCGTGCAGCACCAGGGGCTTGCCCAGGAGCACGCCCATCATGCCGGCCGGGAAGGTGATGTAGCCGCCCAGGCCGATGATCACATCGGGTTGCACACGGCGCACCACCTGGATGCTCTGCCAGAAGGCCTTGAGCAGGCGCAGCGGCAACAAGGCCAGCGTGAGCGGCCCCTTGCCACGCACACCGCCGAAGTCGATGGACTCGAAGGCAAAACCGCGCGGCGGTACCAGCCGGCCTTCCATGCCGCTCTGGTTACCCAGCCAGTGCACGCGCCAGCCGCGCTCACGCAGGGCGTCGGCCACGGCCAAGCCCGGGAAGATATGCCCCCCCGTGCCGCCAGCCATCACCAATGCGCAGCGTTCGGTCATGACCGACCTCCGTGCATGAGTTGTCTGTTTTCGTAGTCAATCCTGAGAACAATGGCGACAGCGACGAGATTCATCAGGATCGCTGACCCCCCATAACTCATGAAAGGCAAGGTCAGGCCCTTGGTCGGCAGGGCGCCAAGGTTTACACCCATGTTGATGAAGGCCTGGAAGCCGATCCACACGCCCACGCCCTGCGCGACCAGACCGGCGAAGACACGGTCCAACGCGATGGCCTGGCGTCCGATGTGCATGACGCGCCGCGTGAGCCAGAAGAACAGGGTGATGATGGTCAGCACGCCCAGCAGGCCGAACTCCTCGCCGATCACGGCCAGCAGGAAGTCGGTGTGCGCCTCGGGCAGCCAGTGCAGCTTCTCCACGCTGCCGCCCAGGCCCACGCCGAAGATCTGGCCGCGGCCGAAGGCGATCAGCGAATGCGAGAGCTGGTAGCCCTTGCCCAGCGCATGCTTCTCGCTCCAGGGATCGAGGTAGGCAAAGATGCGTTCACGCCGCCATTCGCTGAACGCGATCATCAGGATGAAGGCCACGAGCAGGATGGCGGCGATCAGGGAGAACATGCGCGCGTTGACGCCGCCGAGGAAGAGGATGCCCATGGCGATGACCGCGATCACCATGAAGGCGCCCATGTCGGGCTCGGCCAGCAGCAGCACACCGATGAGCGCCACGGCCGCGCCCATGGGTGCGACGGCGCGGAAGAAATGCTCCTTCACGTCCATCTTGCGCACCATGTAGTCGGCCGCGTAAAGCAGTACGGCCAGCTTGGCCAGCTCCGAGGGCTGGAAGTTGGTGATGCCCAGCGCGATCCAGCGACGCGCGCCGTTCACGCCCTTGCCGATGCCGGGGATCAGCACCGCCACCAGCAGCACCAGCGCGGCCACCAGCAGCCAGGGCGCCAGCTTCTCCCACTTGGCCATGGGAATCTGGAAGGCGATCAGCGCCGCCACAAAAGCCACCACCAGCGACAGCAGGTGGCGTGTCAGGAAATGCGTGTGGGCATAACGCCCGAACTTGGGGTTGTCGGGCAAGGCGATGGAGGCCGAATACACCATCACCAGGCCCCAGGCCAGCAAGGCCGCCACCACCCAGACCAGGGCGTGGTCGAAATCGGACAGGCGCACTGGCTGGCTGCCGCTGCGGCTGTAGCCCTGCGGCCCCAGGCGCACGGGCAGCGCATCGCTGGCCGGCGCGCCGCCGAACCAGCCACGGATGCGTTGCGCCAATACCGTCATGCCAGCCCCCCCTCGTTCGACAGGGCCTGCACCGCTTCGACAAAAACGCTGGCGCGGTGCGCGTAGTCCTTGAACATGTCGAAGCTGGCGCACGCGGGCGACAGGAGCACGGCATCCCCCGCCTGCGCCTGCGCGCTGGCCAGGGCCACGGCCTCGGGCAGGGTGCCTGCATCCAGCAAGGGCACACCCGTGCCCTGCACCGCCAGCCGGATGGCCGGCGCGTCACGCCCGATCAGCACGACCGCACGCGCATAACGCTGCACAGGGGAAAACAGCGGCGAAAAATCCTGGCCCTTGCCGTCCCCGCCGAGGATGACCACGATGCGGCGTTCGGTGCCCAGGCCGGTCAGCGCAGCCACGGTGGCGCCGACATTGGTACCCTTGCTGTCGTCGAAGTACTCGACCTCGTTCACGATGGCCACGGGCTCCACCCGGTGCGGCTCGCCGCGGTACTCGCGCAGGCCGTAGAGCATGGGGCCGAGCGCGCAGCCTGCGGCCTGGGCCAGGGCCAGCGCCGCCAGTGCGTTGGTGGCGTTGTGGCGGCCACGGATGCGCAGCGCATCGGCCGGCATCAGGCGCTGGATGAAGATCTCTTCCTCTTCACCCTTTTTGCGTTTCTGCGTCTCGTCGGCCTCCTGCGCACGCACCAGCCAGGCCATGCCATTGACCATTTCGATACCGTAGTCACCCGGGCGTTGCGGCATCTCCAGGCCGAAGCTGACGTAGTGACGGTACTGCGGTTTCTGCAGCTTCACGCGCACTGGCTCCGGCAAGAGGGCCATCACCGCGGCATCGTCGCGGTTGAGCACCAGCAGGGCCCGCTCGCCGAAGATGCGCGCCTTGGCCGCGCCGTAGGCTTCCATGCTGCCGTGCCAGTCCAGATGGTCCTGTGTCAGGTTCAGCACCGCGGCTGCGGTGGGCTCGAAACCCTGGACGCCGTCAAGCTGGAAGCTGGACAGCTCCAGCACCCAGGCCTCGGGCAGCGTTCCCGTGTCGAGATGCGAGGCCAGCGTGTCCAGAAGGTTGGGGCCGATATTGCCCGCCACCGCCACGGTCTTGCCCGCCTCGGCCACCAATTGGCCGGTGAGTGCCGTGGTGGTCGTCTTGCCATTGGTCCCCGTGATCGCCAGCACCTTTGGGGCATACCCCCGTTCAGCCTGGAGCTCGCGCAGGGCGCGGGCGAAGAGGTCGAGTTCGCCGCCCAGCCACAGGCCCATGGCCTGGGCCGCCTGCCAGACTGGCGCCACCATGGCCGGCGAAAGCCCTGGGCTCTTGAAGACCGCTCGCACGGCCTGGCCTTCGACCAGACCGGCGTCAAAAGGACCGGCGCGGAAAGCCACCTGCGGCAGCTCGGCCTGCAAAGCGGCGAGTTGCGGCGGCGTGTCGCGGGTGTCGGCTACGGTCACCTGCGCGCCCCGTCGCGCGCACCAGCGCGCCATGGACAGGCCCGACGCGCCCAGGCCCAGGACGAGTACCTGCTGGCCCCGCAGCAGGGACACGGGCGTTGCGGCGACCTCATCCTCAACGGGCTCCACGGGCGGCTCCACGGCCTCGTTCGGTGCGCTCAGGTCGGGCGGGGGCTCGGTCGCAGCGGCGGGCTCCACCGGCGCGGCATCGGCAAACAGCTGGGCCACGAAGGCCTTGGCATCCTGTGCGGCCGTGAGGGTCTCGGGCAGGGGCCGGGGCGCGCCCTTGGCCGCCGGGGTCACGGGCGCTGCAGAGGGCTCGGGCTGTGGCGCAGCGGCATCCTGCGGCAGCTCCGGCAGAGCATCGGCCGCCGGCACCGGTGGCGCGTGCGGCGGCAACACCGGCTCCGGGGCCGGTGCGGGCGTGTGGCCGGGGGGAAGGGGTTCGTTCTCGTTCATCGCAGTTTCAAGGTCGACAGGCCCACCAGGCACAGCAGCATGGTGATGATCCAGAAGCGCACGACCACCTGGGTCTCCTTCCAGCCGCTCTTCTCGAAGTGGTGGTGCAGCGGCGCCATCTTCAGGATGCGCCGGCCCTCGCCGTATTTGCGTTTGGTGTACTTGAAGTACGTGACCTGCAGCATCACCGACAGGGCCTCGACCACGAAGATGCCGCCCATGATGGCCAGCACGATTTCCTGGCGCACGATCACGGCGATGGTGCCCAGGGCACCGCCCAGGGCCAGTGCGCCGACGTCACCCATGAAAACCTGGGCCGGGTGCGCGTTGAACCACAGGAAGGCCAGGCCGGCGCCGGCCATGGCCGCACAGAAGATCAGCAGCTCGCCCGAACCGGGGATGTGCGGGAAGAACAGGTACTTGGAATAGACGGCGCTGCCCGTGACATAGGCGAAGACGCCCAGGGCCG
>LNFM01013081.1_pt1 | contig 14286 bp, 11 predicted proteins | sample 596031 | NCBI WGS metagenome assembly LNFM01 (sample SAMN04254537, study PRJNA301005) | activated carbon metagenome | isolation source: dual media filters at the Ann Arbor, Michigan drinking water treatment plant | place: USA: Ann Arbor
TCTGGGCAGCACGAACACGCAAAGCACGGTGCACCTCATCGGTGAGATTTCGAATTGTCAGCATGGCCACAGTGATCACTCCTGAATACCTTCGATGCATGCGTTTTATCACCATGCATTCAAACTCGCTTGTGCCGCAGCAGAAGCTCGCTGAGTACCGTTTCACCACACTGCAGCGTGCTACTCACGAAGGTCTTGTGCCGTGGAATCCACGCGAATTCACCAGTCGCAACAACTTTGTCAGCGGCGCAGGTCAGTCGCATAAACTGTGTCATCCACCTGTTGAACTCAAAGGCGCGCAGCTATGTACATCGTTGATTTTGCTTGCGCGCCAGAGCAACTACTCTGGCGCCCTGCGGTAGACAGCCGCATAACGTAAGAAGTTGAGACCCATAAGTTGAGAAACTTATGGGTCTCTTGCTTTGAGTTGGCGTTAGCTATCGGGCTGACTTTTTGCCTATTCTCCCAGCCTCGCATCCGAACTCGACGGCGTTCCGGCCAGTTTCTCCTACCAAGACACCATGCTCACTGGACTCCAAAATTCAAACAACTCAAGGAAGTCACCAGGATGAGGATGCTGGCTCAGAAGGGCACTCACCCCTCGACGGCAGTCTCACTTCGCTAGGTTGGCGAATCAGCCTCAGCCAAGGCCTGCCAGCAGGCGACCGCAGGCGGATTCGATTTCTGTCTTGGGTACCAAGCCCACACCCAGCACGAACCCCTGCCGCTGAACGCCATGGCACAGCGACGACAGCGGCAGCGCCATCACATCAACCTTGAGCAAGCGTTGAGCGATCTCGATATCGGGTGTCTCGCCCTTCCAGCCCACACACAGCTGCAAGCCGCCTTGGGGGGTAGGAACATCCAGGCGAGGGTCTTGGGCTTGTCGAAGTGTCTGTGCCAACAGTTGAATGCGCTCGCCGGCTTCCGAGGTGATGCGCCGCAAGTGGCGCTGAAACCCACCACCTGCGATGAAGTCGCCCATGGCCAGCTGAAGATGCACCGGCACGGCATAGCCCGAGACCGTGGCGATGATTTCCACAAGGGCCCGCCACCGCTGCGGAACCACCAGGTAAGCCATGCGCAGCCCGGGTGCCAGGGTCTTGGAGAAGGTGCCCACGTAGGCCACACAGCCTTGTGTGTCCAGCCCTTGCAGGCTGGGGATGGGGTGTCCGTGGTACTGGTATTCGCTGTCGTACTCGTCCTCAACCACGAGTGCGCCCACGCGGGCGGCGTGCTCCAACAAGGTCAGTCGCCGAGGCAGAGGCATCGTGACACCGGTGGGAAACTGGTGCGAAGGTGTGGTGTAGATGAGCTTCGGGGCAGCGGACTGCACCTGGGGCAGCGTGATGCCCGCATGGTCGACCGGCCTTGCCGCCACCACTGCGCCACGGCTGCGCAGCACCGAGCGCATGCCGGGGTAGCCCGGGTCTTCCACCCAGGCGGTGTCGCCAGGGCCCACGCAGGCTTGCGCCAGGACAGAAAATGCCGCTTGGGCGCTGGGCAGGATGAGCACCTGCGCCGGCTCGGCCAACACACCACGCGCCTGCCGCAGGTGCACCAACAGCGCCTCGCGCAGGGCAGGCAGCCCGCACTGGTGGGCATAGCTTAAGTCGTGGCTGATGGGGCGTCGGGAACGCTTCGCCACCAAGGTGGCCCATTCCTGAGAGGGAAAGCTGCGCAGGTCGGGCAGGCCGGTGCGGAAGGCGCGGATGCCCACCGGCGTGGGCGGGTCATCCAGCACCCATCGGTCTGAGCGCACAGGCACCACGGACGACGGTCGGGCACGTGCGCCTACATGGATGTCTATCGATGCCACACGGGTGTAGGCGCCTTGCCGCGTCTCAAGGTAGCCCTCCATCGCCAGTTGTTGTATGACCTCCACCAGAGTGCTGCGGCCCAGGCCTGTGGCCTTGGCCAGCACACGGGTGCTGGGCAGGCGCATGCCGCCCGCGAGACGGCCATTCAGGATGGCCCCACGCATTGCCTGCGTTAGTTGCAACACCATGGATGTGCTACCCCGAGATTCGGTGGCCAACTCAACCAGTGTGCTCAACGCGAGGGCGGTGGTGTGCTGCATGGGTAAAGGCTAAGGCAGTTGGGAATTGCGTGGACTACGCCTGTTTGGACAACACCTGCTAGCTGTCCAGCAGAGAGAGGTTTCCGGTCGCAGCCAGCAGCGCCGAAGCCTCAGAACGGCTCAACTGGTTTGCTGATTATTCAGTGACTGGTTCTTCCAGAGAACCCGATTTTTTCGGACCATAGTGGCACTTCCTTCAGGAGTCCTGCCATGTCCGCCGTCCAAGTTGTCGAGATTGACGCCACCTGCCCCGAGCTCAGCGCAGCCGCCGTGCTGTTTGACCAATACCGCAGTTTCTACGGCAGGCCGTCCAACCCGAGCCTGGCCAAGCACTACCTGCGCGAGCGGCTGGCGGCAGGCGACTCCACAGTGCTGCTGGCCAGGCATCTGGAGCAATGGGTGGGCTTTTGCCAGCTCTACCGGGGCTTCAGCTCCATCTCCTGCGAAAGCACCGTCATCCTGAACGACCTGTACGTGGACGACGGCCATCGCAGCGCGGGAGTGGGTCGAGCCTTGATTGACCGTGCCAGCGCGTGTGCTCGTCGGGCGCGTGCGGCCCGGGTGGTGCTGGAGACAGCCGAGACCAACGTCCGCGCGCAAGCTTTGTACGAATCGCTGGGTTTCGAGCGCACCCGTGGCTTTGTGGGCTACTCGCTTTGTCTGAGCCCGGCATGAATCCAGTGAAGAACAGGGCGGAATCCATGGACGAAGTGACCGGTCTCCGGCGCTCTCTGTGGCGACGCGTCGGCGTGCTGGTGGCCCTGGGTCTCCCAGGTATCGCCACCTTGCTGCTACAGCCTGTCCCACCCGCATTGCTGCAGTCACAGCCAGAACTGGCTCAGATGCCCGAATGGGCAATCAAGCTTTTAGGGCTTCTCAACCCGATATTGCTGCTGTGCGTAGCCGCGTGGTGCGGAGCGATGGTGGCGCATCGGGTCGGACTGCGCAGCCTTCTGGCGGGCGCGGGAGGCGCGAACGATGTGACCCACGGCTGGGGGCTGTCCGCCGCCATGGGGTTGGTGACCGGCGCTCTGTTGGTGGCGCTGGACATGGCTCTTGCGCCTTGGTTGGGCCCTGCGTGGGAACAATTCCTCAAGAGCGCATCGCAGCCAACCCTCCAAAGCCTGCTGTTGGGCGTCTTGTACGGCGGAATCACCGAAGAAGTCCTGATGCGCTGGGGTTTGATGAGCACCCTTGCATGGGCCCTGTGGGTCTGCACTGGCAAGCGTCGCCCAGGGCTTGCACTGATGGTGGCGGCCGTGCTCACCGCCGTCGCCTTTGGCGCCGCGCATCTGCCAGCCCTGGCGGCCCAGGTGGAGCTGAACAACGCCGTCGTGGCGCGCATCCTGGTGTTGAACGGGCTGGCCGCCCTGGTCTACGCCTGGGTGTTCTGGCGCCACCACCTGGAGGCGACCATGCTGTGCCACGCAAGCTCACACCTTGCCATGGGGGCGGTATGGGCCTGGCTGTGAACGCTCCCATGCCTCCCACATCGGGGCGGCAGCATCACCTGGACCGGCTCAAGGTGCTGCTGACTGCCTTGGTGGTGTTCCATCACGCGGCCATCACTTATGGAGCCGCGGGCGACTGGTTCTATCGGGAGCCACCTACAGGCGCCACGGTCACCAGCCAGGTGCTGACCCTGTTCTGCGCGGTGAACCAGTCCTTCTTCATGGGCATGTTCTTTCTTCTGTCGGGCTACCTCACGCCTGGCTCCCTGCAACGCAAGGGAGCGGCGCGTTTCCTGAGGGAGCGGCTGATTCGGTTGGGCATTCCGCTGCTGGTGTTCGGGACAGTGCTGGGCCCGATGACGGTGCAGCTCGCCGACGGAGCGGCCTGGCGCGACCTGCGCTGGAGCTGGGGGACCGACACAGGCACACGCTTCGTGATGGGGCCGCTGTGGTTTTGCTGGGCGCTGTTGATTTTTTCCCTTGTCTTCGTGATGGTGAGTCGCGCGCGCCTTAACCTGGACCGACCTCGCCTTCCTTCACCCGAAACGCTGCTGGTCATCGCTGTGCTGGTTGGTTTAGCCGCGTTTGCTGTGCGGCTGGTGGTACCGGTGGGACGCAACGTCGTGGGTTTGCAGTTGGGCTACTTCGTGTCGTACGTGGTGTTGTTCGCCGCCGGTTGCATGGCAGCCCGATTCAAGCTGCTGGATGCGCTGAGTGCCGCCCATGTCCGTCCCTTGGTGTGGGTGGCGCTGGTGGCGCTGCCCATGCTTCCGGTGTTGCTGTTCGCGTTTGAACAGATGGGTCTGCCCCAAGCTGGGTTCGCCGGTGGCTGGAACCTAGCGGCCTTTTCCTACGCCCTTTGGGAGCCCCTGGTTGCGTGGGGTGTCATCGGTGGGCTACTGGTCTGGAGCCGACTGCAACTCAACCACCCGTCTCGTGTGTGGCCATTCTGGACCGACAACGCCTACGGCGCGTTTGCGGTGCACGCGCCGGTCCTGGTGCTCGTGTCCATCGCAGGGGCATCACTCGACTGGCACCCGTTGGCGAAGTGGCTTTGCGTGGCGTCACTGGCCACGGTTTTGTCCTTCCTGGTGTCGTTTTTCTTGAGGCGACTGCCAGCCGTCAAGAAAATTCTTTGAGTCCTTTTCGATGAATCTCTCGTTCAAGTTTTCGCCATTCGCCCCTCGGCTGGTTCCCTCCAGCGGATGTCCGCCTGTCCAACACAGCTGGTGCCAAATCCGCAGTTACAGCGAAGCAGACTTCTATCCTTGTCTTGCTGTCTGGGTCAAGGCAAGCTGGCAGGCGCACCGGTTCTTGGGGCTGCGCACCTGGCTCAAACAGGCCTGGCGGCTTTGGCGGGGCCAACTGCGCAGCGCCGCCAAATGGGTCTTTGTGCAACAAGGAGAGGTGAGCGGCTTCGTTGCAGTCCAACCGAGCCACCACATCGCCGGCCTTTTTGTTGAACCCGCACGCCAAGGAATGGGTATTGGCGGCAAGTTGGTGGCCCATGCGCACGCGTTGGTCGAGCTCGACAGCGTCGATGTCTATTCGCTCAATCTGCCTGCTCGGCAGTTCTATGAACGCCAAGGGTTTCGAGTCACCGATGTTTGCCCGGCTGACACAGACGGAGCGCCGTACGCGTTGCTTCGGATGACCCGGCTACTTTCAACTCCGCCCAGTTCTACCGAGCCCACAAGGTACATCTCATGAAATTTATCCGGTCTGAAGAATTCCGCGCCCCGAAGGCATGGGGCGCATTGCCCATCGCCACGATGAACGGGGTCACGGTCCGTCTCCATTGGACCGACCAGCCCTACCAGTGGCACGTCAACGACGGCGAAGAAGTATTTGCCGTCATGGATGGACGGGTTTGCATGAAGTACCGGCTCGATGGCGTGGAGCACGAACGCATGTTGGAGGTGGGTGACATCTTCCACGCCACCGAAGGCTGCGAACACGTGGCGCACCCGGTGGGGGTGGCGCGCATCTTGGTGATAGAGCGCGAGGGCTCTGTGTAGTCATCAGGCACAAGAAGATGGACTCATTCCTGCTGTTCACGCTCTTTGGATTCCTGTCAGGGGTCACCACTGCACTCTTCGGTTTTGGTGGTGGCTTTGTGGTTGTCCCACTTCTCTTCCAGTCCGCATCTCTTTCGCTTGTGGTGGCGGGACACTCGCCCGACGCAGCGATGAAGGTGGCGGTTGCCACGTCTGCGGGCGTGATGATTGTTGGTTCTTTGATAGCAACCTGGCGACATCATCGCCTGGGCTCTCTGGATTGGTCACTTTTAAGGCCGCTACTCGCTCCGATTGGGATCGGCGCCGCCATAGGGGCCTACAGCACTGTACTGATGAACGGCATGTGGTTGCGATGGGCATTCATTGGCTACCTGGCGGTCACGATACTGGACAACATCTTTCGACCAGGATTCCTGCATCTTTCTGCTGCCGCGCCCACAAAGTCAGCCAGACGACATGGGGTATTGACCGGAGGTGTGGTGGGTTGGGTGGCCGCACTGCTTGGGGTCGGTGGAAGCGTGATGACCGTACCACTGCTGCGCCGTAGTGGAGTCTCGATGGCAGGGTCCACAGCCATGGCGAACCCTTTGACGCTGCCCGTCGCGCTCGGTGCGACTCTGGTCCACGCATCCATGTCATGGGGGGCGGTTCCGTACTTCGGGGAGTGCTTCCTCGGGTATATCGATGTCCGTAGTGGCGCCGCTCTCGCGATGGGCTCGTGGTTGGGCATCCAGGCTTCCGCGCCATGGGCCAAACTCATACCGGACAGATGGCACGCCAGGGTTTATGTGGCCATGCTTACCCTGGTTTTTTTAAGCATGCTGTTTGCCAAATGAGCGGAACAACGGCGGCCGGGTGGCGGCCTTTCTACCTGTAAGTAACAGCATCCGGAAAAGCCGTGTTTAGGCGACGTGCACGTAGAGCAGTACTGGAAGCAAGAGCGGGCTCCGAAACCAGCATGCCACGCACACAGAGGAAGCGCGAACGCCTCATTCGAAGATGGCAAGAAACATAGAAATCAAGGCACAGGTAAACGACCTGAACGTTGTCACATTGCGTGCAGCCGAAATGGCGGACGGTACCTCGATGCGTATCGAGCAAGACGACACATTTTTCAGATGCGACAAGGGTCGAATCAAGCTCCGGTGCTTCAGCGAGGTCTCTGGTGAACTCATTTTTTACCAGCGCCCGGATGATGGCGGTCCAAAGGAATCGTTCTACATCAGGGCACCCACGACCGACCCCGTAGGGCTTCGAGATGCGTTGACACTGGCATATGGCCAGGTCGGCCGCTAAGCCTTTGATTCGTACCGCAAAGGTTTTTCAAAATTTGACCCGTCCTACATCGAGCGGCTGCCGGGCTGCAAGCCCGATGCGCACAGGGGTCTTCGCGGAAGCGCTTTCCGCTGCCAGCGGTCAGCCCATAACATGGACTCGGACATCGCCAGCCCGGTCCCTGCGCCGGTCGATGCGGTCTGTTTCTGCAACGACACACCACCGCCGCCGGTGGTCAGGAGATTTCCTTTGAAGACCCTACCCATCACCCTCATCGCGTTGGCACTGGCAGGCTGCGCCAGTTCGGTTCCGCCATCACCCACCCCGTCGATCGTGGTTGACCTCGACCCGACCAGCGTCGAGCGCACTGTGATCATCGAGAGCATCACAGCCAACCGCGACGGCCTGCTGTACGTGGCCGACCGCGTGTCGGGCAACGTGATGCGCATCGACCCGAAGAAACCACAGCCGGTGATCGTTGGCCGCGTGGGTTCGCGCCAGGTCAACGGACAGATGACCGCGCCCAACCCTTCCGGCATGGTCTTCAATGCGCAGGGTGACCTGCTGATCGGCGCCTCCGCCTTCGGCGAGGTCGTGCGCCTGCGCAGCGCGGAGCTTGACCCGGCGCGCCCCGGTGTGGCACAGACCTTCGTGACAGGTGTTCCCGGAGCCAACGGCGTCGATGTGGACCGACAGGGTCGCCTGATCATCAGCGGCGGGGCCAGCGGCAGCATCTTCCGTGTCGGCCCTGATGGCGGTGCGGCCGAGACCGTCGCGGCGGTCGAGCGCTTCACCCGCACGCTGCCGGATGGTCGCACGCAGCAGGCCATCGTCGCCAACGGCCTGGCCATCGACAGGGCGGGCGTGCTGCACGTCGCCGACACGGCGCGCGGCGCGATCTGGCGCATCGCCTTTGACGACGGCGGCCGTGCACAGCGCCCGGTTTTGTGGGTACAGAACGAAGCACTGGCCGGCGCCGACGGCCTGGCTTTCGACGCGCGAGGCCAGCTCTGGGTCGCAGTCAACGAACTCAATTCACTGGTGCGCATCAGCCCGGCGGGCGAGCTGACCGAGGTGGCGCGCAATGGCGCAGCGGGGCCGCTGGAGTTCCCCGCCGCCTTGGTGTTCGTGGGGGACACCGGCTATGTGGCCAACTTCGACACGCCGCGACGCGTCAACCTTGACGCGGGCAGCACGAACACTGCGCGCGCCGGTATCGGGGCGTCGATCGCGCGCGTGACCCGCTGAACCGCAGCGGCGCCATCACCCCATCTTTGAACAGGACACCTGCAAACAGGGCCCCGACAATCGTTGGCTGCCAGGCATAGGGAGCGGGCCGGGTCTTTCGTCCCAACCGTCTGGCGGAAGACGCAGATCGGTCAAATAGACTCTGATGGCCATCGCCACAGCCCGGTGGCACGGGGCTGTGCCATTCTTGACGTTGTCCATGTGCCGGAGCAGCCGCTCGGGCGCTCCACGCTGTCCACCCCATCAGGCACACCATGCGCAGCATGCTCGATTTCAGTTCATGGTCCACCGTCCTCACCACGCTCTTCAGCCTGATCGTGGTGTCCCTGGTGTTCGTGGGCATTCGCCTGGTGTTCATGCAGACCTTCCAGCGTCGGCGAGAGCGTGAAAACCGCCAGATCAACGAGCGCCTGAAGGTGCTGATTGCAGCCTACAAAACTTTGGGCGGATCCTTCACCGGTGTGTTGACGGTGGACCCGGCGCATCTGCGGGATCAGCGGCAAGACATCGGCGCCGGGGAAGATGCGGAATCCGACTCCGTGGTCAGCGGCTCCGAGCGTCGCCGCCGCATCCGTGACGCGGTGGAGGCGGCGCTGTCCGATGTCATCCTGCTGGGCACCGAGGAACAGGTGAAGCTGGCCGCACTCGCTGCCAACGAAATGGTGGCCGGGCGCAATGTGGAGGTGGCGCCGCTGGTGATTTCGCTGCGCGATTTCATCCGCCAGGCCCTCGACTTGACGCCGGCTCCCGCAGACATGATTCCGAACCAGGGGCCGCTGCGCGTGAGCGCAGGTGGTGGAGCGACCCGACGCGGTGGCGGTGAGGCCCGCGGTGGTGGGGGCAGGGGCGGGAGCGCTGAAGGCGGGGGCGGCATGGGCATCGGCATGGGGGTGGGTGCCGGCAGCGGCTCGGTAACGACGGGCAGCGGCTCGTCAAACGGAACCCCCTGACCCGTGCACTCCATCGTGAGCTTGACGCCCCAGTCCGCTATTCACACAGGTTTCAACACAACGCCCTTCCATGACAACCCACCGGCCACGCGCCAACGAACGCCTGCCTTTCATCGACGCACTCAAAGCCGTCGGCTCGCAACTCATCGTGTTGCACCACCTGGCGTTTTACGGCCCCATGTCGGACTGGACGCACCAGCTCGCCCCGGCTCTGGTGGGCTGGTTCAGCCAGCACGCGCGCATGGCGGTGCAGATCTTTCTGGTGGTGGCCGGATTCCTGGCCGCGCGCAGCCTGGCGCCCGACGGTGTCCTGCGCAGCGAACGTCCACTGGCCCTGCTCTGGCAGCGTTTTGTGCGGGTCAGCCTGCCGCTGATGGCCGCGCTGATGCTGGCAATGGTGTGCACAGAAATCGCTCGGCAATGGATGACCCACGACTCGCTGCCGGACCCGCCCGAGTTGTGGCAGTTCGTGGCCCACGCCCTGTTGATCCACAGCCTGCTGGGGGTGGACTCGCTGTCGGCCGGCGTCTGGTACGTGGCCATCGACGTGCAGCTCTACGCGTTGCTGCTCGGTCTGTTGTGGCTGGCACGGCGGCTGGACTCGAAGGCACCGATGCTGGTGGCGGCCGTGGTGCTGGCCTCGCTGTTTCACTTCAACCGCGACAGCGGATGGGACAACTGGGCCCTCTACTTTTTCGGGGCCTATGGCCTCGGCGCGCTGGCCTTCTGGGTGAGCCGTGCCGACGCCGGACGCAGCGCGCCGGCGTGGCTGGCGGGCATGGTGCTGTTCACAACGCTGGCGCTGGCGCTGGACTGGCGCACCCGCATTGCGCTGGCGCTGGGCGTGGCGGTTTCACTGGCCTGGGCGCACCGCAGCGGCTGGCTGTTCACCTGGCCGCGCAGCCGGACCCTGGGCTACCTGGGCCGCATTTCGTACGGGGTGTTTCTGCTGAATTTCCCGGTGGCGCTGCTGGTGAACGCCTGGTTCACCCGCTACGCCAGTGCCGATGCCGGGGTGCAGACGCTGGGGGTGTTGGTGGCCTGGCTGGCGTGCAACCTCGCAGGCGCGGCTTTCCACCACGGGGTTGAGCAGCGCCTGGGCCGGCTCGGCCGCCCAGCGCCCCCAGCACGCTGAGCCGCATCGTTCAAGCGGTGACCGGATCGCAGCGCTCGCGCAAGTAACGCAGAGCCTCTTCCACCTGGTCGATCAGCACCAGGCACAGATCGCCCGGTTGCAGGCGCGCGAGCGCCGTGTCGATGGCCACGAACTCGCCCTGGATGGTGTCGATGCGGGTCGTCCGTGTGGCGCCTTCGAGCCCCTGGCGCAGCAACCCCGTGACTTCGCCCTCGGTGCGCCCGCGCTGGCAGGCGTCCTCGTACAGGATGACATCGTCAAATGCCGCGCCGAGGATGCGGGTCTGTTCGCGAATGTCTTCGTCGCGCCGGTCGCCCGCGCCACTGATCACCACCAGGCGGCGCTGCGCCGGCATGGCTTCGGCGGCGGCGACCAGGGCGCGCATGGCGTCCGGGTTGTGGCCGTAGTCGGCGATCACGGTCGCACCGCGCAGCGTCATCAGGTTGAAGCGCCCGGGCACGCTGGCGGCGTCGCTCTGGAACGAGGCGAGGCCCTTGCGGATGCGGGCCCACGGCATGCCCAGCGCCCAGGCCGCGGCCAGCGCGGCCACCTGGAAGCCGATGCGCCCACCCATGGTGATGGGGATGTCGGCCAGCGCCACTTCGTGCCGGCGCTCGCCCTGCGTGGCGACGATGTGTGCGCCCTCCACCCACACGGCGCGGTGACCTTGTGCGCGGTGCGTGGCCAGCACCGGGTTGTTCGCATCGCTCGCAAAAAAGATGACCTGCCCGGTGCATACCTCGGCCATGCGGATGCAGTGCGGATCGGCCGCGTTGAGCACACCGTAGCCGTTGGGCGCCACGTTCTGGATGACCACGCGCTTGAGCACCGCAATGTCTTCCACCGTGGTGATGTAGTTCAGGCCGAGGTGATCGCCCGAGCCGATGTTGGTGACCACGGCCACCTGACAACGGTCAAACCCCAGGCCCTCGCGCAGCACACCGCCTCGCGCGGTTTCGAACACGGCCGCATCCACTTCGGGGTGCATCAGCACATTGCGCGCGCTGCGCGGGCCGGCGCAATCGCCGCTGTCGGTCTGGCGACCGTTCACGTACACGCCGTCGGTGTTCGTCATGCCGACGCGATAGCCCTGCGTGTGCAGCAGGTGCGCGATCAGCCGCGCGGTGGTGGTCTTGCCATTGGTGCCGGTCACGGCCACCACCGGAATGCGGCCGTTCTGGTTGGGCGCAAACAGGTGATCGATGATGGCTTCACCCACCGCACGGCCCTTGCCGTACGACGGGCTCAGGTGCATGCGCAGACCGGGCGCGGCGTTCACCTCCACCACGCCGCCGCTCTGGTCTTCCAGCGGTGTGAGCACGGTCTCGCACACCACGTCCACACCGCACACGTCCAGGCCCACCATGCGGGCGGCGGCCACGGCGCGCGCGGCCACCTCGGGGTGAACGTCGTCGGTCACGTCGGTGGCGGTGCCGCCGGTGGAGAGGTTGGCGTTGTTGCGCAACACCACGCGCTCGCCCCTGGCCGGCACGGTGTCGGGCGTGTGGCCCTGTATCTGCAGACGCGCCAGAGCGATCTCGTCGATGCGCATGCGCGTGAGCGAGGTGCCATGGCCGTCACCACGCTGCGGATCGGCGTTGACGATGTCCACCAGCTGCGCCACGGTGTGCGTGCCGTCTCCGGTGACCTGCGGCGGATCGCGCCGCGCCGCAGCGACGAGGCGGTCACCCACCACCAGCAGGCGGTAGTCGCTGCCGGGCAGGTACTTCTCCACCATCGGTTGGCCATATTCGCTGGCCACACGAACCGCCAACTCCAGGTGGTCGCGCGAGACGATGTTCACCGTCACACCCTTGCCCTGGTTGCCGTCGCGCGGCTTCACCACCACCGGCAGGCCGATGTACTGGGCCACCGCCCAGGCCTCTTCGGCGCTGTCCACCGGGCGGCCCAGCGGCACCGGCACGCCGGCGGCGCGCAGCAGGTTTTTGGTGAGGTCCTTGTCCTGCGCAATGCTCTCCGACACCGCGCTGGTGCTGTCGACCTCGGCGGCCCAGATGCGGCGCTGGCGCGAACCCCAGCCGAACTGCACCAGCGAGCCCTGGGTGAGGCGGCGAAACGGAATGCCGCGCGCCACCGCGGCGTTGACAATGGAGCCGGTGGACGGGCCCAGTCTCACGTCTTCGTCGATTTCGCGCAGGCGGGCGATGACCGCCTCCACATCGAAAGACTCATCGCCCTGGCCACGCGCCACGGCAATCAGCTGCTCGGCTGCCTTGAAGGCTTCGCGACCCACGGCCTCTTCGGTGTACTCCACCACCACTTGATAGGTGCCCGGCTCCACGGTTTCGGTGCAGCGCGAGAAAGTCACCGGGCAGCCCGCTTGGGCCTGCAAGGCCAGCGCCACCAGCTTGAGCACGTTGGCCAGCGAGAGTTCGCTGGCTGGGCGCGGCCAGCGACCGAGCTGCGGAAAGCGGTCGCGCAGCGCCGCCTCGAAGCCGGGCAGGGCGCTCAGCGATCGCTCGTCGGGCGGGCAATGCACGATGGCCTCAATGGCGGTCTGGCGGGTCCAGAGGTTGGGGCCACGCAGGGCACGGATGCGGGAAATGTCCATGGCGGATGTTGGAATTCGGTTGGGGTGCGGTGGAAGTCGCGGTGCTTCAAGCGCTCGGCAGTGTGTCAAAACGCTGCAGGCCGGCGGCCACCAGCACCGGGCTCAGGCCGGCGGCCCAGGCCGCGGCTGCGGCACCGCACAGGCTGCTCGCGGTCTCGGCATCGACCAGACCGGCCAGCGGTGCGCGCGCCACCACCTCGTCCTTCTCGATGAGGCACACCGCGTCGTCTTGCCAGCGCACGGTGCGCGGCATGTCGATGTCGGCCGGCACCGGCCCGGCGCCGTAGCCGAGGCAGGCACCGTCGCAGTGTTCGGCCAACGCGGCCACGCCGGGTTCATCCAGGTTGAGCACGCAGGCGCCTTGTTCCAGCACCACGTCAACCTGCGTGCGCAGCACCCGCGGCATGCCCGAGGCATCAAAGATGTCGTGGTGTGCCAGGCCTTCCCAGCCACCGAGGTCGGTCACCACTCCGACCAGGCAGCGGTCGTAGGGCAGGCCATGGTCGAGGATGAGCGAGGGCGCGGTTTCCACCGCCAGGCCCTGGATCTCGCGGTTCATGAGCAGGCGCTGGCACTGATCCCAGTAGTCGGCACCCGCGCGCTCGATGCGCCGGCGCCCGATGTGGATGCCTTCGCTGGATGCGAGGCCGGCGGGGGCGCCGGCGAGGTCGAGCAGGAAGGCCGCCGCGCGGGTCAGCAGCGCGGTACCCCGCGTGCCGCTCACGCCGATGAGGGGCACCCGCCCGGCCATGGGGGTGGCGGGGTCGAACAGCTGCGCCACGATGGCCTCGCCCACCGGGCGCGGCTGGCCGATGGCCGGGCGCAGGTGCATGAGCAGACCGGGACCGGCGTTCACTTCCACAATGGCACCGCCCACCTCGTGCAGCGGGCGGCCGATGTCCCGGGTGACCATGTCGATGCCGGCGATGTCCAGCCCCACGGCGCGCGCCGCCAGGCTCGCCATGTAGGCCACCTCAGGATGGACCTCGTCGGTGCAGTCGTAGGCCATGTTGCCGTTGCGCTGCACCAGCACGCGCTGGCCCGCGGCGGGCACGGCGTCGGCCCCCAGACCCTGGCGCTCCAGCAGCAAGGCCATGGCCGGTTCACGTTCCAGGCGGATCGTCTCCAGCGGAAACTCTTCGGCCTCGCCGCGGCGCGGGTCGCTGTTGAGCTGCAGGTCAATGAGCGTTCTCACCGTGGCCACACCGTCGCCGGTGACCCACAGGCTCTCGCCCCGGTTGGCGGCTACCACGCGCCCGCCCACCACCAGAACACGGTGCTCGTTGCCCAGGATGTGGCGTTCCACGATCACGTCGCTGCCCTCGGCATCGGCGATGGCAAAGGCACGCTCGATGTCGGCCTGCTCGCTCAGTTCGAGCGACACGCCACGCCCGTGGTTGGCGTCGCTGGGCTTGACCACCACCGGCAGCCCGATGTCTTGCGCGGCTTCCCAGGCCTCGGCAGCGCTGGCCACGATCTGGCCCTCGGGCACCGGCACACCGCAGCTTTGCAGCAGGGTTTTGGTCAGGTCCTTGTCGCTGGCGATGTTCTCGGCGA
>LNFM01009372.1_pt1 | contig 14284 bp, 4 predicted proteins | sample 596031 | NCBI WGS metagenome assembly LNFM01 (sample SAMN04254537, study PRJNA301005) | activated carbon metagenome | isolation source: dual media filters at the Ann Arbor, Michigan drinking water treatment plant | place: USA: Ann Arbor
CCAAGGGCCACGATAAGGCTGTGGCTGGTTCTGGAAGCCGCCATCGACCGCTACGAGATCGGCGAGACGGCCCGTCAGCTCGTGAAAGGCAATCTGGACTTGTAACGGTTTCGTGCCGGTCACTTGAGAGTTAAACACTCACACAAGGAGACCGAAGAGATGATGAAGCACACAGAAGATTTCAAGCAAGAGGCCGTCCGGATTGCATTGACCAGCGGATTGTCACGGCGGCGTGTTGCAGCTGATTTGGGCGTTGGATTGTCGACGCTGGGCAAGTGGGTATCGCAGTATCGGCCAACCGATTTGGTATCAGCGCCGCAAGCAGATTTGGCGCGCGAGAATGAACGCCTGCGCTTAGAGAACCGTATCCTCAAGGAGGAGAGGGAGATACTAAAAAAGGCTACCCAGTTCTTCGCGAGCCAGCGGTAGTGAGGTTCGCATTCGTGCACAACTGGCGGCATGTCTGGCCAGTGGAGATGTTGTGCCGCGTGATGCAGGTATCGACGCGCGGTTACCGGTCCTGGCACGTACGGCCGACAAGCCGACGGTCACGCGGTGACATGAAAGTGCTGGCACATATCCGTGAACAATATGGGCTTAGTCTCGGCAGCTATGGCCGTCCTCGCATGACGATGGAGTTGAAGGAGGCAGGGCTCGTTGTAGGCGAGCGCCGTGTTGGCCGATTGATGCGGATCAACGGGATCAGGCCGGTTCGCACCCGCAAGCACAAGGTCACCACCAACAGTAATCATCGTCTGGGCATCGTTGCGAACTGGCTGGACGGCGATTTTGTTGCCGCTGCTCCTAACCAAAAATGGGCAGGCGACATCACCTACATATGGACTACCGAGGGTTGGCTCTACCTGGCAGTTGTTCTTGATCTGCACAGCCGCCGTGTCGTTGGCTGGGCGGTCAGCGACAGAATGAAGAAGGATCTGGCAATCAGGGCGCTCGATATGGCGGTAAATCTACGGCAACCCGCCGAAGGCTGCATCTTCCATTCTGATCGCGGCAGCCAATACTGTGCCTATGATTATCAGAAGAAGCTGCAGGCCTACGGCCTGCGGCCATCGATGAGCGGCAAAGGTAATTGTTACGACAATGCATCCGTTGAAACGTTCTTCAAATCGCTGAAGGCCGAGCTGATCTGGCGTCAGAAATGGTCAACACGAAGACAAGCAGAGGCCGCTATCTTCCAGTACATCAACGGGTTCTACAACACCCGCCGCCGTCACTCATATCTGGGTAACATCAGCCCGCTGGCGTTCGAAGCAAAGGTGGCATAATGAGATCAGTGACCGGCGCAAAACCGTTACAAGTCCAATCCGCGTGTCGCAAGGTCTGGAGGCACTCGCCAGTGATCAGCGTCAATCCGTTCTACATGGCCTGCCCGGCGCAACGCTTCGAGCCTGCGCACATGCGACTGGACAAAGGCCTGCGGGTCTCCGCCCAGCTGCACGATCTTCGCCTGCGCTACCTCAAGATGCTGTGATGGCCGGTAGATGCCTTGCTCGTTGGCAAGCTCTGATATGTTGAGATCGGATGCGCGCGGTTTGCTCAACTTGGGGCTGGCTTCGACGATCATGTTACGGCTGATGTCCTGGGCAGCGTCGGCGCTCAACTCGATATGATGGACCCGGCCATCGGTACCGTCGATGACAAGATGCACGCGGTCACTCATTTCCTCGCTGCCAAGTCCTTTGGACACGACCCGACCGACGATCCGTTCGGTGATCGTGTCGCGGTGGAGGGCATATTGCGAGGCACCGCGCACGTCAGACAGCCCATCGCGCTCCAGCGCCTTGTGCATGGTCTTGATGATGTCACCGCGTATACCAACGTCACGCAGCACCTGTTCGGCTTTTGGTGACACCTTCCATTGTCCGGGCGTTACCTCGGTCGCCAACCCCATGCGCTCAAGCTTGCGGGCGCGGTCGATCATCAGAGCGCGGTTCTTGCGGAACATGTCCCGCATGTCCTTGTCGGGACGCAGGTCAGCAAACTCGTTGCTCGCCTCCTGCTCTGCAATCAGCATCCGGTCGAGCCGGGTGAACCGGTCGGCTTCAACCTCATTGGTAAGCTGACGGCTGACCTCCTGCTCGGTCTGCCTTCCCAGTTCCAAGGTCACGATCTCGCTGGCCCGTTCGCGGATGCCGTGCGCGATATAGTCACCTGCTATGTTGAGCATCTTTCCGTCGTCGGTCACGCCGCGCATCAGTATGTGCGTATGCGGATGACCGGTGTTGTGATGATCGACCGCGATCCAGTCCAGCTTCGTCTCAAGGTCGGCTTCCATCTGTTGCATAAGATCGCGCACGGTCTGGCGGGGGTCGGACAGTTCCGCACCCTCCTCCGCCGAGACAATGAACCGGAACTGATGCTTGTCCTCCCTACCTCGCTCCAAAAAGGCACTGCCGTCGGCAGTATCATTCCCCGCATTATAGGCCTGCCCCTTCTCCCCGTCGCGGGTCACTCCGTCGCGTTCGAGATATCTCAGATGCGCGTTCACGGCCTTGGCCGATACGAACTGCCGCCCGCGATAGCCCCCACGCTGCGGGTTGAGCTTCACGATCCGAGCCTTCACAGCAACGCGGCGCGAGCGGGTGCGACCACCGCTTGTCGACCGCCACCCGTCACGGCCCTTCAATGCACTCGCAACCCTGCCTCCTCGTCCGCGCGCGTTGCACCGACCACTTGGCGCTCGCCGCAACGCATAGGGGTTGCCGCCGCTCCTGCGGATCGCGGCATGCACCTCGCCGACGAAGGACTTCGGCCTTGCGCGTACCGGTCGAGGCATACGTCCAACGGATGGCCCACTACGGTTCCCAACCCTTCCTGGGCGAATGCGAAAGCGGTCTGAATCATCGGCCATATGGTGAGAGTTGGACTCGCAAATGCGCGATGCAAGGCGCCAATTACACCGAACGAAGGCTGGCGTAGAAAGACAAAGCGAAGTGTAGAATAGGCGGACTCAGATTGGGCTCAAAATCCGAGCGCCGACACGAATCTTATTGATAAAAAACGACAATCGAGTAAAGCTGCCATACGGTTGCTTAGCAAAAGAGCGCAAAATCGCCTAAAAAACAATGTGCAGACAATGGCTTAGGACGTATGTCCGACCTGCGAGGAATCTCGCTTTATCTTGCCATCAAATTCCTACCACCCATTTGAAGATAGTGGCAATTTTCTATTCAACCCCATGGCTCTGACTGACTCGCCATAAGACGCCAGTGAACGAAAAACTGACAAACGCCGCAAATTTCTCCTCGTGTGACAGTTCAAACGGCTTACGTGGCATTCGCGCACCGCTATCGGGGTGCAGCCGTTGTACACTCACGCTGCATTATGCATGCCTTCAGCATGTGTCGAACGCACAATATCGGCACACCGTTTACGCATTTGGCGCGCGTCCAGCACACAAAAATGCGGTCATTTGGCTAGCGGCCAACGGCGAAATCGATCCTATAGTTGAAGTACTGAAGATTGCCGAGCGCCCGCCGACACGCATCGATGCCTTGCGTAAAATGCTCCAAATCATCCATTGTAAAGCAGACCGTTTCGCCAGTCGGTTGCTCGTAGCCGCCAACCGCGCAACGGATATATGGCAATCCGTCGTCGGGCATCGAGTCGCCCGCCTGCAACCCATGAACGATCAAATTACGAACACCGCGAAGTGCGAGTGCTTGTTCGCGCACTGCAGTAGCAACGTCGATCTTATCACGATTCTCGAGCGCCTGCGATGTCAGCTCAAACCAGATATTCAATCGTTCAGCGACAGAGCCGCGAACGGCACTTGGCTCAAATCCCGAACGTTCGCGAGCGGTCAGAATGCTTGTGGTAAGTTGCTGTTCCATCAAACTCCAATGGAACAGAAAATAGCCGACCTTGGCCATCAGGTCGGAAAAGGTCACGAACGGCGGCTGCTCGACCGCAGCCACCGCGCGCTCACCTTCAAGCAAAATAGTCGAATGGCCTTGCACCATCCCTGCGCCATGACAAATCACTCTCGCCGCTTTTTGCACCGAAAGCCGACATGTCCTGCACCATTAGCGCGACCAGACGCGCGGACGGGTCGAGCGGATCGCCCGCGTGAGATAAGAGGTTTTCTACGTCAGTCACCTGCAACGATACAGGCAAATCATGTGTGAGCATCGGCGCATCAACAAGATCGGCCAGACGAAGCGTGGTTGGCACGTTGCCTGAACTAATGCCTGCGTTGGTGGTTGCGTCCGGCTGCTCGTAATAATCGAAGATATTGACGACATCGCGACCGTTTGCGAGCATGTCAATCTGCGGCATTCCAAACCGGCTGCCAGCATTTTCGCCTCTCAATATCGCCGCTGCCTGATCTGCCGCAGACCCTTCGGTCGGTGCACGAGCACCGATGGCTTGATCGACAATACCGCCGGGTTCGAACTCTGCATCTTCAGCCACAACGCGTTCGGGCAGCGTAAATCGGCCATTGCTACCTGCAATGTCATCGATCGACGCACTGACGCTGCCGGGTTTGTAAGCAAGTGCTGCATTACCCAAAGTGCCAATTGCGCCGTTTGCACGGGTGAAGGTCGCAGTCGAAATGAGTACATTGTCGCCAACCTTAGCCGTGCCATCGATGTTCCGGCCCGCAAGGCCGATCTCGGTAATGCCAAGCTCGTCCAGTGTTTTGAGTTCGCCAATATCGGTCACACCGTTGCCATTGGCGTCAACCCAGACCTTGAGCTCGCCGAACCGTGCGTCGTTCTTGTCGAGAACGCGGTCGCCGTTATTGTCGAGCGCTGTAAGCGCTTCGAGATCGCTTCTGGCATTCTTGTCCTCTGCAGCAAAGCTGAGCTCTGAGGCGTGCGTAATCTTGCCGTCATTGTTCCGGTCAATGACCAGAAATCCGTCTCCCTTGCCGGTCCAGCCCGTGTCATCGGCAACGCCATCGCCGTTCATGTCGAACGCTGCTTTGGATTTTTTGATCGACGCCATCGCGATCCCGTCACCGTCCAGATCGAGAATGATCGGAGACAGAAGCCCGAAACTCTTGCCCTTGAACGTCATCAGGTTGGATGCACCAAGCGCTCCGGTACGCGGGTCGATCTGGCCTTTCTTGGGCACGAGTGTCATTGCGCCACCCGAAATCGTAACCTTATACTTGTCCGCTTTACGGGCAAAGGTCTGCTCCTGCACCTCAATCGAAGGCATGTTCGTCGTGCTTGAAAAATACGTCAAAGCTGCATCGAGGAACTCCATCGTCGTGCCATTGGAGCGTGTATAGCTACCCTTGTTGACCACAGCGACATCGCCAAATTGCGTCGTTCCATTGACAGCAGTTCCAGCCAACTTGATCGATCGAACACTAGCCTGAGTGAGCGACAAAATCTCGCCTGCTTCTGCGACACCGTCACTGTCGCGGTCTTGCCAAATCTTGAACTCGGCAAATTTAGCGTCGAGGCTCGACAGCAGTCCGTCCTTGTTGCTGTCGAACGCACGCAGGCCATCGAGATCGGACCTTGCACCGGCAACGTCATCGATGAAACTGAACTCGCCTGCATTACTGACCGTGCCATTGCCGTCGCGGTCGAGGAACAGCATGCCTTCGGTATTGCCGAACCAGCTCGTATCGTCCGCAAGGCCGTCGCCGTCGAGGTCGTAACGCGCATTGCTGTCAGCCGCCGAAAATGTCGTTACGCCATTACCGTCGAGATCGAGAATGATCGGTGAGGTAACGCCGACAGTGGTTCCGCCCTTGAACTGGAGCTGCTCGATGCTTGCGATGGTATCGGTACCGTCGTTACCATCGACACCGGTTTGGTTGTCGACGATCGTCACCGCGCCATTGACTGTGGAGATCGTGTAACTCGATTGCAAGCCGGCCAGCACCAGCCGGTCAGTTCCCGTGCCGCCGGAAACAGCGTCATTGCCGGTACCGCCGGTGATGATGTCATCGCCAGCATCACCGTTCAGAGCGTCGTTACCATTGCCTCCGTTTAGTATATCATTTCCATCGCCGCCCGACAGCGCGTTTGCAGCGGAATTGCCAGTAATCGTATCGTTACCCGATCCGCCGATAACATTTTCAATGTTCCAGATCGTGTCGGTCTCGCTTCCGCTCGAGCCTGAGCTGTTGTTCAGATTGATCGTCCATGCAGCTGTTGCACTGCTGTAATCGACCGTGTCAATCCCATCGGTGCCGTCGATGATGTCGTTACCCGCACCGCCAGACAGAAGGTCGTTGCCGCCTTCGCCGTATAGCTTGTCGTTACCATCACCGCCGCTCAGCACATCATTCTGGGTGCCGCCGCTGATTGTATCGTTACCGGCTCCACCTACAAGATTGTCGATCCCTGCATCGCCGGTAATCGTATCATTACCCGCTCCGCCATCGACACTGTCATTGCCAGCGCCCGCATAAAGAAGGTCGTCGCCAGCGCCGCCGCTTATAACGTCATTGCCATCATCCCCCGTAGCCGTGTCATTGCCATCGCCAGCATCGATTACATCGTTGCCCTGACCCCCATAGAGTTTGTCGAGACCGATCCCGCCGACAAGCAGGTCGTCGCCCGCATCTCCGGTCATCTCGTCATTGCCGTCGCCGCCATTTACGCTGTCATTGCCTGCGCCTGCGTAAATGCGGTCATTGCCAAGGCCGCCAACGAGTTCATCGTTGAGATTCCCGCCGGTAATCAGGTCATCGCCGCCAAGGCCGTCGATCCGGTTGACTGCGTTGGCTTGGCCATACAGATTGTCATTTCCATTGGTGCCGTAAACCCACGGTCCGCCGTTCGCGGTCACCTGCACCGACGCGGTAGCAGTCGAGGTCAGCGCCCCATCGCTGATCGTATAGCTAAAGCTGCCTGTACCCTGATAACCACTGTCTGGCGTATACACGATCTGGCCCTGAGCATTGAGAGCCACCGTTCCGCCAACTGCTGTACCAACCGACACGATCGATAGGGCGTCGCCATCCGAGTCATTATCGTTGGCGAGCAATGCCGATGGCTGGACAACCAATGCTGTCCCTGCAACTGCCGCCAGGCCGGTATCATGGGCTGCAACGGGCGCATCATTGACCGGCGTGATGGTCAGCGCGAATTCGTCAGAAACCGATAAAGCGCCGTCGCTGGCGGTAACGCGGACTGTAATTGCACCGTTGAAGTTTGCAGGCGGCGTGCCGGTAAACTGGCGTGAAACTGCATCAAATGCAAGCCAGCCGGGCAAGGCAGCGCCGTTCGCCAACGTCGCGGTCAGGGCCAAGGACGCGCTGTCGATATCGGTGAAGCTGTCGGCAGAAATGGTAAAGTCTACTACAGAATCTTCTGCCGACGAGCGGTCGATCAATGCGATAGCCACGACAGGTGCGTCATTGACAGCAGTTACATCCAGCCGGAAGACGTCGGAAGCCGACAGGCTGCCATCGCTTGCGGTTACTTCTATTTCGAAAGATCCGCTGAACTCGGCAGGAGGCGTGCCCGTGAACTGCCCATTCGCGAAGGTCAGCCATGCAGGCAACATGTCACCGCCTGCAAGCGTCGCGGACAGTACCAGGGAATCGCCATCAATGTCGGCAAAAGCACCTTGTGGCAAAGTTATCGAGATCGCCTGATCTTCAGGCGAGCTTTGATCGGCTAACGCTTCAGCGAGAACCGGTGCATCGTTTTTCGGCGCAATGGTTAGGTTGAACTGCTGCGCGGCAGTTGCGGTGCCGTCGCTCACCAAAACTGCAATTGTGAGCACACCATTGAAGTTATGCGGCGGTGTGCCCGAAAATTGCTGTCCGTCAAAGGCGAGCCAAGAGGGAAGCGGGTCGCCATTGGCCAGCAATGCGGCATAGCTGAGGCTGTCGCCATCGACATCGGTAAAAGCATTGGTAGCCAACGCAAAGCTGACTGCCTGATCTTCAAGCCCGGACACATCGGCTATCTCGATCATCGCAATAGGCGCGTCGTTGACTGGTAGCACCGTAACCGATGCAATAGCACTGCCGCCTTCGCCCTGACCGTCCGCGATTGAATAGTTGAACGAAGCATCGCCGTAGAAATTGGCATCGGGCGTGAAGACGATTTGCCCATTCTCCAAGGCAACCGTGCCACCGATCGCGTTGCTAACGCCAGTAACATTTAAAGTGTCGCCTTCCACGTCACTGTCATTTGCAAGGAGCGTCTCTGCAGCGAGCGACAAGGTGACATCTTCGTCCGTCACAAAGCCGGTATCATTTTGTGCAACCGGCGCATCGTTGACCGGATCTATGGTGAGCTTGATTTGCGCAATCGAGGTAAGTCTCCCGTCACTTGCGGTTACCGTCAAGTCAATCGAGCCGTTGAAGTTCAATGGGGGCGAGCCCTGAAGCCGACCATCGCTGAATTGCAACCAAAACGGAAGAGGTGAGCCATCTGGCGATTTGACTTCAAACAGCAGCGCGTCGCCGTCGGCATCGCTGAACAGCGCCGCAGGAAGAGCCAAATCAAAAGCATTGTCTTCTGGTAAATGTAGCTCGAACGTGTCGCTGCTAGCGATGGGAGCGTCGTTCACGGGCAGGATGACGAACGCAATCGAGGTACTTTCCGTCGCAGTACCATCCGAAGCAGTGACCACCAACTCAATCCGGCCATTGAAATTTGCCGGAGGAGTACCGCCAAACGCAACGCCGTCAAACGACAACCAGCTTGGCAGCGAGTCGCCGTTCGCCAAGGTAGCGGTCAGTTGAAGCAAGTCGCCATCGACGTCGCTAAACAAGCCTTCCGGCAGCAAGAAGACGATTTGACGATCTTCGGGTGAAGTTTGGTCGTTGATCGATGAAGTTTCGGTCGGCGCATCGTTAGAAGCGGCGACCGCAACATTTATGCGCGCCGTTGCAATGCCGCCATTTCCATCAGAAATCGCATATTCGATGAAATCGGCCCCATTGAAATTTGCATGGGGCCGGTAGCGAACATTGCCGTCCCGGTCGATCCACGCACGTCCGTTTTCTCCATTGGTTACCGAACGCAGTATGAGTGTATTGCTGTCGGGATCGCTAGCCAGCGCGAGCAATGTGGCAAGCGCAATCACGATATCGGTATCTTCGACCGCATCTGCCGCATAATCCAGCGCTGACGGTGCAGTGTTCGGGTTCACCAAATGGACGATCGCATCATCGCCTAGGAAATGCAGATCCTCGATGTTCCGCAATGTGTCGGTCCCGTCCCGGCCATCGACTAAATCCCGAACAGTCGTTACGCCGTCGATGGTCGCGATTTCATAATCGACAGCAGAACCCCGGTAGGTTGCCTTGTCGCGCGCGCTGCCTCCGTCGATTAAATCGTTGCCACGACCACCTTCTATAGTGTCGCTGCCTCCGCTCGCGTTGATCCTGTCGTTGGTATCAAAGCCTGTGATTATGTCGTCGGCACCTGTCGAACTATTGGCCAGGATGAACCGCTGTACGTCGCTCAGCGAAATTGTCGATCCGTCGGCCAACTCAAAGCGCTCGACCTGTGCTGAGCTCGCGGCAAATTGCCCGCGAATGGTCAGCGAAAGACGTTCTTCTCCAGTTACTTCAATCAGGAGGTCCGCGCCATCCATGCCGGTTCGGCTGAAAAACAGATCCTCGGCTGCGATGCCCTCGTCGAAACGAACGATATCGAAACCGCCAGCGTCACGAATGACGTCCTCGTCGAACCCGCGACCGAAGCGATAAACATCGTCGCCTGTGCCGCCGTTCAATTGGTCGAATCCGGCTCCGCCATCGATGAGACCACCGGCATCGTCCGTAGACAAGTCGTTATCACCATTGGTGGAAGCTCCCTCGATCCTTGGCAAAATAGCCTGCCAATTCACTATTTGACCGTCGGCCAAATAAAATGTCGGAACCGTAACAGCCGCTTCGGAAAACTGTTCGATGATAGTCAGGGTTTCACCTGTATCGCGAATGGTGATGACGAGATCGTTCAACTCATCGCCACCACGCGCGAAATGGAGTTCGGAAAGCTCGAAAATGCCGTCGAAAGCAACGCTGCCCGCGGTTTCAAGCCCCGGCTGACCGAAATCACGAGGTTGATATTCGATGGAGAACACATCATTGCCATCGCCGCGACCGAAGTGCAGCGTAGCATAGTCGCCGCTGCCTACTATCAAATCGTCGCCAGCCAAACTGTCCAGCGAAGAATTAACGATACGCAGCCTGTCGTTGCCTTGGGTAGGTGTGGGCAAGATCGACGCAAGATCGAAATAAGTGGATGGCGGAAGCGGGTCTACGCCTGCGCTTACCACCCGTCCTTCGATTTCGGCCCAATCAAAGTAGAACTGGTTGATGTAGCCATTATCCTCTACGGTCAGTACAAAGCGGTCGACTACCCGGTCGATGGGCGACGCATCGGCAATGCCATCATAGTCGAAGTCCAGCCCGTAGCGATCCGGAATTGCATCGTCATCCGTGTCCCACGCGACCAGCTGGCCAGAACCGACGCCTCCTTGGTAGAACGCATAGAACACCCCTGCATAACCAGCCAATTCATAACGGCTACCAACGACATTTCCTGCTGCATCGATAAGGCTCGATGAGGTTTCTGTTTGCCATTCCGTGCCATCACTATCGAAATCGGGCGTTTGCCACTCTGCAATCCCGTCATTTTCGGGGTCCAGTATCGCCAGATCGGCAAAACCGTCTCCATTCGCATCAATGGACTGCCAGTCTATGCCGCCGCCTGCCAAAAGCGGGACCGCAGACCATATATTGCCGTCCAAGGAATATTGATCGGGTATGCCGTCACCATCGGTATCGCTTAGCAGAAGCACCAGCTCGGAATTGCCTCCGGCAACATCTGCACGATACAATTCGAAATCTTCAAATATTCCATCGTTCGTGTTGTCAAATGCCGCAAGCAACGTCCCATTTCCGTCAAGTTCTATCGAACCGTAGCGGAAGCCCTCCCAATGGAGACTTCCCACGCTTGCCGTTTCAAAGGAGCCCCAGTCCACAACACCGTTCTGATCGGGATCAAGAAATGCGACGTCCGCTTCAGCGTCGCCATCCTGATTGATCGCCAGCCAGTCCAGGCTACCGCTGGCACTGGTCGGCACTTCTTGCCAGCCATCGACGGGTTGAGGATAAAGCGCGAACTGGTTTCGAACAGTTAATTCCGCTCCAGTATTCCGATTGCGTACCACAAGATTGTCGGGTGCATTGCTGTCGCGAATGAAATCGAAATCATCGAGCGAGGCACCGCCGAGCAGGTAAATTTCGCTGGCGTTCCAATTTTGAAGGTCGCCAGTGCCATTCAGAGCATCTTCAAATCTACGATCAAGAAGAATATCCCTGCCGCCGTCAGGCAACAGCTCGACGGTGACGTCGCCTCCGGTTGCTATAATGGTTTCGTTCAAAGACGTCAGACTATTTGCTGAATTGCCTGGATCGACGAAAAACACCGTTTGCGGGCCATCTAGCGTTATTATCGTGCCATCGGCAAAGCGAAGCTCCGATAGTGCGCCTGCTCGCGCGTTTACCCTGTCATTGCTACCACGAATTTGAATCGTCACGATGTCCGTCAGGCCATCGAGCCACAAAAGATCGATATCCGTAGCAGCTATGCCCTGCCCAAATGCGATCGAATAACTGCCGCTGCCATCGATGCCGCGACCCAGGATTTCGGAATATTCTCGTGCCCCTTGATCGCCCAAAAGAGTGTCGTTGCCGTCCCCACGATTGAAGACGAGAACATCGTCACCGCCACGTCCGGCGATAAAGTCGTCGCCCTCACCAGATTCGAAAACTTCATCATATGTGGTTGCGAAGCCGGATGATTCCGATTCGGTATCTTCATCCAGCCTGCCAGTTAGGTAGTCGATGTCTTGGCTGCCTATGAGCTGCTCAACGAGCCCTCCATCCTCGGTCGGCATGAATTGCCGACCATCGGCTGCCAATATCTGAATCACCGATCTCGCTCCATCGTAGAGCCGGTCTTCGATTACCAGTTCCGATCCAAACTTTGTCCGAAGGACAGTTACGGGTACGCTGTCCCGGCGTTCGAACAATACAAGGACATCGGACGGGTCTACGTCGGAACCGAGATGCACATAAGTGCGATTTCTATCATAAGAAGCAAAGCCTGTTGCTGCGGTCGTTTCGTTTACCAAACGATCCGATCCACCGTCCGCGCTCAGTCTGAGATGCACTCCGCGGAACTCGTTTTCGTAAAGGTCATTGCCTTCACCACCGTCCAAGACGGGAGCAGCGCTATCATAACCTAATGGGCTGCCGAATGCTGTGAGGATATCATTGCCGCTAGTTCCCTCAGCGTCGAGGACAGCTTGAGCTAGCTGGACTTGCGACATGGTTGAGCCGTCCGCAAACTGGATTACCTCGATCCAGTGCGCGCCAGCAACATCGCTTTCGTAAGAACCGCCGTTTATAAAATCGTTATATGTTTGCTTACCGTCGAACGGGCTGCCGTCGAGCTTCAACGTTTCGCCGGTGTCTTTGATCGTTATAACGATTGACAAAGGATCGGTGGCATCGCGGCTGAATGTCACATCGTTCCGGTTAAGACCGACGAGCGACAACGTGTCCACATAACCATCATTGTTGCCGCTAAAAAAGTCGCGTTCCTTGACCACATCGTTGCCATATCCGCGCGCGAAAACATATTGGTTGTCGTCGTGATCGCCGATCAGGATGTCGTCGCCTGCGCCGCCATCAAGCAAATCAGTACCGAACAACAGATCATCGTTAGCGGTAGCAACAGAAACACGGCTAACCACTTGCTGAAAATTCAGGGTCTGATTGACAAATACGACGCTCGAGATGCCGGCATTAGCCTGATAATCGAACAGATGCTTGACTGTTAGCTCATCACCGGTCCCCGTAAAGGAGATACGCAAATCGTTGCCCATTCGGGCAAATTGCGTGTTCGCATTAAGGCTTATGTTCGTAAAACGGATGACGGATGAAGCATCAGCAAAAAATATGTCGCGGCCAAAACCCGAACCAAGCTCCAAAGTCTGGCTGGACGCGCCTCCAAAAATATAGTCATTGCCTGCGCCGGGCCGGAAGACCGTGGCACCACTAGGATGAAACCGGTCGCGCCAGCCCAACAGCACGTCATTGCCCGTTGTCCCGGTTTCAATCGACCCTTGTGAAAGGTCGATGACCATCCCGTCAGCAAAAACAATTTGGTCGATGTCGTCAGCTGTTGCGGAATCAGGATTTCCGGAAGCAGTAAATCGATTGGGCAGCAGAGCTACACCTGAACTGGCGTTGAACCGCACCCGCATCTGATTGGAGAAACTGCTATATCTGTCGAGTTCCAGAATAAAGTTATCGATTGTGTACTCCGCCGGTATCAGCAGCGTATCGAACGAGAACGACCCGTCGAAAATTCTAAGATTGCCTTCACGGAAAACGAATGTATCGTTTCCGCCGCCACCGTTAACGTCGTCAGTTCCTCCCAAGCCGTCGATCAAATCGTTCCCGGCTGATCCCATGAGTGAGTCCGCACCCGGCGTTCCATAGAGCTCGCCATTTATGATGGTTCCTTCTGCCGCAATTGAACGCTCTACCAGTTCGGCGAAAGTGGTGCTGGTACCGTCATCGAATTCGATCGACGCGATGGGTGATTCCGAAGCGGCCGTAGATCTACTCAGATATACGATGTCGCCTGCGCCATATGCGATTGCAAGATCTCTCCCATCCCGTATTAAACGCAAGTCGTCTGCGACGATGCCTGCGCCAAATCGAATGATATTGTTCGTGTCCGTATCGACTATGGTCGCACCACCATTGCCTGTTTCGAAATAATAGTGGTCCGCGCCCTGACGGCCGTCCAGAATGTCGGCCCCGCCAAGACCATCAATGAAGTCGCTCCGGAACGTTCCGACAATATTATCGACGCCCGACGTTCCGGCCGTCACATCTTGTGCCAGCATGTCTGCTGTCAGCTGCTCGCCATTATCAAAACGGAAGGTCTCGATCTGGTTGGCCTGGATGGAAAACTGCGCACTCACGGTAATGAAATTGCCGCTGGCGATGTGCAATATGCGAAGATCGTCGCCTTTGGGACCCGTTTGCTCGAAACGATAGTCCGTGCGAAGGCCTGCCAATATCAGAGTATCCGCGCCACCAAACCTGCCGCCATTGTCTACGATTGCATCATTGCCGCCGCCCGGCCCGAACCGGTATTCATCGGCATTGGCAAAGCCGAAAAGACGATCGTTGCCGACGCCGCCCTCGACAACAGATTGACCGGTCGACAATCCGAAAAACACTTGCCCTTCGCCATCGGGCTGAGCGAAACCACCCGTCAACAGATCAGTGATCTTAAAGTCG
>LNFM01009373.1_pt1 | contig 14283 bp, 12 predicted proteins | sample 596031 | NCBI WGS metagenome assembly LNFM01 (sample SAMN04254537, study PRJNA301005) | activated carbon metagenome | isolation source: dual media filters at the Ann Arbor, Michigan drinking water treatment plant | place: USA: Ann Arbor
CGTGCGGCCCATCCTTTTGCTTCAAAAGCGTCCCGAACAGCGGCTGCCGCGCCAGCCGGGTTGAGCCCGCCGGCGTTGCAGATGAAGCGTACTTTTCGCCGGCTCATCGCCGGCCACAAATGCAGGAGCATGGGCACGACGTCCCTAGCGTAGCCGAGGGAAATGTCGCGTTGCAGATCCTTCTGAAGAATGGCCAAAGTGAGCTCTGCAAGATGGTCGCTGGCGATGTAATGCACACCGCCTTTTTCGATGCTTGCAAGCACCGGTTCCCATGCGTCTCCGTAGAAACCCAACCCGGCCCCAATCCGGATTGATTTTTTCATTGAATGCAGCTCATGATCACTCCCGTCAGATTCGAGTCAGGAAAGGGCGGCGTGTTCCGTTTTCCAGTCAAGGCTATTTTCACCAAGCAGATGCTTGGTGAAAATTTATTGTGGAGTAAAAGTGCAGTTATTGCAATTGATCATCAGCGGCATCGCGCAAGGCTGCATCTACGGGCTGATTGCCCTGGGTTTTGTCCTGATCTACAAGGCCACCGAGACGGTGAGCTTCGCCCAGGGCGAGCTCATGATGCTGGGCGCCTTCGGCGGGCTGGCGTGCATGACCCTGTTGGGTTTCCCCTTCTGGCTGTCCATCCTCAGCGCCATCGCCGGCATGGCCCTGTTCGGCGTGCTGCTCGAGCGGCTGGTGATACGGCCCATCCTGGGCCAGCCGGCTTTTTCCATCGTGATGCTGACGATTGGCGTTGGTTATGTGGCCCGCGGGCTGATCACCATGATTCCGGGCATAGGCACGGAGACCCACACCCTGCCCGTGCCCTACAAGGACATGATCTGGCAGATCGGCGGTGACGCGAATGCGAAGGGCGCGCTGATTCTCAATGTCGAGCAAATGGCGGTCATCGGCAGCACGGCGGTGCTGTGCCTGGCCCTGTTTGCATTGTTCAAGTACAGCAAGCTGGGCATTGCCATGCAGGCGTCTTCGCAAAACCAGCTGGCCGCCTACTACATGGGCATTCCGGTCAAGCGGCTCAACGGCCTGGTCTGGGGTCTGGCCGCCGCTGTCGCCGCGATTGCCGGCCTGCTGCTTGCGCCTATCACCTTTGTGCACGCCAACATGGGCTTCATCGGCCTGAAGGCTTTTCCGGCAGCCGTGGTCGGCGGCTTCGGCAGCCTGCCTGGCGCCATCGTGGGCGGCCTGATCATCGGCATCGTCGAATCACTCGCGGGTTTTTACGCCCCCGACGGCATCAAGGATGTGGCCGCCTACATCGTGGTGCTGATCATGCTGATGGTCAAACCCAACGGCCTGTTCGGCGAGAAATTGCGGAAAAAAGTATGACGAAAAATCAGCGCGAAGCGCACCAGACAGAAAAACCAAGTCACCGCGGAACCGGCTTCGCCGGGCCGCAGGTGGCGCCCCCCCTGGGGGGAGGCGCCGAAGGCGCTTCGGGGGGGGTATGAGATTCATTTTCAAGACCGACTACGGGCAGGACATCAATCTTGCCAAGCACGGCGGCCATGTCTTCTGGTACAGCGCGCTGGTGTTGCTGCTGGTGGCTGCGCCCTGGCTGTTCGCCGAGTACTGGCTGGCACAGCTGACCTTCATCCTGATTTATGCCATCGCCGGCCTGGGCCTGATGCTGCTGGCCGGGTTCACCGGCCTGTTCTCGCTGGGGCATGCAGCCTTTCTCGGGGTCGGCGCCTACACCCAGGCGGTGATGACCAACGCCGGCGTGCCCTTTCCGATTGCACTGGCCTGTGCCGCGGGGCTGTCGGCAGCGGTGGGCCTGGTGGTTGGCTTGCCGGCGCTGCGCGTCAAGGGCATCTACCTCGGCATCGCAACCTTGTCCTTCGGTTTTATCGTCGAGGAGGTGTTTGCCCGCTGGGAGTCCGTCACCGGCGGCAACTCGGGCATCCACATCAAGGCGCCCGACCTGTTCGGCTGGAAGCTGAACACCGGGGAGGAGTTTTATTTCCTCTGCCTGGTGCTGGCGATAGGCGCGACGCTGGCGATTCTCAACCTGCTGCGTTCACCGACGGGACGCGCCTTCGTCGCGATTCGCGATTCGGAAATTTCGGCGCAAAGCATGGGCATCCACCTGGCCCGCTACAAAACCCTGTCCTTCGCGCTGTCGGCCGCGCTGGCCGGCATCGCCGGCGCGCTCTACGCCCACAAGCTGCAGTTCATTTCGCCCGAGCAGTTCAACATCCTGCAGTCGATCGACCTGTTGCTGATGATTGTGGTCGGTGGCCTGGGCTCGGTGCATGGCGCTTTCCTCGGCGCCATCTTCCTGATCTCGATGCCGCAGGCGATTGCGCTGATCAAGGACTACCTGCCGGCCTTCATCGGGCAGGCGCCCGGGCTGCAGGGCCTGGTCTACGGCCTGGTGCTGATCGGGTTTGTGCTGTTTGAACCGCTGGGCCTGTACGGGCGCTGGCTGAAGATACGCACCTACCTGCAGACTTTTCCGTTCTACCGGAAAGGCATGTTCAAGCGCCAGAAATCCTTCCAGAAGTCGGACAGGTTGAAATAATGAGTGAAATCCTGCTGTCAGCCAAAAACCTCAGCGTCCGTTTTGGCGGCGTGCTGGCCGTCAACAATGTGAGCTTCGACGTCCGGCAGGGCGAGGTGTTCACCCTGATCGGCCCCAACGGCGCCGGCAAGACCACGGTCTTCAACCTGATCAGCCGCATTTACACGCCGACCTCGGGCGAGATCGACTACCTGGGCGCCAGGCTGACCGACCAGCCGCCGCACAAGATCGCAGCCCTCGGCATCGCGCGCACCTTCCAGAACATCGAGCTCTTCGAACATGCAACTGTTTTGCACAACCTGCTGATCGGCCGGCACACGCACCGGCAAACCGGCTTGTGGAGCGAGATCTTCTTCACCCCCAAAACGCGTGAAGCCGAAATCCAGGCGCGCGAGAAGGCCGAGCAGATCATCGACCTGCTGGACCTCCAGCACCACCGCGACTCCTATGTAGCCGGCCTGCCTTACGGCGTGCGCAAGGTGGTGGAGCTGGCGCGCGCCTTGTGCACCGAGCCGAAACTGCTGCTGCTGGACGAGCCGTCCTCCGGACTGAATGTGGAGGAAACCGACGACATGGCCTTCTGGATCCAGGACATCAAGAACGAGCTGGGCATCACCGTGCTGATGGTCGAACACGACATGACGCTGGTGTCCAAGGTCTCGGACCGCGTGCTGGCCATGAACCAGGGCGAGGTGCTGGCCATGGGCACGCCGCGCGAGGTGCAGAACGACCCCGGCGTGATCGAGGCCTACCTTGGCTCGGTCGATGATGTGTCCTCGCTGCGCCGGCAACATCAGCCGGTGCAACTCGACCGTGCGGAGGTTCGCTCATGAGTGCAGTACCTCCTCCAGTGAGCGATCAGCCCGTGCTCAGGCTGCTTAACGTCGAAAGCTCCTACGGGCCGATCAAGGCGATACGCGGCGTCAGCCTGCAGGTGCGCCGCGGTGAAATCGCCACCGTGCTGGGCTCCAACGGAGCCGGCAAGACCACCATCCTCAAAACCATCTCGGGCATCATCGATCCGCGCAAAGGCTCGATCGAATTCAAGGGCGGCAACATCACCGCCCAGGACCCGGCCTACATCGTGCAGCAGGGCCTGAGCCATGTGCCGGAAGGCCGCGAGGTCTTCCCGCTGCTGAGCGTGCGTGACAACCTGCTGATGGGCGCCTACACCCGCAAGGACCGCGACGGCGTGGCGAGAGACATGGAAGCGGTGTACGGCTACTTTCCCATCCTGCGCGAACGCGCGCTGCAGGACGCCGGCCTGCTCTCGGGTGGCCAGCAGCAGATGCTGTCGATCTCGCGCGCACTGATGGCCTCGCCCGACCTGATCCTGCTGGACGAACCCAGCCTGGGCCTGTCCCCCAAGCTGACCAAGGAAATCTTCGAGATCGTGGTGCGCATCAACCGCGAGCGCGGCACCACCATCCTGCTGGTCGAACAGAACGCCAACATGGCCCTGAACGCCTCCGACTACGGCTACGTGCTGGAAAACGGCCGCATCGTGATGGAAGACACCTGCGCCCGCCTGCGGGAAAAGGAAGACATCAAGGAGTTCTATCTGGGCATGAAGGAAGACGGCGTGCGCAGTGAGCGCCGCTGGAAGAAGAAAAAAACATGGCGTTGAACAATATGTATTTCCGAATTGCATCCTCCTGCCTGTGTCATTGCGGACTCGATCCGCAATCCATCTCCTCCGAACTGCATTTGCGCACGTGGCATGGATCCCGGATCAGGTCCGGGATGACCGCCGTGTGGAGAAACATATGAGCAACCTTTGGGACCTCTCCCACATCCAGCCCGAAACCCGCGTGGTGCTCGAAGGCGAAACCATTCCGGAGCTGTTCTGGAACGGTGTGGCGCAGCGCCAGGACAAGGTCTGGATGCGCCAGAAAAAACTCGGCGTCTGGCGCAGCTGGTCCTGGAACCAGACCGGTGAAGCCGTGCGCGAGATCGCCGGCGGCCTGATCAGCCTGGGTTTTGCCAAGGGCGAATGCGCCTCCATCCTCTCGAACACCGTGATCGAATGGGTGCTGGCCGACCTCGCGGTGCTCAGCTGCGGCGGTGTCGCCAATGGCATCTACCCGACCGATGCGGCCTCGCAGGTGCACTACCTCTGCGAGGACTCGCGCACCACCATTTTGTTTGTCGAGGACGACGAGCAGCTCGACAAGGCCCTCGAGGTGCGCGGCCAGCTTCCGGGGCTGCGCAAGATCGTGGTGTTCGACATGGAGGGCCTGCGCGATCTCGATGAGCCTGATGTCCTCAGCCTGGCCCAACTGCGCGAACTGGGTCGCAGCTACCTGGCGGCGCACCCCGGCGCCGTCGAGGAGCGCGTCAGGGCCTGCCAGCCCGAAGATCTGGCCATCCTGGTCTATACCTCGGGCACCACCGGCAAACCGAAAGGGGCGATGCACAGCCACCGGGGCCTGGTGTTCACCGCGCGCGGCTACAACACCCTGGTGGCCCAGGACGAAAACGACGAACGCATGTGTTTCCTGCCGCTGTGTCACATCGCCGAACGCATGGGCGGCGAATACTTTGCGATGTACACCGGCGCCAAGCTCAACTTTGTCGAGAACCCGGAAACCATTCCGGAAAACGTGCGCGAAATTGCCCCCACGGTGTTCACTGCCGTGCCGCGCGTCTGGGAAAAGTTTTATTCGGGCGTGATGATTGCGCTCAAGGAGGCCAGCCGCCTGCAACAGGCCGCTTATGGCTGGGGCATTGGCGTGGGCAGCGAGATCGCCGAACTGGTCATGGCCGGCAAGCCGGTCAGCAACTGGCTCAAGCTGAAATTCACCATCGCCCGCTGGATCGCGCTGGACAACACGCGCAAGCTGATCGGCATCCACCGCGCGCGCTTTTGCGTGACCGGCGCCGCACCGATTTCGCCGGAGCTGGTCAAGTGGTACATGGCGCTCGGCGTGCCCATGCTGGAGGTGTGGGGCATGACGGAAACCTGCGGCGCCTCGACCGGTGTGCCGGCCAGCCGGATCAAGCCCGGCTCCATCGGACCGGCGGCAGGCTACAACGAGATGAAGCTGGATCCGGCCTCCGGAGAAATCCTGGTGCGTGGCACCAACGTCTTCATGGGCTACCTGAACCTGCCCGAAAAAACCGCCGAGACCATCGATGCCGACGGCTGGCTGCACACCGGTGACGTCGGCCTGGTGGACGAGGACGGTTTTTACCGCATCACCGACCGCATGAAGGACATCATCATCACGGCCGGCGGCAAGAATGTGACGCCCAGCGAACTTGAGAATGAGCTGAAGTTTTCGCCTTACATCACCGATGCGGTGGTGATCGGCGACAAACGGCCCTACCTCACCGCGATCATCATGATCGACCAGGAGAACGTCGAGAAATACGCGCAGGACCACGACGTTCCCTTCAGCAACTACCAGAGCCTGACGCGTTCGGCTGAGGTGCAGGAGCTGATCCAGGCCGAACTGGACCGGGTCAACAAAAAGTTTGCGCGTGTCGAGCAGATCAAGAAGTTTTTCCTGCTCGAAACGCAACTCAGCGCCGAGGACGAAGAGCTGACACCGACCATGAAGCTCAAGCGCAAGCTGGTCGAGAAAAAATACGCCGACACCATCGAGGCGATGTACCGCTAGGCCGACCCACCGCCTCACCGAGGCTCCCCCGTTCCATTCACCCATCGCCAGAAAACCTGTCTGGCGGTAACGGCCTTCCCATGCCCATTTTTCTGCATCCACCGCCTTGACTGACAACTGCCTCCTGACTTGACTGCCGGCGTCAGGAAGCCAGGCGCTCCGCGCCTGACACGAGCCGGCGATAGCTCTTTCCCATCAACCGGAGATTTCCATGAAATTCATGACCACCGCCACCATGACAGCACTGATCCTCAGTGCCGGCCATGCCATCGCCCAGCAGGGCGTCACCAAAACCGAAATCACGCTCGGCTCCATCCAGGACCTGTCCGGCCCGCTGGCCGGCTTCGGCAAGCAGATCCGCCTGGGGATGATGCTGCGTGTGGAGGAACTCAATGAGCAGGGCGGCGTCAACGGACGCAAGGTCAAGCTGCTGGTCGAAGACTCGGGTTATGACCCCAAAAAGGCCATCCTGGCCGCGCAGAAGCTCGTCAACCAGGACAAGATTTTCATGATGGTCGGCCATCTCGGCACGGCGCAGAACCTGGCCGCCATGCCCGTGCAGTTCGAAAAGAACGTCATCAACTTCTTTCCCATCACCGCCGCACGCGAGATGTACGAACCGCTCGACCGGCTCAAATACGCCTTCGCAGCGACCTACTATGACCAGATCCGCATCGCAACACCCAAGTTGATGAAGGACAGGAACATCAAGAGTGCCTGCATCATTTACCAGGATGACGATTTCGGACAGGAGGTTCTGCGCGGCGCCGAAGCGGGGCTGAAAACAATTGGTGCGACCTTTGTCGAGAAGACCTCGTACAAACGCGGCGCGACGGATTTTTCATCCCAGGTCGCCAGGATGAAGGCCTCGGGTTGCGAAATGGTCGTGCTGGGCACCATCATCCGCGAAACCATTGGAACGATCGGGGAATCCCGCAAGTCAGGTTTCAACCCCGTCTTTCTCGGTTCCAGCGCTGCCTACACCGACCTCATCCACAAACTCGGCGGGAAGTCGATGGACGGCCTGTTTGCCACCATGACCTCGCAACACCCCTATCTGGACGCAGCCGAGCAGCCGGTCCGCTTCTGGGCCAACAAATACAAAACCCGCTTCAACGATGATCCGACGGTGTTCTCGGTTTATGGCTATGCCGCCATCGACGCGTTCGTACGCGGGGCCCAGAAAGCCGGCGCCGATCTCAGCACCGACAGCTTCATCAAGGCCATGGACACCATGGTGGTGCCGCGCGACATGTTCGGCACGGCGGAGGCCAGCTTCAGCCCGACCAAACGCCTGGGCAACAACTTCTCGCGGCTTTCGCAAATCCAGGACGGTCGCTGGAAGGTCGTCTCTGAATATGTGGCTTTCAACGGTCTGCGTCCGGTGCTGCAGAAGAACGGCACCTGGAAGATAGGTTCGGACCAGTTCAAGGACTGATCCTGCGCCTCCGCCCGGATCAGGAACACCCTGACAGGGTCGCGCATGTGACAAGGCCGCCTTCGGGCGGCTTTTTTTTGGGGACATCCACTGCGAAGGCAGGGCTGCCCCCTAAGTGAATACGCCAGCTTGACAGGTGCGGGCGAAGGTTAAGAATGCCAAGGTGCTAGCACCTTCGTTTCACAGGAGACACCATGAAATTCAAAACCACCCTGGCACTGGCCGCCCTGGCGCTCAGTACCGGTCATGCCACGGCCCAGCAGGGCGTCAGCAAAACCGAAATCACCCTGGGCTCCATCCAGGACCTGTCGGGGCCGATCGCCGGTTTCGGCAAGCAGGCACGCCTGGGCATGCTGCTGCGGGTGGACGAGATCAACGAGCAGGGCGGCATCAATGGCCGCAAGCTCAAGATCATCGTGGAAGACTCGGCCTACGATCCGAAAAAGGCCGTGCTCGCGGCGCAGAAGCTGGTCAACCAGGACAAGATTTTCATGATGGTCGGCCACATCGGCACGGCGCAGAACCTGGCCGCCATGCCGGTCCAGTTCGACAAGAACGTCATCAACTTCTTCCCGATCACCGCCGCGCGCGAGATGTACGAGCCCTTCCACAGGCTCAAGTATTCGTTTGCCGCGACCTACTTTGACCAGATCCGCAATGCCGCGCCCAAACTGGCGAAGGACAAGGGCATCAAGAAGGTCTGCACCATGTACCAGGACGACGAGTTCGGACTGGAAGTGATGCGCGGCGGCGAGGCCGGCCTCAAGTCCATCGGCATGGAATTCGCCGAGAAGACCTCGTACAAGCGCGGTGCCACCGACTTCTCCTCGCAAGTCGCCAAGATGAAGGCTGCCGGTTGCGAGATGGTGGTGCTGGGCACCATCATCCGCGAAACCATTGGCGCCATCGGCGAGTCGCGCAAAACCGGCTTCAACCCGGTCTTCCTCGGCTCCAGCGCGGCTTACACCGACCTGATCCACAAACTGGGTGGCCCGGCCATGAACGGGCTGTATGCCACCATGACGGTGCAGAACCCCTACCTGGACGAAGCGTCGCAACCCATCCGTTTCTGGGCCAACAAGTACAAGACCAAGTTCAATGAAGACCCGACGGTCTTCTCGGTCTACGGCTACAACATCATCGACATTTTTGCCAAGGCGGCACAAAAGGCCGGCACCAACCTGACCACCGACAGCTTTATCAAGGTGATGGACACCATGACGATTCCACCCGACATGTTCGGCAGCGCCCCGGGCAGCTACTCCCCGACCAAGCGCCTGGGCAGCGATGCCTCGCGCCTGTCGCAGATCACCGACGGCAAGTGGAAAGTGGTCTCCGACTACATCAAGTAAGCGTCCCGACGCTGCAAAAAAAAAGCCACCTGCGGGTGGCTTTTTTCATGACACGATGTAGGCGCCGGCACCGGTGGACAGCAGCTTGCCGTCGGCGCCCAGGAACTCCATGCGGGTGCTCGCCACGCGCGAACCCAGGCGCAGGACTTCGGCGCGCAGCTCGAAAAACTCGCCGATGGCGGGCCGCAGGTAGTCCACCCGCAAATCAATGGTGCCGAGCTTGGAGAAACGCTGCATGCGTTGCGCAGGGGCTTCGTCCATGTGGCGCGCGCCTATGGCCGCCATGATCGCCAGCCCCGCCATCGCGTCCAGGCCCGCGCTGACCACCCCGCCGTGGATGCGGTTATAGGCATAGTGACCCACCAGCTGCGGCTTCATGTCGATGCGGCCAACCACGCCGTCGGAACGGACGGCCACCACCTTCAAGCCCAGGGCCTGGTTGAAGACAATTTTTTCCTCAAAAAGTGTTTTCAGCGCGCTGATGAACTCGGGCTCGAATTCGACGGTGCCCGCAGGCGGTGGGGTGGTTCTGGTCATAGGCCCAATTGTCGTGCAGCCAGGTCCTTCATGATTTCCTCGGCGCCGCCGCCAATCATCATGACCTTGACCTCGCGGTAGATGCGTTCGCTTTGGGTGCCGCGCATGAACCCCATGCCGCCCAGGATCTGCACCGCCTGGTCGGCGCAGAACTGCATGGTCTGCGTCGCATGGTTCTTCAACATGCAGACATGGGCGACCCAGTCAGCGCTGGTGTCGCCGGCGTCGGCACGGTCCGCCACCGCGTCCACCCAGGCCTGGGTGGAGGCGATGCGCATCTGCATGTCCACCAGCTTGTGGCGTATCACCTGCTTTTCGGACAGCGCGCTGCCAAAGGCCTTGCGCTGGCGCGCCCAGTCCAGCGCCTCGTCGTAACACGCTTGCGCAAAGCCCAGCGCTGCTGCCGACATGGCCAGGCGTTCGCCGTTGAAGTTGCCCATGATGATTTTGAAACCGTCACCCTCCCCGCCCACCAGATGGCCAGCCGGCACACGTACGCCGTCAAATCGCAGGTGTGCGGTGTCCGAGCACCACCAGCCCATTTTCTCCAGCCGGGTGCGCGACAGGCCGGGGCTGTCGCCCGGCACAAGCACCATCGAAACGCCGCTCGCACTTTTGCTCTCACCGGTGCGCACCGCCACCGTGATGAAGTCGGCCCGCATGCCCGAGGTGATGAAAACCTTTTCGCCGTCGATCACATAGCTGTCACCATCGCGCCGTGCAGTGGTGCGCAAGGCCGCCACGTCAGAGCCGCCGCCCGGTTCGGTAATTGCCAAGGCCGCAATTTTTTCGCCGCGCAGCACCGGTGGAATCACCGCCTGCTGGAGTGCGGCCGACCCATGCGCCAGCACCGGCGGCAAGCCGATGTTGTGCGAAAACAGGCTGGCCAGTACGCCGCCGCTGCCGCCGTGCCGGCACAGGGCCAAGGTCATCGCATTGCGCAGCCGCCAGGACGCCGGCGTGCCGCCCAGCGCCTCCGGGTAACCGAGACCCAGCAGGCCGAGTTCAGCCGCCTGGCGGTACAGCTCACGCGGAAACTCGCCAGCATCGTCCCACTGGCTGACATGCGGTGCAATCTCGCGCCGGGCGAACCGTGTGACGGATTCGCTGATGCCGGCCAGCGCGTCCAGGTCCGGGGGCTGATGGTTCATGCTGCAAATCTCAGCAACACCTGCCCGGTCGCCACCTGGCGGCCAGCTTCCACCTCGACAGCGCCGATGATGGCATCGCGCGCGGCACACACCGCATGTTCCAGCTTCATCGACTCGATCACCAGCAGGGTGTCGCCGCGCCGGACTTCAGCGCCGGCCACGGCGTTGACCGCGATCACTTTGCCATTGAAAGGCGCCCGCAATTCCAGCGCGCCGCTGGCCGAAGCAAGTCCGGCAGCCGCATCGAAACTCGCGTCCTTCAGCCAGACATCGGTGGCGCCGACCTGCACATGCCAGCGCCCATCAGCCACGCGGCGCGCCCGCACCGCGCTGCCCAGCCCATCGACCGTGAGAACCATCTGCCCGTCGCTTTCACGCAAGCAGCTTGCCGTGTGCTGCTGCGAACCGGTCGTGATTTCCAGCCGGCCCTGGCCGGTTTCCATGACGGTGACTGCCAGCTCCTGCTCCCCATGCAAAAGCCGCAGTGCCTTGCCGAAGGGACAGGGCAAGCCCTGCGCTGCGCCGGGCCCGGTGCCGAAGTGAACAGCCAGCGCCGCTGGCAACAGCACCTGCGTTTGTTGCGCCAGCAGGGTCTGCCGGATGACGTCGCCCTGCTCCACCAAAAAGGGAATCAGCGCTCCGCCCGCGCGAAACACCGGATGCGCCAGGCAGGCGGCGAGAAAAGCGCGGTTGGTCGGCAGCCCCAGAACCTGCGTGCCGGCCAGCGCCGTGATCATCTTCGCGATGGCCTCGCTGCGGCTGGCGCCGTGAACAATCAGTTTGCCGAGCATGGCGTCATAGTAAGGCGTGACCTCGCCGCCGGCCTCCAGCGCGTGGTCGAAACGCGCATGGGCGGGTTCCATGAAGTGCAGAACCCGTCCGGCATGCGGCGCAAAGTTGTCGTCCTCGGCACACAGCCTGACTTCGATGGCGTGGCCGCTCAGCCTCACCTCTTCCTGGCGCAGCGGCAAGGATTCGCCCTGGGCGACAAGCAACTGCCACTCGACCAGGTCCAGCCCGGTCAGCGCTTCGGTCACCGGATGCTCGACCTGCAAGCGCGTATTCATCTCCATGAGATAAAAAGCCCCCACGCTCCCCACTGCGTGTGGTTCGCTGCCCCCCGGGGGGGCGCTGCGCCTGCGGCCCGGCAAAGCCGGTTCCGCGGCCCCGGCTGGTGAAGAGGGATCCTCCACCAAGAACTCCACTGTGCCGGCGCCCACGTAGCCTGCCGCCCGTGCCAGCGCCACTGCGCAGGCGCCCATGCGCGCACGCAAGTCAGCGTTCACTGCCGGGCTCGGCGACTCCTCGATCAGCTTCTGATGGCGGCGTTGTACCGAGCAGTCGCGCTCGCCGAGGTGGATGCACTGGCCATGCGCATCGGCAAACACCTGCACCTCGACATGACGCGGCCTCAACAGCGCGCGTTCGAGCAACAAGTCTGCATTGCCAAACGACGACAGCGCTTCGGAGCGCGCGCTGTCCAGTGCCGCCTGCAAACCAGCCGCATCCGACACCAGGCGCATGCCGCGGCCACCACCGCCGGCCGTGGCCTTGACCATCAGGGGGTAGCCGATGCTGTCGGCCTCCCGCTGGAATCGACTGTCCGACTGATCGCTGCCCTGGTAGCCCGGCAGGCAAGGCACGCCCCGGGCCAGTGCGAGTTGTTTGGCGGCCGCCTTGTTGCCGAGCGCGCGTATCGCAGACGGCGGCGGACCGACCCAGATCAGGCCGGCGTCCAGCACCGCCTGCGCAAACTCGGGGCTTTCGCTCAGGAATCCGTAGCCGGGATGCACTGCGTCGGCATCCGACGCCTTCGCCGCAGCCAGCAGCTTGTCGATGCGCAGGTAACTGTCGGCCGACGAATTGCCGCCCAGGCCCACAGCGCGGGTGGCCTCGCGCACATGCAGGGCACCGGCGTCGGCATCGGAATACACCGCCACAGTGCTGATGCCCAGGCGATGCGCGGTGCGCAGGATGCGGCGCGCGATTTCGCCGCGGTTGGCGACCAGCAGGCAGGTGATGGTCCTCATTGGACAAGCTCCACTCTGCGGGTTGCGGTATTCGCCTTCGGAAGGGCCGGTCGGCTCATGCCGCCCACCGTGGCTTGCGCTTGCCGGCAAATGCGGCCAGGCCTTCAGCCGCCTCCGGGCTGCGCAAATTTGCTACAAATTTGATAGCTGCTTGCACAGGAAGGTCATGGGCTGAAGGCTGATTCAGCATGCAAAACAGGGCTTTGGTGTGGGCCACGGCGCCAGGCGCGGAACGGCGCAGGATGCTGATACGCTGCGCTACGGCCACTGCCAGGTCATCGCCCACTTCATCGGCCAGGCCCAGCCGCAGCGCCTGGTCCGCGGACAGCTTTTCGCCAGACAGCAGCAGCCGACGCGCCGCACGGTCACCCAGACGGCGATGAACCACCACGGCAATCTGCGCCGGCACCACACCCAGCGTGACTTCCGGGGCGGCAAACACCGCCCGGGGCGATGCGAGAACAAAGTCCGCGCAACACACCAGGCCCAGCCCGCCGCCCATGGCCGGGCCGTCGACGGCGGCCAACAGCATCTGGGGCAAGGCGCACAAGGCTTCCAGCAGCGCACCGAAGCCGGCATTGATGGCCAGCAGCGGATCCTCCTGCCCGGCGGGCAGGCTCTGGCCGATCGCGTCGGAAAAGCCGGCGAGACTGCCCCCTGCACAAAACGCGCCGCCACTGCCCTGCAGCACCACAAAACGCAGTCTGGTGTCAGCCGCCGCGTTTTCGCAGGCCTCGCGCAAGGCCGCCACGAGGTCCTCACTCAGCGCATTGCGCGTGGCCGGGTCGTACATCGTCCAGTGTTCGACCTCGCCGCTTCGGGTGATTTGCAGTTTGCCCGTCATGGCGCTGTCCATCAGGCCGCCGGCTTGCGGCTTTTTGACAAGCCCATGGTTTTGGCGATGATGCCCATCATCACCTCGTCGGCGCCGCCGCCTATCGACGCCAGCCGCCCATCGCGGAACATGCGGGCCACCTTGTTCTCCCAGGTAAAACCCATGCCGCCCCAGAACTGGAGGCAGGTGTCGGGTACCAGGCGGTTCAGCCTGCCCGCCTTGAGCTTGGCCATGGAGGCCAGCTCGGTCACGTCCTGACCCTGCACATACAGTTCACAAGCGCGGTAGGTCATGGCGCGCAGGCTTTCGACCTCGGTTTTCATCTCGGCCAGCTTGAACTGCACCCATTGCTGGTCAGCCAGCGTCGCGCCGAAGAGTTTTCGCTCATGCGCCCACTCCACCGTCCAGTCTATGCAGTTGGTGAGCGACTGGATGCAGCTGGCCGCGCACCAGAGCCGCTCTTCCTGGAACTGCATCATCTGGTACATGAAACCCGAACCCTCCGCGCCTATCAGGTAACGCTGTGGCACCCGCACCCCGTCGAAATAAATCAGGCCGGTGTCGCTGGCGTTCATGCCGATTTTTTTGATCTTCTTGCCGACCTCGATGCCGGGGCGCAGCTTGCCGTTCTCGCGCATGGGCACCATGACCAGGCTTTTGTTTTTGTGCTGCGGCCCGTCGCCGGTATTGACCAGCATGCACATCCAGTCGGCCTGCAGGCTGTTGGTGATCCACATCTTCTGGCCGCTGATCACATAGTCATCGCCATCCTTGCGCGCAT
>LNFM01009375.1_pt1 | contig 14282 bp, 14 predicted proteins | sample 596031 | NCBI WGS metagenome assembly LNFM01 (sample SAMN04254537, study PRJNA301005) | activated carbon metagenome | isolation source: dual media filters at the Ann Arbor, Michigan drinking water treatment plant | place: USA: Ann Arbor
GCGGACGTACTCCCAGCAGATGGCAGGTGGCAAAGGTAAGGTCGGCGCGGTTCAGCGTATAGAAATGGAACTGGTCCACGCCCTCGGCCTGCAGGCGGCGGCAGAGGTCGCCGGCCACAGTGGCCGCAATCATGCGCCGCGTTTCGACGTCGTCGTCGAGCCCCTGGAACATCTCGGCGAGCCAGGCCGGTACCCTGGAGCCGCACAGGCCGGCCATCCTGGCGATGCCCTGGAAGTTCGAGACCGGCATGATGCCCGGCACGATCGGCACATGAACGCCGGCCGCCGCCGCGTCGTCACGGAAGCGCAGGAAATCGTTGGCGTCGAAGAAGAACTGGGTGATGCAGCGGTCGGCACCGGCATCGACCTTACGCTTCAGGTTCTCGAGGTCGGCCTTGGCGTCGGGCGAGTCGGGATGCTTCTCGGGATAGCCCGCGATGCTGATCTGGAAATCACCGATCTTCTTCAGGCCGGCGACCAGCTCGGCGGCATTGGCATAGCCGCCGGGATGGGGACTGTACTTGCCGCCCATGCCTGACGGCGGATCGCCGCGCAACGCCACGATATGGCGGATGCCGGCGTCCCAATAGGCGCGCGCCACATCGTCGATCTCGCCCTGGGTGGCGGCGACGCAGGTGAGGTGAGCGGCGGCGTCGATGCCGGTCTCGGATTTCAGCCGCGCGACCGTCTCGTGCGTGCGCTGGCGCGTCGAGCCACCCGCGCCATAGGTTACTGAAAAGAACGTCGGCTGAAGCGGGGTCAGACGGGTCACCGTTTCCCACAGGGTGCGCTCGGCTGCTTCGGTCTTGGGCGGCGAGAACTCGAACGAGACCTTCAGCCGCTGCGGTGCGCGCGCTGGGAAGTTGGAAGTGCCGGCGCTGGTGCTGAAGGGGCCGGTATTGGGACTCATCGTGCAACTCCGTGCGACTGGTCGGCGGTGTGGACGGGGCGTTGCACGAGCTCGCGCTCGGCGCGCCAGATGCCGGTCATCAACCGGCGGCCGGGGAAGTGAATGGGCTCCAGCACATTGAGCCCGGCGCTCCTGAGCCAGCCCTGGACCTGGTTGTCGGCGAAGCCGAGATGGACGTGGGCATGTTCGCGCTTCAGTTCGACCATATCGTGTGGCGAGAAGTCGACGACCAGCACGGTGCCGCCCGGGCGCACGACGCGGGCCGCTTCGGCCAGTGCCGCGGCCGGATCGTCGGCGTAATGCAGGACATGATGGATGGTGACGACGTCGAAGCCATCGGCCTCGAACGGCAGCGCATACATGTCGCCCTGGCGGATCTCGACATTGTCGAGGCCGGCGCGGGCGAGGTTGGCGCGGGCCAACGCCAGCATCTCGCGCGACTGGTCGACGCCCACGGCCTGCGCGACCCTGGGCGCCAGCACTTCGAGCAGGCGGCCGGTGCCGGTGCCGATGTCGAGCAGCCGGCGCGCGCCCAGCGGGAGGTGATGAGCGAGTGCGCGCTCGATCTCGCGGTCGGCGACGTGCAGGGCCCGCAGTTCGTCCCAGCGCTGGGCGTTGTCGCGGAAGAAGCGCGCCGCGGCGTTCTGGCGGCGCTGCTGCAGGGCGTCGAGCCGGGCGCGGTCGGTGGCGACACGGGGGTGCTTGGGATCGAGCCGGCGCACGAACTCGCGCACCAGGGCGGCGTCTTCACCGGCGGTGACCAGGCGGAAGCGGGTGAACTGACCCTCGCGGAAACGCTCCAGGAGGCCGGCCTCGACCACGAGCTTGAGATGGCGCGACACCCTGGGCTGGCTTTGGCCCAGCACATGGACGTAGTCGCTGACCGTCAGGTCTTCGCGAGCCGCCAGCGCCAGGATACGCAGCCTCGTGTCTTCGGCGGCGGCCCTCAGAAGTGTGAGAAGATGATCCATGAGCTCTTCAATATAAGCATATCTTTATATTTGCAAGGGGTAAACCCGGGCTTGCCTCTGTGGCTCCGGAAGCACAGGCGGGGCGTCTTTTGGCTATTCACTTCAATCCGCTGCGGACGTGTGCAACACTGCGGCAGAATAGCGGCGACTGAGCGCCGCTTCATTTTTGGGTCCAGCGTATCCGGGCCGGCGGGATGGACCAGGGTAGTGTTGATGGTCGAGAGTCTGTCTGGAACGATGAAGCGGAAGGCGCGCCGTTCGCTCGTCGCGATCGCCGTTGCCGCCACCATGATGGGTGGATGCGCGACCAATGACACTGGCGCCGCCGAAGTTTGGGATCCGATCGAGACGCCCAACCGCTTCCTGTTCTCGATCAATCGCGTCGTCGACATTATTGCGCTGCGCCCCGTTGCCGTCATCTATCGCGACTGGGTGCCGGAGCCTGCTCAGAAGAGCGTACGCAACCTCCTGGACAATCTCAGCGAGCCGGTGACGGCGATCAACGAGGTGTTCCAGGGCGATCCGAACCGCGCCGCCACGACCATGGCGCGCTTTCTGGTGAATTCGACCATCGGCGTCGCCGGCCTGTTTGACGTGGCCACCATGCTAGGCCTCGAACGGACCAAGGAAGACGCCGGCAAGACCATTGGCCTCTATGCCGGTGTCGAGCCGGAAAACGGCGGCTTCTACCTCATGCTGCCGCTTATCGGCCCCTCCAATGCGCGCGACGGCACCGGCCTGATGATGGACTACCTGGCCGATCCGTTCCGCATCCTGACCTTCAATCTGGCCATCGACTGGACTGCCTATCAGGCGGCCCGCTATGGCATGAATGTGATCGACTACCGCTCGCGCACCATCTTCGCGCTCGACGACCTCGAAAAGAACAGCGTCGACTACTATGCCGCGCTGCGCAGCGCCTATACGCAGAACCGCGCCGACCAGATCCGCCAGCGGCGCGAAAAGACCGATACCAAGGGTGAATTGGAACGCCGCGACAATCTCGCCCTGGTACGCTAAGACTCCACCGTCCGAAGTCCTTTTCAGGGAGCGAACCAGTGTCGCTGCTCGTCTTTCGTCGTGTCGCTATGCGCCTTGCCGGCGTCGCCCTCCTGCTCGTCCTTCCCGCCCTCGGCAAGTCGGCCTCGGCGGCCGATCCCTCGCAACTCGTGCAGAACACGGCGCAGCAGGTGATCGATATCGTCAAGAACAAGACCGGCGCGGACCGCCAAGCCGCGATCCTGGCAGTGCTGCAGGCGAGCTTCGACATGCCCGCGATGGGCCGCTCGGCGCTGGGCACCCATTGGAACCAGGCGACCGAGGAGGAGCGCATGCGCTTCCTCAAGGCCGTCTCCTCGGCGGAGGCCCGGGCCTATAGCGAGCGCTTCGGTCAGTACGCCGGCCAGACGCTGACGGTGGGCAAGGTGCTGCAGCGCGCCAATGGCGCGTCGATCGTCGAAAGCAAGCTGAACCAGGCAACCGGCCAGCCGATCAAGATCGATTGGGAAGTCCGCGGCGACCGCATCACCGACGTGAAGGTCGAGGGCGTCAGCATGGTTATGACTAGACGTTCGGATTTCAATTCCTACATCCAGAACAATGGCGGGAAAGTCGATGCCCTGGTCCAGGAACTGGAAAGCCGAGCCGGCCGCTAGACACCCGCCGCCCCCAGATCGGGGCAAATTGCGCCTGTAACGCAGCCGACGTAAGCTTCTCCTTGGGAGGCGTGTCGATCGCTCCGCAGGCGTAAGGGACGGATGCGGACCGAAGGAGAGCGCCATGGATAGCGTACTGCTGAAGAACCCGGCCGAACTTCGCTCAGTCGACCCTGTTTGGGCGAAAATCCGCGAAGCTGCCCAGGCCGCTGCCGCGGCCGAGCCGGTTTTGGCGGGAACGTTGCACGCCACCATCCTCAGCCAGCCCAGGTTCGAGAGCGCGCTGAGTTACCATCTGGCCAGGCTTGCCGGCACGACCGAGGTGCCCGCTGCGTTGATCCGCCAGACCTTCGACGAGGCCTTCGCCGCCGATCCCGCCATCACTCTCGCCGCCCGTGCCGACATCGTGGCGGTGGCCGACCGCGATCCCGCCTGCACCAGCCATCTCGACCCGCTACTCTGGTTCAAGGGCTATCACGCGCTGCAGACCTATCGCGCCGCCCATTGGCTGTGGTTGCAGGGCCGCCAGTCGCTTGCCCATTTCTTGCAGAGCCGGGCCAGCGCGCTGTTCGGCCTCGACATCCATCCCGGCGCCGTGATCGGCAAAGGCATCTTCATCGATCATGGCACCGGCGTGGTGATCGGCGAGACCGCCGTCGTCGAAGACGGCGTCTCCATGTTGCACGGCGTGACTCTGGGCGGCACCGGCAAGGAACGCGGTGACCGGCACCCGAAGGTGCGGCGCGGCGTGCTCCTGGGCGCCGGCGCAAAAGTGCTGGGCAATATCGAGATCGGTGCCTGCGCCAAGATCGCAGCCGGCAGCGTCGTGCTGGAACCGGTCCCGGCCGGCTGCACCGCGGCCGGCGTGCCGGCGCGCATCATCGGTTGCGTCGACGTGCCGGAACCGGCGCTCGAGATGGATCAGCGGATCTAGATGACCGTGGCTCACAAGTTCCGCGGTATCGCGCTTCACACATGGACGATCGACACAACGCCGCTTGAACAGGCTCTGGCTGCGGCCAAGGCTGGCGGCTTCGATGCTGTCGAGTTGCGGCGCGTCGACTTCGTGCGCAATCCGAACGCGCTCGATCTCATGAAGAAGGGCGGCCTGCCGGTCGCCTGCGTCGGTGTCGAGCCCGGCTGGATCTTCTCCTCGAAGGGCGAAGAGCAGGAGCGGCTGTTCAGCGTGTTCCGCGAAAGCTGCCAGGCGGCCGTGGCGCTCGATTGCCCGACACTGATGAGTGCCATCGGGCCGGGCACCGCGAGCCACGACGAGGTGGTCGGCAATATTCGCCGAGCCGGTGCCATCGCCGCAGAATTCAAGCTGCGGCTCGCGGTCGAGTATCAGTTCCAGCATCCGGTCGTGAAGAGCGTCGACATCCTGCGCGATCTCGTCGCCAGGGCGGGGGAGAAGAGCGTCGGCCTGCTGCTCGACGCCTATCACCTTCAGCGCGGCGGCCGGCCCGGCGCCGGTTTCGCCGACGTGCCCGAGGCGGAGATCTTCTACGTGCAATACAGCGACGTGCCCGACGCGCCGCCCAACGGCCCGCCGCCGGTCGACCGCCTGCCGCCCGGCAAGGGTGTCGTGCGCTGGACCGATCTGTTCCGGCTCCTCGCGGCCAAGAACTACGGCGGCTACATCAGCTACGAGGCGCCCAATCCCACCCATTGGGAGCGGAGCGCTGCCGACGTCGCGGCAGAGGGTGCACAAGCCACCCGCCGCGCCCTCGCGGACGCCTTCGGTCGCTAACTGCCGCGGATGCGCCGCCTACGCACGTCCGTCCTGATCGTCGGCGGCGGGCCGGTCGGATCGGTGCTGGCGCTCGATCTGGCGTCGCGCGGCATCGACGTGATCGTGGCCGAGCAGAATCCGCCCGGCCACATGCCCGGCGTGAAGTGCAACCACGTTGCGGCGCGAACGATGGAAATCTTTCGCCGCCTCGGCATCGTGGGTCGCGTGCGCGACGCCGGTTTGCCGGCCGACCATGCCAACGATGTCGCCTTTCGCACCACGGCGGTGGGCGTCGAATTTGCACGCATCCATATTCCCTGCCGGCGCGACCGCTACACCGACAAGAGCGGCCCCGACGGCGGATGGCCGACACCGGAGCCGCCGCACCGGATCAACCAGATCTATCTCGATCCGCTGCTCGCCGACGAAGCGGCGTCGCATCCCAAGGTGCGGTTCCTGAACCTCGCGCGCGTGCGGGGCTTTGCGCAGGACGAAGCGGGCGTCACCGCCGAGGCCGAGGATCTCGAGGGCGGCAACAAGCTCCTGATCGACTGCGCCTATCTCGTGGGCTGCGACGGGCCAACGTCGGAAGTCCGGCAGCAGATCGGCGCGCGTCTCGCCGGCGACGCCATGATCGGCCGCACCCAGTCTAGCTACATCCGTGCCCCGGGCCTGGCCGGGCGGATGCAGGCCGCGCCCGCCTGGTCGACGCAGGTTATGAACCCGCGGCGCAGCGCCAATATGTTCGCCGTCGATGGCCGCGAGACCTGGCTGGTCCACAACTATCTGCGACCCGACGAGGCCGACTTCGACGCGATCGATGCCGAAGGCTGCCTGCGCGACATCCTGGGCGTCGACGGATCATTCGACGTAGAAGTCATCGGCCGCGAGAACTGGATCGGGCGCCGCCTGCTGGCCGACCGCTTCCGCGACCGTCGCGTCTTTGTTTGCGGCGACGCGGCCCACATCTGGGCGCCTTTCGCCGGCTACGGCATGAACGCCGGCATAGCCGACGCGACCAATCTCGCCTGGATGCTGGCCGGTGTGCTCGACGGCTGGGCCGATCCGGCGATCCTGGCCGCGCACGAGGCCGAGCGCTGGCCGATCACCGAGCAGGTTTCCAAGTACGCCATGGGCACCGCGCAGTCGCTCGCCCGTGCCCGGGCCGAGGTGCCCGCCGATATCGAAGCGGTGGGCCCCGACGGCGACGCCCGGCGTGCCAACCTCGGCGCGCGACTGCTGGAGATGCATACGCCGCAGTTCTGTTGCGGCGGCCTGAATTTCGGGTCGTTCTACGACCGCTCGCCGATCGTGGCCTATGACGGCGAGTCGGCCCCCGCCTACACGATGGACAGTTTTACGCCCTCCACCGTGCCGGGCTGCCGCACGCCGCATATCTGGCTGGAAGAGGGGCGGTCGCTTTACGACGCCATGGGCCCGGGCTTCACGCTGCTGCGCTTCGACCGCGCGACCCCGGTGACGGGGCTCGTCGAAGCGGCGGCCCGGCGCCGCGTGCCGCTGCAAGTGATCGATCTCGCGCCGCAGGCGCCCTATCGTGAGGCGCTGGTACTCTCCCGTCCGGACCAGCATGTCGCCTGGCGAGGCGACGTATTGCCGGGCGATCCTTTGCCGTTGATCGACCGGATCCGCGGGGCGCTGTAGACGAACAGCTTCAGGCAGTCGATCATCGCAACCAAGACAGAAAAGGCGGAGGAACGCGATGAGCGACGTGCGCATTCTGGCGACCGGTTTCGGCTTTCCCGAAGGGCCGGTGGCCATGCCCGACGGATCGGTGATCCTGACGGAGATCCGCAACAACCGCTGCTCGCGCGTCACGCCTGATGGCAAGGTGTCGCTGTTCTCGGCGACCGGCGGCGGCCCCAACGGCCTCGCCGCCGGACCCGACGGCGCGCTCTATCTCTGCAACAACGGCGGCAGCCGCTACGTCGAGGGCAACTCGATGGGTGTGGCGCCGCATCCCGACTACAAGCACGGCTTCGTCCAGCGCCTCGACCGCGCCAGCGGCAAGATGACCGAGCTCTACATCGCATGCGACGGCCACAAGCTCTCGGCTCCCAACGACCTGGTGTTCGACAAGACGGGCGGCTTCTACTTCACCGATCTCGGCAAGCGCTACGCCCGCCAGCGCGACCATGGCGGCATCTACTATGCCAGGCCGGATGGCGCCTCGATCAAGTGCCTCGTCCATCCGTTCCTCAGTCCCAACGGCTGCGGCCTGTCGCCCGATGGCAAGATTCTCTACGTCGCCGACACCGAAAGCGCGCGGCTATGGGCATTCGACATCGAAGGCCCCGGCGTGTTGCGCAAGCCGACCGGCAACGCCCATCACAGCGGTCGCGTTGTTGGCGCGGTCGGCAGCAACGCACGCTTCGACAGCCTCGCGGTACTGGAGAACGGCAACATCACGGTGGCCACGCTCAACACCGGCATGATCACCGAATTCTCGCCGGCCGGCGCCGTGGTGCGCGAAGTGAAGATGCCGGACATCTATCCGACCAATATCTGCTTCGGCGGCGCCGACATGCGCACGGCCTACATCACCCTGTCCGACAAGGGCCAGCTCGCAACCATGACTTGGCCGACGCCGGGTCTGAAGCTCAATTTCGGCTGAAGCGGCGCGTTGGCCGCCGACGAACAAGGAGACATCGATGACCGACACCCAGATCGCTCCCAATCTTCCGCAGTGGATGAAGGACCATGTCGATCGCTACCTCTCGAGCGGCGGCACCGACGGCCATATGTACAAAATCACTCTGCCCAACATGCCGGAGCTCACCGTTCCGTCGCTGCTGCTGATCACCAAGGGCCGCAAGTCGGGACAGAAGTTCCTGTTCCCGCTGTTCTACGGGCGTAGCGACGACAAGGGGGCCGGCAAGGGCTATTTCGTGATCGCCTCCAAGGGCGGCGCGCCGGAGCATCCCGGCTGGTACAAGAATCTTCTGGCCAATCCCGAGGTCGAGGTCCAGGTCGGCACGGCGAAGATGAAGGCGCGCGCCCGGGTTGCGTCGGGCGAGGAGCGGGCGCGGCTGTGGAAGGAGGGCGTGGTCTTCTGGCCGCCCTATGCCGATTACCAGGTCAAGGCGGGTTCGCGCGAAATCCCCGTCGTCGTGCTCGATCCGCTGACCTAGGCCGTGAACTCAGGAAGGGGCATTAGCCCCTTCCGACTCCCCACAGGACGGAGGTAGTCTCGTCCCAAGGGCGTCCAGTTGCGTTGCGTATCCGCGTCGTCGCGCAAACTTTGGAGGCTGCATCATGAAATTTCCCCGCCGTGCATTCACGCGTCTGGCCGTGGGGGCTGCCGCGTTGCCGGCCGCGCCCGGCATTTTGCGGGCGCAAGCCTATCCGTCACGGCCGGCACGCATCGTCGTGGGCTTTCCCGCCGGCGGGGCGACCGACATCATGGCGCGCCTAATGAGTGACTGGCTGACCGAGCGCCTCGGCCAGCAATTTCTCGTCGAGAACAAGCCCGGCGCCAGCGGCAGCATCGGGACCGAGACGGTCGCCAAATCGCCCCCGGATGGCTATACGCTGCTGCAAGTCGTGACCCCGAACGCGATCAATCCGGCGCTCTACAGCAACCTCCCTTTCGACTTCATCCGGGATTTCGCGCCGGTCATCTACCAAGCGCGGTTGGCCTACGTCGTCGTGGTCAATCCGTCGGTCCCCGCCAACACGCTCCCAGAGCTCATCGCCTACGCCAAGGCCAACCCGGGCAAGATCAATTACGGATCGGCGGGCCAAGGCACGCCGCAGAACATCACCTGCGAGCTCTTCAAGATGATGACCGGGGTGAATCTGGTCCACGTCCCCTACAAGGGCGGCGCACCTGCGGTAGCCGATCTGCTCGCCGGCCACGTCCAGGTGATTTTCGCGCCCATCTCGGAATCGATCCCGCAGATCAAGTCCGGCAAGCTGCGCGCGCTCGCGGTAACGCCCGCGGCCCGTCTGGACGTGCTGCCGGACGTTCCGACGATTGCCGAGTTCGTGCCCGGCTATGAGGCCAGCGGTTTTGCCGGCGTCAGCGTGCCCAAGGGCACCCCGGCCGACATCATCGATCTCTTGAACAAGCAGCTCAATGCCGCCCTCGCCGACCCCAAGATCAAGGGCCGGATCGAAGAGCTGGGCGGCACGGTGATGGGAGGCACGCCGGCGGAATTCGGCAAGCTCGTCGTGGAGGCCACCGAAAAGTGGGCGAAGGTCATCAAGGCCGCGGGCATCAAGCCCGAATAGCGCGTGCGGCCCCGCGCCCTAGTTGGCGGTCATGCCGCCATCGATCACGAGTTCGCTGCCGGTGACCCAGGCGGCGTCGTCGGAGGCGAGGTAGAGGCAGCCGGCCGCGATGTCGTTCGGTGTCCCGAAGCGGCCAAGCGGCGTCGCCTCGAGGCGCTGGCGCGCGACGTCGGGATTGGAATGGCCGGGCACGGTCATCGGCGTGTCGACGAAACCCGGGTGCACCGAGTTCACGCGGATCTTGTCCCGCGCATATTGGATGGCCGCGGCCTTGGAGAAGATCCGCACCGCGCCCTTGGAGGCGTGATAGGCGGCATTCGCGTGCGAGCCGACGATGCCGCAGATCGACGAGATGTTGATGATCGATCCGCCGCCGGCGCGCAGCATGGCCGGCACCGCGGCTTTGGTGCCGAGGAAGACGCCGGTGGCGTTGATCTCCATGACCCAGTTCCATTGCTCGAGCGTCTGGTCGGCGAGGCGGGGCCCGGCGGTCAGGCTGGTCTGGATGTTGAGCTTGGGATCGCGGCCCGAGATGCCGGCGATGTTGCACAGGATGTCGAGATGGCCGTAGGCCTTCTCGGCATCGGCCACGATCTCGGCCCAGCGTGCCTCGTTGCGCACGTCCTGGGGTGCGAAGGTCGCGGCTCCCCCTGAATCGACGATCTCCTTTTCCATCGCCTTGCCGAGGGCCGCGTTGCTGTCGGTGAGGACGACGGCGGCGCCATGCAGGGCGAATGCCCTGGCCGTTGCAGCACCAATGCCCGACGCGCCGCCCGTCACGATGGCGACTTTCCCGACCAGTCTCTTCCCGGGTTGCATGCTGTCCTCCGCGTTTTTCCAAAGTTCGTTTCGACCACAATCGTGGCATGGCCGCCAGCGAAACGACAGACGGCGGCCCGATTGACTCCCCCGGCCGGGGCCGCACAATCGCGGCAATCAAGAAAGAGATAGGGCAAGGAAACCATGCGTTTCGCGAACAAGGTGGCGGTGATCACCGCCGCCGCCAACGGCATCGGCCGTGCCACCGCCCAGATCATGGCGCGCGAAGGTGCGACCGTGATCGTCATCGACAATCACCAGGTCCGGCTGAACGAGGCCGTGCCTGCGTTGCGCAAGATTGCGGGCGAGGGGCCAGGAAGAGTTGAAGGCAGGCTGGTCGATGCGCTGGATGCCGCACAGGTCGACAAGCTCGTTGCCGACGTAGCGCGCGACCATGGTCGCATCGACATCCTGGTCAACGCGGTCGGCGGCAGCACGGTGATCGACAATCCGCAGGCGACGACCGAGCAGCTGGCCTTTGCCGACTGGCAGAAGCTGATCGCCTTCAACCTCGACGGCACCTTCTTGTTCACCCATGCGGTGATCCCGCACATGAAGCGCCAGCGTAGCGGCAAGATCGTCAACCTGGCCTCGATCGCCGGGCGCGGCCTCAGCGTGAACAGTTCCAGCGCCTATGCCGCGGCCAAGGGCGGCATCATCGCCTTCACCCGCAAGCTCGCCTACGAACTCGGCCCCGAAGGCATCAACGTCAATGCCATCGCGCCCAGCGTGACCCTCACCGAACGCATCAGGCCGCATTGGGAGAAGCGCTCCCAGGCCGCCCAGGCCGAGGAGATCGAGCGCACGCCGCTTCGCCGCGTCGCCGAGGCGGTCGACCAGGCCAACGTGATCTGCTTCCTCGCCTCGGCGGACGCCGACTTCGTCACCGGCCTTACCATCGACGTGACGGGCGGCGTCTAGCCCCCAGCAAGAGACGAGGGAGAAGAGCATGGCGGGCAAGGTTGGATTCATCGGGCTCGGCGCCATGGGCGGCCCGATGGCGCTCAACCTCGTGAAGGCCGGCTTCAAGCTGGTGGTGCACGACATCGACCAGACTAAAACCGCGCCGCTTAGGGCAAAAGGCGCCGACCTTGCCGCCACGGCCGAGGCGGTGGCAGCCCAGGTTGAGCGGACCATCGTTATCGTCGAGACGACCGACCAGGCTCAATCGGTGATCGCGGGTGAGCGCGGCATCATCAAGGGCGCCAAGGCCGGCCACATCGTGCTCTGCATGGCGACCATCGATCCCTTCGCCGCGCGCACGCTGGCCGAGCAGTTGGCGGCGCGCGATATCGCCATGCTCGATGCACCGGTGAGTGGCGGCACGGGCCGTGCGCAGTCGGGCGACCTCTCGGTGATCGTGGGCGGCGATGCCGGCGTGTTCGCCAAATGCGAGGACCTGTTCAAGGCCATGGGCAGCCGCTCGTTCCATGTCGGGCCGCTGGGCAACGGGCTTGCCATGAAGCTGGTCAACAACATGCTGGTTCAGGTCAACACCGTGGCGGTGGCCGAGGCCCTGGTGCTGGGCGTCAAGGCCGGGCTCGACCCGCAGATGATCTACGACGTGGTGAGTGTCTCGACCGGCGCCAGTGCGGCGTGGGAGCTGCGCGTGCCGCGGATCCTCGCCGGCGACTTCGAGCCGGGCGGCACGATCGACATCTCCTACAAGGACCAGGAACTGGAGACCGCCTTCGCCAAACGCCTGGGCGTGCCGCTCCTGCTCGCGAACGTGACGCAGCAGGTCTACCAGATGGCCCGCGCCAAGGGGCTGAACAAGCAGGATGGCTCGGCGATCGTGAAAGTCTTCGAACAGATGGCGGGCGTCACCGTGAAGAAGGAAACCAAGGGATGACGACATTCGTTTTGATCCACGGCGCCTACCAGGGCGGCTGGATCTGGAATCCCGTGGCCGAGCAGCTGCGCGCCAAGGGCCATCTCGTGTTGGCGCCGACGCTCGACGGCTGCGCCGAACGCAAGGGGCAGCTCCGCGCCGGCATCGACACCGAGACGCACGCGGCCGAAGTCGCCGACCTGCTATTCTACAACGACCTGAAGGACGTGGTGCTGGTCGGCACCAGCACCGGCGGCATGGTGATGGCGCGCGTGGCCGAACTCGCGCGCAAACGGGTGGCGCGGGTGGTGTTCGCCGATGCGCTGGCGCTGCTCGACGGTGAGGCCTTGCCTGATATCGTGAAGCGCCCGACCGCCGTGAACACGGAACTGGGCACCGGCCCGTCGCGGCTGGATTTCGAGACGCGCCTGTTCGCCGATCTCGATCCCCAGGTGCGGGCCTGGGCACTGGATCGCTGCACGCCGCATCCGATCGCCGTCATGCAGGCGCCGGTCAGGCTCGAGCGCTTCTGGGACCAGACCTGGAATGCCTCGGTGATCTGGTGCCGCAAGAGTTCGAATCCACCCCAGGCGCACCAGCGCCGCACCGCCGACAGGCTGAAAGGCCGCTGGCATGAGCTGGACACCGGCCACTATCCGATGCTGACCGAGCCCGAGGCTCTGGCGCGGCTGATCGCGGAAGGATGACGGACATGACGGAAGCGAAAGGCGAGTCGTTGCTCGGCTTGATGTTGGCCAGCCGCAAGGCTGGCCAAGACGCCCAAGGAGGCGATCCTCGAGCCCGACCTGCCGATCGTCGACACCCATCATCACCTCTGGGACTTCCCGGGCTACCGCTACCTGCTGGACGAGCTGCTGGCTGACCTTGGCACCGGCCACAATGTCGTGGCGACGGTGTTCGAGGAATACAGGTCGATGTATCGCGCCCATGGCCGCGCGGGGATGAAGCCGGTGGGCGAGGTCGAGTTCGTGGCCGGCGTTGCCGCCATGAGCGCGAGCAGCCGCTACGGTTCGACGAAGGTTGGTGCGGGCATTGTCGGCTTTGCCGACCTGACGCTGGGCGACCGCGTCGCCACTGTTCTGGAAGCCGAGATCGCGGCGGGTGGTGGACGCTTCCGCGGCGTGCGCCATTCGGTGGCCTGGGACGCCAATCCGATCATCGGCAACAGCCACACCTAATGATGGGCCGGGCCCTTATCTCACGCCCGCCTTCGGCGCCGGCATGGCCCGGCTGGCAGCGCTCGGCCTGTCGCTCGATGCCTGGGTGTTCCATCCGCACCTCGCCGAGGTGGTCGACCTCGCGCGGGTGTTCCCCAGGGCCAACATCTTCATGTGTCACATGGGCGGGCCGCTTGGTTATGGCCCCTATGCCGGCAGGAAGGACGAGGTGTTCGCGATCTGGAAAGAGAGCACGAAAGATCTGGCGGCCTGCCCGAACGTGTCGGTGAAGCTGGGTGGCGTGATGAGGCGGCTGGCCGCCTTCGACTACATGCAGCTGCCGGTGCCGCCTTCGTCGGAGGCGCTCGCGGGAAACTGGGGGCCTTACGTAAAGACCTGCATCGACCTGTTCGGCGCCGATCGCTGCGTGGTCGAGAGCAACTATCCCGTCGACAAGATGGGCATCGGCCCGGCCGCCCTCTGGAACGCCATTAAGCGCATGATGACAGGCGCGTCGGCCGAAGAGAAGACGGCGATCTTCAGCGGCACCGCGAACCGCGTCTATCGCCTCGGTCTCTAGGCGGCCTTCTTCACCAGCTGCTCGATCTCGAGCAGGCGCGGCTCGACCTTCTCGGGCCGCTGACTGCCCAGCATCACCACGAGCCGGTCGACGCCCAGGTCGGCGTAGGCCTTCAGCGAATCGGTCGAGGCGCCCATCGGCGGCGTGATGACGATCTCGAATTTCTTGTCGCGCTTGCGGCCGGCCTTCTCGAACGCGGTATCGACCTTGGCCAGCATGCCTTTGGTGCGTTCGGGATCGAGATTGAAACCGTACCAGCCAGCGCCGAAGCGCACGGCGCGGCGGAAGGCGGCATCGGCATAGCCGCCGACGATGATCGGCACATGCGGCTTCTGGATCGGCTTGGGATCGAGCC